>Ga0068859_100000903_pt1 | contig 30294 bp, 26 predicted proteins | sample KBSSwiS22_FD_66585 | JGI IMG/M metagenome (GOLD analysis project Ga0068859, IMG submission 66585) | Switchgrass rhizosphere microbial communities from Kellogg Biological Station, Michigan, USA - KBS Switchgrass S2-2 | ecosystem: Host-associated > Plants > Roots > Rhizosphere > Soil ...
TTGCATTAAGAAGATGAAAGAATAGATATTGCAGCGAAAAAACTACTGAGGCTAAAATTAAACTGGGCACCGGCGGCATAAATAAACGTTCCTTATCCCTGGGGTATTCATGATGGTTGCCATGTATCAGGTATACAAATTTTGTTGCCCGGTCACTTTCGGCAACAAAATGAAAAGCAAAACGATGAATGCAATATTCAAAAAAACTCCAGAAGAACATCCCGCTTAAAAAAACGCCAATTATTTGCACAATACCAAATGCCATTACGGCCGCACTGTAATACAGCATTAAAATTATAATGGGAACATATAACCCCCAAATAACCAGCGGGTGTGTTTTCGTCAGGTATTCAAGATATTGATTCTTAAATAGCCGGGCTTGCCCTTTATTATGAATCTTCTCGAACTTCATGATATACTTTTTTCTTACACAAAATTAATGTTTCGCATTAAAAAACAATAATTCATTTGTTAATTTAATCGGCATTTAATTATCTATTTTTGGAAATAATTTTTTTTGATGCAATTAGTAACCTACTTAAAAGACGAACAACCGCAGCTGGCTATCCTGGTAAATGGTGTTTTATATGACACTGATTCGCTGCACCCAGACCTTCCTGTGAGCATGAACATGTTTTTAAATTACTGGGATGACGTAATGCCCGTTGCTAAGGCTGTAGAGCAGCGTATTAAAGACGGATCGGGTAGAAAACCCTTCGGTACACCTTATCCTGATGCTACTATTTTAGCTCCCGTACCGCACCCCAGCAGTTGCAGGGATGGTTATGCCTTTCGCCAGCATGTAGCTGCAGCAAGGCGCAACCGGAAAGTGGATATGATACCGGAGTTTGATCAGTATCCCATCTTTTATTTTACTAACCACAACAGCATACAGGGACCGGGAGAAATTATTTGTATGCCCGATCATTTTAAAAAACTGGATTTTGAACTGGAAGCTGCCATAGTGATTTGTAAGCCTGGCAGAAACATAAGGGCTGATGAAGCTGATGATTATATTGGCGGACTGATGATCATGAACGATATGAGTGCAAGAACTTTGCAGATGGAAGAAATGCTGCTGAACCTTGGCCCCGCAAAAGGAAAAGACTTCAGTACCGTTATTGGCCCCACATTAGTAACACTGGATGAACTGGAACAATATGAAGTGCCTTGCAAAGAAGGTCATACCGGCAAAGCCTGGAATTTAACTATGAAATGCTGGGTTAATGGTGTCCAGGTTAGCGAAGGTAATGTGAGTGACATGGACTGGACCTTTGCTGAAATTATTGAACGTGCCAGCTATGGTGTAAACTTATATGCCGGCGATGTCATCGGTAGTGGCACTGTAGGCACGGGTTGCTTTTTAGAATTAAACGGCACCGGAAAATTAAACAATCCCAATTACCAGGAGCAGTGGTTGCAGGAAGGTGATGTGGTTGAGATGGAAATTGATGGTTTGGGAAAATTGAGTAATACAATTGTGAAGGAGGAGAGTGATTTTTCGATTTTGGGGTTGAAGAAGGTTGCGGGTTAAAGGGTTACGGGTTTGTGGGTTGCGGGTTATTTGATTGTTTGCGGATTTATTAAAAGCGAAGGAGTATGATTTTTAGCGCAGAGAAAAGAAGAAAAGGAGTTTACGCAGAGATTTTTTGGATTCTGTGCAAACTATTTGCGTCATTATCTCGACTCTAAGAAAAATACTTTATGACTACCGAAAGGTTAAATGAAATTGGCCGAATTATTTTGGATGCAGCGATAACAGTACATAGGGAATTAGGACCAGGATTATTAGAATCTGCCTATCAATTAGCATTAAAAAGAGAATTGGAATTAAGGGGATTGAAAGTAAGAGCTAAAGTGCCTGTATCATTAGTGTATAAAGAAATTCCATTGGGTAAAGCTTATGAAATTGATCTGCTTGTTGAAGAAGAAGTTATTGTTGAAAACAAATCAGTTGAAACTTTGGCTCCCATCTTTACATTCCAGGTTATTACTTATCTTAAATTGTATCACAAGAAAAAATTGGGTTATCTCATTAACTTTAATGTACAATATTTAAAGGATGGCTTTAAACGAATCGTCAATAATTTCTAACCCTCTGCGTAAACTCCTTTTCTCCTTTTCTCTGCGCTAAAAAATAAAAAATGCAACTGAAATTAAAAGATCTATCACCAGCCGACGTCCAAAACTACCTGCAGCACGCTATCGCCCCAAGGCCAATCTGCTTCGCATCTACTATTGATAAAGTTGGTAATATAAATCTCTCTCCATTCAGTTTTTTCAATTTATTTTCTTCCAATCCACCAATAGTAGTTTTTTCCCCTTCAAGAAGAGTACGTGATAATACCACCAAACATAGCTTACAAAATGTTTTAGAAGTACCTGAAGTAGTGATCAACATTGTTGATTACGATATGGTGCACCAAACATCATTGGCCAGTTGCGAATTTGCCAAAGATGTAAACGAATTTGAAAAAACCGGTTTTACCATGGAGGCTGCAACAATAGTAAAGCCGCCCATGGTAAAGGAAAGCAAAATAAAATTAGAATGCCGTGTAAACGAAGTAAAGCCGTTGGGCACTGAGGGCGGCGCAGGCAACCTGGTAATTGCCGAAATACTGGTAATGCATATTGATGAAAGCATCTTAAATACCGAAGGAAAAATTGACCAAACCAAAATACACCACGTAGCAAGGCTGGGCGGTGACTGGTATTGCAAAGTGGATGCAACCAATTTATTTAAAGTAGCAAAACCCAACACACAATTAGGTATAGGTGTGGATGCCCTGCCTTTGTCTATAAAAAACAGCATTATACTTACCGGTAACAATCTGGGCCAACTGGCCAATGTACACGAAATGCCGGTTATTGATCCCGCCTTTACTGATGATACACTCAAAAACATCATCCAGTATTATTCCATCAACCCCGATGAGATGGACAAAGAGCTGCATAAATATGCTAAAGAATTACTGCATGCAGGAAAAGTATATGAAGCCTGGCAGGTATTACTGGCGGATAATTGATTTTATTTTTTACCCTGTTCCTCTTCGATATTCCTCAACCGGAAAGAAAATTTTTATCCGCAATTATTACCACTACAGCAAATTAATTTAGTAAATATTGCAAGTGGCCTGCATCTCCTGTTCAATAATGGCAGTATCTGAGTAATGAACAACATTTGTGAGCGGTGTTGTAATAAATCTGCCCCATTGAAAAAATGCTGACACAAAATTCAATTATGACCTGGTAGTTGCGATGAGTAGTTTAGTACTGCAATTCAGGGTAACAAAATTTTAAGTTCCCTGATTTATTCTAAATCACTCACTAAAACTTTTCGTTATGAACAGCAAAAATAACTTTCGCCGATCAGCAGCCTTCATCGTTTTTATAACAATACAGCATATCCTATTTGCGCAAACCTTTCAATATTCATCGCAAAAATTCAATATTAGTTTACCCTCTTTGAGTATTACAAACCCTAACCAAACCACTCCTCTTCCCTATTATACATTATTTATTGAAACCGGGGATGGCAGATATTATAAAGATGTGAACCACATTCTCAGTGCATCAGCAAGCAGCCCTTATCAAATCTTTTATGATAAGGCCATACCTTCTGGTTCCAATGCAATTTTAAATATTGTTGGTCATTACGATACTATAAAACCGCCAAGGGAACTTTATACATTTCCGCCCGTTTCCGGTTACGGTGCCACAGATGCATCTCCACAGGTTACTTTACCTTCTGGCAAAAATATCGGGTTTGCTTACGCAGATAAAACCGTTGTGCTTGGAGATACCATGACTTATGTTGTTACCTACAAGCCTGATTTATCAGCATACACAATTGTTGCTTTTTTTTACAACGATAACAATCTTTTTGGCAGGCAAAAAGTCTTCAACGAAATTACTACAACCGATCAGTCCTATCCGTTTGTAGTTGCAGATGGCAGTACTACTTCAACCCACAAGAATATAACAGCAATTCGTGTAAAGGAAGCAACACCATCAATTTCTATTCCTGATGGAATTCCATCCGGGGTCGCCGATCATTTAACCAGCGCCGGGAGTAACTTTAGCAATGCTATTTATTTTGTAATGCCGCCTTCTTCTCTGCAAGAAACTAACGAAAGAAATGCTTTTATCTCGATGATAGGGTCGCTCGATTCTAATTTGATTGGTTCATTTGCAAATATTAAAGCTGTTCTCATCAAATACGATAAAATAACTGGTTATATGAGCCAGGATACTGTTACAGATGCTCTCCCTATTGACCGGTTTGCAAGTGACCCAAATGGAATAAGGACCACACCACATTGTCTCAACGATTCCTCCGGATACTCATTTCATAAGGCAAAAATATTTAGTAAGTCACTCGAAAACCCTTTTAACAGACCTATAAATTATGATATAACTTTTCGTAATGATGGGGGTGGTGATGCAAAACATGTAGAAGTTACTGTTTTGGTTCCCGAAGGAATACAGCTGTCTCCTTTCATGGTATTAAATGTAAAAAGCATTGTAAGCCGGAAAAGTATAGTGTTTTATCAAAAACCATTATACCCAAAGGCATTAAATACCTATGAAATCATAACAAAGGGAATTTGGAGAAAAATTGTTTTCAACATGACGGATATTAACCTCCCGGGTGTTTCTACTTCACAAGCTGCCAAAAAAGATTTTTTACTAAGGGAAGGTACTATTTCGTTTACTTTAAATACAATAGCAGATCCGCACAATCCAAGTATCGCTGATGATAAACTATCTTGTATGTATTCAGATGTAAGCATTGTATTTACAAGTTCCTACAAAACCGGGAGTTTCACAAACACCCCAATTACAAGTTCGGATCTTATCAGGAAGAACTGTAGTCTTGCTTCTCCTCTTCCTCCTCCATGCCCAAGGAAATTACTCAGGTTCGCAATACCGCCTGTAACAAAATAACTTTCATTAGCTTCTTCACCCATAAAGCCTTAATTTGTATTGGATAAATTAAGGCTTTATGTTTTGGCTTAAAAAAATTCTTGCTTTACTATTTATTTTTTTTCTGCTCATTTCTTATTCCTGCAACAACTATAAATCTATAGCCACAATTAATACTGCGGATACTACTAAAATAAATTATTGGAAAAATAATTTTGATACTCTTTACGACAAATACTGGAATACAAATGAAGTGAGCTATATACAGAAAGCTGTTGTTTTTGGAGACAGTTTAAGGGCTTTTGAAAATGTTCTATTAAATGATACCAATTACAGGAAGTGGTATATAAAGACACTTATGAATAATGGCGTTGCTTTTAATGACCTGGGGAATTATATCAAGAGCAAAGAAGTATTTGACCGGTATCTTTTTTTATACCGGGAGTACAAACTTGACAAACCTGCATCACTATCCTATGTGCAACTAACGGTTGCCAATATCTATAGCCGCTATGGTGATTATAAAAAAGCTGCGCTGTTGCTCAGCCAGTGCCTGGAATATTACCGGAAAGAAAAAAATGAAGAACATATTGCAGCCGGCATTCTTAATCTTTCCGTTGCATTGAAACAATTGGAGCGTTATACAGAAGCAGAAAATATATTGCAACAAATATTTGAGCTTCCATCACTTTCAACAAAAAGAATAACCCGGGCATGTATAGAACTGGCAGATAATTATGTAAGACAAAATAAATTATCCGAAGCTGGTTTACAAATTGCAAAAGCAAAACAATTACTTGCCAATGCGCCTGGTGATATGGGCATTACCGAAGCTTACACAGGATTGTATAATATTGAAGGCGATTTTCAAATGGCCGGCAACCATCCTCAAAAAGCATTAGTGGCCTACCAGCAATCGCTCGACTCTGCAAAAAAATCTGCAGCACAAAATTTGCGTGACAGAGAAATTGGAAAGATCTATATCGCTATGGGTAAGGCGGTGGAGCAATTACAATTTTCTGATTCCGCATTAATTTTTTATAGCAAAGCCTTATACACAATTATAAATGTTGATACCCTTAACAAATTTTCTCTGCCACAACCAAAGGATATTTATGCGGAAGCCATTATTACAGATGCCTTGTATGCCAGGGCCAATTGTATCATAAACCGTGGCATGCAAAATACCGCCGAACTGGAAAATGCAGTAAACTGTTATCATGTAGCTTTTACGATAGCAAGTAAATTGCTGAATGCTTTTTCTTACGATGAGTCCAGGTTGCACATGATAAGTGAAACAAGAAAGCAAACTGAAAAGGCAATAGGTGTTTGTTATCAACTGTATAAAAAAAATAATGATCTCCGTTGGGCAAACGAAGCCTTTTTATTTGCCGAACATAATAAAGCTTTTGTATTGGAAGAATCGGTGCGCCGCAATACAGCCGCCTCACTCTTTTTACAAAACGATACGCTGTATGAAAAAATGCAGCAACTGCAAAGCAATCTTGCTTTAACAGAAATAGAGCTGGGCAAACAACATTTTTCTGCAACTCCTGATACTGATTTATTACAATCACTAAATACTGCTAAACAAAAAGCAGAAGAGGAATTGCTGGCTGCAGAAAATAATATCCGTATTAAAAACCCGCAGTATAATAATTGGCTGAATGAAGAAACCACCTTATCAGCCGAAGATGTCATTAATAAAACCATTGCTAACAACACAAGCATGATAGAATATTTTAGCGGTGATTCTTCCCTGTACGCTTTTAGTGCAGTGAAAAATAAACCGCTTAATTTTTATAAATTAAATGATACGGTAAAAAATATTGCGGCTGAGTTTTTACACTTCTTCTCTAACCAGAATGAAATTTTAAATAACCCGGTGCAATATGCAACTGTTGCCAGCAATTTATACCAATCGCTAATAGGCCCTTATCTTCCAAAAGGAAATACCACTGCATTAATTATTCCTGATGGTTTTATTGCCTACATTCCTTTTGATGCATTGTTAACCAGCAGCACTACAACTACCAATATTGCCAGCTTTCCATTTTTAATTAAGCAACAGGAAATTTATTACGCATTTTCATGCAAAACATTACTTGCCCAGACACAAATAAAAAATAGTGCGGCAGATAATTCATTTGCAGCATTTGCACCTGTATTTGCCAATAGAGAAAGAGGGCTTTCAACCTTACCGCACAGCAATGAAGAACTGGAGGCGATAAAACAATTTTATCCGCAGGGAAAATTCTTATCCGGCAATACCGCCACTTTAAAAGAGTTTGAAAACAATTGCAGCAATGCATCTATCATTCACCTGGCCACACATGCAAGCCCCGGTAACGATTCCTTACCAGCACGAATTGAACTATACGACTCTTCTGTTTATATCAATTCTATTTATGCAAAAAAGATAAATGCAAAACTGGTGGTATTAAGCGGTTGCGAAACAGGAACGGGAACACTAAATAAATCTGAAGGGTTAATGAGCCTTGCAAGAGGTTTTAGTTATGCCGGCACAAAAAACGTAATTGCCAGTTTGTGGCAAACAGAAGATAATTCCTCGGCTGCAATTTTTAAAAATTTTTACAGCAACTTATCCAGCAGTAATTTTTCTTCAGCGCTACGCAATGCAAAATTGTCTTTCTTAAATAGTCAGTCTGTTGCAGCGGCATCGCCATATTACTGGAGCGGCTACATTTACATTGGCACGCCTGAAGAAAGTGCAGCACAATCACCAAGTGGAAAATTAAAATGGACCGCAGTGCTTACCAGTCTTGTATTGATAACTGCATATTTTATTTTTGTAAGAAGGCATAGGCAAAAACTACTCCGGTAATTGCTTCAGTAATTCTTTTGCTTTTGTAAAATAAGGTGAGGTTTTTGATATGCCATTTAAAATATTGCGGCATTTTGTAAAATCATTTTCTTTAAGGGCAGTTAATGCCAGGTACCATTTTGCAGTTTCTGTGTAAGCTGTTTGTCCGTTTACAATTGCAGTAAACATTTTTTCGGCTTCGCCTGGTTTTCCTGTTTCAAGGTAACATATCGCTTCGGAAAATTTCATCTGAACATCATCGGGATGTTGTTGTAAATATTTTTCAAACAGGGGCAATGCATTGCTGTAATCTTTATTATTGAATATGTTGGCGGCCTGTTGCCCCAAAGAATCTATTGCTGTTCCCCGCAGTTGCGTATTTAAATTGTTATGCTGTGCAAATTGTGCGTATAGTTGTTCGGCAGAAGGTTTATTACGCATCAAAAAATAAAAACTCACTGCAATAATAAAGATCAGCGATGCTGCAATGGCCAGCCATTTTTTAAAGGTCCCTTTTTTAACAACAGCTTCGCCAGCAAAATATTTTTGGTTCATTTGCTGCAATGTTTGGCGTAGTGCATCTTCATTTGGCGAAGCGCTCATGGTGTTATTGATATTGTTGTACAACTCAAAATCGTTACGCAGTTCTTCATCCGCTTTTAATTGTTGTTCAAAATCCCGCCGTTCCTGCGGCGTCAGCTCATCGTTAAGGTATTGTTCTATTTTTTCTATTGTTTCCGGTTTCATAACATATTATCATTTTAATGCGCTAAAGCCCGGCGCCTCTTTTACCAGGCTAATCAATTTGCTCATGCATTCTGTTTTCTTTTTTCTTACATAAGCATAAGAAAAGTTAAGCATTGCCGCCACTTCCTGTAAAGGCTTTCCGCTCCAGGCCAGAGATAATAAATTACGGCAACCTTCTCCCAGCTCAGCCAATTTTTCTTCCAGCAGGTCTTTGCGCTTTTCTTTTAATAACAAAACTTCATAATTCTCAAATACATCTTCATTCAAATTAAATCCTTCATCTCCCTCAATTGTTACGGTATGCCCTTTTCTTTTATGCAATTGATTTATCCAGCGGTTGCGGCAAACCAGGTACAAAAAAGCATCAAAGGGACAGGTGAGCACAAACTGCTGCTGGATGGCTTTGCGGTGTAATTCTATCAGCACATCCTGGAACAGATCGGCAGCGTCAGTTTCGGTGCCGCTGTTTTTGATCACCATCTGTTTAATACGCACAGCATACCGGCTGTAGATCTCTTCAATCAAAAGCGAATCGTTTTGTTGCAACGCTTCAATGTATTTATGGTCGGGGTGTGCTGGCATATTTCTCCTAAAAGATAATTCTTTTTTGAAACTAACGGTAACAAAATACAAAAAGGCGGATATAAACTCAAACCAAATGGATTGAAATTATCAGCAATTAGTACCATTAGCAACATTTGTTTCGGTAAATATTGCTAAAACTTTTACCTGGTACGGTTCATTTTGCAAAATTCAATACGATTAAAAATTTCATTCAGTCATTAAAGTAGTTTTTTCTGATCCTGCATTAACAAGCACAAAAACCAATTAGGAAACGGTGGAATGCGAAAGTAAGTTTGATGAATAATAGGGTAACAAAACAAAAAAGAATTGATATACTAAAAACAGCAAGGTTTGCTGTATTCCTTAACCATAAAATTTTATCATCATGAAAAAGTTATTTTTCTTTATCGCAACACTAACAACAGTTAGCACTTATGCCCAGCTCAACCAATTTGGTTTTAACGGCGGCGCCACCATTGCTAATTACAAATCAAAAACGGATGGCAATGATGAAAGCGGCAACAGTAAAGCAGGTTTTACGCTTGGTGTATTGGTCAATTTCTCCGTTAGTAAAAATTTTATTATTCAACCCGCAATTAACTGGGTACAAAAAGGCACCAAAGATGAACAAACCGTAGCAGGCACTACCGAAAAAGTTTCACTTACCACCAATCATATTGAAGTGCCGGTGAACTTTTTGTACCGCAACAATGGCTTTTTTATTGGCGCCGGCCCTTCCTTTTCATTGGGCGTTTCGGGCAAATGGAAATATAGTGATGGAACAAATAAAGCTGATCAAAAAGTAAATTATGGTAGTTCGGATAATGATGACCTGAAAGCATTTGATCTTGGTATTAATGCATTAACTGGCTACGAATTTAAAAGTGGTGTTTTTATTACAGCCAATTATAACCTGGGCTTAAGCAATTTGGCCGCAGGCACTTCAACCACAACCACGAGCACTTTAAAAAGCAGTTATGCCGGCATTAAGCTGGGTTATGTATTAAACAGCAGCAGAAAATAAATTCCCCGCAACACATTTTTTTACACTTAAAATAATTTTTATGAAAAAGATATTTTTATCTCTTGTGGCTTTTACCTGCATCGCTGGTATTGCTGATGCACAAAAAGTAACGTTTGCTGTAAGTGCCGGTGTGGCTAATGCTAATACATTTGTTAAAGACGACTCGCTAAAGGTTGCAGGCATAGGTGCAAAGAACGGTTTTACCGGAGGTGTAAGTGCTACTATCCCTTTTAGTAAACTATTCAATTTTCAACCTGCTGTAAATTTTGTACAAAAGGGTTGCAAAAACGAAAAAGATAAAAGCTCACTAACACTTAATTATATTGAAGTACCCTTACTCCTGGTATTCAAAACCCGCAATAAAGATGATGGTGATAAAAAGGCAGATGATTTCTTTTTCGGGATCGGTCCTACTGTAGCCTTTTGCACTGCCGGAGAATATAAATATAAAACTGATTCAGGTACGGTTACTGGAAAAGTGAAGTTTGGCAACAATCGTTATAATGATGATTTGAGAAGAGTTGATGTGGGTGCAAATATTATGATGGGTTGTCTTTTTTTCAACAATTTCTTTTTCAGTGCTAATTACAATATTGGTTTCATGGACCTTTCTCCAGCCAAAAAATTCCGTTACAGGAATAATTATTTAGGTTTTAAAGTAGGCTATTCATTTAGTAATGGTAAAAAGTGAAGTGACCACAGCAATACAAGCTACTAATTTAGCTATTGCAAATGGTAAATTTAAAGAGTAAATTTATTAAACCTTAACTCCCTCCCTTTTTAACTTCTTCTTTTTTTAACCTTAAATCGCATTTATGAAAAAGATAAAAAATTATCTGCAGGCATTTTTGGTAATATTGATCATCCAGTTTTTATTTACACACTGCCATAACTATTACAAAGCGGTACCACCAAAGCCCGGCACCAATGCCGTTGCTATAGACAGCCTTAAACTGCAAAACAGGTATTTTATTTTACGCAATGGAAGCCTGGCTTTTTCCATGACCAATATTGTAATAAGCGAAGATAAAAAGTCCCTCGCCTGTAATTTAGAAATATTGCCTGTTAACCACCAGTTGCATTTGGTAAAAGGGCGCAAAGGAAAACTGCGGTATAAAAAAAATGAACCCCAGGATCAAACTGTACTTAACGAAGTACATTTTTATATTCAGCCTGATAACACTACAGCAACAGGTAAGTATACATTACAATTAGATAAGGTTGAAAAAATTGAAGTGATTGAAAAAGATAAGGGCCGTACTACCGGCAGTTATATTATTGGAGCTATTGGGTATACACTAGGTGCTGTTGCTGTAGTAGGTATAATTGTAGCAGCAACCAAAAGCTCCTGCCCTTTTGTTAGTGCTTACGATGGCAATAATTTTTCGTTGCAGGGAGAAATTTATGGTGGCGCTATTTACCCGCAGTTAGCAAGGCATGATTATATGCCGCTTAAAATGCAACCGATGGCTGATGGTTCTTTACAAGTTAAGATCAGTAACGAACTGCACGAACGCCAGTACACTGATATGGCAGAGCTTTGGGTGATCACACATGATAAGAACACTGCAGTATTTGCCGATGAAAAAGGAAATCTGTCCAGCATTGCCACACCACGGTCACCAATAGCCGCAAAATTGAATGCCAAAACAGATGTTACAGCATCATTACTAAAAGCAGGTGACAACACTTTGCTTTACATGGATGATACCGCCGCTACTGCAACTAATGAAGTGGTGATGCAGTTCAATAAACCCGTTGCTGCAAAAAAAGCAAAACTGTTATTAAGTTTAAAGAACTCTTATTTTCTTGATCTGTTGTATGGCGAACTGGCCAAAGGCTTTGGTAATTATTATGGCACTTATATTAAACAGCAGGAAAAAAAGCCTGTGGCTGAATTATTAAAATGGACGAAAGAGCAGCAAATACCTTTAGAAGTATCAGTAAAAACAAACAATGGTTGGAAAAAAATTACCGACATTACTACCATCGGGCCATTGGCCACCAGAAATATGGTGATCCCAATTGAGTTACCTGAATCTTTGGAATCTTTCACCGAAATAAAATTATCCAGTGGCTTTATGTTTTGGGAAATTGATTATGCTGCTATCGATTATTCCGAAGAAAATATCTTTAGCATAGAAAAAATTACACCTTCAGAAGCAACTGATGAGTCGGGAAAAAATATTTTACCTGATCTGCAAAAAGAAGATGGCATTTACCTGGCGCAACCTGATATTGGCAATGCTGCAACAATAGTGTATACCGCTACTGCATTAAATGATAATTCTAAAACACGCACTTATATTTTGCACACCAAAGGTTATTACGAACATGTAAGGGATTTTAAAAACAGCCCCGACCTCGGTTTCTTAAACCAGTTTAAAAACCCCAATGCTTTTCCTTTATTCGGTATGCAACTGTATAAAAAAATGAATGCCGAAAATTTAAAAGCAATAGCAAAATCTAATTAAAACACTCAGCCGTTAAATATCATGTTATGGAAACAGCTATCAGTTTACAACAAATTCCTGTTACAAAAGTATTGAAGCCTTCGCCAAAGGCTACACGAAAAGAAGTGAATCATTCTTTGCAACCCGGCAGTATTGAAAAAACTTTGATATGGATGCTGATCAAACTGCGGATATTTTATCTCGCTTGTATCGTTTTAAAGCATCCGCGTAAAATATGGGCAACATTTAAGATCATGCTCAACCTGCGCAATACGGTTTGGGCGGGTGACCTGAAAAAAATCTATAAGGTTGATGGCAAATATTATTTTAACCAGTACACGCCGGGCTGGCCTTCCAAAGCTTATGACAGCCTGATTAAAGGTGAGTTGCAGCGGCGGGCATCGCCACTTACTGTTAGCGAAAAATTATCTTTTGTTTTTCTTGCCATTACAAGAAAATGCCCCATGCGTTGTGAACATTGTTTTGAATGGGATAACCTTAATCAAAAAGAATCATTTACAAAAGATGATCTGTTTAAGGTGGTGGACATGTATCAAAAAGAAGGTGTATTGCAATTTCATTTCAGCGGCGGCGAACCGATGGTACGTTTTAAAGACTTATTACCATTGATACAATATGCCAGTAAAAAAAGTGAATGCTGGGTGCTTACATCTGGTTTTAATTTTACTGTTGACAATGCAAATGCATTGAAGCGTGCAGGTTGTAAAGGTGTGGTGGTGAGTATCGATCATTACATTCCTGAGCTGCACAATATGTTCAGGGGAAATGCAGCTGCATTTGATGGCGCCATAAATGCAGTTGCTGCAGCCAGGCAGGCGGGTATGGTGGTATCACTGAGTGTGTGTGCTACCAAACAATTTATCGATGGCGGCCATTTAATGCCTTACATGAATTTTGCAAAAGAACTGGGCGTGCAATTTGTACAGGTGCTGGAACCCAGGAGTGTGGGCCATTATGAGGGTAAGAATGTGTTGCTTGATGAAAAGCATATAGCAGAGCTGGAGCAATCTTTTAAAATGCTAAACCACGCTGCTGCTTATAAAAAATATCCTACTATGCTGTATCATGGTTACCATCAAAGAAGGGTGGGTTGTTTTTCGGGAAGCAGGAGTGTATATGTTGATTCGGCCGGAGATGTGCATGCATGTCCCTTCTGTCATACAAAGTCATACAATATCATTCAGCTCCTTCGTAGCAATGAAAAGAAATTGCCGCCAAAAGAAAATAAATGCCCGCAGTTTGAAAAGGTTGTGTAGCAAATATTTATCCTTTGACTGATACTGTACTGGCTGTTTATTAATAAAATTAATCAGCCTTTAACTTTTACTGCGGCGGCAATTTTTTATTTTCACCAAATGAAAAAGCTAATTGTTGCACTCCTGTTACTTCCTTGTCTTTGCTTTGCACAAAGAAAATATGATTATAAAAACCTTGTGCTGGAAGGTGGTGGTGTACGTGGGCTTGCTTATGCCGGCGTATTCAGTGTGCTGGAAGAAAGAAATATTTTACAGTATATAGAAAATGTGGGTGGTTCTTCTGCAGGTGCAATAGCAGGTATGCTGGTAAGTATTGGCTATACTGCTACTGAAATTGACAGCCTGATGATAGAACTGCCGGTACAAAAATTTAATGATGGCAGAGGCGGCGTGGTGGGTAAGTACAAAAGATTTAAAAGCGCTTATGGTATTTATAAAGGAGAGGAATTTGAAAAATGGTTGCAGCAATTAGTGACATATAAAACAGGTAAGTCTTCTTTAACTTTCAGGCAACTGCATCAACTGCATGTAAACAACAATAGCTACAAAGATTTGTATTGTACCGGCACCAACCTCAGCAAACAGCAATTAGAAATTTTTTCATTTTCCACCACACCAGACATGTCCATTGCACTTGCTGTAAGAATCAGCAGTACAATACCCATTTATTTTGAACCTGTTGCATTAGATGATCATTTTAAAAAAATAAAAAAAACAGATTCTACTTCATTTGTTAATTATTATGTGGATGGTGGTATGCTTTGCAATTACCCCATTAATTTTTTTGATACCTGCGAAAACAATCTTAATCCTTTATTAGCTGATAAAGTAAAATTCAATAAACAAACCCTTGGCATAAAATTAGAACGGCCCCGGCAAATAGATTCTTTAAACAATAACAATACCCAGATACCTGCTTATGATATTAATAAGCTGTCAGAATATTTTTCTGCTTTAATTAACCTGCTTATGGAAACCATCAACAGGAGGTATCCTAATCTTGAAAATGAAAAAGGCAGAACCATTTATGTAAGCCAGGGCAATATTTCTTCCAGGATAAAAAAAACAAAGCAGCAGGATAAACGGCTGCTGTATGAAAATGGCGTTAAAGCCGCCAATTATTTTTTTTCAAGACAATTAGTGAATGGTCAATAGTGAATAGTCAATGGTGAATCAATGTCGTTTACTTAAGCCTAACCGCCGTCAGGGTTTGCAACCGCTGACGGGGTTACGTTACCCCGTCGGCGGTTGATCAGGCACTTAAGTAAACGGCATTGAATGGTGAATTATTGACCATTGACTATATTGACTATTCACCATTCACCACAACCTTAATTCCATTTTTGCCCGAATACCTTCTTCAATATATCCGTTGTTCTTGCTGCAAAATTAGTGCGGATATTTTTTTCTTCAATTGCCACTTCGTCAAATAAGGCATCTGTTGCTTTACCAGTAACAAAACTCGCCAGGTCAGGATTTATTTTTTTAATAGTGGTGGGAAAATTATTGTACTTGTTAACCAGGTCACCATAATATTTTGTAGCATCCACTTTATCCAGCGAAGCTTTTATCACTGGCAAAAAAGCAGCGATCAGTTTTTCTGTTGTCTTCTCCCTGAAAAAATGTGTGGCACTTGTATCGCCATTCTTTACCAAACCAATGGCATCCTGCAACGTCATAGTTTTAATAGCATCAGCAAAAATGGGTTTGGCAAAACCGGCTGCATCTTCTGCACCGCGGTTAATTTGCAAAATGGCTTTATCTACCATGTTGTTAAAGCCCAAACTGCGTAGCGTGTTCTCTACTTTTTTAGCATCTGGTGGCAGCAATATTTTGTATAAGGCATCTTTAAAAAAGCCGTCTTCTTTATTCAGCTTTAAAACAGCATTTGTAATGCCCTGGCTTAAAGCTTCTTTTATACCCTGGCCGGCTTCTGCTTCAGTAATGCCGCCAAGCCCTGTTGTTTGGGGTAATTTGTTGATCACATCACAACCACTAAATAATAATACCACGCCCGTTAATACAAGTAATAATTTTTTCATTTTTAATTAGATTTTTAATTGCTTAAAGATAAACCAATATGATGCCAGATTAATTGTTCCATCCCCACAGACGCTAAATATGGATGATTGGGTTGCATAAAGTATCTTTGCCGCCATTTCAAAAAGGAAATGATGTTAAGGCAACAGTTATAAAGCTGTCAGCTTTGTCATCTTAAGCTTGTCGAAAGATATCGAAGGCGGGTTTCTCCAAAAGATTCACCGGTTTCAACAAGCTCAACCTGGCAGACCTTCAATAAAAAGTATTGTAAACAAATTATGAGCACACAACATTTATCAGAACAGGAGATTATCCGCAGGGAAAAATTAGCCGAACTTAAAAAATTGGGTATTGAAGCCTATCCTGCACCATTATACCCCGTAAATACCACTTCAGTTTATATAAAGGAACATTATAAGGGTCCGGACTTCGATTATGCTCAATCTGACAAAGCTTTGTTTGCAGATATATGTATAGCTGGCCGCATTATGAGCGTTCGTGATATGGGCAAGGCCAACTTTGCAGTGATACAGGATGCCGTGGGCAAAATTCAAATCTATATCAAACAGGATGATATTTGTCCGGGTGAAGATAAAACCCTGTTTCAAACCGTTTGGAAAAAATTATTGGATCTTGGCGATATCATTGGCATCAAGGGGTATGTATTTACCACTAAAACCGGTGAAACGTCTGTACATGTAAAAGAATTTACGTTGCTTTCAAAATCTTTAAAACCATTGCCGGTGGTAAGAGAAAAAGAAGGCGAAACTTTTGATGAGGTTACTGATCCGGAATTCCGTTACCGCCAGCGTTATGCAGACCTTATCGTTAACCCTGGTGTAAAGGAAACTTTTATCAAGCGCACCAAAATGGTAAATGCCATCCGTGAATTTTTAAATGAGCGTGGTGCATTGGAAGTGGATACGCCGGTATTGCAATCCATACCCGGTGGTGCAGCTGCAAGGCCCTTCACTACACATCATAATGCACTGGATGTGCCCATGTACATGCGTATTGCTAACGAATTGTATTTAAAAAGACTGATCGTGGGTGGTTTTGAATGGGTATATGAATTCAGCCGCAACTTTCGTAATGAGGGTATGGACCGTACCCACAATCCAGAGTTTACTGTTTTGGAATTTTATGTGGCGTACAAAGATTATGAGTGGATGATGGACACCACGGAACAAATGTTAGAGAAAGCAGCCATTGCAACTAATGGTTCTACCAAAGTAATGGTGGGTGAAAAAGAAATTGATTTTAAAGCGCCGTACAAAAGAATTACTATGTACGATGCCATTAAAGAATACACTGGTTTTGACATCAGCGAAATGGATGAAGCAGGCATAAGAAATGTTTGCAGGGAATTAAAAATTCATGCAGATGAAAAATGGGGTAAGGGAAAACTGATTGATGAAATTTTTGGCAGTAAATGCGAAGGCAATTATATTCAACCTACGTTCATTACTGATTATCCTGTGGAGATGAGCCCGCTTACCAAAAAGCACCGCAGCAAACCCGGGCTGGTAGAACGTTTTGAGCTGATGTGCAACGGAAAAGAAATTGCCAATGCGTACAGCGAATTAAATGACCCGTTAGAACAAAGGGAACGTTTTGAAGAGCAGGCAAAACTGATGGAACGTGGTGATGATGAAGCGATGTTTATTGACCATGATTTTTTACGTGCACTGGAATACGGTATGCCGCCAACATCGGGTATTGGTTTTGGTATCGACAGGATTGCTATGTTGCTCACCAACCAGCATTCTATACAGGATGTACTGTTTTTCCCTATGATGCGGCCGGAGAATTTGGAGTAACGCATCTCTTTAATTTAATGCTTGCAAAAGCCCGTTATAAGTATTATTTTCATATAACAAAAAACAAGCTATATGAAAAAGCTAATATCTTCTAAAATAGCCGGTATTATTTATGCCCTTGCTATTGGCACTTTTGGTGTTTTACATTTTATAAATGCAGAAGAAATGAAAAGCGGCGTACCCGATTATATGCCAGGCGGCATTGTTTGGATATATATCACCGGCGCCTGTTTTATATTGGCAGCAATTGCAATCATCATCAATAAAGCTACACGGCTGGCCTGCTATTTACTGGCAGCAATGTTATTGATATTTGTATTCACACTTCATTTAAAGCATCTCGTGCACGGCAACTATACAAATGTGCTTAAGGATACTGCTATGGCAATGGCTGCAATCCTGGTTGGCAATAACGCTCCTGAATAATTTTATAAAAAATAAACCTGGCTATATAGCCAGGTTTATTTTTATTATGCCCCCTTTAACAGCAGGTAACCTGGAAATATATTGCCCGGGTAGAAAAGTTATTTGACTGCTTAAACTGCAGCATCACTACAACGTTGCTACTGCTGCAATCTTCTTTTTTAACAGACCGGTATCCGCATTTGCTGCACACAAATTCACCCAGGCACTTGCAAAGTCCGTATTTAAATATTACTTTTCTACCTAAACCTTAAAACTTTTTACAATGAAATTTACTATTCCAACAAGAATTGCCGAAATCATATTTGCACTTGCATTTGTAGTTTTTGGCGCATTGCATTTAAAGTACGCTGCTAATTACAAAGGTGGGGTACCTTCATTTATGCCTGGCGATGCGACAATGTGGGTTTACCTCACAGGCATTTGTTTTATTGCAGCAGCACTTGCAATTATCATTAACAAGTATAAAAAACTGGCTTGCTATTTATTAGCCTTGCTGCTCATTATATTCATTCTAACCATTCATTTAATGCCGGCTATTAAAGAAGGGATCTATCCGCAATTATTAAAAGATGGTGCATTGGCCATGGCTGCTATTGTCATTGGCAATAATGCTTCCAAATAAAAAATATCACTCATTATAAAAATAAACGAGGGGCAATAATTATTGCCCCTCGTTGTATTAAATCGTTTTTCTTTTCTGCAATTTATGTTTTGCTGTAAGATAATCCAGGAAGTAGATCACCCGTACCGAAAAACTATTGGACTGTGGTTCTTTTATTGTTTTATCAAAATTGGAAAAATAATTATGTTCAAAATCCCTGCTGAAGGATTGTGAAATATCTTTCCATACCACATTGATAAAGCTGCCTTGTGCAAACTGCCAGGTATACACGAAATCGGCGCTTAAGAAATTATAATTCTGGTTCACATTCTGAGTAAAAGGAACAGCGGGTGTGCCCAGTTTACCATATTGATCCAACTGGTAAAATTGTTGTGGTGCCACCTTACTCCAGTAATGCCTTGTACGTAAAGTAATGCCCATCTTATTGGTAAAACTATATTTAAAACTCAAAATATTTTCTACCGTACGCAAGTCCCTCCTGCTAAAAATAATGGTATCATTTAATGGTCCTGTTCCCGAAGGCATTGTTGCAGCCCATCCCTGGTTATTGTTTTCAATATTCATGTTAAGGGTATTGTTAATAGAAAACTTACTACTGAACCGTATTTTGCCAAATATCATAGGTGTAATACTTTTTCTTTTAAGCACTCCACCGGTACCGGCATATACTTCGCCCCCCCATGATAATTTTTTTGCTTCGTTACTGTTCCACCATACATCCACACCAATCCTTCCCTTGTTTTGAAAAACGCGGCCTGGCACCCTTGGCTCATAATAATCATTATAGTTAAAGCCCCAGTTTACCAAAGCGCCCACGTACCACAAGCTTTTCAACTGTCCGTTTACATTTACATTGCCGCTGGAGCTCTGGTACATGAATCCTTTTCTTTTAAACAGGTCAATTGGTGTAACCAGCCTGCTGTAAAAAGAATTAAAATTCCAGTGCAACTGGTTAAACAATTTTTTTGGTTTTATTATATTGTACCCGATCCATAAATTATGGTCCATAGTATTATTGTTGGTAAAATAGCCCATGTCGCTCTTATCGTACTTATCATTATACAACTGCTGGTTGATGCTAAAGTTTAACTTACCGCTTGTTTTACCAAAATATAACAGGTGTGCATACCCTGTTATATTTTTTCCGTCTTTCCCCAATAAATTACTCACACTGGCATTGCCGCCCACATTCCATTTATTCTTCTTATCATTAAAATCAAATAACACGGCGCTTACATTAGCATCATAATCTTTGCCGGAACGCATTACGTTGGTATTTACAAAAGAAACACTGCTATTATGTTTAAAGGTTTGGTCCAGCACAAAAACATTATAGTTGGTCAATGCCATACTCTCTTCTCTATGTACATTACCGGTTACTGTGTTTAAAAACGAGGTGTATTGCGGGTTGGTAACTGCATTCAATATGCCCACACCTAAACCTTTTTGTGTACGGCCGCTTATTTTGGTGGCGTTTACAATTTTAGCCTGCTGCGGATCTTCTATTATGCTGTCTTCCGGCGAACCGGTGGGATATTTCCTGTAATTCGGTTCTACTCCAATTCTCCTGCTATAGAACAATCCACCCTTTCCAAACAACTCTGTTCCCTCGGTAAAAAAAGGGCGGTTTTCCTGGAACTGTACTTCAAATGGCGATAAATTAAGGATCTTATTATCAGTAACCACCTGTCCAAAATCTGGTATCAGGGTCATATCTAAAGTAAAAGCCTGGTTCAATCCATATTTTACATCAGCGCCTCCACCAAGGCGACTTTTAAATTTATCAGCACCGACGGGCTTATCGTGGTACACCGAAAAGTAAGGGGAGAATTGCAGGCGTAACGGCGGTTTAATATCTGTTAATCCCATCAGCATTCCCTCTTGTGTTAAAAAACCATTTGCTGTAGGGTCGATCGATTGCCAGAATAATTGTTCGCCGCTTTTTTGCCTTCTGCGTACAATGTTCAGGCCCCAGTCCTGCACTTTCTTTTTACCAAACCTGATGGCGGAATAAGGTAAGAACATCTCAAAGCTCCAGCCATCATTATGGATCTTGGCACCGCTTTGCCAAACGGCATTCCAGCTAAAATCTTCGCTGTTGCCATTGGGATTAGGTGCTTGTTTAGCATCCATCTGTTCGCCCAATGGTGTTATAAAATATTCAAAGCCATTGATCTTATCGTTATAGGTATCAAAAATTACACCCACAAAATCATTGTTGCCAAATCCATCACGGCCAATTAATTCTGATGCAATACTGTCTTTAAATTTTTCATGAAAATAGCCACCAATATAAACGCCTTCATCGTTATACAAAAAGTATACTTCGCTTCTGTTGTCGGAACTTTCTGGTTTAAATGGAGTTGGTCTTAATGCTATGAATTTATCTGCTACCTGGGCAGTCTTCCATTCAGGTTCATCTAAATTACCATCAACCTTTAATGATTTGGAAATACGCACTGCAGTAATCTTTTTCTTTTCTGTTTGGCAGAAAGCAGTGGCAGTGAACAACATACAAATACATGCTGCCTTAAGGTTAAAGAAGTTCATGGCTATACTTTGGTTTGGTTGAGTTGGACATTATTCATGGCGAAATAATGTGGTACGAAATTAAACGTACAGGTGCGCAAAATGTTACCGCTCATCAAAACAAAAAAGTATTTAGGCTTTCTTTAACAGGAAAATTTTTTCCACTGCTTACACGGATTAACACAGCTTGCCCTGCTTTGGTGGGGAATGAAATGCAGCAATAAAGATTGGTGAAACTACTGCATAGTTTTTTGCCACAGATTGCACAGATTTCACAGATTTTTGCAGTACCCTGAAACTGAAGTTTCGGGTGGAAATACCGAAGTAAAACTTCGGTGTACTAAAATCACACAAACAAATCGTTATACAATTGTGCGCCGGGTACTACGGAATATTTACTAAGATCGGTGATGCCTTCTTTGGCTAATACTTCTTCATCGATAAAACTATTACCACTGCAGGTGGCTGCAGCTTTGCTTAAAATAAAATATGCAGCATCGGCAATGATATCGGGTGTGCGGCTCATCTTCATCAGCATTTCGCCGCCTAATAAATTATTTACTGCTGCAGTAGCAATAGTAGTACGTGGCCATAAAGTGTTGGCAGCAATATTATATTTTTTCAGTTCAGCTGCAAGGCCCAGGGCGATCATGCTCATATCATACTTACTGATAGTGTAGGCTAAATGGTTAGCAAACCATTTCATATCCATATTAACTGGCGGAGATAAATTGAGGATATGTGCATTGGTAGATTTTTTCAATAAAGGGATGCAAGCCTTACTTACCATAAATGTTCCTCTTACATTAATATCATACATCAGGTCAAAACGCTTGGGCTCGGTTTGCTCGGTGGGAGTTAGGTTTATTGCAGATGCATTATTGATCAAAATATCAATGCCTCCAAATTTTTCAGCAGTTTTATCAATTACGTTTTGAATTTGATCTTCGAAGCGGATATCGCATTGCACTGCTAAAGCTTTACCACCAGCTGCTTCCATTTCTGCTGCGGCAGAAAAAATTGTACCACCCAGCTTAGGGTTTTCTTCCACACTTTTACTTGCAATAACAATGTTGGCGCCTGCTGCAGCCAGTTTTAAGCCTATTGCTTTTCCAATACCCCTTGATGCACCGGTAATAATTACAGTTTTGTTTTGAAATGACATGGTTCACTAATTTCTTCAAATCTAATTAAAAGGTATAACAAAATGCTTTTCAGTGCAGTATAAAAAATTTCAAAAAAAGTTAAACAAATGTTTGATTAATATTAAACAACTGTTTAACTTTGTGCCCTAAAATAAATTACTCATGGATCTTAACGAGAAGCAATTAAAGATAATGGAGACCGCAGAAGAGCTGTTTGCAGAGAAAGGTTTTTCGGGTACTTCAGTAAGGGATATTGCCGATGCAGCTGATGTAAATGTGGCCATGATCTCTTATTATTTTGGTTCAAAAGAAAAAATGCTGGAATCGCTTTTCACTTACCGGTCGGAAAGTACGATGATGAAGCTGGAAAGTATGTTCAGCAACACCTCGCTTTCCCCGCTGGAAAAGGTAAACCAAATGATCGATTACTACATTGATAAATTTTTGAACCAGCAATGTTTTCATAAAATAATGATGAGGGAACAGGTGGCCAACCAGCGGCTTGTGATATCCGGCGTGATACAGCAATATAAAAAACGCAACCAGGCCCTGGTAAAACAGCTGATACACGAGGGACAGAAGAGCGGTGATTTTGTAAAGCAGGTTGATATCCCTTTATTGATGACCACATTGGTTGGCACGGTAAGCCACCTGGTAACCACTCAGCATTTTTATAAGGAGCTGAACAACCTGCAGGCCATGCCTGATGATCAATTTCAAAAACTGATAAGAAAAAAATTAAGTGCTCACATAAAATTTCTGTTTAAAGCAATCTTAACTCATGAAGCATAAACTGATAGTAATTACAATAAGCCTGTTGAGCCTGCAGCCATTATTTGCGCAGGAAAGCAGAACGCTTACATTAAAAGAAGCAATAGACCTTAGCATTGCCAACAGCAAGCAGCTAAAATTAAATGAGGCTAAAATACTTGAAGCATCGGCCAATATTAAAGAAGCTGAAGAAAAGCGTTTACCCGACGCTGGTATAAGTGGCTCTTACCTGTACCTTCCCGTGCAGCCCAATATCAATTTAAAAAGCGATTCGGCTGGCGGTGGCGGGCTAAAAGTTTCGCAGGCTTTTTATGGTATTGCCTCGGTTTCGGTACCGCTGTATAATGGTGGTAAATTAAAATACGGCATCGAATCGGCTAAATACCTGCAGCAGGCGCTTAAGCTGGATGCTGATAATGACCGTGAAGCTGTGATCATCAATACCATTAATGCCTGTATCAATTTATTCAAGGCAAGAGAAGCTATTGCACTGGTAAAAGAGAATCTTGAACAATCGCAGCAAAGGGTAAAGGATTTCAGCAGCCTCGAAAAAAATGGTTTACTGGCACGTAATGATCTGTTGAAAGCAGAGTTGCAATCTTCCAATATTGAACTGACCTTACTGGATGCACAAAGCAATTACAAACTGGCTTGTGTGAATATGAACCTGATGACGGGATTACCGGAACAAACAGAGATCATCCCCGACAGGAACGGGCTGGCGCTGCCGGAATCGGTTAAAACATTAGACGAATACGAACAGGATGCTTTACAAAACCGTAATGATATTGCGGCAGCGGCTATACGCAAAAAATCTGCTGAGCTGAATATAAAAACAATTAAAACTGACTATTACCCCAGTATTTCTTTAACCGGCGGGTATGTTGCGGCCGATATACCAAAGTTTGTAACCATCACCAATGCAGTAAATATTGGTGTGGGTGTTAAGTACAACCTTTCTTCGCTGTGGAAAACAAAAACAAAATTACAAGGTGCAGAAGCAAGGGTAAAACAGGTACAGGCCAGCCAGGATATGCTGAATGATAATATCCGCCTGCAGATCAACCAGGCTTACCAGGGTTATTTTGTTAGCCGTAAAAAAATTGAAGTGCTGGAAAAGGCAGTGGAACAGGCTACAGAAAATTACCGCATCACTAAAAACAAATATGATAACAGCCTGGCTACAACAACCGAACTACTGGATGCAGATGTTGCCTTATTGCAAAGCAAGCTAAGTGTAACCAATGCAAAAGCAGATTCTTTTTTAGCGTATAACAAATTATTGTATGCAGCAGGGATTTTAAAAAATTAATTCATTACCACAACAACAAACATAAAAGAGATTTATATGGCACAGAACGAAACACCAACCCCACAGGTAGCAGCTCCGGCGGCAGAAGCACCAAAAAAGAAAAGCAAGACTTTTCTAATCGTTTTAATATTACTGGTACTGGCCGGTGGCTGGTTTGGCTTTACCAAGTATAACCATGGCAAGCACCACGAAGAAACTGATGACGCACAGTTGGAAGCTAACATTAGCCCCGTGATACCCCGTATTGCCGGTTATGTAAAAGAAGTGCGTGTAAAAGATAACCAAATGGTGAAAAAAGGCGATACGCTTGTTGTGCTTGACGACAGGGATATGGCGCTAAAAGTACAACAAGCTGAAGCTGCACTGGCAACTGCAAAAACCAATTTAGGTTCAGCTGAAGCCAATACCACTGCATCTAAAGCTACTATCAATAGTTCGCAGGCAAATATTGGTATTGCAGATGCACAGATAGAAGCTGCTAAAGTAAATGTATGGCGTACCACACAGGATTATGACCGTTATGCTAATTTAATTAAAGACCATTCTATTACACAACAGCAGTTTGAACAGGCACAGGCTGCAAAAGAAACAGCAGAACGCCAGCTGAATGTACTGGTACAACAGAAAAACCAGGCGGCACAACAAACTAATACCGTAGCTTCTCAAAGCAATGCTACTTCTTCTCAAATTGGGGTAGCCAGTGCCGTTATTAAGCAGCGTGAAGTGGAAGTAGCGGAAGCAAAGCTTAATCTTTCTTACGCAGTAATTATAGCCCAGGAAAGCGGGCTGGTATCTAAAGTAAATGTACAGGAAGGGCAATTTTTACAAGCGGGGCAATCTGTTTTTAGTGTTGTATTAAGCAATGATATATGGGTGGTGGCGAATTTTAAAGAAACACAATTTGAAAAGATGAAGATCGGGCAGAGAGTGGTTGTACATGTGGATGCATTTCCTGATCATTCTTTTGAAGCAACGCTTACTTCATTTGCAGCAGCAACAGGATCACGTTTTGCTTTATTACCTCCGGATAACAGCAGTGGCAACTTTGTAAAAGTGGTACAGCGTTTACCGGTTAAAATAGAATTCAATAAAGCTGATGATCCATTGGTAAAACAATTGAAGGCGGGTATGAATGTGAGCGTGGATGTGCATTTGGATTAGAAACCCCCTCCGCCTCCGCCGCGGCGGAGAACTGATTATGGAGGAGATTGAAGCGAAAACACCTCACCTATCCTCTCCTTGAGGAGAGGGAAATGGAGGAGAACTTAGCGAAGATGCCCCTATCCCCTAAAGGGGGAAATGGAGGAGATTGAAGTGAAGATTGTATTATATAATTAGCTCCGTTGGAGCTTGAGGTGGGTAGAAAAAATAGAGGTTTCGGAAAGTCCCGTAGGGACGACGGGTGCAATGCAAAACACAATTAAAGCTCAATAAAGTGATGTCGTTGAAGAGTGCGACGCCAATGAAGATCAACAAAGCAATTCAGCCCGGTTCAAAAATAAAAATATGCCCGTTTACGGGCCAAGAAAAATAGTTATGCAACAGATGGAATCTTTAGTGGAGTATGGTTCCCGGCGGGTAATCATTACTGTTACTGCAATATTGTGCACACTTTTAGAAATTGTGGACACCACGATTGTAAACGTGGCATTAAACAATATGCGTGGCACTTTAAGCGCCACACTTACCGAAGTGGGCTGGGTGGTTACCGCTTATGCTATTGGTAATGTAATTATTGTACCCATGACAAGCTGGATGGCGCAGCAATTTGGACGGCGCAATTATTTTGCAGCTTCAATTATATTATTTACGGTGTGTTCTTTTTTATGTGGTAACGCCACAGGAATTTGGGAACTGGTGATCTTTCGTTTTTTACAGGGTATTGGTGGTGGTGCATTATTGGTAACATCGCAAACCATTATTACCGAAAGTTACCCTCCTGAAAAACGTGGTATGGCACAGGCCATTTATGGTTTGGGTGTGATAATTGGCCCTACACTTGGTCCGCCATTGGGTGGTTATATAGTAGAACATTTTTCATGGCCTTATATTTTTTACATTAACATTCCGCTGGGTGTAATTGCCTGTTTACTAACACTGCAGTTTGTACGCAGTCCAAAGTATGCAGAAAAAAGTGCAGTTAGTGATATTGACTGGCTGGGCATTGCGTTATTGGCTATTACTGTTGGTTCCTTACAATATGTTTTAGAAAAGGGGCAGGATGATGATTGGTTCAGCAGCAGCACTATCGTTACATTAGCCATTACCGCATTTTTAGGTTTGTACTTTTTTATCTGGCGTGAGCTAACGGCTAAAAGACCAATCGTGGAATTGAGGGTATTAAAAAATGGCAACCTGCGTGTAGGTACCATTCTTTCATTCATTATGGGTTTTGGTTTATATGGTTCTACATTCATCATTCCATTATACACCCAATCCGTTTTAGGCTGGACAGCACAGCAGGCGGGTATGCTGATGGTGCCTGCAGCTTTAACCACCGCTGTAATGATGCCCATTATTGGAACTTTGTTACAAAAAGGTGTGCCGCAGCAATACCTGGTAGCAGGAGGTTTTATCTTATTTTCTGTTTTTACATTCTGGGGCTATATTATACTTACGCCCGATACCAATGCGGATGATTTTTTCTGGATGCTGATTGTACGTGGTGTGGGTATGGGCATGTTGTTCATTCCAATCACCACACTCTCGCTATCCACGCTTAAAGGACAGCAGATCGGGCAGGGTGCGGCTTTTACGGGTATGATGCGGCAATTAGGCGGCTCGTTTGGTATTGCATTGATCACCACTTTTTTATCAAGGCAGAATGTGATACACGGAGCCAACTTAAATAATAACTTAGACATCAGTAAATCATCTGTTTTTCTCCGTGTGCAAGGTATACAGCAATCTTTTATGAGCAGGGGTATGGGAGCAGCCGATGCACTTAAAGCAACCTACGCGGCCTTAGGCCAAAACATAAATAAACAGGCAGCAGTATTATCTTACATGGATGTGTTCTTATACCTCGGTATCCTGTTTCTTATTTGTGTGCCTTTTGTAATTATGGTAAAAGGAAATAAGAAAAAGAAATTAAACCTGTCAGAAGCGGTGCATTAAAAGATTCTTATGATAAACTAAAATACAAAAGCCGCCCTGACAAATTTGTAGGGCGGCCTTTTAATTTTACGAGTTTATCTGAAAATTTTATTTTAGTGTAGCCTCGTGCGTAATGTTGGTATTCAGCAATTTTGAAATAGGGCAGTTGGCTTTTGCATCTGCTACTGCAGTTTCAAATTGTTCTTTACTGATGCCGGGGATGCTTGCTGTTACCGTTAAATGAGATTCGGTAATGGCTCCTGCAGCAGGATCTAACGTAATTACGCATTGTGTTTCTATACTGTCTGGTGTAAAACCGGCAGCGCCTAATACAAAACTCAGTTTCATACTAAAGCATCCGGCATGTGCAGCGGCTACTAATTCTTCCGGGTTGGTACCTACTCCTTCTGCAAAACGGGAGTTGAAAGAATATTGTGTTTTGTTTAAAGTAGTGCTTTGTGTGGTAAGGTTGCCACTGCCTTCTTTTCCGGAGCCGTTCCATACGGCTGTTGCGTTACGTTTCATGTGTTTTGATTTTGATTGAGTGTTCGTTAATTTATTTTAAAAGCCCTTTATATTCCGTTTCATTAAAGCCAACAATTATTTTGCCATTATGTTCAATCACCGGTCTTTTTATAATGCTGTTATTTTCCAGCATTACTTTTATTGCTGCCGGCTGGCTGGTTACTTTTTGTTGCTCTGCTTCCGGCAGTTCCCGCCAGGTGGTGCTTCGCTTGTTAAAGATAGTATCCCATCCTTTTACATTGCACCATTCATTTAATTTTTCTTTGCTAATGCCCTGCAATTTATAATCATGAAAGGTAAAAGCAATATTATTTTTGTTTAACCATGCCATGGCTTTTTTGGTGGTGTCGCAATTAGGGATGCCGTACAGCGTAACATTTCTCATAAACTTTAATATTCAGCCTTTTCTGTTCTTAGCTAATTTATAATTTTCAAAATCTCTGTTTACTTTTTTTGTCAAGAAAAAAAGTAACAAAAAAGTCAAGGCAGAAAGGAATACAGCCCCTTTCTGCCAGGCAGCTATGTTCATCTTCTGTACTACTGTGACTTCAACATTGGTTCTTTACTCTTAAATTCAATATAGTTAAATAGCGACCGATTTTCAAAATTTTACTTTTACAAATCTTTAATATTCTGGTAATACAGGTTTTGTTTTCATAATGCCTTCTATCTTTTCCATTACTTCAGGTGTCAATTTTTCCAGTGCTTCCAAAGCTTTTAAATTGTCCAGTAATTGTGCTTTTTTTGTTGCCCCTAAAATGGCCGTACTTACATTGGGGTTTTTAATACACCAGGCAATACTTAATGCTGCTGTGGTTACGCCAAGTTTAGTGGCCAGGTCACTTAACTTTTTCACTTTTTTTATTTTTTCATCCATTACCCAGCGTTCTTTCAACCAGTCAAAACCTTCTAATGCAAAACGGCTGCCTTTGGGTATACCGTCATTGTATTTGCCGCTTAAAAGTCCTGATGCCAGTGGACTCCAGATAGTAGTGCCCATGCCAACAGTTCTAAAAATATCCAGGTATTCCTTGTCCATCTTTTCTCTCTCAAATAAATTGTATTGTGGTTGCTCCATGGAGGGTGCAATCAACCGTAATTTTTCTGCAACACGATGTGCTTCCATTATTTCCACACCACTCCATTCGCTGGTGCCCCAGTATAATATTTTGCCTTGCTGAATCAAATGATTCATGGCCCATACCGTTTCTTCAATGGGTGTGTTTTTATCGGGGCGGTGGCAGAAAAATAAATCTAAATAATCTACCTGTAATCTTTGTAGGGCTTCGTTGCATGCTTCTGTTAAATGCTTGCGGCTGTTACCGGTTTGATTGGGCTTATTGGCCTTTCCCCTCCAGCCAAAAAATGCTTTTGATGAAACGATGTAAGAAGTGCGGTCCCACTTTTTCTTTTTCAGCACACGACCCATCATCTTTTCGCTTTCGCCCAGTGCATACACTTCGGCATTATCAAAAAAGTTGATGCCGTTATCATAGGCAAGGCCCATCAATTCATCAGCCACCTTATCATTAATTTGCTTGCTGAAACTTACCCAGCTTCCAAAGGAAAGCATACTAACCTGTAAGCCTGATCTTCCAAGACGTCGGTATTGCATAAAAATTTAGTTTAAAAAATTTGAGCTGTGAAGTTAGTGGAAGAGCAGGAAATGGGATTTTCGAAATTGGTTAAATATCAGATTCAGCCCTACTCCTCCCCTCTAAGATATTTTTCAGAAAAATAACCTTGTTGTGTGCTATCAGAATAATTATAGATAACCCAATCTTCTATTTCTTTTCTTCCAATTTGAACAGTATCTCCTGTTACCACGTTATGAACATTATATGCGCTGTCTGTAAAAATGCAGGTGAACACATCATTTTTATAGGCAACCGGCAAAGACCACATGTGTTCATTAATACCTTTATCTGAGTAGTTGGATTTTATTCGAAAATCATAGTCCCCGTTATGACTGTTTTTATTGAAGCTGGTTATAAATTCATCCATATATTTTTGGGCAGTATCTTTTAGCGCCAAAAATTTTTCATCTCCTGCAGGAAGCCCGGTAATCTTTTTTTCACGATCGATAATTCTCTGATCTTTTGGTTTACACGATGCCGCCAGTAAAATGATAATACAAACTGAGTATACTCTTAAGGTCATAATAATTCTTTCTTTATATTAGAAACAGACTAT
>Ga0068859_100000905_pt1 | contig 30284 bp, 23 predicted proteins | sample KBSSwiS22_FD_66585 | JGI IMG/M metagenome (GOLD analysis project Ga0068859, IMG submission 66585) | Switchgrass rhizosphere microbial communities from Kellogg Biological Station, Michigan, USA - KBS Switchgrass S2-2 | ecosystem: Host-associated > Plants > Roots > Rhizosphere > Soil ...
GGGCGACCGAACCGGCCGGCCCGAGGAGGGAGAGGATCGAGCCGAAGAAGATCGAGGCCCCGCTGAGGATGCCGAGGTGGTTCCGGCGCATGGTTGCCTCCCGCTTTCGGCGGATCCTATACGCGTCCGAAGAAACGCGATAGTCCCGGGAGGACCGAAAAGATCGAGCCCCTACCTCATCGGCGGGATATGGGAGGTGGTGGTGATCTGCTTGACCCTGCCGCACCGGCAGGCGCGGGAGTAGGTCTCGCCGACGCTGGCGCCCACGTCCAGTCGGTTGAGGGCCGAGCAGCCTTCGCACGTCCATTCGACCATCCGCACCTGCGAGCCCACGTAGTCGTGCCAGAACTGGAGACAGCTGCCCAGTCCCGACCAGGCTTCGAAAACGGTGGCCTGCCCGTTGTCCGGTCGGAGAGCCTGGCGGATCGCCGCGACCTCGTTGGCGGAGTGCAGGTCGAAATGCGCGAGCCGTCCGCGGAGCGCGGCGTCCGTCAGCGTTCCGACCTTTCGCGGAGGACGGGTCCCGTTCGAGGCGTCGATCGTCAGCACGACCAGACCCGGAGACTCGTCGACCCGGGGGAGCCGGCGCAGCCCGAGGGCGAAGACCTGCCGGGCCTTCATCGCCGCCCCGTCCCCTCGGCGCGGTCGTCGGCGATGACCTCGGCGAAATCGCGCGTCGCCATCCGAAGCCGGCGGGCGGCCGCCCGGCGCGGATCGGCCGTCCATTCTCCGGCCTCGTCGAGGACGGGCGCGATGGCGGGCGAAGCCTCGCCGTCGAGCTCGCGGGCGAGGTCCTGCAGCCAGAGGAGCGCGAGCTGAGCCATGTCCCGATCGAAGGCCACCCCGTCCCAGGCGAGATTGCGCCGGGCGCCGATGATCCACTCGAGATTCGCGTGCGCCTCCGTCGGCGACACGAGCTCGCGCGCTTCTGCGTATCGGTCGCTCAATCGTGAGACGGCGTGGCTGCGGAGAGCCTCCTCGTCGCGGGAGGCGATCTCGGCGGGAGCTTCGAGCGTGACGCGGTAGGCGCAGACCTCGCACGAGACCGCGTGATCGGCGTCGACGGCGACCTCGTTCCAGAGGCCGCATTGACGACACTTCCACTTCCGCAGGATGGGATCCACAGACACCTCGTCCTTGTCTCGCCGAAGAAACTGGCGACGGGCGTCAATGGGGGCACGCGTCCGTCGGAGAAGATCGGAGGCTCGTAGCTTAACACGCCGGCGCGGACGCGCGCCGCGGAGAGGACCGTGAGTGGCGGGGCCGACGGGACTCGAACCCGCGACCTCCGGCGTGACAGGCCGGCGTTCTAACCAACTGAACTACGACCCCGCGAAGGAACGGCGCATGATACCGGAACGGGGCCGACAGTCAAACGGGGCGGATTCGAGCCGGCCGGGCGAGGAGCCCGTTGCGGCTACGGGACGACGTGGAAGACGCCGATCATGCCCTCGTGCTGCTCGGAAGTGCCGCACGAGGTGTTCTTGCACGAGAAGGTGTAGTCGCCGACGATCGTCGGAGTGAACAGGAACGGGCCCTTCGTGTCGCCCTGGTTCAGGATCGTGTCGGGGATGTGGAGCCCCGGCTGGGCGATTCCGTTGAACTCGTGGTTCTCCGTGACGTCGGACGAATCGCGGTTGCACATGTACAGCTGGTAGGGCTGGTTCACGTGGATCGTGATCTCGGTCAGCGGCGGGTTCGGGCGCGGCACGGACGTGCACGGCGCGTACGGCGTGACGAGGGCGCACGGCCCGCCGTTCGGGTCGAACCAGAAGTTCCACTGCCAGCTCACCACCTGCAGCACGATGAAGCCGGGGCCCGGCGTCGGCGTCACCGTCGGCGTGAGCGTGATCGTCGGCGTCGGCGTGATGGTCGGTGAGGGCGTGGCCGTCGCCGAGAGGACGGGCGTCTTCGTTTTCGTGGGCGTCCTGGTCCGCGTCGGCGACGAACCGTTGGGAACGGTCGGCACCCTGGTGGTCCCGGAGTCCGGACCGCGATCGACGACGCGGCCGCCGGGGGGACGGGGCGCCGCGGGTTGGGGCGGCATCCTCTCGCCGATGAGGTCCCCATCCTGCGTCGGGTACGTGGAGCCGGACCCGGGCGTCGGCGTCGGCACGAAGGGGAAGCTGCCCGAGTCGAGGCCGGCGTCGGGCGCGGTGGAGTCCTTGCGGTAGATCCGGACCTGCCCCGTGCTCGCGTCGCGCACGGTCAGCTGGAAGGGGAGCGTCGTCAGGCTTCCCCAGAAGACCCAGTAATGCCCGGCCCACCCCGCCTCGACGATCTTGACCTCGACCTCCGGGCTCTCGGCGTCTCCCGTGAGGTCGGGGAAGCTGAAGAAGCCGGAGCGATCCCCCTGCGCGAAGGCGCGGCCCGCGGAGGTCCGGCCCGTGTCGGGGTCCTCGGCCTGCGCCGTAACCTCGAAGGGATGCGCCGAGTTCAGCCGCAGCGTGTCCGCGGGAGACACGATCACGGCGATGCGGCCGCTCGTGGCCGAGCCCGTGAGCTCGATCGCGTAGGTACCGGGCGCGCTCCAGCGATGGGACGCGACCGGTGTCCGTGCCGACTCCCCGTCGCCGAAGGTCCAGAACACCGGAAGCAGATCATCCGCGTCGGAGTTCTCGTCCCGCACCTCCACGGTCTGGCCCGCCGAGGGATTGGAGGGGGAGACGCGGATTGCCGGAGCCCTGTCCGAGGCCGCTCTCGCCAGCCAGGCGACGAGCGCCAGGAGCGGAACGGCGGCGACTCTTCGAAACGTAGAGGTCATCGAATCCGAATTCCCGGAAAACGAAAACGGGGGCGGCCCATGCCGCCCCCGTCCTCGGAGTCCGACTTATACGAAGCCGAGTCCGTTGTACGGGGCCGATTCGAAGTTGCCGATGAGCGGGAAGACCGTCGGGATGTCGCCGGAGGTCACGCCGAACCAGTTGGCCAGCGTGACGCCGTACTCCTCGACCGCGGTGGACGGGATCCACCGGCCGCGGCCGTTGCCGCTGTTGGTCGTGTCGTCGAGACCGCCGAACTGGAGGACCGGGAAGCGCGAGCCCGTGCCGGGGTTGATGTTGCCGTAGAAGTCGCCGCCGGTGACCGCGCCGCCCAGGACGAACTGATGGTTGCCCCAGCCGTGGTCGCTGCCGATGTTGTTGCCCGTTCCGGAGGGCGAGAGCGTGCGGCCGAAGTCCGACAGCGTGAAGGTCGTCACCTGGTTCTGCAGGCCCAGCTCCAGGGTCGCCGAATAGAACGCGTTCATCGCGTTCGCGAGATCCGTGAAGTTGTTGCCCTGGTCGTTGATCTGGTCCTGGTGGGTGTCGTAACCGCCCTGCGAGACGAAGAAGACCTGACGCACCAGCCCGAGGCCCGGAGGCGTCTGGTTGAGCTTCATGATCTTCGCGACCTGCTTGAGCTGGTTGGCGATGCCCGTGTTCGGGAAGGTGGTGTTGATCGTCGGGTCGGAGCTGAAGATCGCGCTGATGTCGACGCCCTGCTGGGTCACGCCGCTCGTGCCGGCGATCATCGTCGCCGTGTTGTCGATCGTGCGCAGGAAGTCCATGGACTGGCGGCGCGCGACGTCCGTCGCGGAGCCGCTGAAGCCGCTGAGGACGAGGACCGAGGTCAGCGCGCCGGTCCCGATGGACAGGGGACGCTGATTGAGGCCGATGGTGAACGAGGAGGAACCCGAGATCGAGGTCAGCGTCGGGAAGTTGGAGCCCGCGTTGCACGGGAGCACCGAGTCCACGACGCGCCCGCCCCATCCCGTCGGCGACTTCGTGTCGGCGCGGGAGGTCTGCTGGGCCTGGACCTGGTCGGAGTGCGAGAAGAGGGAGAAGGGCTTGGGCACCGCGCCGCTCATGTAGTCGGCCTGCGAGGTCGGCACGACGAGCGGTCCCACGTTGTTGACGACCGCGAGCTTGCCCTGGTTGAAGAGCGCGGTGAGCGGGGCCATGTTGGGATGGAACGCGAACTGCCGGCCGCCCATGCTGGGCGGGTTGTTCATCGGCGTCAGGGTGCTCTGCGGGATGGCGAGACCGCCGCGCGTGGCGGCGTACGACGGGTAATACGTCCCGTCGTAGGGGATGACCATGTTGTTGCCGTCGTTGCCGCCGTTCAGGAAGATGCAGACGAGGGCCTTGTAGCCGCCCGAGCAGTTGGGCGACTGCGGGCTGTCCTTCACGCCGTCCACGGCGAGCAGGTTGGCCAGGCCGAATTGCTTGATCGTGCTCTGGAACGCCGCGGCGCCGAGCGCCGCGCACGTCGAGCGAACCAGGAAATCCCTGCGACTGTGTGACATGGCGTTTACCTCTGCGCCTGGTACTGCGACGACGTCGCGACCAGATAAAGCGCCTGTCGGGCGCGTTTCAACGTGTCCGTCGACGGCGTGACCGCGTTGATGGCGGTGATGATCGAGTTCCGCATGTCGTCGGACATGGTGCCGTGCATGAGCAGGCGGTTGAGCCGGTCGACCAGGTTGCCCGCGTTGGGCGCCAGCTGTTGCAGCTCCGTGAAGTCGATGGAGGTCCCGAACGGGGTGTCCGTGCCGCTCGGCTGGATGCCGCCGCCGAAGGTCATCTGGTTGACGTAGTTGGCGCGCTTCAGCGAGGTCGAGGCATCCATGATGCCGAACTCGGGTCCGAACAGCTCGGCGGAGGCCGGCGGAGCGAAGTAGTCCTGCGGGAAGTAGCTGAACACCGTCGGCGGCTTCAGGAGGTCCTGGCCCATGTTGCGGTTCTGGGCGTTGATGTTGCCGTCGCTCGGGTTGAGCCGGTTGGTGGACTTCGGATTGAAGGCCCGCAGCAGATTCAGGACGTAGAGAACCGGCTCCTTGAGCTTTCCGTAGTTGGGATCCGACGGAGCCATGCGCGCCTCGGGGTCGAGGAGGACGGCCTTGACCACGGCCCACATGCTGCCGCGGACTCCCGTGCCGTCGTCGTTGAAAGCCCACGCCACGCGCTCGACGTACTCCGGGCTCGGATTGGACGACACGAGGTTGTGGATCATCTCGCGGGCGACGTACGGACCCATGTTCGGGTGGTTGAAGAGCGCGTCGACCGCCGCATTGAGCTCGGGGAAGCCCTGCACGTTACCCGGGATCGACGTCGGCGCCCCGACGCCGTCCTTGTTGGGAAGGAAGCCCTGGAACAGCACCTTGTCGGTGACGTCGTGCTTGGTGTCGTCGAAGATCATCGGATTGAGGTAGTCGGAGCAGACCGAACCCTGCTGGCTGGCCGGGTCGCACGCGACGTTGGCCTGGATCTTCCAGCCCGTCAGAACGAGCTTCAGGTTGTCGATGACGGACTGGTCGTAAGTCGGCATCGGCTCGCCCGTCACGTCGTCGTTCTGGGTCGTGCCGTCCATGTTGAGAAGATCCGTGCCGACCGAGAACAGCTGCATGATCTCGCGCGAGTAGTTCTCGTTCGGGTTGTTCTTCGTGTTGGTGTTCATGTTGAGGTAGAGACCCATGCCCGGATTGAGCGAGACGTTGTAGAGGATGTCGCGGTAGTTGCCGAACGCGTCGTTGTACAGGAGCTTCAGGTACTCCGACATCTGGCTCGGACGCGTCAACACGACGGACGAGGTGACGTCGAGCTTGTGCAGCGCGAACGCCACCCGCTGGCGGAGCTGATCCGGGTTGTACATCGCGTTCTTGAAGAACGAGACCTGGAGCTGATACATCGTGTAGTTGTCGCGGTGGCAGGTGCCGGTGGTGCAGTCGACCGGAGTCGTCGGAGCGTTGTCCGGCCAGAGCAGCATCGTGGGCGGCGTCGAGTTGAACAGCGAGAATTGGCCGCCCATCCACGGCAGGTAGCCCTGCGACAGCACGGTGCCGACGTCGGCGTCGCTCGGTCCCCACGAGGCCTGCTCGAGGAACCGGATGCCCTCCGTCCGATGGAAGCTCTTCGTCATGAAGACCGCCATCTGGCCGCGGGTGTTGGGGAGAAGGGGGCAGAAGTTGCCGTTGCCGCATCCGACCGTGATCTGCAGCCGCGCGAGCTCCTCGATCCAGGGAATGAGCGGCGCGAGCGAGGGATCGCCGAGCGGGCAGTCGGGGAAGACGCCGGTCGCCGGGGGCGGCACGTGGGTGACGCCCTCGTACACCTTGAGGAGGAACACGGCCATCTGGCCGCGGGTCACGGAGCTGTTCGGGCAGTACGCCGGCAGGTTGCCGTGGTTGGGATCGGGGCCCGTGCAGCCGCCCGTGATCCCCTCGGAGAAGAGCTGCTCGATCCAGTCCGCCGCGAAGTCCGTCGAGGCGACGTCCCAGAAGATGGTGCCGCTGGCCGACGGCGGAACGTAGCCGCCGCCGTGCTCGGCGCGGAGCAGGAAGACCGCCATCTGCGCGCGGGTCACCGGGTCGTCGGGGCAGTAGTTGCCGTTCAGGCACCCCGCCGTGATCCCGTCGCGCAGGATCCGCTCGACCGACGCATGAAACGGGTTCGCCGCCGGCACGTCGTTGAAGTCGGCGAACCAGCCGAAGGGGATCGTGGAGGTCGGTCCACCGCCGCCCGGATTGGTGACGACGACGTCATACAGTGCGCCCGCCGCGAGCGCCGGCATCGTCGCGCCGATACGGGTGGGGTTGTGGAACGTGACCGAGACGGGCACTCCACCCACCGTCACGGTCGCCCCGTTCTGGAACTGGTTGCCCACGATCGGGACAACCGATCCTCCTCCCGCGGGCCCCGACGCCGTATAGAGATACGACGCCTGAAACGAAGTGGCCCCGTGGAGGAAAGCGGCGGATCCGAGGATCGCTGCGAGCGCCGCCACGCCCGTTCGCCGTGCGAGAACCTTCCCGCGAGAGCCGGTCATCCGTTCTCTCATTGAGACATTCCTTCCTGGCGTCCGTCACGGGCGCCAAAAAGCCGGCTTGTGGGAGTGCTGTGCACTATATCACATGCCCGGCGGGTCAAGTCCCAGCCGGCGAGACGCGCCGAGAGCAGCGCGAATGCCGAGAAAATCCACAGCTCCTGGACGAATCGAGGCAAGATCCTGGGAGGATAGGCGGTTAGCGGCCCGCCGACGACTGCCCGGCGGGGCTAAAGAAGGACACTGACCTCTCGACCCTCGGAGAACTGGTCTGTCGGGCAGGTGTCATTCTCTTGAACCGCGCCCGATAATCGAACAAATACCGACATCCATGGACCTTCACCCAGCGGCCCTCCGGCGGCTCACCCGTGGCGGCGTCTTCGCGCTGCCGATCGCGATCGTCCTCGCCCTCGCGCTCCCGGGGACCGCGCGCGCGGGGGGAAACGGGAGACGCGCGCCGCGCGTGGCGCGCCCGGGGGTCTCGACGAAGTCCGTGCGACTCCGGCTACGGGCTCATCCGCCCTCTTCGCTCGCGGCGCGGCTCGAGACGAGCCTGCCCGGTCCGTGGCCGCTCTTTCCTCCGACGAACTGGTGGAACACCGAGGTCGCGAGCGCGCCGCTCGACACCGGCTCCGCGGCCTACATCGGGTTCATCAACCAGGGAGGCGTCAAGCACCTCCACCCGGACCTCGGCGGCACGCTCGACGACGGCATCCACATCTACGGCATGCCCTACATCGTGGTGGACGGCGCGCAGGCCAAGAAGACCGTCAACTTTCACTACTACGACCAGAGCGACGGCGTGAACCATCCGGGCAACAATCCCTATCCGTTCTACCCGATCCCCGACGAGGCGATCACGCAGGCGCACTGGATCGAGGGCGGCGATCCGGGCAACGTCGACGACCGCGGGTCCGAGGACCGGCACATGCTCATCGTCGACCGCGACCACCGCGCCCTCTACGAGCTCTACAACGTCTACTACGATCCCAGCCTGCAGCAGTGGCAGGCGGGCTCGGGCGCGTTCTTCGACCTGACGCGCGACGACCGGCGTCCCGAGGGATGGACCTCTGCCGACGCCGCCGGGCTCGCGATCCTTCCGGGGCTGCTCCGCTACGAGGAGGTCTACGGGCCCGGCGAGATCCGTCACGCCCTGCGTTTCACGGTGCGCGCGACCGACGGCTACGTCTACCCCGCGAGCCACGTGGCGGGAAACACGAGCGGCGCGCTCCCGATGGGGGCCCGGCTTCGCCTGAAGGCGGCGAAGGACGTCTCGGGCTACGACCCGGCGGTGCAGAAGATCTTCCGGGCGATGAAGACCTACGGGTTGATCGTCGCCGACAACGGCACGGATATGTACATCGGCGGAACCTGGGACGACCGCTGGGACAACGACGTCCTGAACCCGGCGTTCAACGACCTCACCGCCTCCGACTTCGAAGTCGTGCAGCTCGGCTGGTCCCCGCCGCTCGCGGCCGCGCTCGCCGTCGACGCGCAGGCCGGAGGCTCCTCCAACGGCAACGGCGTGCTCGAGCCGGGGGAGTCGGCCGCCGTCGCGCCGAGCTGGCAGGGCTCCTCCACGGACCCGCCGGTCGCGCTCTCCGGCGTCGGCTCGGCGGCGGGCGGGCCGGCCGGAGCGTCCTACACGCTCGACGACGCCGCCGCCGCGTACGGGTCGCCGGGCGCCGGCGCGCCGGCGAGCTGCGCCGACGCCACGGGGAACTGCTACGCCTTCTCCGTCTCGAATCCGGCGTCGCGTCCCGCGGCGCACTGGGACGCGAGCTTCCACGAGACCGTGAACGGTGCGGCCGCGAGGAGCTGGACGCTTCACGTCGGCCGGAGCTTCGCGGACGTGCCGACCGATCATCCCTTCTACGGCGCGATCGAGACGCTCTTCCACAGCGGCGTGACCGCGGGCTGCGGGCCCTCGATCGACTGTCCCGACGCGGGCGTCACGCGTGCCGAGATGGCGATCTTCCTGCTGAAGGCCAAGCTCGGGCCCGACTACGCGCCGCCGCCAGGATCGGGGACCGTGTTCGGAGACGTGCCGCCGGGCTCCTTCGGCCAGAGCTGGATCGAGGATCTCTTCGCGGCCGGGATCTCGGCCGGCTGCGGCAACGGCAACTACTGCCCGGACGAGGTCGTCACGCGCAAGCAGATGGCCGTCTTCCTGTTGAAGGCGAGCCGCGGAAGCGGCTACGTACCGCCGGACGCGATCGGGGTGTTCGGCGACGTCCCCCCGGACGACCCCTACGCTCCCTGGATCGAGGAGCTCTTCCACTCCGGGATCACCGCCGGCTGCGGGAACGGGAACTACTGCCCGGAAGACCCCAACTCGCGCGGGCAGATGGCGGTCTTCCTGGACCTCACCTTCGGGCTGAAGCTTTACGGGCCGTAGAGAGTCGTAGTCGGTGGTTCGTGGTCGGTGGTTTTTCGATCTCCCTACCGATCACGGACCACCGGCTACCGACTACGGACTCCCGACGCGCGACTACCGCAGCGCCTTCGTCAGCAGCCCGTGGAAGTGGTGCACGCCGTTCTCGCGCAGCACCGAGTAGCGCCCCTGGTGATACGTGCGCGACCGCAGCCCCTTCTGGACCGCCTCGCAGATCCCGATGTCCTCCTGCTGGACCTGGTCGCTGAACGCGAATGAGCGCGCGAACTCCTCCGCGACGCCCGGGCTGTTGGGCTCGAGCACGTACCACTCGAAGCGCGTCAGCGTCCGCTCGGCCGAGAGCGGCAGGATCGTGTTGGTCTGCAGGTTGTCGGGATAGAGATTGAGCATCAGGTTGGGGAACACCCAGTAGTACAGCGCCTCCGGCGCCGCGCCCTCGGGGAGCCCGCGCCGATAGAGGGAGTCCTCCTTCTTCGAGCGGATCGGGGCGTGCTGCTTGGAATGGTAGGACCCGGTCTCCACACGGTAGGCGCGGTAGTCCAGCTCCTGGAAGAGCTCGGGGTGGACGATCGGGATGTGGTACCCCTCGAGGTAGTTGTCGACGTAGACCTTCCAGTTGCAGGCGACTTCGTAGTCGTGCTTCTTGAAGAGCGTCATGTGCTCGAGCGGGAGGTGCTGCGTCTCCTCGGGAATCGAGCCCAGCACCTCCGAGAGCGGCGGGACCTCGGGGTCCAGGCAGACGAAGAGGAATGGCCCCCACGTCTCGACGCGGACGGCCGGCAGGGTCTGTTCGGACTTCTCGAAGCACTTCACGCCGTCCCACTCCGGCGTCGTCAGCAGTCGGCCGTCGAGGGAATAGGTCCAGCCGTGGTAGCCGCACATCAGCGCCTTGCGGTGCCCGGCGCCGCGCGCCACGGGGCCGGCGCGGTGCCGGCACACGTTGGAGAACGCGTGGATCGTGTTGTCGTCTGCGCGCGTGACGACGAGCGGCTCGCCGGCGACCGTGCACGTGAAGTAGTCGCCCGGCAGACGCACCTGCTCCGAGTGGCCCACGAGCTGCCACGTGCGCGAGAAGATCCGGTTCTCCTCGAGGTGGAGGACGGCGGGGTCGCGGTACCACGTGGACGGCAGCGTGTGGGCCGACGCGAGGTCGGCCTCGAACGCCCGCTCGCCCGTCATTGCTCGTCGGCCGGACGGGGCCCGCGCACTCCCTCGCGAGGCTTCTTCGAGGGCGTCGACGGCGTCGCGACGGCGCCCCTCAGGAGCGTCAGGAACTGCTCGATGCGGGCCGCCGTCTTCTCGGGCGTCTTGCCCTGCCTCGAGAAGAGGCCCGGGTCGAGCTCCTCGGTGAGCAGCTCGTCCTGGAAGCGCTCCACGGTCCAGTCGAGGAGCGCGACGATCATGTCCTCGTCGACGTCGCTGCGGACCTCTCCGCGCTCGATGCCCATCCGGACGAACGCGGCCGTGCCGTAGGGATCGCGCTCGCGCAGGAAGCGGTTGATCTCCTGCCGCAGCCGCAGGTCGGTGCCGTAGTTGCCGAGGAGCGTGAGGCGGTAGGGGATCCAGTTCTCGCGGACCATGCGGTCGGTGCGCTCCAGCCAGTACCGAAGCGTCTCGAAGAAGCCGCGCGCGAGGACCGGCGCCGGGGCGTCGAGATACGCCGAGAACGAGGAGACGGCCTTCTGGTACGCGACCAGGAAGAGGCCCTCCTTGCTGCCGAAGTGCTGGAACACGGAGCCCTTCGCGATCGAGAGCTCCGTGGCGATGTCCTCGATGCGCGCCGCGTGGTAGCCGCGCTCGGCGAACTGGCGCATCGCGGTCTCGAGGATTCGGGCGCGCTTGGCCTCCGAACGGGGTCCGCTCGGCAGCGGGGGAACGGGAACGGCGGTACGGGGTTCTAGGTTTTTCATGACTTCTGGTCATCCTATTTGAGAGCGTCGCGAAATTGCAACCCGTGCTATTTTCCGAGCGATTGCTCTCCTCTAATGACTCGCAGTCATAACGAGCGGCGATTCGATGCCATCGTCGTCGGCGGCGGCCACAACGGTCTGACCGCGGCGGCCTACCTGGCGCGCGCGGGCCTCTCGACGCTCGTGCTCGAACGGCGAGAGCTGGTCGGTGGCGCCTGCGTCACCGAGGAGATCGCTCCCGGATGCCGCGCCTCGACCACGTCCTACATCGCGAGCATGCTGAGGCCCGAGGTCATCCGCGACCTCTCGCTCGCGCGGCACGGGCTCCGGATGGTGCCCTGCGATCCGGCTCTCCTCGTTCCCTTCCCGGACCGGACGGTCGTGCCGTGGTGGGCCGATCGGGAACGGACGGTCCGCGAGATCGCGAGGCTGTCGCCCGCCGACGCCCGCACCTTCGTGCGTGTCGACGACGAGCTCAAGAAGCTCGCGCGCTACCTCCAGCCGTTCTTCCTGGAGCCTCCGCCCGACGTCCACGTGCGGGGTCTCGCGGGGGTCCTCGAGGCGCTGCGCGTGGGCCGTCGATTCCGCGGGATCTCCGGGGAGGAGATCGGCCGGATGATCGCGTTTCTGACCGGGAGCCTGGGCGATTTCCTCGACCGCCACTACGAGAACGAGAAGGTCAAGACGCTCTTCCTGGCCAACAACGTGTACGGCAAGCACGGCGGTCCGTACCAGCCGGGCACCGCGCTCGGCCTCCTCTTCCACCTGCTCTCGGGCGGCGAGCACGAGCTGCAGGGCTTCTACGGACACGTGCTCGGAGGAATGGGCGCGATCACGCAGGCGATGGCCGCGGCGGCGCGCGAGCTCGGCGCCGAGATCCGGACGTCGGCGCCCGTGGCGCGGATCACGGTCAAGAACGGGAGGGCGCGCGGCGTCGAGCTCGAAGACGGCACGTGGCTCGAGGCGAGCGTGGTCGTGTCGAACGCCGATCCGAAGCGCACCTTCCTCTCGCTGCTCGACGCGGCCGCGCTGCCCGAGGACTTCCGCCGCGCGGTCCAGGGGATCAAGATGGACGGCCCCTGCGCCAAGGTCAACCTCGTTCTCTCCGAGGAGCCGAGAGTCCACGGCATGCCGCCGGAGTTCTCGAAGTCCGAGCGCGCGCTCTTCACGCTGGTGCCCTCGCTCGAGTTCGCCGAGCGCTGCTACGCGGAGGCGCGCACGGGCGTCGTGCCGCAGGAGCTCTGGGTCGACTGCGTCGTCGCGTCGAACGTCGACGACAGCCTCGCGCCGCCCGGCCGCCACGTCATGACCTGCTTCGTGCAGTACGTCCCGTATGCGCTCAAGGAGGGGGCGAGCTCCTGGGACGGGATGCGCGAGACGCTCGGCGACCGGGTGATTCGGAAGATCGGCGAGTACGCCCCCAACGTCCCCGGCGCGGTTCTCGCGAGGCAGGTCCTGACGCCGCTCGACCTCGAGCGGGTCTACGGGCTCACCGAGGGCAACATCTTCCACGGCGATCTATCGCTCGAGCAGCTCTTCTTCCTGCGGCCCGTGGCGGGATTCTCCCGGTACCGGACCCCCGTCGAAGGCCTCTACCTCTGCGGCGCCGGCGCGCATCCGGGAGGCGGCGTCACCGGAGCGCCGGGCCACAACGCGGCGCACCAGGTCCTGAGGGACTGGAAGCGTCTGGGGAGAGCCGTTTGACGAGCGGCCCTCTCGAGCCCACCGCCGACTTCGTCATCCTGGGCGCCGGAGTGATGGGCGCCTCGATCGCGTTCCACCTTGCGCGGCGGCGCGCCGGCCGGATCGTCGTCGTCGACAAGGGCGACGTCGCGGGCGGCGCCAGCGGCCGCTCGTCGGCGCTCGTGCGCATGCACTACAGCCACCCGATCGAGGTGGACCTCGCGGTCAAGAGCCTGGAGATCTTCCGCGGCTGGAGGGACTACGTGGGCCGTCCCGGCGATTTCCGGCAGACGGGCTTCGTGCGGATCGTGCCGGAGGGCGAGATCGACAAGCTCGAGAAGAACGTCGCGATGCAGCGTGCGCACGGGGTCGACGCCTCGGTCGTGACGCGCAAGGAGCTCTCCGAGATCGTGCCGGACTGGAACGTCGACGACGTCCCCGAGGCCGCGTGGGAGCCCGGCTCGGGCTACGGCGACGGCGCGGGAGTCGCCGGCGACTTCCTCGAACGCGCCCGCGAGATGGGCGTCGTCTACCGCTCGCAGACGCGCGTCGCCGGCTTCCGTGTCGAGGGCGGCCGCGTGAGGGGAGTGGCCACCGACCGCGGCGACTGCGCCGCACCGGTCGTCGTCGCCGCGACGGGTCCCTGGAGCCGGCCGCTCTTCGCGTCCGTCGGCTTCGACCTCCCGGTCGACGGGGAGTACCACCAGGTGGCGATCCTCCGGAACCCTCCCGGCCTGCGGGAGCCGGCGCCGGCGTGCATCGATGGAATCACCGAGACGTACTTCCGCTCGGAGGTGGGCGGACTCACGCTCGTGGGGGACTTCTGGGGCAAGCGCGGCGCGGACCCCGACGACTTCCCGCAGGCGGCCTCGTCCGAGTCGCTCGCGAGCCTGATCGAGCGCGTCACGGACCGCGTGCCCGCGCTGGCCGACGCCGGGATCCGGCGCGGCGTGACGGGCGTTTACGACCTCTCCCCGGACTGGCGGCCCCTGATCGGCGAGATCCCCGGCGTGTCGGGCCTCTACGTCGCCGCGGGCTTCTCGGGGATGGGGTTCAAGATCTCACCCGCGGTGGGACTCGCCGTCTCGGAGCTCCTGCTCGACGGGCGCGCGAGCACGGTCGACATCCGCGAGCTCGAGCCGGGCCGTTTCGCGAAAGGCAAGCTCATCAAGGCGGACTACGAATATGGCGATGAGGAACCCAGTGCCTATACGTGAGGGTTGTGAGTCATGAGTTGTGGGTTGTGAGTCGTCTCGTCGAGTCGCGCCGACTCACAACTCACAGCTCTCAACTCAAAACCGCTTATAAGGAGAGACTCAGTTGACCAAGAAGAAGGGCATCCTCGACCGCCTCGCCGAAGGTCCAGTGCTCGGCGACGGCGGCTACCTGCTCGAGCTCGAGAAGCGCGGATGGGTGCGCGCCGGACCGTTCACGCCCGAGGTGGCCCTGACGCGCCCCGAGGCTCTGCGCGACCTGCACGTCGAGTTCCGCGAGGCGGGCGCGGACGTCCTGCAGGCGCTGACGTTCTACGCCAGCCGAGACAAGCTCGCGACCGTCGGCCTCGAGAATCGCCTGGAGGAGCTCAACCGCGCCGCCGTGCGCATCGCGCGCGAGGTGGCGGGGGACCGCTGCCTGGTCGCGGGCAACCTGTCGCTCACGTGGATGTACGAGCACGGGAGCCCGTCCTCCTACGACCGCGTGCGGAAGACCTTCGACGAGCAGCTCGCCGTCCAGGTCGAGGAGGGGATCGACTTCGTGATCGGGGAGACCTTCTCGTGGCTGGGGGAGGCCCTCCTCGCGGTCGAGCGCGGGAAGAAGACGGGCTTGCCGACGATGGTCACGGTCTGCTTCGAGAACAAGCCGGTGACCTCCGACGGCCAGTCGCCGGCCGACTGCGCCCGCGCACTGCGCGACGCCGGCGCGGACATCGTCGGCATCAACTGCCTGCGCGGGCCCGAGCACACGCTCGCGCTGATCGAGGAGATGCGCGCGGCGGTCGACGGCTTCGTCGCGTGCCAGCCGGTCGGCTACCGTACGCCGGCGGACAAGCCGGACTTCACGAGCCTCGAGGCGTTCCCGTTCGAGCTCGACCCGCTCCAGCTGACCCGCCGCGAGATGGCGAAGTGGGCGCAGGACGCCCGCGACCTCGGCATCAACTACATCGGCTCCTGCTGCGGATCCGTCGCGATCCACGTGCGGGAGATGGCTCGCGCGCTCGGCAAGGCGCCCAAGGAAGACCGGCCCTGGACGATCGATTACTCGAAGCCGATGTCGGCGTACGAGTACTACGAGCACAAGGGGAAGTAGTCGATTTTCGATTCCGGGTTTTCGATCGACCCGGTCGCGCGGCGAGACTACTTCGGCAGGAACGCCTCGATCCGCTGCTCGACGTACGCGAAGAACGGGTTGCAGTTGAGGCGCATGAACTGATCGGTCGGGACGGCGAGCACGCCCTTCTCGCCGCGGGGCGCGAGGAGGCCGAGCCGCGGGCCGTAGCTCACGCTCAGGTCCGGCTGGATCCCGAAGAGCGCGTCGTCCGGACGGAACGGCACCGCGAGGTGCGAGAGCGAGAAGATCTGGGGCGGCCACGCGATCCCGAGCGGGGTCACCTGGGGCTCCGTCTGGTGCGGCGCTTCGATCCGGGCGACGGCGTCCCGCGTGCTCGGGGAGGCGTTGGTCACGAGCGCCAGCCGGTATCTTCGCTGCGCGTCCGCGAAGAGTCCGGCGACCTCGCGGTCGTAGGTGCGCTTCAGGAACGGCGCCACGAACTCGTACCGATTCAGGTCGAAGAGCACGAGCTCGCTCCCGTTCTCGGGGAGGTAGCGGTACAGCCGGTCGAACGTCGCCGGCGTGATGACCGTGGAGTCCACGAGCGAGACGAAGGCCAGGATCGGCGCGAGGTCCTTGATCTTGCCCGAGACCGCCGCGTGCTGCACCGCGGTCGCGATCTCCGCGGTCAACTCGCCGGTCTGCAGACCCGCGTGCGCGGGGAACGAGTCGTACTTGAACGGGATGTACTCGGGCAGCACGTCCATCCAGCGCGAGCGCTCGAAGTACGGGATCGATCCGATGCGGGACACGATCCGCGCCAGCCCCGCGAACGGCGACACGCCGATCATCGGCGAGAAGAGGATGATGCGGTCGGGCCTCGGGAGGCGCGGGTCGTACAGCGCGTCGACCGCGTACTGGACGGAGAGCGCGCCGCCGTTGGAGTAACCCGCGAGGACGAGCGGCGTCTTCGCGCCGGCACGCTGGCGCACGTGGCGAGCGCCCATTCGGACGGCCGCGCGCCAGTCCTCCCAGTTCGTCTCCGTGAGCGCGCCCGGCACCGTGCCGTGCCCCGGCATCCGCAGGCACAGCGCGTAGTAGCCGAGCGACCGCAGCAGCTCGGCCTCCGCCTTGACGCTGTACGGCGAGTCGGTCAGCCCGTGGATCAGGAGCGCTCCGCCGCGGACCTCGCCGTCCGGCACGAGCTCGAAGGTCCGGTTCCAGTTCTTCGGGAACCGCTCCGGGTTGATCGGGCTGTCGGGCCAGTAGCGGTTGGAGGGGTTGCGGTCCTCGGGGGCGGCCGCGGGCAGCACGGTCTCGTTCATCTGCCGGAAGACCTCGTCCTCGCGCCGGAGGTAGTCCGCGAGTGTCCACGAGTCGGTGATTTCCCTCGCCGTGACCTCGGCGGAGAGCGCACGGTGCCAGGGCTTGAGCGGCGGGAACCGGCGGGCGGCGAACGCCCGCGCGAGGACGAGCGTGAGGAAGACGATCACCACCCCGGCCGCGGCGCCGAGGGTCCACTTCAGCAGGCGCCGGAGCGCCTTCATTCGACGCTCTGGAGCCAGGCCAGAGCCAGCTCCGGCTCCGCGAAGACCTCGGTCCGCGCGCCGGTCCGTCCCGACTTCTCGGCGAACGACTTCGCCACGCCGAACTGCGTGCCGCGGCGGACCAGCAGCGCGACGCGGTGGCCGGCGAAGAGCCCCTGGCTGGCGGAGTCGGACGCGAAGGCCGCGACCTCGGGAGGCGTCGCGAGGTAGTCGAGCTCCCGCACGTCCATCAGGACCGGCATCCCGGGCGCGAGTCGCGGATCCTCGCCGATCCGGCGCAGCGCCTCCGTCGTCGACGCGAAGTCGTCGCGCCCCCAGCCGCGCACTCGGGCCAGGAACTCACCGGGCGTCACGCGAAGCTCGAAGGGCATGTGCCGCACCTATCGCAGACCGCGTAGGAACGGGGCTTCTCCCCGCCCGCTTTCGACGGCGGCCGCTGCCGCCCTACGACGAGTCTTGGCCGGAGCCTATACCCCCGCGAGCTACTTCGCCGCTCGCCTCCAGAAGAACGTCGGAGGCGCCTCCTCGCGCGGCCAGACCTTCTTCAGGGTCTCGGCCTCCCAGACCTCTCCGTTCTTGACGACCCACCGGATCTTGAGCGTGTTGTGGATGTCCGCGAGCGGATCCGCGTCCAGGACGATGAAGTCGGCGAGCTTACCGGTCTCGATCGAGCCGAGGTCCGGCGCGAAGCCGATCTTGTCGGCCGCGAGGATCGTCGACGCGCGGATCGCCTCCATCGGCGTCATGGCGGAGTCCTTGGTCGGGCCGCCCTCGCCGGCCATGGCCCAGATCTCCCAGTGCGGCCCGAGCCCCTGCACCTGGCCGTGCGCGCCCAGAGACACGTGGCCGCCGGCGCGCAGCACCTCCGCGGCGCCGGTCGCGACGGTCGGGAAGTTGTACTCGGACGGCCAGATCCACGGGTAGCGCCGCGCCTTCTGGTCGATGATGTCGTGCGGCGTAAAGCGATTGAGCTTCGCGTCGTCGTGCGCGTTGTGCGTCTGCCAGTAGTACTGCTCGCCCCACGGGCCGCCATACGCGACGAGCAGCGTGGGCGTGTAGTAGGTGCCGGACTGGGCGACGAAGTCGACGATGTCCTTCTGCAGGCGGACGGGGAGCGCGTGCTCCCAGGCGGTGAAGCCGTCCATGGCCATCGTCATGTCGGTAGCCAGTTCGCCGCCGCCCTCCGCGGTCAGCAGCATGTGCTCGTCGCGGCAGGCCTCGGCGAAGTACATGCGCTGGGAGCGGCGCGGCTGCTGGTAGACCTTGATCATGCGCGCGCCGTAGGCCTTCATCCGCTTGACCTGGTGCTTCGCGTCGTCGAGGTTGTTGACCTCCGCGAAGATGTCGGTCTGCTGGCCGCCGTAGAGCACGTCGCCGGACGAGTAGATGCGCGGCCCGACCATCAGCCCCGCCTCGACCTGCTCGCCCTGCGCGAAGACGTCCAGCGAGGGGGCCGAGGGGTCGTAGACCGTCGTCACTCCGTAGGCGAGGTTCGCCACGTATTCCCACTTCGTCTCCGGGAAGAGCTCGAACCCCGAGTAGTGAAGGTGGGCATGCGTATCGATGAAGCCGGGGATCACGGTCTTGCCGGTCCCGTCGAAGCTCTTCGCGCCGGCGGGGACGGTTACGCTGCCCGAAGGGCCAATCGCCGCGATCCGGTTGTCCGTCACGACGATGTCGGCGTTCGGAAGGATCTCGTCGCCCTTCATCGTCACGACGCGGGCGCCGCGGAGGACGAAGGAGCCCTGCGGCTTCGCGCGGGGCGCGCTGACCGCGATCGCGATCGTCTCGGCCTTGGGAACCCGCGCCTCCTGGACCTTCTCCTTCTCTTTCTGTTCCTTCTCCTTGTCCTTCTCCGGGCCTGAGGAGGCGCCCTTCTCGGCGGCCTCCTTCTTCTCCTTCTCCTCGGCCTTTCGGCGCTGCTCGCGCGCGAAGTCGATCGCGCCGGCGAGCGGCAGGCGGTAGAACGTGTTCCCCAGGGCCCATGTAATGGTCTTGCCGCCGTCGGCCCAGCGCACGTAGCCGCCGGCGTCATCGGAGAGCCGGTAGACGGGCACCGCGCCCTCCTTGAGGCTCACCTCGGGCGGTTCCTTCATCAGGATCCCCGGCAGCGCGGTGACGTAGACGTTGTCGCGCGAGGTGAAGACGACCCACTGGCCGTCGGGGGACGGCACGATGTCGTCGACCGGCGGGAAGCGCAGCAGGCGGCGACGGTCCGTACCGTCCAGACGCACCGAAACGAGGTCGTTCTTGGGGTCGTCGGTCGGCTTCTTCGCCTCGATGGGATTGCGGTAGTAGAGGCGCGTGCCGTCGCCACTCCAGAAGACCTCGGGATGGAAGTGGAGCGCGTTGGCGAGCTTGATGGACACGACCGGCTTCGGCTCGCCGCCGGCGGCGTCGAGGACGACCGCCTCGAAGAACTCTTCCTCCTCGGGCTGATGCCCGCGGAACTCGAGCCCGGATCCGCGCACGAGCGCGATCTTGTCGCCCTTCGGAGACCACGCCGGATTCGCGTAGTGCCCCGCGACTCGCGTGAGCTTGACCGGAGCGGAGCCCGGCACGGCCGGCGCCTTCCAGACGTGCCCTCCCTCCGCGTCGCTCCAGGAGACGTAGCCGATCCACTTGCCGTCCGGCGACCAGGTCGGCCCGTACTCGCGCCGCGGGAGCGAGGCATCGTCTTTCGTCAGGCGCTTCGGCGCGCCCGAGGCCTTCCCGCCTTCGAGCGCCTGGAGCCAGATGCGGCCGAACGCCTCGAAGGCGACCGTCTTCCCGTCCGGCGACTGGCTCGGCCAGCGAAGGATCTTCGCGACCACGGGGCCCGACTCGACCTTCTCCTGCCACGTCACCCGGGGCGCGATGGCGAGCGAGACCGACGCGGTGAACGGGATCTCGCGGATTGCCAGGGAGGCGAGGTCGAGGCGCACGATCTTGCCCTTGTTCGTGAAGACGAGCGACTTGCCGTCGGGCGTGAAGGCATAGTTGGGCCAGAGGTCCGCCTGCGCGAAGCCCTCCTCCTCGTCGCGCGTGACGCCGCGGGCGAGGATGCGCTCGGACCCCGTCGTGAGGTCGCGCGCCACGAGCGCCGTGTCGCCGTCGCGCCGGGAGACGTACGTGAGGGTCTTGCCATCGGGGGAGAGCGCGGGGCGGACGGCGCCGCCGAAACCCTCCGCGATCGGGAACGAGTCCGCGACCTCTCGGTCGTAGCGCCAGATCTGCCACAGGCCGTCTTCGAGGTTGGGCGTGTAGCTGAACCGCCGCTGACGCGCCGAGAAGTAGATGGAGCGCCCGTCGCGCGAGACGACCGCGCCGCCCGCGTTGTTCACGTCGTCCGACGATGTCAGTTTGATGCCGCCGCCGCCCTCGCGGTGGTAGACGAAGAGCTCGACCGGCGGGATGCCGGCGCGCTTGCCGGTCTCCTTGCGCGCGATCAGGTAATTGCCGTCGGGCGTCCAGGCGGGACTCCGGACGTACTCGTCCTTCTCGGCGCTGACGGCGCGCGGATTGCCGCCGTCGGCGTCCATGATCCAGATGTTCTCGATGCCGCTGCGGTCGCTCGAAAAGGCGATCGTCTTCCCGTCCGGAGAGAAACGCGGCTGCGCGTCCCAGGCCGGGCCCGACGTCAGCGCCTTCGCCGTTCCGCCTCCGATCGGGAGCGCATAGAGGTCACCCAGCAGGTCGAAGACGATGGTCTGACCGTCGGGGGAAACGTCAACGGACATCCACGTGCCCTCGCTCGTCTCGAAGGAGATCGAGCGCGCATCCGCGCGCGGCTTGTTGATGTCCGCGGCGACGTCCGGCTTCTTCTCCTTGGTCTCTTCCTTGGGAGGATCCTGCGCGCGGCCTGCCGGAGCGGGGGAGAGGACGCTCAGGAAGACGAGCGTTGCGAACGTGGGCAGCCACTTGCGCATCGGGGCCTCCATCGTGTGCGGTCGAAAAAGAATCGAAGCGTCGAGCCGAGAAGCAGAAGGAGCGGATTATCTGCTTTCGCCCCTTCGCGTTGTCAATACACAAATCCTTGGGAAGCGCGTCACCGTTCGGCGACAATCGATCCATGCGTCCCCGGGTCCAAGCTCTCCTCGTCGGAGGAGCCCTGCTTCTCTTTCTGCTCCGCCACCCGCTCGAGCTGCGCCTGCTGCGCCATCGGGCGGCGCCGCTCCCGGACTCATCCGCTGAGCCGAAGCAGGTTGCACAGACGCGGCCGCCGTTTCCGCATTCCGCGGGAGGTCATCGCTACCGGATGGTCCCGCGCTTCCGGTGGGACGAATCGGCGCGGGTCGTCGCCGCGGAATCGCATCATTTTGGCGCAGCGGCGTCGCTGCTCCCCGTGGATCTCGCGCTCGCGTGGGGCCCCCTGCTCGCGCCGCCCTTCGCGGGCAAGATCTCCTACAGCCAGTTCCAGCGGTACTACTTCTGGAGGACGCGCGACGGCTCGCTCGACCGCGGCACCATCGTGTCGCATTCCGCCAACACCCATCTGATCCCGGCGACCTCTCGTCTCGACACCGCGATCGGCTGCGTCGCGAAGGGCGACTTCGTGCGGCTCGAGGGCTGGCTCGTCGACGTCGAGGGCATCGACGATCCGAGCTTCCGCTGGGGCACGAGCACGACCCGTGACGACGAGGGCCCGAACTCCTGCGAGACCGTCTACCTCGAGCGGCTGACGATCAACCGGAGGGTGTACGAGTAGGGTGGGTCAGAAGCGGGCGAGTTCCTCGGTAAGGGACATGGAGATCCAGAACCTCACCCCGTCGCTGCAAACGGCTAATGGGCTGCCGTGCGGAAACAGAGTCGCCGAGCCAAGCGGCGTGAAGTCGCTCGCTCTCCACAGCGACACGCCCAATGGATAGCTCGTGACCATCAAGCGCTCGCCGTCGAAGGCTACGCCGCTGGGCCGGTCCAGACCGTTTCCGGTAAGTACCTGGAGCAAGTTTCCCGTCGACGCTTGAATCACCGCGACCGATGAGCTCTCGGCGAGCCCGACCCAGATATTCGCACCGTCGAAGGCGGCGCCTGTGGGCGTCGCCCCGAGCGCGATCGTCTGAAGGATGGAGCCGGAGGAATCGAGCCTCATCAGAGATCCCGAGACGTCCGTTACCCACATATTGGTTCCGTCGAACAGAAGGGCTCCGGGAACAGTGAATCCGGCGGTGACGGTGACGAAGCTCCAGGGAGTTGTCGATCCGGGCGTCAGAATGGCCAGGCCATCCTGCCTCGCGACCCACAGGCGCGATCCATCGAACGCCAGACCTGACGGGAGCGGTCCGACGTCCGCGACGATCGTCTGCTGGGTGCCGGGCGGAGTGGCCGGATCGATCGCATAAACGGATCCCGGAGTCGAATAACCTGAGACGAAGATGCGACCCATAGCGGGCAGGAGGGCAAAGGCGTTGCCGATTCCCGTCCAGGTCTCGACGATCCGGCCGTCGCTCGATCGGACGCGGGTCACGCTGTTGTTGCGGTTGCTCGAAATCCACACGTCCGTGCCGTCGGACTGGACGAAGTCAGGCACCCCGATCGGAATGATCTGGAGGGTGTCCGCGGTCTGCGTCGTCCACCACTGCCCGAGGGCCGCGCGGCGGGAGGAGCGGGCGAGCGACTGGTTGAGACCCTTCGCGATGAAGACCGCCCCCTGGCCGCGGGTGAGCGGGTCGTCGGGCGAGAACGTCGTCGCGGAGGTGCCCGCGGTGATGCCGAGATAGTAGAGCTCGAGGACGAACGGGCAGAACCCCGGCGTCACGTCGGTGAACGGTCCGCACTGGTCCTGGACGACGCGCACGGCGCCGCCGGCGAGGACGGCGGCGAGGACGACCGCGACGAGAGTCGTCGGCCGCTTCATCTCAAAACCGCGCGATCCGGCCGGCATTCGACAGGGAGAGCCAGAATCCGTTTCCATCGCTGCATGCGATATAGGGAAGCGAAGCGTCCCCCGTCGAGAAGCTGCCGAGCGGGGCGAAGTCCGCGGCCCCGAAGAGGGACACGGCGTTGGCGTTGTAGCTCACGACCAGCATGCGCTCGCCGTCGAACGCGACGGACGCGGGGCTGTCCGGCACTCCCGAGAGCGTCGTCACGACGTCTCCCGTGGACGCCCGCACGACGGTCACGGAGTCGTCCAGCCAGTTCGGGACCCAGATGTTCTCGCCGTCGTAGGCGGGGAAGCTCGCGCCGAATCCGGTCGTCACCGTCTGCAGGATCGCGCCGTTGCCGTCCAGCCGCAGAAGAGTCCCGGCCTGGTAGTCCGTGACCCACACGTTCGAGCCGTCGAAGAGCACGCCCTCGGGCGTCAGGAACCCCGTCGTGACGTTCGTGGCCGCCCAGGGAAGCGAGGATCCCGGCGTGACGATCGAGACGGAGCCGTCGTTGTTCGCGACCCAGATTCGGGAGCCGTCGAACGCGAGGCCCGCCGAGATCCCGAGGTTCGCCACCGTCGTCGGGGTGAGCGCGGGCGGCTGACTCGGGTCGATCATCATGAGCGGACCGACGCCGGAGGTCACGAAGACCCGGCCCATGGCGACGAGGAGGCAGGTCGCGTTGTTCATGTCGGGCCAGGTCTCGAGGAGCTTTCCGTCGGACGCGCGAACGCGCGACACCGTGCTGTCGGCCTGGTTGGCCACCCAGAGATCGGCGCCGTCGGACGCGATGCCGATGGGATGTGTGCCGACCGCCACGGTGCCGAGGTTCAGGTCGTAATGGGGCGTGGTCGTTCCCCACTGCCCGAGCGCGGCGCGGCGGGAGGAGCGGGCGAGCGACTGGTTCAGCCCCTTCGCGATGAACACGGCGCCCTGGCCGCGCGTCAGCGGATCGTCGGGGGAGAACGTCGTCGCGGAGGTGCCCGCGGTGATACCCAGGTAATACAGCTCGAGGACGTACGGACAGAACCCCGGCGTCACGTCGGTGAAGGGACCGCACTGGTCCTGCACGATCCCCGTTGCGCCGCCGGCGAGGAGGGCGGCGGCCACGACGAGCAGTGCGAAAGCCGGTCTCTTCACGATGTCCTCTAGAAGCGCGCGAGCACGCTCGAGTCGGGACTGAAATTCTGAAGCGTGAGCCAGAAGTTGATTCCGTCGCTGCAGATGCCGCTCACGTAGTCGTATCCGGTCTCGACGCTTCCCAGCGGCGCGAGGCTCTGCGCATCCCACAGCATGAGCCGCGACGGGCTCGCGAGGAGAATCCTCCTCCCGTCGAAGCCGATTCCCCCTTCTGCCGAGGCGTTCGTGAGAGTTTGAGGGGCGAGGTTGGCGACGATCTCGCCCGTCGACGCACGCACGACCGTCAGCCCCGCCGAGGTCGGCAGCCAGATGTTGGCGCCGTCGAACACGGCGTTGCCCGCGGGGCTCATCGGGATCGTCTGCGTGACGGCGCCCGACGAATCCGCCCGTTTGAGAGCGGTCAGGTCGACCACCCACATGCTGGTTCCGTCGAAGACGACGGTCGTCGGAGCGTCGAATCCCGTCGTGATCGTCTGGACGTCCCAGGTACCGGGCGTGATGATGGAAATCGACCCGGGAGGCAGGGGCGGTATTCCCTGCAGACAGCAGTTCGCCGTCCAGATCCGGCTTCCGTCGAAGGCGATGGATTCGGGACCCTGCTCGGCGATGTTGGCGGCGACGACCGGAGCCGCCCCCGCAGGCGCGGTCGGGTCGATCATGTAGAGATTGTTCGGAAGCTCCCCGACGACGAAGATTCGACCCATGGCGGCGAGGACCGCCGTCGCGTTGGCCGTTCCGCTCCAGGTGTCGAGGAGCTTGCCGTCGCTGGAGCGGACCCGATACACGCTCGAATCCGAGGGAGCCCAGACGTCCGCGCCGTCGGCCGCGGGAGCGGTGCCGAATTGGCCGAGGTTCGTCACACCGAGCCCCAGGTCCCAATGCGGCGTCGTCGTCCACCACTGCCCGAGCGCGGCGCGGCGGCTACTGCGCGCGAGTGCCTGGTTGAGCCCCTTCGCGATGAAGACCGCGCCCTGGCCGCGCGTGAGCGGATCGTCGGGCGAGAACGTCGTCGCGGAGGTGCCGGCGGTGATGCCGAGGTAGTAGAGCTCGAGGACGTACGGACAGAACCCCGGCGTCACGTCGGTGAAGGGTCCGCATTGGTCTTGGACGATGCGGGACGCCCCGCCGGCGAGGAGGGCGGCGATCAAGACGAGCGGCAGGATCGCGATATTCTTCATGTCAGTACCTCGCGAGTGAGAATCCGTCGTTGGTCTGGAGCGTGACCCAGAAGTTCAGGCCGTCGGAGGCGACACCCAGGATCGCGGGCCCGCCGATTGGTCCGAAGGATTCGCTTCGAAGTATGGCGAAATCGGCCGCGCGAAGAAGCGTCAGGCCCCGGGGCGTGTTCTGACCTCCGAAGGATCTCTCGACGAGGATGCGCTCGCCATCGAACCCCACGGCCTCGGCGCCCGTGCCGATGGGGATGGTGGCGACGACGGTTCCATCGGCCGCGCGGACGACTTGCAGCGAATCGCCGGTGGGCACGAGAAGGTTGGTCCCGTCGAAGGCCGGCTTGCCGACGATGCAGGGAAACGATCCGAGGCTCACGGTCTGGGTCACGGCCCCGGAACCGTCGAGCCGCAGGATGGCGCACGCGGCGACGTCCGTGACCCAGATGCTCTGTCCGTCGAAGACGATGAACGCCGGAGCCTGGAATCCGGCCGTCACGGTGGTGACCGGCCAGGGCGGGCTCGACGACGGCGTCACGATCGAGACGGATGAGGATTGGCCGTTCACCGTCCAGATCGAAGCGCCATCGAAGGCAAGGGCGCTCGGGTACAGCGGCAGCGTCGCGACCTGCGTGGCCGCGCTGGCGGGACCCGCGGGATCGATCATGGAGAGGGCCCCGTCGCCCGGCGTGCTCGAGGCGCCGCCGACGAAGATGCGTCCCATCGCGGCGAGTACCGAGCCCGTGGTCGTGCCCGTGTCGAGAAGCTTCCCGTCGCTCGCGCGGACGCGGAAGAGGCTCGTGCCACCGCCTACCCAGACGTCGGCGCCGTCGCAGACGAGCGGCCCCAGGGAGTCCGGGAGCGGGGTGACGCCGAGGCCGTTCAGCCAGTTGCCGTAGGAGCTCGCCCACCACTGGCCGAGCGCCGCGCGGCGCGAGGAGCGCGCGAGCGACTGATTGAGACCCTTCGCGATGAGCACCGCTCCCTGGCCGCGCGTCAGCGGATCGTCGGGCGAGAAGGTCGTCGCGGAGGTGCCGGCGGTGACGCCGAGGTAGTAGAGCTCCAGGACGTACGGACAGAACCCCGGCGTGACGTCGGTGAAGGGGCCGCATTGGTCCTGGACGATGCGTGCGGCGCCGCCGGCGAGGAGGGCGGCGAGGAAGACAGCTGGGATGGTCAGTCTCTTCATCAAAACCTCGCGAGCTGAGACGTATTCGGGATGGTTACCCAGAAGTTGATCCCATCGCTCGCGGCGCCAAAGGGCGAGGCTCCCGGCCCGGCTGCTGGAAAGTACCCCAGCGGTGAAAAATCCGCCGCGCGCCAGAGAGACACGCCGCCATCGGATTCTGCGACCAGTATGCGACTGCCATCGAAGGCGATGCCACCCGGATGGCCGAGGCCGTTGCCGCTCAAGGTGGCCAGGATCGAGCCCGTGGCCGCCGAGACCACGGTCAGCGTCCCGGCGACGCTGTCGACCCAGATGTTCGCGCCGTCGAACACGAGATAGTCGGGTCCCGTGGCCAGCGGGACCTCCTGGATCACCGCGCCCACCGGGTCGACTTTCTTCAAGCTGACGCTGGCGCTGTCGGCGAACCAGATGTTCTGCCCGTCGTAGAGAATGCCGATTGGATCGCCCACGTTCGCGGCGATCGTGTCGGTTGCCCACGGATAGGTCGCGCCGGTGTGAACGATGGTGAGAGAGCCCGAGTCCGAGAAGTTGGGGGCGTTCGCCAGCCAAAGGTTCGCTCCGTCGAAGGCGATCGCGCGAGCGCTGCCCGGTAGCGGGTCGGCCGCGAGCGTCACTGCGCCCGCCGGCTGGGAAGGATCGAGGACGTAGAGTCTGCCGGCGAGGCTCTTTTCCTGCGTCGTCCCGGTCACGAACACCCGCCCCATCGCCGCGAGGACGCCGAACGCGCCTTCGGCACCCGTCCAGGTCTCGAGGAGTTTGCCGTCGCCCGCTCGCACTCGCGAGACGGACGAGTCTGTGAAGTTTGCCGTCCAGACGTCTTGGCCGTCACAAACTATGAAGAGGGGAGTCACGCCCACGGTCGTCACCGCCGAGCCCCAGCTCGGCGTCGTCGTCCACCACTGCCCGAGTGCCGCGCGGCGGGAGGAGCGCACGAGTGCCTGGTTGAGGCCCTTCGCGATGAACACCGCGCCCTGGCCGCGCGTCAGCGGATCGTCGGGCGAGAACGTCGTCGCGGAGGTGCCGGCGGTGATGCCGAGGTAGTAGAGCTCGAGGATGAACGGACAGAACCCGGGCGTGACGTCGGTGAACGGGCCGCACTGGTCCTGGACGATCCCGGCCCCGGAGCCGGCGAGCACCGCGGCGAGGGCAATCGGAACGAGAAGGATCTTCATTGCCGTCTCCTCAGAGTCGCAGGAGCTCGCCCAGGTCGACCATGGCGATCCAGAAGTTAATGCCGTCGCTGCAGATCCCCCGAGGCACCGCCGTGGGCGCCCGACTCGACGACACGGAACCGATCGGTGAGAGCGTCGCGGCGTCGAAGAAGAACACGCCTCCGACACCCGCGGAGACGTCGCTCGACACGATCGCGACACGCCGGCCGTCGAAGGCCGTCGCAAACGCGCGGGGAACAGTGACGGTCCCGATGATCTGGGCGTCCGACGTGCGCACGACGGCGACCGAGCCCGTCAGCGAGGGAACCCACAGGCTCGATCCGTCGAAGGTCATCCACTGCGGACCGATTCCGGTACGGAGGCTCCGGACGATGTTGCCGGAGCCGTCGAGCTCGTCGAGCTGCCCAAGGTCGTCCTCGCCGCCCGCGTAGTCCGAGACCCAGATGTTCGCTCCGTCGAACGCCAGCGACGCCGGATAGCTGAATCCCGGGATCGTCTGGACGGACCAGGGAAGCGAAGCCCCCGGCGTGAAGATCGAAACCGTTCCATCGCCATTGCCGCTCCAGAGCCGGGACCCGTCGAAAGCGAGCCCGAGAGGAAGCGCCGCGAAGTTCGTCGCGACCACGGTGACGGCTCCAGCGGGTTGCGAAGGGTCGATCATGTAGAGCGCGCCGGGGTCGGAATTGCCCGTCACGAACACGCGGCCCATCGCGACTAGGACGCTGTACGCCGAATCGGCGCCGGTCCACGTCTCGAGGACGCGTCCGTCGCTGGCTCGGACGCGCGACACGGTGCCGCTCTGATTGTTCGTCACCCACACGTCCGATCCGTCGGCGGCGACGAAGCTCGGCCCCGAGCCGACCGGCGTGACGCCGGCGAGGTCGAGCAGGTCGATTCCGGGGGACTGGTCGTTGCGAACCGTCCACCACTGCCCGAGCGCGGCCCGTCGCGAGGAGCGCGCGAGCGACTGGTTGAGTCCCTTCGCGATGAAGACCGCGCCCTGGCCGCGCGTCAGCGGATCGTCGGGCGAGAACGTCGTCGCGGAGGTGCCGGCGGTGATGCCGAGGTAGTAGAGCTCGAGGATGTACGGACAGAACCCCGGCGTGACGTCGGTGAAGGGTCCGCACTGGTCCTGGACGATCCGAGCGGCGCCGCCGGCGAAGAGGGCGGCGAGGAGAGCGGGAATGGTCAACAACTTCTTCATCAGAACCGCGCGAGTTGATTGGTTGCACCCAGGGCGATCCAGAAGTTGACGCCGTCGCTCGCCACGCCCCGTGGCTCGGCGCCCGGAAGCGTGGAAATGCTGCCCAGTGGAGCGAGATCCGCGGCGCGCCAGAGCGAGACCGAGTTTCCGTCGACGTTCGTGACGAGGATTCTCTGACCGTCGAAGGCTGCCGAGAGCGGACTGACCAGGCCGTTTCCGGTCAACGTCTGCAGGAGCACGCCAGTCGCCGCCTGAATGACGACGACGCCGTCGTTTCCAGTTATGACGGGGACCCAGAGGTTCGCGCCGTCGAACACCATGCCCTCGGGTGTTCCTCCGACGGGAATCGTGGCGGCGATCGAGCCGTCGGCGTTCAGCTTGAGAACGCTCGCGGCGGGCTGGTCCGAGATCCAGATGCTCGACCCGTCGAAGAAGATGTCGTTCGGGCCGACCACAGGCACGTCAACCGTTTGAACCGGCCAGGGAGTCGTGGCGCTCGGCGTCACCTGGAATAGGTGTCCCGTCGCATCCGTGATCCAGAATTTCTCGCCGTCGAATGCCAGGCTCGTCGAGGATGCGGTGACCAACGTGGCGACCGTTGTCGCGGAGCCGGCCGGCTGGGAGGGATCCATCATGTAGAGGTTGCCATCTCCGGTCGTGAAGACGCGTCCCATGGCAACCACGACTGCTGTTCGCGGCCCGATGCCAAGGCAATTCGTCCAGGTCTCGAGGAGGCGGCCGTCGCTCGCCCGCACACGAGCGAGGCTCGCGTCGACGAGGTTCAGAACCCACACGTCCTGACCGTCGGCCTGGACGGAGACAGGTGTGCTGCCCACGGATGTGAGGCCGAGCGCTTGGCCGCTCTGCGTCGTCCACCACTGCCCGAGCGCGGCGCGGCGGGAGGAGCGGGCGAGCGACTGATTCAAGCCCTTCGCGATGAAGACGGCGCCCTGGCCGCGGGTGAGCGGGTCGTCGGGCGAGAACGTCGTCGCGGAGGTGCCGGCGGTGACGCCGAGGTAGTAGAGCTCGAGGACGTACGGACAGAACCCCGGCGTCACGTCGGTGAAGGGGCCGCACTGGTCCTGGACGACGCGTGCCGCGCCACCGGCGAGAAGGGCGCAGAGAACCACGGGAACGAGAAGGAGGGGTCGACCCGGGGACCGGATCCCCATTTGCGTCCTCCCGAGAAGTTGGGAGAAGCATATTGCCCGGCCTAGGGGCGTCCCAGCAAAAATGAGCTAGGCGAGCTCCCACCGCCTCGCGACTCGCCGGGCGATCAGGAAGAAGAGCGCTCCCAGCCCCGTCAGGACAAGCACTTGCGGCCAGAGGTGCCAGAGCGGCTCGTCCCGCCAGAAGATCTTCTGGAAGCCGTCCAGGGCCCAGGCGTTGATCGTGATGAGCCCGAACTTCTGCATCCCCTCCGGCATCAGGAACCGCGGGTAGAGGCTCCCGCCGAGCGCCGACATGACGAGGATCGAGAGGTTCGCCACCGCCACGAGCTGCATGCGCGAGCGGCAGACCGACGCGAGCAGGAGGCCGAAGGTCGACGCGGCGATCGCGGTCGCGACGGTCATGATCAGGAATCCCGGGAAGTGCTGCGGGGTGAACAGCTCGATGCCGAAGAGCAGCGCGCCCCAGCCGAACATCAGGAACAGCTGCACGATCCCGACACCCGCCAGGTAGAGGAGCTTGCCGAGCAGGAGGCGCGTCATCGAGACGCGCGTCGCGAGGATGCGGTCGAGCGTGCCGCTCTCGGCCTCCTCGATCAGCGCGCCGCCGGCGCCGGTCGCGGAGAAGAGGAGGAACATCACGCCGAGCCCGGCCGCGTAGAACGTCACGGTCGGGTTGCGCTTCTTCTCGCCGACGATGTCGCGGACGTCCACCGCGACGATCCCGGCCTGTCCCCCGGAGGCCGCCGCCGGAGTCCTAGTCACGGAGCCCGGCGCGCTCTCGCGGTCGA
>Ga0068859_100000907_pt1 | contig 30261 bp, 24 predicted proteins | sample KBSSwiS22_FD_66585 | JGI IMG/M metagenome (GOLD analysis project Ga0068859, IMG submission 66585) | Switchgrass rhizosphere microbial communities from Kellogg Biological Station, Michigan, USA - KBS Switchgrass S2-2 | ecosystem: Host-associated > Plants > Roots > Rhizosphere > Soil ...
AGCTCGAGTGTGCTGATCGCCTGGCTCTGCAGGTAGTTGTTGCGCAGTACGAGACCTGCAACCTCGTTGGTCATCCGTGCGAGCAGCTTGTTTCGCTCGCCTCGCGTGAGCTTGCCTGCCTGCATCAGAGGGTTGAGCAGTATCTTGATGTTGACCTCGACATCCGACGTGTTTACACCGGCGGAGTTGTCGATGAAGTCAGTATTGAGGCGGCCGCCTCCAAGTCCGTATTCGACGCGCCCTCGCTGCGTGAGGCCCAGGTTGCCGCCTTCGCCGACCACCTTGACACGCAGGTCATTGCCGTTGATGCGTACTGCATCATTGGTGCGGTCGCCGACTTCGGTGTTGGATTCTTCGCTCGACTTGACGTATGTGCCGATGCCGCCGTTCCACAGGAGGTCGGCCTGCATGCGCAGGATGGCGCGAATGATTTCGTTGGGAGCAGCGGCCGTTGCCTGGATTCCCAGCATGGCGCTCGATTCGGGCGACAGCGCAATTGACTTTGCGGTGCGCGCAAAGACACCACCGCCCTTGGAGATCTTCTTTCGGTCGTAGTCGTCCCAACTCGAACGCGGCAGATCAAACAGCCGCTCGCGTTCCGCGAAGCTGGTGGCCGCATCGGCCGCCGGATCGAGGAAAATGTGGCGGTGGTCGAATGCTGCCAGCAACCGGGTATGCCGCGACAGCAACATTCCATTGCCAAAGACGTCACCCGACATGTCGCCGATGCCCACGGCGGTGAAGTCCTTCTTCTGGATGTCGACGCCCATTTCGCGGAAGTGGCGCTTGACACACTCCCACGCGCCCCGGGCGGTGATCGCCATCTTCTTGTGGTCGTAGCCGGCTGAGCCACCGGACGCGCAGGCATCGCCGAGCCAGTACCCGTATTCCAAGGAAATCGCGTTGGCGATATCGGAGAAGGTTGCCGTGCCCTTGTCGGCTGCGACGACCAGGTACGTATCGTCAGGATCACGGCGGATCACACGCGGCGGCGGCACAACCTTGCCAGCCACGATGTTGTCGGTCAGGTCGAGCAGACTGCGAATCAAAGTCTGGTAGCAGGCGATGACCTCTGCCTGCACTTCTTCGCGGGTGCCGCTCGGAAGCTTCTTGCAGACGAACCCACCCTTGGCTCCAACCGGAACGATCAGTGTGTTCTTGACGTTCTGAGCCTTCATGAGACCCAGAATCTCGGTGCGGAAGTCCTCCCGGCGGTCGGACCAGCGGATACCGCCGCGAGCGACGTAGCCCATGCGCAGGTGAACGGCCTCGACGCGCGGGCTGTAGACAAACACCTCGAACTTGGGACGGGGCAGGGGCAGATCGGGAATTTTGGACGGATCGAGTTTGAAGGCTACATAGCTCTTCGGGCGGCCGTTCTGAGTCTGGCCATCCTGAAGCTGATAGAAGTTGGTCCGCAGCGTGGCCTCGACGACATTCAGGTAACCGCGCAGGATGCGGTCTTCATCGAGGCTTACCACCGCATCGAGGTCGGTGCGCAGCTGTGCGACCAGCTTGTCGCCGTCGCGCTGGGTGCCCTTGGCCGCCCCTTTGTTGGAGATTGCCGCATCGGGATCAAAGCGCCGTTCGAACAGCCGGACGAGGTTCCGCGCGATGGCCGGATTGGCAGCCAGCGTGCGTTCCATGTACGCCTGGCTGAACGGGACACCGGTCTGTAGCAGGTAGCGGCAGTACGCCCGCAGCACTACGATCTCGCGTGCCTTCAGACCGGCAACCAGCAACAAGCGATTGAAGCCGTCGTTCTCGATATCGCCGCGCCAGCCTGCCAGGAATGCCTCGGTGAAGTCCGTCTCAACCTTTGCGATCTCGACGCGCAGGTGATCGCGATGCTCGAGCTCAAAGTCCTGGATCCAGGCGGCGCCGCCTTCAGGCCAGGCAAGCTCATAGGGACGCTCGGAGATAACCCGCAGCCCGAAGTTCTCCAACATGGGCAACAGGTCGGAAATCGGCACGGGCTCGCCGAGCTTGACGATCTTCAGGTGCACTCGCTCCGGTTTTTGCGCCGGCGGACGGTGCAGGCTCAAACGCAAGGCGCCGGTCTTGGCGGCATCTGGAAGTTGCGCGGATTGCTCTCTGAGAGCTTCCAGGTCGGCGAGATCGTCGAGTGCGTCGCGAGGATCGACATCTTCCTCGTATGCCATCGGGAAGGCGCGGCGATACCGATTGGCAAGGGCTATTCCGGGGGCCTCGCCCTTGTTCTGCACGACTACGTCGCGCAAACGGTCTGCCCATGTCAGCGCCGCTTCGGCAATCCTCGCCTCGATCGCCGCCAGATCAACCTTGGGGCGGGCATCGGCATCCGTATGGACGACTACATGCACGCGGGCATGGTTGGAGCCGGATATCTGCACCTGGGTTTCGACGCTCTTCGCGGCGAAGCCCTCGAGGACTATCTTCTCGATACGCTGGCGCACTTCCGTGTTGTACCGATCACGCGGCACATAGATGAGGCACGAGTAGAAGCGGTGATACGGGTCGCGGCGCACTAACATGCGGACAGTGCGGCGCTCGTAGAGATTGACCACGCCACGCGCGATGCGGATCAGGTCATCAACACTGGCCTGAAACAACTCGTCCCGCGGATAGGTCTCGAGGACGTTCAGCACTGCCTTGCCGTCGTGGCTTGCGGGGTCGAGGCCGAAATACTCTATGACTCGCTCAACCTTTCTTCGCAGGACCGGGATGTCACGGGGGCTGCGGTGGTAGGCCGTGGAGGTCCATAGACCGAGAAACCGGTGCTCGCCGTTGACTTTGCCGCGCTCGTCGAAGGTTTTGACGCCGATGTAGTCGAGGTATTCGCCTCGATGCACCGTTGCCGTCGAATTGGCCTTGGTCAGGATCAGGAGCTCGTTCTCGCGCGCCCGGGCGCGCACATCGCCACGGAGCGTCGTTGTTCCGGAGCGGTGTGTGCCGCGGTTGCCATTGCGCAGAATACCGAGTCCGGTGCGAGTGTCGGGGATCAGTTTGTCCTCGCTCGAGCCGCGCTCCAGGTTGTAGTGCCGGTAGCCGAGAAATACGAAGTGGCGGCCTTCCATCCACTCGAGGAGGCGGCGGCCTTCACTGATTTCATCGGCCGGCAGTGGTGGTGGGTTGGATTCGAGATGGGCGATGATCCCTTTGACCTTGTCGCGCATGCGCACCCAGTCTTCAACGGCAACGTGAACGTCGGCGAGTGTCGACTCGATCTCGCGTTCCAGCTTTTCCAGTTGGGCGGGGTCGGTCTGGCGGTCAACTTCATAGAGCTGCCAGGACTCGGCATGCGTCTTGTCCGAGCCATTGGCGCCCAATTCGGCGAGGCGGCCGCGGCCGTCACGGCGGACATCCAGCACTGGGTGAACGATCAGGTGGACTGCAACTTCGGCGCGCCGGAAGACGATGCCGACTGAATCAACGAGGAACGGCGCATCATCGGTGACGAGCATGACCACGGTATGCGGTGACTCGAATCCATCGCGCTGCGGATCGGGGTTGAACACCCGTACCAGCGATTGTCCGGCGGGCCGGCGCTCGGAGCCGAAGGCGAGATGATCCATCGCCGCCTTGGCGAGCACCGCGGGTGTGCGCTCCGCGAGGTCTTCTTCGCCCACTCCGCGGAAGTAGGAACGGATAAAACGTTGTTGTAGGCTGTTTTGAGCCTTGGCGCCCTTGGGTGTCGCCTGTGCGATCCGCTCGATCAGCGCCACCCGCGCCGGAGGAATGCTGTGCAGAAGACGGCTGTCTTCGGGAGTTACCTGCGCGTGCATAATCAACTGCCTTTCTGAAGGTCTCGAATGACCGCCGCCATGAAGCGTGCGGCCTCACCGCCCGTGACGCAGCGGTGATCGAACGTGAGTGATAGCGGCATCCGAAGGTGTGCCTCGATGCTGCCGCCTTTGGTTGCGACGACGTCGTGACTGAGGCGGCCGGAGCCCAGGATGGCGACGGCCGGCGGCACCACGACAGGCGTCGCGTAACGGCCGGCAATCATACCGAAGTTGGATAACATGAAGGTGAAGTTGCGCAGCTCTTCCGGCGTAACGGTCCGTTCGAGAGTGTTGCGTTTCAATTTGTCAACATCGCGTCGCAATTCCGCAACGGGCCGTCCGGCGATGTTGCGGATTACGGGGGCGATCAGGCCCTCGGGCGTGTCGACCGCGATCGCGACATCGATGTGGCTGTGGGTTTTGCGGGTTTGTGCGGTGCCGTCGAACCAGGCATTCAGGCCGGGTTCCGCGGCGCATCCAGCACCGACCGCGCGGAGCAGGCGGCTTGTGATGTCCTGGTCGTCGTGCCATTCGTGCAGGTCGGCATCATCGAACAGGGTGCATCCCATCACGTTGTCGCGTGAGAGAGCCATGCTTTGGGCCATGGCGCGCCGCGGCCCGCGAAGTTGTTCGGCGTCGTCCGCGAGCTTGTGCTGCGGGCCGGCCGATGCGGCTGACGTCGGTGCGGCTGACGTCGGTGCGTTGGTCGCGCGTGTCGCGGCGGTTGCCAGGGGCGCGGCGGGCACTTGCGACGCCTGCAGTATGTCATCGACCGTGACCAACTGGCCGCGGCCCGTGCCTTGAACCTGTGTCAGATCGATACCAAGGCGTTTGGCCAACGCGCGCGCTGCCGGTACAGCTCTCACATGACCTGTGTGCTGCGACGCATCATTGGTCGTGATAGCGCCGTCGCTGTTGTGACTGTGTTCGACGAAGAAGTCTTCGTCACTCGTGGGCATACGGCCCACTACCGTGCCGGAATCCGCAGGCGAGTCTGTTTCGAACTCCACGAGCAGTGCGCCGGTGGCCACCATGTCGCCCGGTTTGCCGTGAGTCGCCTTGATGACACCGGAAAACGGAGCCGGTACTTCAACTATCGCCTTGGCCGTCTCCACTGCCAGCATGGGGTCGTCAACTTTGATGTGGTCACCGGCGTTGACGTGCCAGCGGACGATTTCGGCTTCGGCGAGTCCCTCGCCCAGGTCCGGAAGATTGAAAGTTTTCATGGAGCAGGGGCTATTCGGCAAGTGTTGCGCGCACGGCGTCGGCAATTCGGGCGGTGCTGGGGATGTAGTCGTATTCGAGGCGCGAAAGTGGAACGATGGTGTCGTAACCGGTGACCCGCTTGATGGGGGCGTGCAGGTCGTAGAGGCCGTGCTCGGCCACGGTGGCAGCGATTTCCGCGCCTATGCCGCAGTTTCGCGGGGCTTCGTGAACGATTACGAGCCGACCGGTCTTTGCCACGGACTCGAGGATAGTATCGTGGTCAATCGGTGACAGTGTTGCAAGGTCAATGACTTCGCAGCTGACATTATCCCGTTCCAGTTCCTGGGCAACCTTCAGCGTCTCTACTGTCATTGCTCCCCAGGTCACGATCGTGACATCCGTGCCCTCGCGCAATTTGTAACACACGTCCAGTTTCATGGCCTGACCATCGTCAGCGACTTCCTGGCGTGTCAGCCGATACAGGCGCACGGGTTCGAGAAATATGACGGGGTCCGGGTCGCGAATCGCCGCCAGCAGCAATCCGTACGCTCGAGCAGGCGAGGACGGGCAAACCACGCGCAGGCCTGCGTGATGCGCCAACATTGCTTCGAGGCACTCGGAGTGATGTTCGGGGGCGTGAATACCGCCACCATGGGGCATGCGTATGACGACCGGGCAAGTCAGCCGGCCGCGGGTTCTGTTCCGCAGGCGTGCCAGGTGGTTGGCGATCTGGTCCATGGCTGGATAGATAAAGCCCATGAACTGGATTTCGGCTACCGGGCGCAATCCCTGTGTGGCCATCCCGATCGACATCCCGGCAATCATACCTTCGGCAAGAGGTGTGTCCTGTACGCGGTCCTTGCCGAACTGCTCCTGCAGCCCGGCCGTCGCCCGGAATACGCCGCCATTGACGCCAACGTCCTCGCCGAGGACGACTACGGAAGAGTCGTGACTCATCTCCCACGCGTGTGCGCGGGTGATAGCTTCCAACATCGTGATCTTTGCCATGGACTGATCAGGGTTCTTTCTTGTTCGCGTAGCGGCGAGCCACTTCGCGTTGCTGCAGGAGGCTCTTGGGCGGCTTGGCGAACAGATGCTCGAACATTGCATCCGTAGTCGCTTTAGGAGCGCTCAGATACTCATCCACGGCCGCTTCGACCTGGCGCGCACATTCAGATTTCAATTCCTGCTCTTGGCGATCGTCCCACGCGCCTTTCTTCTTGAGAAATGCCCGGATGCGCAGTAGGGGCTCGCGTTGCCAGGCTTCGCTCACTTCGTCGGCGGGACGATAACGGCTCGCATCGTCTGCCGTGGTGTGATCGCTCAACCGATATGTCAGGGCTTCCACGACTGTTGGGCCGCCACCGCTGCGTGCTCTCTCCAGAGCCTCTCCGACAACATGACGGACGGCGATGACGTCGTTCCCATCGACTTGCACGCCCGGGATACCTGCAGCGATTGCCTTCTGTGCAAGGGTGCGCGTCGCTGTCTGACTTTCGATGGGCACGGAAATGGCCCAGCGGTTGTTAACTACGACAAAGACCGCTGGCAGGGCGCGAGCGCCGGCAAGGTTGATACCTTCGTAAAAGGCACCTTCGGAGGTGCCGCCGTCACCAATGTAAGTAACGGAGCACCGGGGCTCGCCTCGGATCTTGAAAGCCATCGCAGCGCCCGCACCATGCAACATCTGGGAAGCAATGGGTATGCACCAGGGAAAGTCCTGTCGCGGAACGCTGAAATCGCAGCCGCGCTCGTCGCCGCCCCAATAGATGAGGATCTCGGAGAGCTTTACGCCGCGCCAAAGCTGGGTGCCGAACTCGCGGTAGACCGGCGCCAGGACGTCCTCAGGGCGCATGGCTGCGCCGACAGCGACGTGGGTGGCCTCATGACCTAAACAAGAGGCATATGTGCCGAGCTTGCCCGTGCGTTGCAGGTTCACGGCCTTGGTGTCGAACGTCCGCACCAAGGTCATGAGGCGGTACATCTTGATGAGCTCGGCACTGTCGTGGGCCAGGGCGGGCGCGGGCTCGCGCAACCTACCTGCAGGATCCAGAAACTGGTGATGCTTGATCTCGAACTGCGCGACTGTCGTCAAAAATGCCCCCTGCAAGCCACTGGCGGGACGGACACGACCGCCCCGGTAGGCCCATTTACGGCGGCTGGATTATACATTGAGAGGGCGTTGGTGCCCCGTTTTGGGGCGGTATAATGGTGGCAATTGTGACTGATTTGGTGAGCACATGAATGATTCAGTGTCGAATCCGATGGGCACGGACGGCTTCGAGTTCGTGGAGTACACGGCTCCGGATCCGCAATTGTTACGCACTCTGTTCGAACGGCTGGGTTTTCCCGTGGTCGCGCGGCATCGATCGAAGAATGTGACTCTGCATTCCCAGGGCGATGTCAATTTCATCATCAACGCGGAGCAGGACTCGTTTGCGCAGGCTTTTGCGCGCGAGCACGGTCCTTCGGCGTGTGCCATGGCTTTTCGCGTGAAGGATGCTGCGTTTGCGTACCGTCGCGCCCTGGAGCTGGGCGCGAAGCCCGGGCCGCAGAGTGCGGGGCCGATGGAACTCAACATTCCGAGTATCGTGGGGATTGGCGGCTCTCTGATCTATCTCGTGGACCTGTATGGCGGGCGGGCTGGGGCGTCCCCTTCGATCTACGACGTGGACTTTCGGCCCGAAACATCGGCCCCGGCTACCGAGACGGCCGGCCTTGCGTGCATCGATCACCTGACCCACAACGTCATGCGCGGGAGGATGGATGTATGGGCGGGCTTCTACGAGAAGCTATTCAACTTTCGGGAGATCCGCTATTTCGATATCGAGGGCAAGCAGACGGGCCTGCTGTCGCGGGCGATGACGAGCCCCTGCGGGAAGATTCGGATTCCGATCAACGAATCACAGGATGACAAGAGCCAGATCGAGGAATACCTGCGCGAGTATCATGGCGAGGGCATTCAGCACATCGCACTCGGAACGAATGACATTTATCGGACGGTCGACGTACTGCGCCGCCATGGCGTGGCGTTCCAAAGTGCGCCCGACAGTTACTACGAGGGTGTCGATGCGCGCGTTCAGGGACATGGCGAGCAGCTGGCGGCGCTCAAGGAGCGCGCCATTCTGATCGACGGCAATCCGAGCAAGGGCGAGGGTGTGCTGCTGCAGATTTTCACGCAAAATGTCATTGGCCCGATTTTCTTCGAGATCATCCAGCGCAAGGGCAACGAGGGCTTCGGCGAGGGCAATTTCCGCGCCCTGTTCGAGTCGATCGAGCTGGACCAGATGCGCCGCGGAGTGCTGTAGGCAACTTGAGGCTCGAGTACGATCCCGCTTTACCGATCACTGCACATCGAGTTGAGATTCTCGAGGCTCTCGCACGTCACCCGGTCATCGTCGTCTGTGGGGCGACCGGGTCGGGCAAGACAACCCAGTTACCCAAGTTCTGCCTGGAGGCGGGGCGGGGCGCCAACGGGCTGATTGGGCACACTCAACCTCGGCGTATCGCCGCGCGGGCGCTGGCGGCCCGGCTCGCCGAGGAGTTAGCCACTACTATCGATGTGCCGGGGAAGCGAAAGGGACGGGGTGGCGCGGGCGCACTGGCCGTGCCCCCGGCTGGCGAACCTGCCCTTGTGAGTCCTGCCAACTCCGTTGGATTGGTCGGGTACAAGGTCCGCTTCAACGATCGCACTGGCCCTAACACGCGCGTCAAGCTGATGACCGATGGCATCCTGCTCAAGGAGCTGGAGAGCGATCGCAGCCTGCGCCGTTACGATACCCTGATCATCGACGAGGCTCACGAGCGCAGTCTCAACATCGATCTGCTGTTGGGCGTGCTCAAGATATTGTCCCCACGGCGGCCCGATCTGCGCATCATCGTGACCTCCGCCACGATCGATCCCGGCAAATTCTCCAACTTCTTTGGTGGCGCGCCGGTGATCGAGGTCTCCGGCCGAAGTTATCCTGTCGAGATCCGCTATCGACCGCTGATCGCAGAGGACGAAGACGTCGAGTTGTCCTTGCCGGAAGGCATCGTCGCAGCCGTGCGCGAGCTCGACCGCAATGGCACCGGCATGCGCGGCGACACGCTGGTATTCCTGCCGGGTGAGAAGCACATTCGCGAGGCCAGCGAGGCGCTCGGCAAGGCACAACTGCGCCACACCGAGGTACTGCCCCTGTTTGCGCGGTTGTCGGCTCGTGACCAGGAACGAATCTTTGCGTCGCATACAGGTCGTCGTGTCGTTCTCGCCACCAACGTTGCCGAAACCTCCCTCACGGTGCCGGGCATTCGCTTTGTCGTTGATTCGGGTCTGGCACGGATCAGTCGCTACAGCGTGCGCGGCAAAGTTCAACGGCTGCCGATCGAGCGCATCTCGAAGGCGAGCGCAGACCAGCGCAAAGGCCGTTGCGGCCGTGAAGCGGAGGGTATCTGCATCCGGCTTTATTCCGAAGAGGACTTCTCGCGCCAGGAGGACTTCACCGCGCCCGAGGTCCTGCGTACCAACCTCGCCAGCGTGATCCTGCGGATGGCAACGCTCGGCTTGGGCGAGCCTGAGAGCTTCCCGTTCCTCGATCCACCGGATACCCGGCTCGTCAATGACGGCGTGCGGCTGCTGCAAGAGCTGAAGGCCATGGATGATCAACGCCGGGTCACCAGCCTCGGCGCGAAGATTGCCGGCCTGCCTGTTGACCCTCGGCTAGGCCGGATGCTGCTGGCCGCCTCGCATCACAATTGCGTGACCGAAATGTTGGCGATCACGGCATTCCTGGAGGCCCAGGACCCCCGCGAGCGGCCTTCGGATGCCCAACAGCAGTCCGCGGAGAAGCACGCGCTGTTCGCCGATGCCCGCTCAGATTTCATTACGGTGCTGAATCTCTGGCGAGCATTCAAGGAACAATCGGCCGCTCTGTCCGGTAGCCAATTGCGCAAGTGGTGCCGCGAGCATTTCCTGTCGTTCGTGCGCATGCGCGAGTGGCAGGAGCTGCATTCGCAGCTCTCGCAGAGTGTCCGTGAGTTGGAGCTACGGCCTAACCAGGCTGCGGCCAGTTACGCCGACTTACACCAGGCGATCCTGACGGGCTTCCTGGGTTCGATCGGCAACCTGGATGAGAAGCGCGAATATGACGGACCGCGCGGCATGCGCTTCGTAATTGCGCCGGGAACTCCGCTGGCCTCCAAACCACCGAAATGGGTGGTCGCGGGTAGCCTGTTGGAGACCACGCGGCTGTACGCGCGTATGGTGGCTGCGATTGACTCGAGTTGGATTGAGTCGGCTGGCGCGCATTTGCTCAAGCGTACCTATAGCGAGCCACATTGGGTTGAGGGGCGCGGGTTTGTTGCGGCTTTTGAGTCTATTTCGCTGTATGGGTTGACGCTTGCCTCCCAGCGACGTGTGAACTACGGCGCGATTGCGCCGATTGAGGCACGGGAGATCTTCATTCGGGAGGCGCTCATAGGAGGAGAGGAGCGCGACTCGGGCCGTGACTCGGGGCGCGGCGCCGGCGGGAGCGACGCATCGCACCGTGCCGGCCGTCGCCACCGCGGCGGTGCGAATGGTGCGATTCGCGGTGACTTCCTCCATGCGAATCGCAAGCTCCGCGACGAAATCGAGGCGCTGGAGGCGAAGATTCGCCGCCGTGACATCCTCGTAGATGAGCAGGCGCAAATGGAGTTTTACGCGAAGCGGATTCCTGAACGCGTAAGCTCGGTGTCGGCTTTTGAGCATTGGCGCGCTGGAGCCGAGCGCGAGAACCCTCGCGTGTTGTACATGTCGCACGCGGACCTCATGCAGCGTGAGGCCCCCGACGCCTCGACCGAACGGTTCCCGAATGAGTTGCCAGTTGGCGCCAATCGCTTGCCGCTGCAATATAAGTTTGAGCCAGCCGAACCTGACGACGGTGTGACGTTGGTCATCCCGGAGCCGTTGGTGGACATGCTTCAGCCGGACCGGCTAGCGTGGCTCGTTCCGGGTATGCGGTTGGAGAAGGTCACCGCAGTATTCCGGGCACTCCCAAAGGCGCTGCGTAAGCCGTTGGTGCCGGTGCCGGATCACGCTCGTGAGGCACTCGCAGAGATCGGCGGGGACTTTGGGGAGGGCACGCGCTCTGGCGGTCCAGCGCCGGGTCGCGGCGATGTGCGCCTCGAAAGCAATTTGCCTGGGTTCTACGAATGGCTGGCGCAATGGGTGACGCAACGCGCGGGGGCGCCGGTTACCGCTGCGGACCTTGCCGCGTTGGTGCTGCCCGATCATCTGCGAATGAACATTCGCGTCGTTGATGCGCAGGACCGCGTGGTCGCTGAGGGGCGCGATCTCGCGGCAATTAGAAGGAAATTGCACGGTACTGGAGTAGGGCGAGGGGATGTTCGTAGCGCCGGCTCGGGCGCCGGAAAAGCGGACGGCAGCAGCAGGGGCGGCATCGGTTCGCAGTCGGCCCCGCCGGAGGCGTCACGTCTTCATCGTCAGTGGGATTTCGGCGAGCTTGCCGAGACAGCAGAGGTCGAGCGCAACCGATTGCGACTGGCTGTCTATCCCGCCGTCGAGGACCGTACCGTCGGCGTGGCGCTCATTGAAGCTCGCAGTCCCGGTGATGCGGAGTCCATTTCGCGTACCGGACTGACGCGTCTTGCCATGCTGTTGTTGCCTCAGCAGTCGAAGTATGTGGCCAAACGCATGGCCGATGACCGCGAGCTGGTGTTGCTCAGCCGCGGCCTCCCGCTCGATGGCTCGGTCGCTGACGCATTGTCTCGGCGCGCATTCAGGGAATGTTTCCTCCCCGGCGACCAACCTTTGCCGCGCAGCGAGCGGGTATTCTCAAGTCTGCTCGATAGCCGCCGCTCGCAGTTGAATGAAGTTGCAGATCGCCTGGCGGCGAGCGTGACTTCAACATTCAAGGAGTGGCGCGCGGTCCGCACGGGTCTCGAGAAACTCAAGTCACCGTCTTTCGCGGAGGCGGTCAAGGACATCAACTCGCAGCTAGGGGCTCTGCTGCCCTGCGACTTCATTGAGTCGCTGCCGCGTCCCTGGCTGGACTATTTGCCACGCTACCTGAAGGCAATCGGGCGGCGGATAGAGCGTTTACCCGCAAATGCACGGCGTGACGCTGAGCTGGCCGCGAAGGTAAAACCGTTCGTCATCGGCATGCAGGATCTGACCGCGCAGTTGATCAGACCCACAGCTCCCCCCAATCTCGCGCAGTTGCGTTGGATGATCGAGGAATATCGCGTCTCGCTGTTTGCGCAGGAGCTGAAAACCCCGATGAAGGTTTCGGACAAGCGCCTCGCCGAACAGCTCGAGGCTGCGCGAGTCGAGGCGCGAGCGTAGCGTCGGCGAGAGGGATCACAGCCGGTCGACATCCACGACCGCTTTTGTAAACGCCTGCGGAGCCTCTTGCGGCAGGTTGTGCCCGATACCGCCTTCGATCAGCCGGAAGGCATACTTGCCGGAAAACTTTGCAGCGTAGGCTTGCGGATCGGGATGCGGGGCTCCATTGGCATCACCTTCAAGGGCGATCGTGGGTACCGTGATAACCGGAGCTTGAGCAAGCCGCGTTTCCATCTCGGCGTACTTCGGCTCGCCTTCAGCCAGACCGAGCCGCCAACGATAGTTATGGATGACGATGCTGACATGGTCCGGATTGTCCAAAGCCTGCGCGCTACGAGCGAAGGTCGCATCGTCGAAGTGCCACTTTGGCGAGGCAAGTTGCCAGATGAGCTTCGCAAAATCTCTCCGGTATTCCTGGTAACCCGCTTGGCCGCGCTCGGTGGCAAAATAGTACTGGTACCACCATTGCAGCTCAGCCTTGGGTGGCAACGGCTTCTTGCCCGCTTGCTGGCTGCCGATCAGATAACCGCTTACGGTAACCATGGCCTTGCAACGCTCAGGCCAGAGCGCTGCCACGATGTTGGCTGTACGTGCTCCCCAATCAAAACCCGCGACGACCGCCTTTTCGATCCGCAGTGCGTCCAGCAAGGCGATGATGTCGGCAGCGACGACTGATTGCTGGCCATTGCGAGGCGTTTCATTGGAAAGAAAGCGCGTGGTGCCATAGCCCCGCAAATACGGAACAATCACCCGGTAGCCGGTGGCTGCGAGCAATGGCGCGACTTCGGCAAAGCTGTGAATGTCGTAAGGCCAGCCATGCAGAAGAATCACCGGGGTGCCCGTAGCGGGACCGACTTCGGCGTATCCAACATTCAATACGCCTGCCTCGATCTGTTTCAGCGAGGCAAAGGACATATTCGTTGCTGGCTTGATCGAAGGCAGGTTCCCCGATTCCTTCGCGGCGGATTGTGCATGGGCAATGGAACTTCCGAGCGGGGTCGTGGCGACCGCGATCGCGGCAGCGCCGAGAAAACGTCGGCGGCCGTACTGGACTGGTTCTGACATGGAGCCTCTTTCGGTTGGGCGAGATGCGATCCCCTAGGATTGATGGAGGTCGCGCTACGATTGAACAATGCTATCAGTTGGTGCGCAGTGCTGTGGGCCGCAGTGACTGCAGCGTAGGGGGCTCCGATCTGTGGGAATCGTTCTTGCTGGCGCCCTTATGCTCGAGCCCCTGCAACTTTAGCGAAAGGAGGGCGCAAGTGAACGACCATGAATCCATTCACGCGGTCGGGCAATCTCAGACGGAGCCGCGTTCGCGGGCACGAGCTGCAGCAAAAATTACCGTCCAGCGTTCCGAAGCCAAGCCCTACGATCAAACGGCGAGCCCGGCATTGATGGAGGTCCTGTTAAGCGAGACGTTCACCGGGGATATAGACGGCGAATCAACTGTTCGGGCTTTACAGGTTCGACGCGACGATCGATCTGCCAGCATGGTCAGCGTGCAACGATTTTGCGGAAAACTGGGCGGACGCCAAGGCACCTTTGTCCTTCAAGGCTCGGAAGTCATCGAGAACGGCAGGATCACGGCCCGATGGTTTGTCGTTCCCCGTTCCGGGACAGGTGATCTCTCCGGGCTGCGCGGTGAGGGCGGCTTTGAAGGGGACTTTGGAAAGGGCTCCGACGGAACGCTGGATTATTGGTTTGAAACCGGGATCGGCGCTGGGATGTGAAAATCCAATGGTTGATGCGGTTGACCGTCCCGGATGCGCTGCTCATCAACGAGAGCGCGTGGGTCGCATCCGGGCCTTAGTACAGCGCCCTCAACTGCATCGCAGGGGGCATTCCTCGGCGTAGACCAGCAGGATCTCGCGGTTGGTCGTCACGCCGCCGCAACCCCAGAGGCCAAGCTCCCGAACAGCCTGGACTCGCGGAACCGCACGAGCATACGCATGTTGAAGAAATGCATGACACCGAGCAGCACAATCACGAGCCCGATCTTCGTGCTGAGAAACTCGATTGCGCCCACTATTTCCGTCGGCTTGTCGCCGAAGCGCAACGCGAGGCAGACGAACCCGATGTTGATCAGGTAAAAACCGACCAGCAGCAGGTGATTCACTGAGTCGGCCAGCTTTTCCTGAGCGTGAAAATTGGCTACCAGGAAGACCCGCCCGTTGCGATGCAGACTTCCGCCTACCCAGATTGTCACGGCAATACTCACCGCCACGTACACCAGATACGTCCAGACCATCATGGCACTCTCCTTTTGTTGTACAATTAGCTTATTCGCTAAATATCCTAAATACAGTTAGTTAATTAGTCAATAGGCTAAATGATATCGGAATCGACTTATGTCACTCGACAATGTATTTGATGCGCTCTCCTCCAGCGTGCGCCGCAAGATTCTCGCTTATCTCTCAGCCGCCGAGCTGACGGCCGGGCAGATCGCGGACCGCTTCGAAATCTCGAAGCCGTCCATTTCCAAGCACCTGTCCATTCTCGAGAATGCGGGCCTCATTGCCGGGGAGCGACGGGGCCAATTCATCCATTACAAGTTGGTAGGCGATAACCTGGTGAATACTCTCAACGGCTATCTCCAGGAGGTGTGTCCGGTATCGCGCCCGCTGAAACGAGAGAGCGCACGTCTCGGAAAGAGCAAGACGTAATGCTCTCCAGCCTACATGCATTGGATTGCACTAAAAACGTTGGTCTTGCGTGAGTGCACAGTCATCCTCCGCTTTTGGAGCGTCACGCTCGCGCCACCTATCATTACGACGATCCTGTATTTCACAATATTCGGTGAAATCATCGGGGGGCGTATCGGATCGGTGGAGGGCGTCGATTACATCCAATACCTGGCGCCTGGACTTGTCGTCTTGTGGGTTATCCCTTATGCCTACGGTCATACGGCCGCAGGATTCCTGGGGGCGCGGCATTTCAGGTATGTCGAGGAACTGGTCGTAGCACCGCTGCCAGGTTGGATAGGCGTGCTGGGGTATGTGTTGGGCGGGATGATACGTGGAATCCTGGTCGGTATGGTCGCGCTGGCGACCGCGATGCTCTTTACACATATTAAAGTTCATTCGGTCTTCACAAGCGCAGCAGTTGTATGCGTGGCTGCTCTGGTGTCCGCGCTCAGCGGCTTCATTACAGCTCTTTTCGCAAGCAGCTTCGACCAGGTGACCACAATCCAGACTTTGATCCTCACTCCACTCATGTATGTCGGCGGCGTATTCAACCCGGTCGCAACACTGCCAAACTGGGCGCAGGGACTTTCGCTCCTGAATCCGATGTTTTATACAGTGAGCGCCCTTCGATATGGCTTCCTGGGCATATCTGACGTGAATTTCGCCATGGCGTTCTTCACAATGTGCGCCTCCGGATTAACACTTTTCGTTGCTGCGGTGTTGCTTATCGCGCGTGGAGTGGGTATCCGCGAGTAGTACCTTAGCCGAAGTCCATGTGTGCTCTGCGCGGTCCGGGAACCGACCGGACATCCGAGTTGGAGCACCGATGTCTTCGAGTAGCCGGTCGTCGAGCGCTTCGAGCGGCATTCCCCGAGGCTGGGGCGGTGCACCTGCGTAGTGTCGGCGCCAGAATGCTGGAGCCACCGACAGCAGCGAAGCGAGTTGGGTTTGATGGAACAGAAACTCAAAAATTCGAACTAACGATCGTGCCTTTTGTATCGTCATTTGAGAATCGCTCCGCAGTCCATGAAAATGACTACCTGGCGAGTAGCCTAGGCCGGCTGGCACGAACGGCGTAGCCATGATTTCTTGGCGGTTCGAATAGAAAATCTTTATGGGATGTGACCATGCTGCATCGACTACCTCCGCTGAACTCGTTGCGCGCGCTCGAGGTTGTTTCCAGACACAGCTCGTTCAGAGAGGCGGCGAAGGAGCTGCACGTGACAGCTGCCGCGGTAGGACAGCAGATTAAGTCGCTCGAGGACCAGATTGGCCGCAAGCTTTTGCGCCGCCACAGTGCGGGGTATGTGCTAACGAACGAGGCACTCGCGGCGGTACCGGACTTACGAACCGCATTCGATCGGTTGTCCGCCGCGGCGAACACGCTCTCGCAAGGCTCGCGGCGGGTGCTGACGGTCACCGTCGTTCCGTCATTAGCCGCAATGTGGTTGGTGCCCCGCCTTCACGAGTTCGAGCGCCAGTATCCCGATATTGATTTGCTGTTGCATTCGTCTGAAGTCGTGGTGAATCTTGATACGGGGGGCGTGGATCTCGCACTTCGGTACGGGTCCGGGGTGTACGCCGGTGCGGAATCAACGCGGCTGTTTGAAGGCGAATTGTTTCCCGTGTGCAGTCCTCGGTTGGCCGCTGGCCCACCGAGAATGAAGACACCGGCCGACCTCCGCGGGAAGCCGCTCGTGCATGTCGATTGGCGCCCGGCTCACGGTGTTTGGCCGGACTGGTCGGCATGGTTGAAGGCGGCGGGCGTCGATACCGTCGATCCGCGCAAGGGGTTGCGATTTTCCGATGATGGCATGGCCATTCAAGCGGCTATCGCAGGGCGCGGCGTCGTGCTGACGAGCGCGGCGTTGGCACGGGATCATTTGGCAGCGCGCCGCCTGGTGCGGCCCTTTAAAGTCTCGGTCGCGACAGGGTTTGCGTACTATATCGTGTGCCCTGAGGAACGCGCTCAGGATGCAGCCGTCACGGCTTTTCGCGACTGGGTGTTGGCAAAGGCCAGCGAGTAATTCGAGTGGGACACCAGGATTCGACGTTGGGTTGTTGGCGACGGATTCCTTCCAGGGCGCTCGTTCCACCCCTGCGATAGTCAGCGAACAAACCACAGTAGTATTGTGAAAGGGCGCTTAGGGAGGCTGTCACCGCGTGCTTCGGGATGCTGCGCCATGTCAAAAGATAACGCCGCGCTTGACCGCCCCCTCGCGACCGAATCGAGAAAGGAGTCGACCCATGAAGCGCTTCAAGCTGATAGGTGTTGCTGCCCTATTGATTGCGTTCTCACCCTGTTACATCGGCACCCTGGCTTTGGCGGCGGATGCTTGGAAGGAAGATACATTCCCACCGCCAAACGGTGGGCGGCTTGTCTTCACCATTACGAGCGATGGAAATCCTGCATGCGCGTCCTACGACGCAGCGAATTGTTTGTGGGGCCAAACGATGCGCGACGTTGATTTCAGCCGAGTCAAACCACTGGTCTGCGGCGCGGCGCATCGCAAGTTGTATGGTGTCACTGGTTTTGAAGACCCCAATCACTGGTGCAATCTTGCTCTACGTGAGCGCCCAGCTCAGACTGCTCCTGCTGCGCTCCCTCCACCTGCTGCAGTTACGCCTCCCCCTCCACCTGCTGGCGGCTATCGCATGACTGACTGGTCCGGCTGGGCTCGCGCCGCAGGCGTCCAGTATCGCTATCGCGTGGGATGGGATCCGGCGAGGAGCGGCGCAGGCAACACGGTGGATGCCATCTATGAGGTCCGAAATCCGGCCGCTCAGCGATGGTCGGGAGCGGCACGCTCGGTGAACTGCGCTCAGAATACGCTAGCGGGCAGTGCCGATGTCGCCCTTGCTCCAGGTCAGACAAAGGAGGTCCGCGTTCGCGCACCAAATTGCGGCAACGCTGGGAGTCCCAACATTCGCCCCGATGTTATTCGTGCAGGCAGGTTCGACTGATCGAGGGCGGCGCTTTCCGCCGCGATCCGGGAGCAAGACCCGGAGCCATGGGTAGCCCTCCCGATGGGTAGCCCTCCCGAGAGTCATTGTAGGCAGCCCTTTTATATCGCCACCTTCGGAGGTATCAGGAGACGATACCTGGAGGGTAATTTCAAGCGACTCCGTCGGTTCAGGTAGCGCAAACGGCTATGCTCTGGGACGCTGCGGGCCGTCGCATCTACCTCAAGACGAGCACGCCGATGAAGAAGATTGGACCTCCGATGATTTCCGCCGGGCGCGAGTCAACGCTTCCTACTCTGAGGCGGCACGAACTCGAAGGCACCCTCCGCGCTGGCGATATCGTCTTCACCCGCATCAGCAGGACCCCGTTCCGACAGATAGCACACGCTACTGGCACGTGGACCAATCACGTTGGCATCGTCGTGGGATTCGATGGCGTTGGGGCCGTGGTCGCCGAGAGTCGCGTTCCGCTGTCACGTTTTACGAGATTCGCCAACTTCGTGCGACGCTCGGCGCATGGACGCGTGGCCGTGCTGCGGCTGCATCGGCCGTTGTCGGACGAAGAAATCCGTCGGCTGCAGCGAGCGGCAGGGTGCCGCCTGGGACGGATATACGACACGGGCTTCAACCTGCGATCATCGCGGCGCCAATTCTGCTCGCGGTTTGTCCGCGAGACACTGCAGGAGTCCACAGGTGTAGTGGTGGGGGAGGTCACGACATTCCGTGAACTGCTCGAGCGCAGGCCTGGAATAGACTTGCGGCTCTGGAAGGTCTGGTACTTCGGCCGTATCCCATGGGAGCGCGCGACAGTTACTCCGGAGAGTCTTTACGGCAGCCCCTCGTTAAAGGTTGTGTTCGATGGCACTGTTCCGAACAGCGTCTGCTCAATGGGTCGAACGGATGGGCACGTAACTTAGAGACGGGGACAAACCATCAAGCGTGAGGATACCGGTCCGTGGGGTATACCCGACGGAGCAATTCCAACATCACCGCAAGCAGAGGGGGTACAAGCCAGCTCGCCTCGATCCCCTGCGGGCCGCCTGTGAGCCATGAAGGGCCGGTGATTTGCATCTCCAGCAGATGGTGGGGGAGGGGCAGGCCGCTGTTCCCGGTGTTCGGCGAGCCATAAAATGCGAGGGCAAAAAAATCAAAGGACGCGTGGAAGCCAATCGCGAACCAGAGGCTCCCGGTGCGGCGCACGCTATAACAGACGAACAGGCCGAGCAACGCTATATTGAGCACGTCTGGCACGGTTTCCATGGGCTTGGTCAGGTGATCGCCGGCGAAGCCCAGTGACAGGAGTATCGCGGCTGGCCAGAAGCCAACACCTCGGGTGAGGCTCGCCAGTGCATAGCCGCGGAATTGCAGCTCCTCGTCAAGGCCCACCAACAACATGGCCGCCAGCCATATCCCCGTATATTTCCAGAGGTCGCTGCCATGCTCGGCGAGGCCACTGTAGGTGACGTAGCCGCACACGCAGCAGATGAACAGCAGCAGGCTGACCATCGCAGCAGCCCAGAGGCTTCCGGCCAAGAAGAGCCTCAAAGTGCCCCGCTCCAGACCGAAGCCAAACCATGACATGCGCTGCCTTTCCAACCGCACCAGCAGCGCACTTACCGAGATCATGTAGAGAGCGTCTGCGGTCTTGTACGCGAGGATGTCTTGAGCCGTGAAACCCGTCTCGGAGAAATGGTGTACGAGACTCACCAGGGGGAAGAGGATGTATCCCGATGCCAACCAGAATCCTGCGAACAGGGCAAAGCGCCAACCTGCGCGCAGACCGCCCCCTGCGGTAAATATCGACTTCCAGCTGTTACGCGACATAGGGTTTCCGCCTGAACATACCATGACTCTTACCCCAGAGCCGCTGTTGCGATCAAGCGGGCGCGCGAACCTGGATTGAATGCCGCCTTCGTCCGATTTCCTGTTGGACGGCTCACTTGTACACTCAGCGCTAAGGAACAATCGAGAGGTCACCTTTGCCCACGCAAATCACCATCCGCTCCGTTGAACCGGAGGATTTTCACGCATGGAAGGTGCTCTGGGACGGCTACAACGCTTTTTATGGTAGAGAGGGTCCAACGGCGCTGGCGCCAGAGATTACGCAAATGACCTGGTCGCGCTTCTTTGATGCATATGAGCCGATCAACGCCCTGGTCGCCGAGGACTGCGGCGAGTTGGTCGGCCTCGCGCACTACATCTTTCATCGAAGCACCATACAGATTGCACCGACCTGCTACCTGCAGGACCTGTTTACAGCGGCAGCAGCACGGAATCGCGGAATCGGTCGCTTGCTCATCGAGGCGGTTTACGAAAGAGCGGCCGTGGCCGGTACCGGCCGGATCTACTGGCAGACGCATGAAACGAATTCCACCGCCATGGCCCTGTACAACAAAGTGGCTGAGCGATCAGGTTTCGTCGTGTATCGAAAGCTCCTCTGACTCAGGTCTCGCCTCGGCGTCCATTCCCGCACGTTGGCTCACAAGTTGTTCGAGCGGCAGGGAGCGGCTACGGGCGCATCGCCGCTTTCAGGACTTTGAATATTCGCTCGTCCCTGCATTGAGCGACGTTGAAGCGCAGGAAATTGCTGGCAGTTTGCGAAACGCTGAACGCGTTGCCCGGGGCGAGCACGACGTGATTGGCCAATGCTCGATGCGCAACGTCCGTCGCGTCGATGCCATCCGGTAAGCAACACCAGAGAAATATTCCGGACGGCTCCGGTATCAATGGCTTCAGGCCCAGCGGCTTCAGCCGTGCGATCGTTTCCCCCATGGTCTTGGATAACCGCGACCGCACCGACTCCATGTGTTTGCGATAGCTGCCGTCTTTCAACAAGGTCAGCACGAGTTCGCAGGACAGCCTGGCGCCGCCGAACGTGGTGGCGATCTTGAGATCGATCAATCCATCGATCCACTGGCGAGGCGCGGCGATATATCCGCAACGGACTGAAGCCGATAGCGTCTTCGAGAAGCTGCCGAGGTGAACCACTCGATTCAAGCCGTCGAAGGCAGCGAGCCTGGGCGCCGGCGTGTGCTCGAAATCGGCGAAGATATCGTCTTCGATGATCGTCATGCCGGCCTGGTCGGCGAGCTTGAGCACGCGATGCGCAGTCACTGGCGAGAGTGTCGCGCCGGTCGGGTTATGGATGGCCGAGTTCGTAATGTAGAGGCGGGGCCGATGTTCGCTCACCGCCTGGGCAAACAACTCGACGTCCGGTCCCGTCGGCGTGTACGGAACGCCAATCACGTTGGCGCGATGGGCTCGCAGCAGCGCGTGAAAGTTGAAATAGCCAGGGTCGTCGGTGAGCACTGTATCGCCCGGTTCGATTAGAAATCGACACAGCAGGTCGATGGCTTGCGTGCCGGATTCCATCAACAAGATCTGGTCCGGCGATGCTTCGATGCCTCGCTCATTCATGCGTCGCGCTAGCAGCTGCCTTAGTGCCGGCGAGCCCAGCGATGTTCCATAGTCGGTGAGTACTGCTTCCGGAGCTCGCGCGAGCGTGCGTAATGAACGGCGTAACGCTTCTTCCGGCATCCATGAGGACGGCAGCCAACCGCAACCCGGTTTCAACACCGTGTCCCCGGCGTCGAGTGATTGTCTGGAAATCCAGAATGGATCGATGGCGCGATCCAGCTTCGGTCCGATATCCGCCAACGACAGCGGCGCGAGACTTCCGGTGACATAGAACCCGGCACCGGGGCGCGAGCGGATGATGCCTTCGGCGGCCAGCCGCTCGTATGCCTCGACGATCGTGGACTTCGAGACCTTCAGAGTCTGCGCGAGTGCGCGAATCGACGGCAGCTGCGCGCCTGGCGTCAATGTGCGCCCGGCGATCCGCTGCTTGACCGTCGCGATTACGTGCCCGATCAATGTCCCGCCCGCGGCGGGCTCCGCCATTTGTCCTTCCACCCGTACCTCTCTCCACTGTACTTCTCTACTGGCCATGACAGTTCGGCAGAATTGTACTGTACTGTCCCTGGGTCCGCGCCGCCGGCCAACACAGAATTCAAGCGCAATCTTTGGTAGCGGAGCGGTGCGTGGACAAGACGGCGGACGGGTGGCTCAACGGATTTCTCGGTGTGTTGATCTTCAGCGGCTCATTGCCGGCCACGCGCGCGGCCGTGATGGACTTCGATCCTGTCTTCCTCACCATTGCCCGCGCGATCATAGCCGCGGTGCTGGGAATTGCGTTGCTGCTTTCGGCACGCGGGAAATTACCGGAGCGGGGCGACGTGCCGTCGCTCATCGTCGTGGCTATCGGCGTCGTTATCGGCTATCCATTGCTAACGGCACTGGCTTTACAGCACATCACTTCTGCTCATTCGATTGTGTTTGTTGGCTTGTTGCCGCTGTCGACGGCAATTTTCGGTGTGGTGCGCGGAGGCGAACGACCGCGGGTTGCGTTCTGGCTGTTTTCATGCGCCGGCAGCGCGCTCGTGGTTGGTTATGCCGTCGGGCAAGGTCTATCGGCTTCACCGACGGGCGATATGCTGATGCTGGCGGCAATCGTCCTTTGCGGTCTGGGCTATGCGGAAGGCGCGAAGCTGTCGCGTAAGCTCGGTGGCTGGCAGGTTATCTGCTGGGCGCTGGCCCTGTCATTGCCACTGATGCTGGCGTTGTCTGTCCTGCTCGCCCCGCCGAACTTCGACAACGTGCGCATGCCCGCCTGGCTCGGTCTCGCCTATGTTTCATTGTTCAGCATGCTAATCGGTTTCGTGTTCTGGTATCGCGGCCTCGCTCAGGGTGGCACCGCTGCCGTCGGTCAGTTACAGCTGCTGCAGCCCTTCTTTGGCCTGGCGCTCGCGGCGACACTGCTTGGCGAGCATGTCAGTGTCGGGATGCTTGCGGTGACGCTCGCTGTGGTGGGGTGTGTGATGGGAGCGAAGAGGTTGGCGGCGTAGTCAGCGGTCATTTGGGGGCGAAGTCCCGCCTGCTACAATTGGCGACGCAGAAAAGCCTGCGTCGGCGCAACTAAAGCCGAGCGTTCTATAGTACGTTCACACGTCCGAGTAGATAGGACCAGCAGATGTCAATCCATCAGCGCGGTGCGCAAGCGTCGAAACCGCAGAGCTCGATTGTAACGTGGCTGCTTGAATCGGACCCCTCGATCCGGTGGCAGCTGATGCGCGACGTGATCGGTGCGCCGGCGGAGGATGTTGCCTACGAGCGCGCCCGAGTTGCCACTGAAGGCATGGGCGCGCAGCTGCTCGCCCTTCAGGGGACCGACGGGCGGTGGGGCGGCGCGGCGTGGAACCGCGGATGGAACTCCACCATGCACGTTCTGATGTTGCTGCGAGAGATGGGACTCGATCCCGCAAGTGACGAGGCGCGCCACGCGATTGGCCTCGTCAGGGACCGAGTGACGTGGAAGGGATGTGGCCCGCAGGAGTGTGATGGTAATGCCTTCTTCGAAGGCGAGGTTGAGCCTTGCATCAATGGGCAGGTTGCGGCAGTGGGCGCTTACTTCGGCCAGGACGTTCGAGGCATTGTCGACCGTCTGCTCACCGAGCAGCTGCCCGACGGCGGATGGAATTGCGAGGCTGCCAATGGCTCGACGAGATCATCGTTCAACACCACGATATGTGTGCTCGAAGCCCTGCTCGAATGCGAACGCATGGTTGGCGGCAACCAAAGGATGGTCGAGGCTCGTCTGCGCGGACAGAAGTACCTGCTCGAGCGCCGCCTCTTTCGCAGGCTATCGACCGGCGAGCTGATCGAGCGAGATCGCAAGGGCGGCTCCGCGTGGACGCGCTTCGCCTTCCCGACATGGTGGCACTATGACGTGCTGAGGGGTCTCGAGTACTTGCGCAGTGCCGGTGTCACGCCCGACGAACGGATGGCCGAGGCTATCGAGCTGGTAGCCTCCAAGAGCGATGGCGACGGGAAGTGGCAGCTCGAGGCTCAGTATCCGGGCGTGATGCCGGTTGAGACAGACCAGGGTGAGGGTAGGCCGAGCCGGTGGAACACACTGCGCGCCCTACGAGTGTTGAATTGGTATTCGCCAGCCTCAGCAAGTGGAAAGTGAGTTCCCCGGACGTCTCAAGGAACTCCGCGAATTACGCGCTGGACTCAGATGCGCAACCTGGCTGTGAGTTGGTCTACCGCGCCTTGACCGGGTACGGCGAGCCATTGCGGTGGCTGTAACCAGCCGTTCCCGGTCCGGCGACCATGTCGATGTCCGAGTAGACGCATCGGTCGCGCGGATCTGAATTGCCGATTTCGAGGACTTTGGCGGGGCGGTCGGATCTGTTTACCAGGTGGTGACCATCTGGATCACCAGCCTTAAAGGCTGCACAGTCGCCGGGGCGCAGGATCTCTTCGCCAGCGTCCGTCACGAGGGTCAAGGCTACTGCGCTTACGGTGTTGTTGCTGCAATTTTTGAGCTTCTGCGACATTCTCCGTCAACCCGAATCGAGCGCCGATCGCATCGGCGATCTTTTTCGGTGCATCGCGGCAGTGCCGCGCCCAACTCATCCGGCACTGAGCCGGCTAAGTTGAAGGCGCCTCCAAACGCTTGCGATTGCCATCATCATATCTACGACGCTGCTCGCTTTCCCCCAACTTGGTCCGGGGGAATGTTTCAGCCAAACGGGCGCGTGGAGGAATACCGTCTGCTTCAGCGACGGATCGGGACTACGAGGAGCGTGGTCGTAACTCCTGCGCCGTATATCGGCGACAACCGTGTCACCCTGGATGCCATCGGGGCCTCCTACATACGCTGACGCGACAACAGTCGCCCAGGCCTATGTTAGGGCAGCCCCTCAACGCGTTGTATGGGGCAGCGATTGGCCTCATCCCAACCTCGGTGCCAATGACAAGCCGAATGACGCGCTCCTGTTTGATCTGCTTTCTGAATGGGCACCCAAGAATGCGGATCGCGATCGGATCCTGGTTGGGAACCCGGAGGTCCTATATGGCTTCCCAAAGTCAGCCTAGATGTGGAGTGCGATTGGGTACACTCAAGGACGTGGCTACGTCTCTTTAGAACGCGCTACTATCCGACGGGGCGCCGTACGACCCAAGGAAACGCAGAACGCCGGCGCACTTGGCCTCCAAGCAGCCGCAGCCACGGAGTTACCCAATGAAACGCCTCCGACCGCTGATCACACTTCCTGCGACGCCGTGACCACAGAAGAACACCGCGAACCCCTGTCGAGCGACGTCAAGCGGCTCGAAGGCAAAGTGGGCCCGCATGCCCATCACCCGCTGTTTCATCTGCCGGTGTTCGAGCAGCTCAAGCAGCGCAACGTCTTTCGGGTTGCGGTGCTGTACCTGATGGTCTGCTGGCTGATACTGGATCCTGTGCATGTCGTGTTTCACATGCTGGAGGTGCCAGCATGGGCCAATCGCCTGGTCGTAATACTCATGGCCGTGGGCTTCCCAGCCGTAGTGATCTTCGCATGGGTCTACGAGATCACGCCCGAGGGCCTAAAGCCCACTGTCGCAGTGCCGCACGGGAAGTCGGTCCGCAAACTCACCGGGCGACGGCTGGATCGGGCCATCATTGTCGTGCTCAGCGTGGCGCTTGCTTATTTCATCGTCGACAAGTTCTTGATCTCGAAGCATCTGTCCACGAAAGAGCCCGTGGCCGCTGCGGCCGCAGATTCAGCCGCTCGCCCCAACGAGCCCCTTGCACCTCGGGCAGCGGCGTTCAATCCTCCGCCACATTCCATTGCCGTGCTGCCGTTTGTGAACATGAGCGGCGACAAGGAGCAGGAATATTTCTCCGATGGATTGACGGACGAACTGCTCAACTCCCTCTCCCGAATCAACGAACTTCAGGTTACCGGGCGGACCTCGTCCTTCTACTTCAAGGGCGAGCACGCCGACCTGTTCACCATCGCGCGCAAACTCAACGTCGCAGCCGTGCTCGAGGGAAGCGTGCGCCGCTCGGGGCACACGGTACGCATCACAACGCAGCTGATCAACACAATCACTGGATTTCATGCGTGGTCGCAGACCTATGACAGGGACCTCCGCGATGTGCTGCAGCTCCAGACCGAGATCGCCAGTGCCGTGGCTAATGCCCTCAAGGTTGCCCTGCTCGGCGACGTCGCCGACAGAATTGAGCTGGGAGGCACGCACAACCCTGTCGCCTTCGACTGGTATCTTCGGGCTTCGAAGACCTATAGCTCGGCGCACCACGCGGCCGATCTGCTGTCGGCCGTCGCGTCGTACAGTGAGGCGCTCCGCCAGGATCCGCAGTACGCACTTGCGTTTGCGGGCCGCTCGCAGGCCCTCAAACGACATGCCGGCGAGTGGGCAACCGGCCCCGCTGCACGGGAGGAATATGACAAGGCCCTCGCCGATGCGCGGCAGGCCATCGTGCTGGCGCCGGAGCTTGCGGAGGCCCACCTGGCACTCGGCGATACTTTCGAGTGGGGATTTCTTGATTTCGGTCGCGCAGCAGTCGAGTTCGCGCGCGCCGTGGACCTGGCGCACGGCAACGCGCGCGTGTTGGAGTCGTACGGCACGTTTGCGGTTTTGATCACGGGCAACACTGAAGGAGGACTCGCCGCCATCCGTCAGGCGATCGTGCTGGATCCACTCAACACCGAAATCCTTGCCAGGCTGGGCGAAGCTCAGTGGGCCACCCGACAATATGATCAGGCATTGTCCACCTTCAACGCGGTCATCGCTCTCGACCCGGCATGGGCACGGCCACGCGGGTGGCGCGGATTCGCCTACTATGGGCTGGGCGACTATGAGCGTGCCCGCTCCTCATGCGAAGAGCGGCTTGATGTTGACAATGGCTGGAGTCGACTGTGCCTTGCGTGGGTATACCATAAGCTCGGACGGCACGCCGATGCAGAGGCCATACTCGCGAAGCAGCGAGCCGCGCTCGGGGACCTCTCGGCTTATCAATTTGCCGGGATCTACGCGCAGTGGGGCAATTCCGCCAAATCGCACGAGTGGCTGGCAACGGCGGTGCGTCTGCGTGACTCGGGCCTGGTTTGGCTGAAAAAGGACCCGTTCCTCGACCCGGTCCGTAACGAGCCCTGGTTCAAGGCGATCGAGAGGGAATTGAAGTTTCCGGACTGACCTGAGAGGCGCGGAGCTGAGACGCCAAGTCGCTCTAGCGCCTTGGATGTCCGCTACGGCCGTTCTGAATGACTCGTCGCCTTATCGGCCGACTGAATTGCGGGCGTCAATCGATCGACGTAAACAAAAGCATCAGCCGCAGTCGACGGCGTGATCAGAGAGTTGGTCTCGCCCATCATAGGATGTTTCCGCGAGAGCCAGGCCAGTGCTGCCGGGTCTTGCCGTGCCATCCGCAAGTCCAGGAACATTCTGGGCATGCCCACGCGCGCCAGTGCGTCGTCGATGCCGTCCACAGCCGGGTGTGGCGTTGGGAGCCCCCCGGAGGTGCTCGCGCTGCTTATGGCAATGATCAACAGGCGCTTGCCGAATGCGCGGCGCAGATGGAAGCCCATCGCGAATGGCTTGTCCCGCACTTTGGCCATGCGGTTGCTTTCTTCCTTCACGTTCATGATGTGACCATCGTGGCCGAACAGGAGGACGCGACCCTTCGGGCCTTCATTCTTGACGATCCACCCCACATTTTCCGCCATCGCATGGTCGCGGCAGTTCATGACAGGGGCTGAATACTGAATGTCACGGAATGACTGGGGCGTCGTCAGGTGAAAGCACTTCGCCAGTTGACGGGCCACTTCGAGGTTGTGCAGGGCCCAGCCGTACTCTTCAACCGAACTGTGAGCGATCAGGGCGCGGCGGTTCTTTGCCATCGCTTTGGCAATTTTCGGGATGGTGCCGTCTAACACCGCCAGCGCGGGCTGCGACAACATGCCCATCTTCCCATCGTCGGGAGATGGGAGGGCATCGCCTAATGACGATCGAATGTTGTCTGCGTCGGCCGCATCAGCGCCAGACAGATAAGCGAGTGCGTAATCTAGCGCGCTTCTCGGGCCGCCCACGCGGCCGCCAAAACTGAGATCAAAGCCGTAGTAGCGGATTCTTTGATGCCCAGCCGCGGCGTTATAGTCCCGCATCCACTGAATGAGCTCGCGGTTCTCGCTATAGCGGGCGAGTCCTTTCGGCAGAACACTCTGCGCTTCGCCCGGTCCGCCGCCAACGAACGAATCTACGCTCGAGGATTCCGTGAATCCCGTTTCGAGCGCGATGGCGGTGAATCCCATCTGCTCGACCAGGAAGCGGAACAGCCGATTCCGGAAGGCCACGGGCTCGTGAGCGCCGTGCATGGGCTCTCCGAGAGCAACTACACGCGCCGTGCCTACCACCGACTTCAGTGGAAGCAGATCCGAGAAATCGTCACCGGGTTCGACCGTCGCCAGGGGGAGGGCATGGGCGGCAGCCCACTTCGAAAAGGCTTCCTCCTCGCAATAGGCAACCCCTGAGGACGCTAGAAGAAGGGTGGCGAGACTAAATCGCGCCGCAGTTGCCAGAAGTCTTCGCATCATGGTCACCGTCACGTCCAGTATGTCGGTTGCAGCCTTGCTCCGCTGACCCGTCAGATCCTACCAGAGTTGGATATGCGCCTGCATAGACACAGGCGACCAATTTCCCAAGGTTCAAATCCGAACTGAGTAGGTCACCGCGTCCAATTCTCGGCCTTCAGTCCGCGCACGCTGGAAAAGCGATGCTCATTGCTCGTGATAAGCACTGCGCCGACGGCGATCGCGTGGCCGGCAATCATCGTGTCCGTCGTGCCGATGGGTGTGCCAACCCGGTGCAGCTCAACCGCGACAGTCGCGAAGTGGGTGGCCGCAGTAGCATCCCAGGGCAAACATGAAACACGAGCGAGGAACTGATCGACCACCCTCGACAAGTGCTGCGTTTGTTCCCTGTTCCTGATGCGTTCACGTGTGACATCAAACTGCCGGCTGACTTCTTCCAGAGTGTGATCGGCATTCGAGTCGATGCCAAAACGCTCGCGCAACGCCTTGGCTTCACGCGGCGTCAGTCCCGCCAGTGCTGAGTGCGTAATTCTGCGCAGAGACTCCAAGGTTGCTTGATCGATCGGGGATGCCGCCGCTTGCCTCGCAGTAGGCAACCGCACATTGAGCCTGCGCCTCCGTCGGCCCACCGTGGGCTGGTCGACCACTTCCTTGAGGACTTTGCTTCCCGTCGTCTCACTGCGCTGCGCTTCTTCCTGCGTCGACTCATGTGCCATCGTCTGGAGCGTCTGTAGCGATAGGCCGCACAGCAACTCACCGCGTGTAACGGCCGAGATGCACAGTTCCTCATGCGAGGTGGATTCGATGCGCCCATCAAGTGCCCGCGACGTACCGCGGATCAGACAGACCGCGATGTCCGTACTGAGCATGTACAGCGCCATCAACGCTTCTCGGCCCAGGGCTGGGGTTGCAGAGGATCACTCACCGGCCGCTGCTCCGCCATGAAGTTGGGTGGCACGTTGGCCTGGCCGCGCAACAGAAAGAAATCCGACCAGGTATTGCCGCCACGTTTAGGCGACAGGATCACCTCTCCAGTGATCGAATCCCGGCGGATGTAGACCTCTTTCAAACCCTCGAATCTGAAGTCCGCGGGCAGCCGCACTGCCTGGCTGCCACCGTTGATAAATAGCTTAGCGGTTCGAGCGAGCATGGGTGTCCAGTATAGTATATACTTAAAAGTATATACAAAGTCGACTCGCCGGGCCAGGGGCTCGTTCCGAGCGTCGGCAAATTTCTTGCAAGCTTGTCGGAGCCCGGTCCCGCCGTTCGTCCATACATTGAAGGCTTCGCTGACCGGCCGGCCCCGAAAGCTGACACAGGAGAATCGTGATGCGGTACTTGGTTGTTATTCCCCACCCCGACGACTTCGAACCGTCCGGGGCATCGTGCAATCATCCACCCGGAGCCTGCTTATGACCCCCACCATTACTGCCTTTGAGCGGTCCCCCGATCGTGGCAGGGGACTGGCGCGCGACATGCCCGTCCGCTGGGCGCTCGAAGAAGTTGGCCAGCCTTACGAAGTTCGTCTTCTTTCATTCAAAGCGATGAAGGAACCCGCGCATCTCGCGCTTCATCCTTTCGGTCAGATTCCGACCTATCAAGAAGGCGGTCTCGCGCTCTTCGAGTCGGGGGCGATCGTATTCCATATCGCGGAGCGCCACGCGGGGCTACTGCCAGATGACGCGAATGCCCGGTCGCGCGCGATCGCATGGATGTTTGCCGCGCTCAGCACGGTAGAGCCGCCGCTCGTTGATTACGCAATGGCCCCGCTCTTTGAGGGCGACAAGACATGGTATGGGGAGCGCCTGGCTATCCTCGAGGATAGCCAGGCGCTCCCCATACCATGTCTTGTCGCCCTCAAAGAGCGGGGCCATTGC
>Ga0068859_100000909_pt1 | contig 30258 bp, 26 predicted proteins | sample KBSSwiS22_FD_66585 | JGI IMG/M metagenome (GOLD analysis project Ga0068859, IMG submission 66585) | Switchgrass rhizosphere microbial communities from Kellogg Biological Station, Michigan, USA - KBS Switchgrass S2-2 | ecosystem: Host-associated > Plants > Roots > Rhizosphere > Soil ...
GTCGTCCCCGTTCAACAATGCCACGAACACGTTCTTGACCGGACATGCGGCGGGAGGAGGGGCGGCCGGAGGAGTCTCTGCTGCGGGAGGGGGGTCGAGCCCTGGTGGATCCGGAGGACAGGGTTCTCTGGACAGGGGGACGCCGCTCTCGGGCGGAGGGACCAGCTCGACGACGGGGGTGACGGGGACCTCGGCGTCCGTGGGAGAGCCGGCAGGAGGCGGCGGGGGAGGAGGTGGCGGGCAGGGAAACGTCGGGGTGACGGGGTACGGGGGCGGGAGGGGGGGCCTCTACGGGGGAGGAGGAGGGGGCGGCGGTCATGCCACGGGTTCTGGGACGACGTCCGGCTCGGGAGGCAGCGGGGCGCCCGGGATCAGCGTGGTGATCGTCTTCCCGTGAGGTGGACATGGGCGCCAACAACTACATAGCCCTGGCGACGGTGCCGGCAGGGGCGCAGGTCGGGCCGCAGCCGGCGGCAGATCTCTTCGCGCTGGTCCTGCCGGCGGGCCTCGCTCCCGGCATCACTGCGATCTGCGTCGGCGACTTCAAGGGGACGATCGCGGTGGAGGGGTCCCTCGACGGGGCCGCCTTCGCACCTGTCGGCAGCTTCACCGTCGGCGAGCCCGGCGTCAGGGGCGTCCGGGTCGAGAGCTCCCCGATCGTCTTCGACGACGTCGTTCGCTACGTCCGCCTCGTCGTCATGCCCGGCACCTACGTCCTCTCCGACTTGCAGGTCACGGTGGCGGGAGAGGCCTCGTGCGTGTGCGGGGGAGGCGGGACGGGCCCGGCTGGGCCCCAGGGAGCGACGGGCCCCACGGGGCCTCAGGGATCCACGGGCTCCGGCTCGACGGGACCGGCCGGCCCTCAGGGCCCGACCGGTCCCTCCGGCGGCCCGCAGGGAGCGACGGGAGCGCAGGGGGCAACTGGGCCCACGGGCCCCAGGGGAGCGACCGGCGCCGGCGTCCAGGGCAGCACCGGCCCCACGGGCCCTCAGGGCCAGCAGGGAGCGACCGGGCCTACCGGTCCGCAGGGGGCTGGCCTGCAGGGGGCGACAGGAGTACAGGGCGCCACGGGCGTTACAGGTCCTCAAGGTCAGCAGGGAAGCACAGGTCCTACGGGGCCTCAGGGGTCGACGGGGGCGGGAGTCCAGGGCGCCCAGGGGGGCACGGGGCCGACGGGGCCCCAGGGCGCGACCGGCGCCGGGCCCCAAGGCTCGCAGGGGAGCACGGGGCCTACGGGACCCCAGGGGGCGACCGGGGCCGGCGTCCAGGGATCGACGGGACCTGCGGGGCTCCAGGGCTCGCAGGGGAGCACGGGCCCGACCGGCCCTCAGGGCTCGACCGGGGCGGGGGTCCAGGGATCCCAGGGGAGCACGGGCCCGACCGGGCCGCAGGGGAGCACGGGCCCGACCGGGCCCCAGGGCTCGACAGGGGCGGGGGTCCAGGGATCCCAGGGGAGCACGGGCCCGACCGGGCCGCAGGGGGCAACGGGGGCTGGGGTCCAGGGATCTACTGGCCCTACCGGGCCGCAAGGTTTTCAGGGAGTCACTGGACCTACTGGTCCGCAGGGAGCCGGCACGCAGGGAGCCACGGGAGTCCAGGGGAGCACGGGTCCGACCGGACCTCAGGGTCCCACGGGAGCTGGCGTCCAGGGTTCGCAGGGCAGCACCGGCCCGACGGGCCCCCAGGGGGCGACCGGGGCCGGCGTTCAGGGCGCGCAGGGGAGCACGGGCCCGACCGGGCCTCAGGGAGCCGGGACGCAGGGGAGCACGGGCCCGACGGGCCCTCAGGGGGCGACGGGTGCCGGCGTCCAGGGAGCACAGGGGAGCACGGGCCCGACGGGCCCTCAGGGGGCGACGGGTGCCGGCGTCCAGGGAGCGCAGGGGAGCACGGGCCCGACGGGCCCTCAGGGCGCGACGGGCGCCGGCGTCCAGGGTGCCCAGGGGAGCACTGGGCCGACCGGGCCCCAGGGGACCGGGACGCAGGGGAGCACGGGCCCGACCGGGCCTCAGGGGGCGACGGGGGCCGGCGTTCAGGGCGCGCAGGGGAGCACGGGCCCGACCGGGCCTCAGGGAGCGACCGGGGCCGGCGTCCAGGGAGCGCAGGGTAGCACGGGTCCGACCGGTCCTCAGGGGGCAACCGGGGCCGGGGTCCAGGGAGCGCAGGGGAGCACGGGTCCGACGGGCCCCCAAGGAGCGACCGGGGCCGGCGTCCAGGGCGCGCAGGGGAGCACGGGTCCGACCGGACCGCAGGGAGCGACAGGGTCCGGAGCGCAGGGCAGCACGGGCCCGACCGGTCCCCAGGGGGCGACGGGGGCCGGCGTTCAGGGCGCGCAGGGGAGCACGGGACCGACCGGGCCTCAGGGAGCGACCGGGGCCGGCGTCCAGGGGGCTCAGGGGAGCACGGGACCGACCGGGCCTCAGGGAGCGACCGGGGCCGGCACTCAGGGAGCCCAGGGCAGCACGGGACCGACCGGGCCGCAGGGGGCGACCGGGGCCGGCGTCCAGGGGGCCCAGGGGAGCACGGGGCCGACCGGGCCGCAGGGAGCGACGGGCCCCTCGGGGGGAGGCACGAGCAGCGTCGGGATCTTCGAGTTCGGCCTGGCGCCCGACTTCGAGGGGGTGGCGACGGGATCGCCGGTGCTGGTGCAGAGCCCGACGTCGGCTGATGGGAACCTGGTGGTGGCGCTGGCGCAGCCGACGATGACGGGCTTGATCTTCAAGCGCGTGATGTCCGGCTTCTACGCGACGGGGGCGGCGCTCACGATGACGGTCTTCGGGTACGCGGCGACGGCGGCGACGGGGACCGTCGGGCTGGCGCTGGCGTTCATGCGGGTCCAGCCGGGGACGACCTCGATCCGGACGAACAGCTTCGCCTCGGCGGTGACGGGCACGGCCACGGCCCCGACCGGGGTCGGGACCGAGTTCTCGGCGACCTTCTCCCTCAGCAACGCCCAGATAGGGGGGATCTTGCCGGGCGAGACATACCGCCTCCGCATCGTCCGCATCCCGGCCGGGCCCTTCACGATGGCCGGCGACTACTGGCTGGGCGGCTACACGTTGAGGCAGGGCTAGGGTCTCCGTGTCGGTGCACGTTGACAACAGCATCGCCGCGGTGGGGGCCTCGGCCACTCGTTACATGACCAAGATCTACCCGGCCGGGACGATCGGCTTCGACAACCGGCTGACGATCGTCTTCGCGAGCGCCTACTCGACCGGCTACGTGGACTTCCTCAACACGTGGACGGCAGCCAACAGCGCCAACCCCTCGAACCAGGAGGCCTACTGCGCCGCGGGAGCGGGCGGGAACCTCCTCGTGGGGTCGACGGACGGCGTCTCCGGCCTCGACCAGAACATCTGGACTGACGGGTACGCGGGGCGCTTCTGGCTCGGGACGAGCTACCTCGCGAACGGGTCGACGGGCACGGTCTCCTGCTGCTACCTGCGCGAGGACGGGTCTTTCGTGGTCCCGACCCTGGCGGCGGCGCCCCTCAACATGGTCCCCGATCAGATCGACATCTTCGCCGATCTCTCGTTCCTCAGCACGGTTCACGGGATCGAAGACTGCGGCTGCCTCAAGATCTGGGGCAGGGGCATGACGGTCCCGGAGATGCGGGCCGAGATGGGGAGCCGCAGGCCCAAGAACTGGGATCGCCTCCTCTTCTGGAACCCTATGATCTCGGCGGCTCGGTGCTTCGTCGACTACTCGGGCAGGGGCGGGGACTTCACGCCGAACGTCCTGCCCCAGGACGGCGTCATAGATCCGTTCGCCCCCTACCCCCTGATCGGTCAGTGAGGCGGTGGGAGCCAACAACTTCATAGCCCTGGCTCCGATCGGCAGGGGCGCCGGCACCGGCCCCCAGCCTGAGGCAGACCTGTTCGCGCTCGTCCCTCCGGCGGGCCTGCAGGCAGGTATTACCGTTATCTGCGTCGGCAGTTTCGCGGGCACGATAGCCGTGGAGGGGAGCCTCGACGGGCAGGCCTTCGCGCCGCTGGCGTCCTTCAGCCTCGGGCCCCCGCCGCCCTCGGGCGCGGTCCTCGAGCTCGAGCCCGCCTCGACGGAGGAGGTCGTGCGCTACGTCCGGGCGAGGATCCAACCGGGGACCGTCATCCTGGGGGACGTCGCGATCACCCTCGGCGGCGAGGCCTCGTGCGCCTGCGGGGGCGGCGGGACCGGGCCTACCGGGCCCCAGGGCTTCCAAGGATCGACCGGGCCGCAGGGCGCCACCGGTGCCGGCTCGACGGGGCCGGCAGGGCCCCAGGGACCGACCGGTCCGGCGGGCGGTCCTCAGGGCGTCACCGGATCTCAGGGCTCCCAAGGCCAGCAAGGATCTACGGGACCCACGGGCCCGCAAGGACAGACCGGGCCTACGGGGCCCAGGGGAGCCACGGGATCCCAGGGAGCCCAGGGCTTCCAGGGCAGCACCGGCCCGACGGGTCCCCAGGGATCTGGAGCCCAGGGAGCTGCCGGCGCCCAGGGCAGCACGGGTCCGACGGGGCCACAGGGAGCCACGGGGGCCGGCGTCCAGGGGGCGCAGGGCAGCACCGGGCCGACGGGGCCTACCGGCCCTCAAGGGCCCACGGGGGCAGGCGTCCAGGGGAACACTGGTCCTACAGGACCCCAGGGTCAACAGGGATCGACTGGTCCTACTGGCCCTCAGGGGGCCGGCACCCAGGGAGCGACAGGTGTCCAAGGATCTACAGGACCCACGGGACCTAGGGGCGCCACGGGAGCCACTGGCGCCCAGGGGTCTCAAGGCAATACTGGTCCGACGGGTCCTCAGGGAGCGAACGGGTCGCAGGGCAACACGGGTCCGACGGGTCCTCAGGGGGCTACGGGATCTGGCGCTCAGGGATCCCAGGGCGGCACGGGTCCGACGGGGCCTCAGGGAGCCACCGGAGCCGGCGCCCAGGGATCCCAGGGGAGCACGGGCCCGACCGGGCCCCAGGGCGCCACCGGAGCCGGCACGCAGGGCTCCCAGGGGAGCACGGGCCCGACGGGGCCTCAAGGAGCGATCGGGTCTCAGGGGAGCACGGGTCCGACGGGTCCTCAAGGGGCCACGGGAGTCGGCGTCCAGGGCTCCCAGGGCAGTACGGGCCCGACGGGCCCTCAAGGGGCCACGGGAGCCGGTGCCCAGGGTTTCCAGGGGAGCACGGGCCCGACGGGTCCCCAAGGGGTCACGGGAGCCGGCACGCAGGGCTCCCAGGGCAGCACGGGCCCGACGGGGCCTCAGGGGGCGACCGGGGCCGGGACGCAGGGAAGCACCGGTCCTACTGGTCCGCAGGGGAGCACGGGTCCGACGGGGCCTCAGGGCGCCGCGGGGCCGGTATCCTCGACTGCTCAGCAGCCATTCGGGTTCGTAGCGGCCCCGGATGCGGCGACGATGACCTTCAACTGCGCGAGCGGGCACTACTTCCACGTCACGCTCGGGGCGGCCTCGGGAGGCGTCCGCAGCATCGCTGCCCCCTCGAACGTGAGCGGGGGCTACCGGCTCATCTACCACTTCCGCCAGGGGGCGAGCGGCAACATCGGGGTCACCTTCGCGGCCAAGTACAGGTTCGGGCAGGGGGTCCCGGCTCCGATCGTCCTCAGCCCCACGCTCGGCTACTCCGACAAGATCGGAGTCGTCTACGACTCGGCGGACGACCGCCTCGACGTCGTCTCGCTGGCGCCGGGGTTCCCTCCGTAGGAGGAGATGTTGGGCACGTTCCCCCTCAGGCCGAGCCTCGACGGCCGTTCCCTCGTCACTGCCGACGGGCAGCCCTACTTCATCGCCGGCGAGTGGGTGCCGACGATGGTCACCCAGCTCAGCACTGCTGACGCTGAGCTCTCTTACTTCGCTCCGCGCCGGCGGGCAGGCTTCAATGCCGCCATCATCGAGCTCGCCTGCCACCAGACTGCGATCTCCTCGGACTTTCCGGCCGCGTGGAACGGCGAGCAACCCTACCTCCTCAACACCTCCGGGGGTGCCTACGACGGCACGAGCGGCACGGCGCTGCTCGACGGTTCGAACCTCAACGAGGATTACCTCACCTACTTCGACCAGATCATGGACATCGCCGAGCGTTACGACTACCTCGTGGCGCTCTACGTCCTGGCCTGGGGCTTCGAGGGCTCGGGCACGCAGGGCTGGTGGCCGGACATCGAGAACGCCACGAACACCACGACCACGCTCGCCTCCCTGGGCACGACTCTCGCCAACGGCTTCGGGGCTTTCCGAGGCCTCAAGACTCGCAAGAACCTCATCATCGTCGTCGGGTCGGACTCCGGAGACTCGAATCCGGTCGGTCTTCGGCCGTCGGCCGGGGGTCAGGCGAAGGCCAGGGCGATGATCGACGCGATGAGGACCGCTGGCTGCTCCCAGCTCATCTACGGCGATTGGCGCGCGCCGTCGCTCTCGACCAGCCAGCCGGGCTTCGACGATCTCAGCCAGCTCAACGGGATCTACACGTACGGCGATGTCTACCCTTTCGAGGGCGTCTTCACCGCCGGGACCCAAACTTACCAGCAGTCGCGCCCCTCCTGGCAGTACGTGCCGACCTCCGCGTCGCAGGGCCCGACGGGCTCGGCCGGTCCTCCTCGAGCCATCCCCGGGTTCATGAAGGAGACGATGTTCGAGAATCCCAACTTCTCGGGGGCCGGGCTGCCGAGGCAGCTCCGCTACGCTCACTGGTGGTCGATCTTGTCAGGCGGGACGACGGGGCTCTTTTACGGGAACGACCTCGTCTGGAGCCTCATCGACGGCACCTGGCAGGCCAACATGGCGAGCACCGGCGCGGCCGACATGACCAGGCTCGTCGCCTTCATCGCGAACACTCCCGGCTGGCAGAAGCTCATCCCGTCGGAGCAGGTCGGTGTGCGCAGGCTCGTCACCTCCTCTAACGGCACGCAGGCCGGCGCTCCCACCGACTACGTCAGCTCCGCGCAGTCGCTCGACGGCTCGCTCGCCCTCTTCTATTTTCCCGACTCTACCGGGTCTACGGCGCAGCAGAGTGCCACCTTGGATCTCCTCGGCATGGCGGCCCCGATCAGGTTGAGGTGGTGGGACCCTACCAACAATCGCTACACCAACGTCACGCTCAACGGCTCCTACTCGCAGCGCCCTTCGTCGGGGATCGTAGTGACCACTCCAGCCGGAGGCAACTCGGCGGGGAACGGCGATTGGATGCTCGTGGCCGACATCCCCGGGCCGCGCGCCTCGAGCGAGATCTTAGTATTCTGAAAGGGGAGATCTCCCTCTCAGCCGCCGGCGAGCTTGCGGAGCGTGGCCTGACGGGCCTCGGCGAGGCGGCCAGCATCGACGGCCTCCGGGGGCAGGGCGTCGAGGAGGGCGAGCGCTGAGGAGTGCCTGCCGGCCGCGACGTGCCTCTTCCAGAGCTCGACGGCGAAGACTGTGGCGACGTGTGGAGGGATGTCGGCGGGGGGAGCGGACAGGGAGGAGGAGCGGGAGATCGAACAGAGGACGTCGCGTGCCGTCGCGGCGGGGGGTTTGGCAGCGGCGAGCGCTTGCTGGCGAAGGGCGAGGAGGGCGGCGTCGGCGGGGAACAAGGCGAGGCCGGCTGAGCAGGCCGCCTCGGCGTCGGAGGGTCGTCTCACGGCGAGGAGGGAGGAGGCATACGGGGCGAGAGGTCGGAAGGAATAGTCGAGAGGGTCGCAGGGGATGCCGCCCGGGTGCTCGCGGGAGCGGCGATCGGCAGCAGCGAGCCCGGCCTCGGTCCACTGGACGCAGGAGGCGTGGTCGCCTCGGGCGTGGGCTACGCGCGCCATTCCCAAGATCCCGTCGGGCCTTCCAGGGCACTCGGCAGCGGCGATCGCATGCTCGGAAAGGGCTGCGTCGATGTCTCCTCGGTCCTCGAGCAGCTGCGCGACGAGAGATCTGGAGCACGCTCGCTCCTCGTCCCACCCCGAGCGCGAGGCGGCGAGGCGCAGGTGCTCGACGGCGAGGTCGGGGCGGACCGGGATCTCCTCGCGGCCCAGGTAGTAGAGCATCCTCGGATCTGCCGTCTCGAGATCGCGGCCGCGGGCCCAGAGAGTCAAGATCTTGAGGTTCCGATGGGCGACGGCAGGCGCAACGCCCCAGGCCTCGCGGCGGTGGACGACCGTCGGAGAGGCATAGAAGCGAGGGGACGAGCAGGGGGCGAGGACCTCGTGGACGGGCGAGCGCCAGCGCGAGCTGGCAGCGCGCAGGGAGATCCTTTCGCGGGAGAGAGAACATCGGGAGTGACCCGCAGCGTCGCGGGCGTAGTCGTAGGCGAGCTCTGCCATGTCGGAGCCGGAGGCTCGCATGTCCTCGAGGAGGTCGGGGAGCGCCTCGCCTCCGTCGAGCTCGTCGTCGGCATCGAGCCACATCACGTAGTCGGACGTGGCGAGGTCCAGGCTCGCCTGCCTTGCGGCAGCGAAGTCCGAGAGCATGGGCCGGTCGGTGTAGGGGCCGAGATCTGGTCCCATGACTTCCTCAGAGTCGATCGCGAAGGAGCTCGCGTGGTCGTCGGGAAGGAAGCGTCCGAGCCGGAGGCGGACGGCGGGGAACCTGGCAGCAGCCCGGCAGACTTCCCTCTCCGTGTCGTCGGAGGATCCGGTGTCGACGACAACGAGCTCGTCGACGTGTGGGAGGGCGGAGGCGAGGCACCTCCCGACGTGGGAGGCGGCGTCTTTCACGATCATCGAGAGGGACAGGGTCGGCCGCAAGCCGGGCCTCCTCTCAGATCATGATCTCGCCGGGGAGGCGGGGCATGCCTTCTTTTAGGGCGATCAAGTTGGCGACGACGTAGGGCGTGTCGCCCCCGAAGCTGTCCGTGCGGAGCTCGACCTCCATGAACCTGACGTGGCGGTTCATAGGGGGTTCTCGGTGCCTCACGTACCTGGCCTTCTGGGCGCGGGTCCAGTATGGGAACGAGTCTTGGTTCCAATAGGAGACGTGGGTCGGGTCGCTGAAGGCGCCGCGGCCGTCGGTGGAGGGCGTGAGCGAGAGGAGCCAGCCGCCTGGCGTCAGGCACCTCCAGATCTCCCTCATGGTCTGCTGCTTGTCGGGCAGGTGCTCGAGGAGGTCGGAGGCCCTGAAGGCGCCGACGGAGGAGTCGGGCCAGGGCCAGGGGGTCTGCGAAAGATCGTGCGCGACGTCGAGCCTGGCCTCGCCGCCGTTGGCGTCTGGAGCTCCGGGGACGTCGACGGTGAGCCAGCCGGGCCTCGGGGAGATCGCAGAGCCCAGGTCGAAGCATGGAAGCCTCCGGAGCTGCGCCTCGCGTAAGATCAAGTGCTCGAGGTACTGGCTCCTGATCTCGAGCGTGAGCCTCCTGATCTCGGCCTGGTTCTTGGCCCAGGTGTTCTGGCCGGCGATCCGGTAGGCGTAGAGCGGCAGCGGGACGCGAGCCATCTTGGTCGTGAGGTACGTGCGGCAGACGAGCTCGTGGTCGTCGCAGAGCGCGAGGTCGGGACGGTGGCCGCCGGCGGCCTCGTAGGCGGAGCGGCGCCAGGCCCTGAAGTGGTTCGGGGCGTAGAAGACGAGCGAGACGGCCTGGGCGGAGGGCTCGAACGAGGCCACGCACTCGCGCTTGCCCAGGCCCGGAAGATCTGCGTCGTAGAAGACGAAGCCGTTGGCGTCCCACTGCCTGCGCACCTCAGGGATCTGGTACGTGACCGGGCCGGGCTCGCCGAAGTCGCAGAAGTCCGAGTAGCAGAAGCCGATCTCCGGATCCAGCATCGTGACGGCGCACTCCTCGATGGCCCCGGGCAGGAGGAGGTCGTCGTGGTCGACCTCCATGAGCACGTCGCCCTTGCCCTGCATGAAGGCGTGGCGTTTGGCGGAGCCGACGCCGGAGAACGGTCGCTCGTCCTTGACGATGCGGACCCTCGGATCCCTTCCGGTCGCGGCCTCCACGTCGGAGGCGAGCCCGTCGAGCGCTTGGCGGCGGCCGGTCTTGTGGTTCACGGCGACCACCCACTCCCAGTCGGGCCCGCGTTGCGCCTTGATGGATTCCCAAAGCTGGGGGATCCAGCGGGCGTCGTGCGTCGGCGTGATGAGCGAGATCAGCAAGCTGGCTACGCCACGCGGCCGACGTAGTTGACGCTGATCTCGAGGCGGTCGAAGACGGAGGCGTCGGGATCTTCTCGATACCTCTCGACACCTTCGCTGCCGGCGACGTGCCTGGCGCCGGCCTCGCTCGAGACGAGGACGTCGAGGTTGACCGGGTTCTTCCCGGAGGCTCCGATGGAGATCGCGAAGCCGGCGGCCTCGTCGAACGTCTTGAATATCCTTTCGCTGCCGGAGGCGTCGTCGACGGCGTACTCGACGTCCTTGTGCGTATTTCTTGCCATGGGTCTGAGCGTATCACGGGGGGCTTCCGTGCCGGAAGGGGAGGTGAGATGCTCGGTGTCGATGACTCCAGACGTCTCGCTCACGATGATCGTCCGCGATGTGGCCCACATCCTTCCGGCGTGCCTCGAGTCGGCGGCGCCGGCGGTGGACGAGGTGGTCCTGGTGGATACGGGGAGCCGGGACGCGACGGTCGACGTTGCGTCGAAGACGTTGGCGAGGCTCGGGATCCCTTTGGAGGTGGTTGACTGCAGCCCGCGAGCGAGGCCCGATCTCTTCCTCGAGGACACGGAGGAGCTGGGCAGGGAGCTCGGGCTGCCGGGGCCCTACTCCGGCCTGATGATGCTGGCCGACTATGGGGCGGCGAGGCAGGCGGGGTGGGACCGGTGCAACGGCCGGGCGATCATGTGGCTCGACAGCGACGATGAGCTCGAGGACGCGGGGGCGGTGAGGGATGTGGCGGCGGCGGTCGTTGCCGAGGGGCTTGGGGCGGCGATGGTCCGGTACGACTATTCCCGCGACGCGGAGGGCAGGACGACGTGCATGCTCAGGCGCGAGCGGATCGCTCGTCAGGGGGGTCGCTGGGCTGGGGTGATCCACGAGGTCCTGATTCCGGACGGACCGACCAGGCCCTTCGACCGCCCGCTGGTGGTGCACCGCCGCCGGGGCGCGGGGGGCCCGGCGATCGCTCACCGGAACCTGAAGATCATGTTCAGGCAGCTGGCGGCGGTGCGGGCTCGAGGGGAGCCCGCGGACCCGCGGCTCCTGTTCTACCTCTCGTCGGAGCTTCGGCACTTCGATCCGGGCAGGGCGAGGGAGCATCTCGAGGAGTATTGCTCGCGCTCGGGCTGGTCGCAGGAGCGGGCGCTAGCGAGGTTGTGGCTCGGGGAGATCGCGGAGCGCGAGCAGGCCTGGGACAGGGCCTTCGTCGAGTTCGCGGCTTCGGCGGCCGAAGATCCGGACTGTCCGGACGGGCATTTCGGACTCCTGCGCGCGCTCTACATGAAGCAGCGCTGGCACGAGGCGGCCTATCACGGCATGCGCGGCTGGGAGCTTGCCTCGCAGGAGAGGCAGGGCGAGGTGCTGCAGCACGATCCGACTGCGAGACAGACTGTGAGCCCGAGGTACCTTGTGCCGGTGCTCATCCACGCCGGGCGCCTTGATGAGGCCAGGGAGATTGCGCTGGCCGCGGCGCCCAGAGATCCGGACATGCAGCAGCGCAAGAACCTCGAGCACAATTTGGCGTTCTGTGAGGCCCTCATCAGGGAGCGCCAGGCCCCGAAAGCGCCGCTGGCTCCGACGCCCGCGCTCCCGCCTCGGCACGAGGTTGGCGAGCCCTCGGTGCTGGAGCCTCCTGCCGACCACCCGCCGCCGCCTTCGTGGGTGCTCGCCCTCATGGCCGTCGAGGCGTGGCGGCACGTGATGGCTGAGGGGGACGCCGCCCGGGCGACCGTGCTCCTACGCTCGTTGCCGTCGGACGTCGCGGGTCACGCCGTCGTGGCGGCGGCGATCGCTCGCTCGTCGGTGGTGAGGCTCAAGATGCGTGAGGTCCGTCCGTAAGAGCATTGACAGGTTGTTCTAGGATGGGGCATAACCGGGGTCCTCGTGGATATCGAGCTCCGGGCCGACGTTCCCCTCGACTCCCCGCCCCAGGAGCTCCCGCTCGCGGCGCTCGTGGCCCTGTGCCTGGATCTCTGGCGGCACGTGCTCGCGGAAGATCCGAGGAGGGCGATGGCCTTCCTCGACGCGCTTCCTCGACGAGCCGCTGAGGTCCCGCTCGTCGTGGAGGCTCGGAAGGTCACCTCGGCGAAGATGGCGACGGGCCTTGGTTACGGCGTCACCGGAGCGAGCCGCTCGTCTCCTGCGCGGCTCTTGCCGGACATGCTCGTCCCGGCACCGGTGACCGTGGTCGATGCTGCCCGTGCGACCGTTCGGCATGAGCAGGCGAGGAGGTCCTACAGCATCCTGATCTGGACCGGTCCGGCCTGGGAGCACTGGGGCCCGAAGATGCTCGACGAAGGAGGTATCGGAGGCAGCGAGACCGCGGCCGTCAGGATGGCTGCCGAGCTCGCGGCGCTGGGCCACAAGGTCACGGTGGCCTCCGACTGTGCGGGACGTGAGGGCAACTACGGGGCGGTCAGGTACATCCGGCAGGACTACCTGTGGGCGGCGCCGAAGGGTCTGGGGGCTTTTGACGTGCTCGTCGTGTCGAGGCAGGCGTGGGCGCTCCCGCACTTCGAGGCCAAGGCGAAGCTCCTTTGGGTGCACGACATCCATGCTGGGGAGGACTCCGTGAAGGTGCGGGGTGAGATCGTTCTTGCGGATCGGGTGCTCGCGCTCTCGCGCTGGCACGCGGGGTTCCTCAGGCAGTCGTACCCGTGGCTCGCCCCCGAGAGGATCGCGATCACCCGCAACGCCGTGGATCCGTCCCGCTTCGCCGCGGCTCCGTCGAAGGTCGGCAATCAAGCCGTCTACGCCTCCTCCCCGGACAGAGGCCTCGCTCGTTTGCTGGAGCTCTGGCCTGGCGTGCGGGCCCGGGTGCCGGACGCCGTTCTGCACGTCTGCTACGGGTTCAAGAACTGGGAGAGGATGACCGAGAGCTACGAGGAGGGGAAGGCGGCGATCGCTGGGCTGAAGGAGATGATCGCGTCCACGCCCGGCGTCGTCGACCACGGGCGCATCGGCCAGAGGGAGCTCGCGGACCTGTATCTCGCTTCCAAGGTCTGGGCTTACCCGACCTGGTTCACCGAGACCTCGTGCATCGCGGCCCGGGAGGCGCAGGCTGCCGGCTGCGTACCGGTGACGACGAGGCTCGCGGCCCTGGAGGAGACGGTCCATCACGGGATGCTGCTCGAGCCGCCCTGTCAGTCGCCGGCGTACGGAGACGCCTTCGTCGCCGAGGTCGTCTGCCTGATGACCGACGAGCCGTACCGGAGGGCGACGGCCGATGCTGCTCGGGCTGCGGAGATCGGACAGGGGGGGTGGGATGTCGTGGCCCGGCAGTGGGAGGCGATCTGCGACGAGATCATCGCCGGCAAGGAGGCTCCCCCGCCTCCGGTGGCGGGAGCGCTGCAGTCCGTGCCGCAGGCGCCGCCGGCGGCTTTGGTGTTGCAGCCGCAGGTGCCGTCGTCGGCGAGCTCGGCTCCTGAGATGCCGTTTCCGGTGCCGGTGGCACCGGTCAGGAAGGTGACGCGTTGGCGTCCGTTGCGTGTGGCTGTGACGCTGGGCAGGTTGGGGGCGGCTGTGCACGGGATCATGGACGTCGACGACGTCGCTGAGGGGACCGGGAGCTTCCGCACGGGGACGCAGACCGGTTTCTTCACGATCGCTCACGCCCTCGCGGAGCGGGGTCACGTCGTCGACGCGTTCGCGGACCTCTCGAGGACCGTCGTCGGCTCGCGCCTGGGCGGCGCAAACTTCTACCGGCTCGACGATGCTCGCCCCGACGACACGTACGACGCCTACGTCTCGATCAACGAGCCGGACGTGCTGCGCGACGCTCCCCGCGGCCGCTTGAGGGTCGTGGCGATGTGGCTGAACGACTTCTCGTTCTGCGCCAAGGGGTGGGACGAGGGCGTGGACCTCTACGTGTGCCCATCGAGGAGCCTGGCGGCATACCTCGGGAGCACCACGGCAACGCCGAAGGAGAAGCTCGAGAAGGTGATCCCGCTCGGGGTCAACCTCGAGCGCTTCCCTCCGGGGGCTCGCAAGGAGCCGGGTACCATGATCTGGGCGAGCTCGCCGGACAGGGGTCTCCATCACCTGCTCGGGATGTTCCCGGAGGTGAGGGAGAGGGTGCCCGGGGCGACGCTCAAGATCTACTACCGAATCGACCCCTGGATCGCCGAGACGCTTCGCCGTCCCGTGCACACGGAGTCCGAGGGGCTGACGCTCGAGCGGGCCTCCTCCATCGCCTCGTCGCTGGCCGTCTTGGGACGCGACGGGAGGGGAGGCGTGACGGTGGTTGGGCCGGTGCCCCCAAAGGCGATCGCGGAAGTCCTGTCGGCGACGACGTGCTTGCCGTACACATGCGACACACTCCGGTACACGGAGGGGTTTTCGTTGGCGACGTTGGAGGGCTGCGCCGCGGGCTGCGTTCCGATCGTTTCGGCGATCGATGCTCTCCCCGAGGTCTACGGCGGGGCGGCCGTGATGATCCCGCCGACGCCGTCCGAGCATCGGGCCGACTGGATCGATAACATCTGCCGGGCGCTGACGAACGAGTCCTGGGCAGCAGGCGTGGCCGAGAGGGCTCGCACCTTCGCCAGGGCCTTCTCGCGCCAGGAGATCGGAAGGATGTGGGAGGAGCTCATCAGGGACAGGTCGTCATGAGCCGGGTAGAGGTGACCCTGCGGAGGGAGTCGTCGAAGATCATGGTCGGCGAGGCTCCCTGCGAGTTCATGCTGACCGAGATCGTGGTACCCGGAGATCCGCGAGGAGAGCACGTGGAGAGCGTCCACGTCGCAGGCCACTGCTGCTGGGTTGGACCTTTGCCGGCGGTGACGGATCCCGTCCCGAGCATCTCGTTTCCCGTCGACATAGGTGACACGATCAAGGTCGTCTTCGACGCCGTCCCGAAGCTCGCAGCGGCTTGCGGCTCCACGGAGGAGCTGGAGGCTGCTGCCGCGAGGGGGAGGGAGACGGAGACGGTAAGGGTCGGGCCGATCGGGCATGCCCGGAAGATCACGTCGCTCGGGCTGGGTCTCTGGCACATAGCTGCCGTCGACGAGGACGGTCTTGTATGGGTCAGGGATGAACGGGGCGAGTCTTGGGTCTGCCTGGAGCCGTTGCCAGCGAGGCCGGAGGGCAGGGGCATCTTCAACGAGGGTCTCCTCGGCGTCAGGCGGGCGGCCCAGGTAGCCTGCATGTCGCAGGATGGGCTCGCGTGGCGCGTCGTTGTCGTTGATGATGAGGGAGTTCCGTGGGAGTGGATGAGAGGTCCCTCGAGAGGGTGGCACATGCTGAGCCCGCTGCCCTCGAGGGAGGCGGTGCCGTGAGCGATCGTCCTCGTCCTCGGTTCACCGTCTGTCTTGGGAGCAACCGTCCGGGGGGCATCGACGTGGCGCTGGCGGGCCTCGCTGGCCAGACGTTCAAGGACTTCGAGGTCGTCTTCGTCGACGGCCGCTACCGCAAGAGGCACCGGAGGGTGATGGAGGCGGTCCGGACTTCGGGGCTCGAGCAGCCGTTCTTCCACGTCCCGAACCACCGGAGCGCGCCGCCTCCTTGGGGGACGACGTGCGCGGGTTACAACACGGGTTTCATGTTGGCGGACGGCGAGGTGATCGTGATGCTCCTCGACCACGCTTATGCGCCGCCGTGCTGGCTGGCCGAGCATGCTCGGCACCAGGCGGCCGGGCCGAAGATCATCATGGCGCCGCATGAGTACCGCACGCCCGTTGGCACCGTCTACGCTGACGGGCAGCCGGCATCGCCGGGACCAGTCTTGAGGGGCGCGGTAGAGGCTCTCGGGGCCGAGGAGGCGCTGAGGCTCATCCTCGAGGAGCGGGAGCGGTTCGACGAGATCTCCCTCTTCTCGCGATCGTTCGTGACGGAAGATCTGGCGTCGTTTCCCCGCGAGGAGAGTGACGTCAAGTGCCTGATGCCGACGCAGCCGTGGCCCGATCCGAACTACTTCAACACGAAGAACGAGAGCTTCCCGACGTCGGCGGTGCTCGACGTGAACGGGATGGACGAGCACTACGACCTCGGGCGGGGCCCCGGGGATCCGGACTTGGGTTGGAGGCTCGAGCGGACGGGGCTGCCGCTCTGGGTGGTGCAGGAGGCGATCGTTCACTGCCTCAACCCGCGTGATCTCCTGCCGAACTGCAACATCGTGATCCCGGACGGGGGGAGGTTGCCTCCTCCATACGAGCATCGCTGGTACATCCAGGACGGCTACGCGTACATCGCGGCCATGAAGGCGGAGGGCAGGGTCCGCGCCCCGAACCCTTACGACCTCAGGAAGAGGCGCGAGGAGATCTGGTGCTGGCGCGAGCTTTCTCAGGACGACGAGCCGCTGATCTCGGAGGTCGTCGTTCCCGACGAGGAATATTTCAAGGAGGCAGCATGATCGACACACTCGGGCCGGCGAGCGCCGCGGGCCTGGCACCGCATCTCTTCGATCCGGTCACGCAGCTTCACCATATCGTGTGGCACCGTGACCCGAACCTCGAGAGGCTCATCAGGCACGTCATCGAGACGACGAGGCCGGATCGGTTCGTCGAGACCGGTACGCACATGGGTTGGACGTCGCTCTGGGTGGCCCGCAACTACCCGTCCCTTCCGATCTACACCGTCGAGGTAGATCCGACCTTCCACCGCAGGTCGGTCGAGAACCTCGCTCCCTACCCGCAGGCGCACGTCGCCCTCGGCCACTCGCCCGACTTCCTGCGGGCCCTCCTGCCCCTCCTCGGGAAGGGCCTCACGATGTTCTGGCTCGACGCTCACTGGTACCCGCCGGTGCCGCTCCGGGACGAGTGCAGGGTCGTCTCGCAGCTCGATCGCTATGTCTGCCTCCTCGACGACTTCTCGTGCTGGGGCCCGGACTTCAACGGCGACACGTTCTATCGGGACGGGCCGACGCAGGGGCCGGCCTGCTACAACGATCTCTCCTACGTGCACGACGTGCTCGCCCGGGAGTGCTATCGGCCCTGCTACGAGCCCAGGCCGGGATACAACGGTGCGGGCCTCTTCCTGAAGGGCGTCGACTACGTGCCGCCGGCGGACTTGATGAGGTTGGAGACGCTCGAGCAGCATCTCGCGTCGAGGGCGACGCCGGCGTGCCTCTACCCGCCGTTCCCGCCGCCCCCGAGGGGAGCCTGAGGTGGAGGCGCCTGCTCGCAAGGATCCGTGGCACCGGAACCGGCTGATCCGAGACGGAATCTACATGGCCATCGCCGAGGAGATGGCGGCCCGCCCCGAGATCTACCTCATGGGCGAGGGCTCGCACATGAAGGTGCACTTCGACGCTCCGGGCATCGAGAGGGACTTCCCGGGGCGCTGTCTCACTCTTCCGATCTCCGAGGACGGGAACGCCAACTTCGCGGTCGGTGCCTCGCTCGCCGGCGTCGTCCCGATCGTCGACGTTATCTCGTCTGACTTTCTCTACCGGTGCATGGACGGGATCTGCAACACTATGGCGAAGGCAGAGGCCGTCGGCAGGGCCCGGACCATGGTTGTGCGGGCCGAGTTCCTGACGGGCGGGCCGACGTCGGGCCAGCGGATCGAGGCACTCTTCGCTCACATCCCGGGCCTTCATGTCTACGTCCCGTCGTCGCCCCGCGACGCTTACGCCCTCATGATGGTCGCGCTCGGGAGGGAGGGCGTCACGGTCTTCTTCGAGGACCGCATGATCGCCGACTCGGAGATTCCTGACGAGGAGAAGCTGGCTTCGGATACCCCATCCTCCGACCTCCTCGGAAGTTTGTGGCGTGCGAGGGTGTTCGGGGGCAAGAGGCGGGCCTCGCCCAAGGTGACCGTGGCCTCCTACGGGATCGCCTTTCGGAGGTGCTGGGATCTTCTTCGCGACGACGATGACTGCAACCTCGTCGACCTGCGCTCGCTCTACCCTCTCGACGTCGAGCGGGTGATCGGATGCGTGGACGACGGGGCGCTCTTGGTCGTCGAGCCGGACGTGCGGTTCCTGGGCATAGGCGCCGAGCTCGTCGCGGAGATCTGCGAGCGGCGGCCGGGGACGCGGGTCATGAGGCTGGGGGCTCCGAGGAAGACGATCCCCGCCTCCGCGGCGCTCCACCATCTCATGCTGCCCTCGGATGTCGAGATACTGTCGGCGGTCCGGAAGCTGAAGGAGCCTGCATGACGAGGACGAGAGATCTGGCGTCGTTCTACGAGCGCATGCTGACGATCCGGTTGGTCGAGGACCGGTTGCAAGGGCTCTGCAACGAGGGGCTGGCGGGAGATCTGCACTTCAGCAAGGGCCAGGAGGCGATCACGGTCGGAGTCTGCTCTGTGCTGGGGGAGGACGACCGCGTCGTCACGCACCACAGGACGATCGCTCATCAGGTCGCGCTCGGGGCGCCGTTGCGACCTCTGATGGCCGAGCTCCTGGGACGGAGCACGGGAGTTTGCGGCGGCAGGGCGGGCGAGATGCACGTCAGCGATCCAGCGATCGGACACGACTTCAGCTTCCAGCTCGTCGGCACGGCGGTCCCGGTAGCTGCTGGTCTGGCCTGGGCCCTCCGTACCTTCAAGAAGAGCCGAGGCGTCGTGGCCGCGTTCTTGGGGGACGCTGCAACGGCCAACGGGCAGTTCCATGAGGGCCTCAACATTGCGGCGGTCCACCGGCTTCCGCTCCTGATAGTCGTCGAGGACAATCATCTCGCCGGCAACATCGGTCCCGAGAACTACCAGCCCGAGCACGTGCGACATGCTGTCGGTCGGAGGGCCCAGGGCTACGGGATCAAGTATTGGCAGGCCGACGGCAATGACGTCTCGAGGGTCGTGCAGGCTGCCTCGGAGGTCCTGGAGTCGATCAAGGTTAGAGGCGGCCCGTACGTCCTCGTGCTCGAGACCGAAAGGCTCTGCTGGCACAAGCAGGGGCAGCGCGACGTGCGCTCGGCGGAGGTGCTCGCCGAGCTCGCGAAGGGAGATCCCCTCACCAGGATAGGCCTCTCGCTCAGCCGAGAGGTGTCGGAGGCGATCGCTGCCCGGGTCCGGGCAGTCGTCGACGAGGCGTTCGAGCTAGCGCTCGCGGATCCTTTTCCGGAGGAGATCAGATGACGGAGACGCTCGACATGGTGCCGGACTCGTTCGAGCCCCTGCTCCCGTCTCCCGAGCCGGTGCCCGGTTACGAGGGGCTCCTGGTCACGGTGACGGGGGCGACGGGCCTCATCGGATCGCACGTCATCGAGGTTCTCAAGCACTCGGGCGCCCGGGTCCGGGGCATCCTGCACCGGCGCCCGAGGACGGGCTCGGCGGGCATGATGCCCGACGAGGTCAGGTCGGCCGACCTTCTCGTGCTTGAGCAGGCCCTCGACGCCGTGGAAGGCTCGGACGTCGTGCTCTCCTGCGCCGGTATCACCGGGGGCGTGGGCCTCGCCGGGAAGGATCCGGTCTCGTTCGTGGGCCCGGCGACGGTGATCGCCATGAACACGCTGCACGTTTGCTGGCAGGCGAAGGTCCCCCGCATCGGCTACCTGTCGTCGACGACCGTCTACCCGCCGCTCGATCGCCCTGCTGTCGAGGGCGACTCGCAGCTGCCCGACCCGCTCTACCCCCTCTACCGGGGCATCGGGGAGAGCAAGCGGTTCATGGAGAGGCTTCTTGCCTATTACCGGGACACGACCGGTATCGGCACAGCGATCGTGAGGCCGTCCGGAGCCTATGGCCGCGCCGACAACTTCGATGAGGGGACGAGCCACGTGCTCCCGGCGATGATCGCCCGGGCCTTGCGCCTCCGCACCGGGGAGCCGTTCGAGGTGTGGGGCGACGGCCGGGATGTCAGGGATCTCGTGCACGCGCGCGACGTCGCGAGGTGCCTGCTTCTCGCGACCGTGCATCCGCAGGCCGACCTCAAGACGGGAGGAGCGACGGGAGGCCAGCAGGCGGGTCCCTTCAACGCGTCGTCGGGGACAGGCATCTCGACGGGAGATCTCGCCCGGATGGTCCTCGATGCGGTCGGGGTGCGGGCCGACATCGTCTTCCGCCCCGACAGGCCGACGGCCCTCAAGACGAGGCTCGTGAGTTCGGCGAAGGCCGAGGCGGTGCTGGGGTGGCGCCCGGAGATCTCCCTTCGCCGTGGGATCGCGGATGTCGTCGAGTCGAGGAAGCGGGTTCTGCGCGGTCTTCCCGACTGGAGGTCGCCATGAAGATCTTGGTGACCGGTGCGGCGGGCTTCCTCGGCACGAGGCTCTGCACTTACCTCCATGACGGGGGTGACGAGGTGGTGGCCCTAGACAAGGAGGACCTGAGGCGGCTCGAGAGCGTCTCCCGTTTCGGGATCGGATGGGACATCAGGGACGACTCTAAGATCTCGAAGCTCGTCCACGTGCTCGGTGATGTCCGCGCCTGCGTCCACCTTGCCGCGATCGCTGCCCCGAGGCAGGCGCAGGCTGACCAGCACCTCGCGTGGGACACGAACGTGCGAGGCACGCAGAACGTGCTCTCGCTCTGCCGGGCCGCCGGGATCAGGAAAGTCGTCTTCGCGTCGTCGGCTCACGTCTACGGCATCTCGCCTCGGTACATGCCGACGGACGAGCAGCATCCTCTGCACCCCCTCGATACGTACACGGCGACGAAGATCGCAGGGGAGGAGCTTTGCCGGCTCCACCACGCCTCTCACGGGATCTCGACTACGATCTTGCGTCTTTTCAACGCGTACGGGCCCGGGCAGAGCCCCGACTACTTCCTGGGAGTCAAGCTCTCGCAGGCCCTGGCGGGAGGCCCGATCACCGTCGCCAACGGCGCAGTGACGAAGGATTGGGTCTACGTCGACGACGTCGTGAGGGCCTTCGCCCTGGCGGCGAGGACGCCGTACGTCGGGCCCCTCAACGTCGGCACGGGCGTCGAGACGAGCCTCTTCGACATGGCCTCGAAGATCGGAGGACTGACGGGGCTGCCCGTGGTCCCCGACCCTGCCGTCGACGTCGGACCGACCAGGATGTGTTGCGACCCGAGACGGGCACTCCACGTGCTGGGCTGGAGCCCGACGGTCGGAGTCGACGAGGGCCTTGGTCGCCTCGTCCGAGACGCTCGAGGAGCTCCGGCATGAGGACGCGCAAGTTCGTCTCGGCGGCGACCGCCGTCAATGCCCTTCGCCAAGCCGTCGCTTACGTCGCCGTGGCCGACGATGGGACGCTCTGGGACTTCGCCGGTGGCGGATGGGTGCGTTTGCCTGACCTGCCGGGCGACGGCAGGGAGAGGCGGGACGCCCTGTCGGTAGCGCTGTCGGTGAGCGCCGACCTCTCGCTCTACGTCCTGGCGGCTGTCGCCACGGACGGCACGGCCTGGCACTACGAGGGGGGAGGGTGGTGCCGGATCGCTGACTTGCCTGCTGAGGAGGCTGAGGGATGAATCACAGCGAGTACATGTACGCGGTTGCGGCCGGGCACTGGCCCGAAGATCCGTTGGTCCCGCCGCCGGAGCAGAACCTCGAGACGCTCCCTCGCGGCATCGACAACGTCTGCCAGCCCGACCACGAGGGACCGATGTTCGGTGGAGCCGCGATCATCGACTCGCACGCCGGGCAGATCCGTTCGAACCACTACCACCTCACCGACTGGCACTTTCTCCGGGTGATCTCGGGGACGATGGTCTATCTGTGGCGCCCCGCGCGCTCGGCCGCGGACCCGTCCTCCCTGGTGGTGCGGCCCGGCGGCACGGTCTTCACGCCGCCCGAGGTGGAGCACTTGTGCTACTTCCCGGAGGGGGCCTCGGTGCTGTCGTTGTCGCGGCTCTCTCGCCGGACGGGTGAGCATGAGGCCGACCTTGTGAGGGTGAGGCCCCTGGCGGCGCCGGCGAGGCTCCGGGAGATCTACATGGTGCAGCGGTGACGGCGACGTCTGAGGTGATCTCCTCGGCCCTCGTGCCCAGGGCGGCGTGCTCCCTCTGCCGCGCGCCGGAGCAGGCGCTCAGGAAGGTGCTCGGGCTGCGCCCGTCGCCGCTCGCGAACGGGCTCCTCACATCGCCCACTGACGGGGCCTCGAGGTTGCCCCTTGATCTCGTGCTTTGCGCGACGTGCGGGCACCTCCAGATCGGGCACGTCGTGGATCCGGAGGAGGCCTTCTCGGGGTACCGGTACGCGACGGGCACGACCTCGCCGCTGACCGCGACGAGGGTGCGGCGCCAGGCGGGAGAGATGCTGACGGAGCTCGGGCTCGACGAGGACGGCCGCCGGCCGGTGGTGGTTGAGGTCGGCTCCAATGACGGCACGCTGTTGGCAGCGTTCCAGGAGCTGGGCTGCGTCGTGCAGGGGATAGATCCGGCGAGGGAGGTTGCTGCCTCTGCGATCGCTGCCGGTGTCCCGACGGAAGTCGGCTTCCTCGGCGCCGAGGTGGCGAGCCGCGTCCTCGGGAGGGTCGGGCCGGCAGATCTGGTGGTCGCCCACAACGTCCTGGCTCACGGTCCCGACGTGCTCGGGATGCTCATCGCCTGCAGGTACATGATGGGCCCCAGGGCCGACCTGGTGATCGAAGTGGCGCACGCGCTCGACCTCGTGCGCGATCTCGCCTTTGATACGATCTACCACGAGCACTACTCGTACCACGCGCTCGGCCCCCTCAAGCGGGCGATCGAAGCCGTCGGGCTCGTCGTCATGGACGCCGCGCGCGACTCCTCGCAGGTCGGACGCGGCTCACTCCGCGTCCTGGCCTCGATGCCCTCATCGATGGAGCCGTCGTCCTCGGTGGAGGAGCTCCTCGCCGTCGAGCGGGACCAGGGCCTGACGGAGGCCCTCACGTGGAACGGGCTCCACCACGAGGTTGCGGGCTGGACGCTCGACGCCAGGGCCAGGGTCCGGGCCTGGAGGGGGCGGGGTCTGGTGGCGGGCTTCGGTGCGCCGGCGAAGATGGCGACGCTGACCTCTCAGATCGCAGACGCCGAGCGCGGCCTCCCGTCCGTCGTCGACTTCACCGTCGACGAGTCGTCCTGGAAGCAGGGGCTCTTCGACCCAGTGTCGAGGGCTCCGATCTGCGGTCCCGACGAGCTCCATCGCCGAGCCCCTCCCGCCTGCATCATCTTCGCCTGGAACTTCGCGGAGGACATCATGCGCCGGCACGCCTCCTACCCGGGCACGTTCATCGTGCCGCTCCCGCGCTGGCGCGAGTATCCGCTCGTCCTGCGTCAGATGGAGGGTCTCGCGTGAGCAGCTCGACGGGGTCGTCAGGGGACTTAGATCTTGCCGGCCTGGATGTGGCGCTCGTCGAGGTAGATCTGGTGCAGGCTTGCGGAGGGAAGTCGAGCCTGAGTGGAGTGGAGGCGAGCCTCCTGCGGAAGGTGGGGAACGTCTTCGAGGAGTACCTCAAGGACTGCGACTTCGACCTCGAGGGATGCAGCGGCGAGGAGCTCCAGGAGATCGAAAGGGCCATCCGTGCTGCCCGTGAGATCCGGAGGCGGATCGTCGCCCACGTCGCCGGCGAGGCCGATGCTCGCGGGCGGCCTCTGGATGCGGTAGCAGGAGTGGCTGACAGGGAACTTGGAGCGTGAGGGCGGGAGTTGTCGGGGCAGGCCGCTGGGCGACGACGTTGGCAGCGAAGCTCAGTGCCTTCGGGGTCTGGATCGGGGGCCACAGCCGGAGGGGGGTGGAGCCGGCACGAGGGATGGGGGAGCTGGTGCGGCCGTGGCAGGAGCTGATCGGAGGGTCAGATCTGATCGTAGCGGCGACGTCGTCGCCGTCCCTGAACGCGGAGATCGTAGTTGAGTGCGCGAGGAGAGGCGTCGCGGTTTTGGCAACGAAGCCAATCGATTTGCCCGAGGAGATCTGTCGGCCAGGAGCTCTCAGGGCTCCCGTGATGGTGGACTACGTCCACTTGTTCTCGCCCGTCTACCGGGCGCTCAAGGAGCGGGTCCGGAGGAGCCCGGAGATTAGGGTGGAGGGGCTGGTGGTGGAGATGAGCGGGCCGGACGCTCGCCGGCCGTTCCCGGCATCGGAGGATTACGGCTCGCATGCGGCTGCGATCTACCGTGACCTCCTCGGGACGGCGGGCCCCGTCAAGGTGCACGCTGCCAGGGTGATCGAAGGGGGGATTCATGCTGCCCTCGAGGTGGGCGGGACGAAGGTCGTCTACCGGGCTGGGGTGGGTAAGCCCTGCCGGCAGGCGTACGTCTCTCGAGGCGGCGCCGGTGATCTCTGCTACTCAGAGGCGGAGCCTCGAGCCTCGGGCGCTCGTTCGGCGACGCTGACCGGGTTTGACGGTGCCTACCTGGCCGCGGCCGATCCTCATGATCCGCTGGCCGCGCTCTGCGGGTACGTGATCAGGTCGGTGATGCGAGGGTGCACGTCGACGTACTTCGCCGAGCTGTCGAGGGTCGTGTCGGCGGACCTGCGGGCGGTCTCCCTGGCGGCGGCGCCGGCGGCCGTCAGGCGGGCGGTAGGCTAGCGGGAAGGGCGGCGGCCGCCGGCGAGTTCGCGGGCCCACCTGGCGAGCTCCTCGGTGGGCAGGCCCCGCTCCCGGGCTTCCTCGAGCCGCGCTGCGATCTCGAGCTTCAGGTCCCGGGGTTCCTCGAGAGCTGCGTCGGGCAGCTGAGGGAGGGGGGCGGGCGCGGGCGTAGGAGCAGGCGCGGGCGTGAGGACGCCGGGCACGGGCTCGGAGAGTTTGCATGCGAGGAGTCCCAGGATGGCGGCGACGGTGATTGCGACTTGCGGTAGCGGGGTGCCCCCAGCCTCGCTGCCGACGATCGCTGCCGAAACGATGCTGAGCACCGTGAGGCCGGCCTTGAGCCTGGGCATGCCTTTGAGGGGCGTCCTCGAGAGGCGGGCGCAGACCATGCCCAGGATGACTGCGATCGGCCCAGCGAGCACTGGCAGCTCCAGGGAGCGTACGGCGAGCCCGAGCGCCATCAACACGGCCGACGAGACGGTGAGGAGCCTGCTCCATTCCATGGGGGTGATCTTACGCTGCAAGGGAGGAGCGCTCACTCCCTCATGGGCCTACACTGGAGCCGCCCCGGGGACTCGAACCCCGCATCTCCTCGATACCAACGAGGCGCAGCGCCGTCTCTGCTTGGGCGGCCCTTCTTACGGGATGCCGTGCCCTCGGCGGGATTCGAACCCGCATGGTCCGCCTTAGGAGAGCGGTGCCGGTCCGTTCCGGCGGCGAGGGCGAGGAGATCTTCTTTTCAGGGATCGAGGGCCGAGCTCCAGTAGGGTCTCCACTCCTCGGGGATGTCGGAGCCTCCCATCCCCCTGACGGTGACGGCGGGGAGATGGCGGGGCTTCCTCGGGACCGAGAGCAGGGCCATGCCGGCCTCGGCCGGGGTGCGGTCGGCCTTCGCTTTGTTGCAGGGGACGCAGGCCGTCACGATGTTCTCCCAGGTGGTCTTGCCGCCGCGGGAGCGCGGTACGACGTGATCGAACGTGAGATCTTCGGTCGGGCGGCGGGCGCCGCAGAACTGGCAGGCGAAGCGGTCGCGGGCGTAGATGTTGAGGCGGGAGAACCGGATCCGGATCTTGTCTCGTCGGAACCTCCGCAGGACGCGGACGACGGTCGGCAGCGGGTGCTCGCGGCCGACTCCTTGGATCTTCCTGTCGCGGCTGTACTCGACGACCTCGACCTTGCCCAGGAAGAAGTCGCACAGCGCTCGCTGCCAGGTCTCGATGCGCAGGGGCTGGTAGTCGACGTCGAGGAACAACACGGCGGCTCGCATGACCTCTCCTCCTTTCCTTCTTTGGTGTCGCCTGAGGGAGTCGAACCCTCACGGTCATTATAGACCACCGGGATTTGAAGCCGGTGAGGCTGCCATTTCTCCAAGGCGACTTCGGTGCGAGAGGCAGGAGTCGAACCTGCACGCCCATTGAGGGCACTGCGGTCTGAATGCAGCGTGACTCCCATTCCACCACTCTCGCTCAATCTTACGTTTGGTGCGGACGAGAGGATTCGAACCTCCACGGCCTTCTAGGCCACCGGCTCCTCAAGCCGGCGCGGCTACCGCTACGCCACGTCCGCCTTTTCCAATCCGGTGAGGGCGCCGGGATTCGAACCCGGAGCAGTCGTTTTTAAGACGACTCGCGTCTGCCGTTGCGCCACGCCCCCAGTGTCCTCCGCCAGGGAATCGAACCCTGTCCTCGCGCTCGTCCGGCGCTACGCGTGGATATAAATCACGCTGCTCGACCACGAGCCGACGGAGGTTGGCGCCCTCGACGAGGATTGAACTCGCCTATCGCGGTAGACAGCCGCGCATCCTCACCAGAGGATTACGAGAGCAAGGTGTCTGTGCCTCCCCGCTCGGAGTCGAACCGAGAACGCGGCCTTCGGAGGGCTGCGGGGGATTCCGTCCCCGGGGAGATGCGCGACCGGCAGGACTCGAACCCGCAAAGGCGAGGGTAGAAACCTCGCTGGCGTCCAGTCGCCACGGCCGCATTTGCTCCCAGGGCAGGTTCCGCCCCTGCATGTTCTCCGTTAACAGCGGAGTGCCTTGCTAGTCGACCACCTGGGAATGGAGCCGTCCGCCGGAGTCGAACCGGCTTCGCCCGGGTACAGACCGGGAGCATCGCCAGCAATGCTTGGGCGGCGTAGCAGGGGCCGTGTTGCACCGGCGTGGTCGCGGGTTATGAGCCCGGATTGGCGACTATGTCCAGCCTCCCTGCAGAGCCCTCGGACGGACGCGAGCCGTCTTCTCCGGTTTACGAAACCGGCGCTTCACCATCAAAGCCTCGGGGGCGCGTGCTCGGTCGTCGCTGCCGCCGGAACGCTGGCGCCTACTAGACCAGCGGCGAAACCAGCGACTGCGACGACCTTCTACGTTTGAGCACCGTGCGAGAGTCGAACTCGCCTCGCCTGCTTGGAAGGCAGGCACCTAAACCGATCGGTCAACGGTGCGTGTCGGAGCGCCCGCCGGGATTTGAACCCGGCCCCTCGCGCTGGCAGCGCGGCATGCAGCCATGAACACCTCGGGCGCAGATCTTGGAGAGCCAGGGGAGAATCCTCCGTTCTCGAGGATGGTGGAGGTCTCGAACCCCAAGCCGCTTCCGCGGCTCCAGCTGTCTTCGAAGCAGCGCCGGCCCCCGGCCGGTTCACCATCCGCTCGTGTGCGCGCCTGGAGTTGAACCAGGTCTCTCCCGCGTGTCGGGCGGGCGTCTTTCCGGTCGACCTCGCGCGCATGGCCGCAGCCAGGGAGGACGTCTCCTCGCCCGGGTTGCCTGTCGTCTCTGCTTGCATGCTGGACGGGACTTATGCCCGGTGCTGCGGTGGTCAGCGTGGAGGGAGTCGAACCCTCACCCTCCGGTCCCCCGAACCGGCGGCTTACCTTCAAGCCTTCACGCTGATACCGGCTGACGGTGCTGCCCCGTCCGCGCCCCGCGTATGGGGCGGAGCTGCGCGCTGGCGCCGCCGGCGTGTCTTCGCGCCCCCGAGAGGAGTCGAACCTCAACGACCGTCGTTCGTAGCGTCGGCGCCGGATTCCGCCGGCGGGGGCAACTGCGACCGCAGCGGGATTTGAACCCGCGTCCCTCGGTTGAAAGCCGAGGAGCCTAAGCCTCTAGCCGATGCGGTCGTTACGGGAAGCTCGGTGACCCCGGTGAGTATCGATCTCACTCCTCCGCGCTGAGAACGCGGCAACCTAGCCAGTAGTCGACGGGGCCTGAAGATATGCGGTCATTGGTAGTCGAAGATCGCTAGCCTCCTCGCAGGCACGGTGAAGTCGAGGGGACGTGCTCCCTCGCAAGCTCAGGAGGAAGGCGAGCGACTCGAACGCTACGCCCCGAGGGGCGCGCACCGGCTTCCAACCGGGCCGAGGCCCTGCCTCGTTCACCTTCCGAGGAGGGCGGCGGAATCGAACCGCCGGCGCTCGTCGCGACCGTTCCGAGGTTCAAGCTCGGTCGCCCGCCATGGGCACGCCCTCCGTCAGGCTCGAGAGCGGGCTGCCGAGGGATCGAACCTCGCTGGCCGGATTTGGAGTCCAGCCTGATCCCAGATCGCTTCCCAGATGCTGTGGAGGATGCGGGTACCGCCCCCGCCGCGAGTTGCTTGCAAGGCATCTCTCCGCCCTTGCGGATCCCCCGTCGCCTTCTCGTACGCGGCCAGGGAATCGAACCCTGCCTAGCCGGCGTGTGATACCGGAGCAGCCGCCAGGCTGCGAGCCGCGCGTGCCGTTCGGCGGGAAGGGATTGAACCTTCGCTGGCCTGCTTCAGAGACAGGCATCACCTCCAGGTGGCCGCCGATCTTCTTCCTGTTCTGTCCACCGCGGAGGAGTCGAACCTCGCGTCGCTCGGTTATCGACCGAGTGCTCTGCCATTGAGCTAGCGGTGGAATTGGTCAGGGTGGCCGGAGCTGCCCCGGCGACCTCCGGTTCCCGAAACCGGCGCTCATCTAGCCGAGCTCCACCCTGCCGCGTCGTGCCCCGGGGCCGAATCGAACGGCCACCTCCCGAGCTTCAATCGGGCGCTACTGCCTCTTGAGCTTCCGGGGCGAACTGCGGAGATTTGGCGATCTCCGCCTCATGTCACGTCTATTCGATTGTCAGTGAGCACGGCATCTGCCGACGCCGAGTGAATCGCCGGGGAGTCGAACCCCGTCCGCCCGGTTAAGAGCCGGGTACGCTGCCGTCAACGCTTGCGATTCGTGCCGACCTGGGGAGTCGAACCCCAAACCACCCGCTTAAAAGGCGGGCCCTCTGCCAGTTGAGTTAGATCGGCATCATCGTGGGCAGGGCAGGGTTCGAACCTGCCGTGTCCTCAGGGGACATCTCGTTTACAGCGAGACCGGACTCCACTGTCCTGTTTCCTGCCCAGAAACGGCGAAGGCCGCCTCCCGGTGTCTCTTCCGGGGGCGGCCTTCCTTGGCGTTGCTGGCTATCTTTTTCCAGCTACTTCGGGAAGGCGCCCCCTCTATCTTCGGTCCTGAGCTCGGGGGACGGGCGCTTCGAGCCAGGGCGGTATGTGGTCGTCGACAGCACGCGCTCCTGCAACCAGGCGGCGCCCGGTATGAGGAGAATCGACGGCTGATTGACGAGGAACATGCTCAACAAGAGTTACGCCGGCTCTTTTGAAGATGCAAGTATTTTCTCGTCAAGTAGATCGATTGGAGCGACGTCGTCCGGGAGTCGAGAGAGCCTCTTCGGTTCCGAGAGGGATCCCGTAGTAGAGGATGGCTTCGGCCTGCAGCCCCATCGGCTCTCCTTCTATCGAGGCCGGGCGAGCGAGTATGTCGCCGCCCGCTTTTCGATCAGGCCATCCGTCGAGAGTCGGTGGAGCGCGACGTGAACGGCGTTGCGCTCCCGTACCCCGACCTTCCTGAACACGGTGAGGGCGAGCTCGTCGACCGTCATGGGCTGGGGGGAAGCGCCGAGGGCCTCCCTCACCTGATCCCTGATGGACGCTCCCGACGGGGGCAGCGCCTGCACCGTCCTTGCTTCTCCCATCGGGCAGGCCTCAGCGAGCGAAGTCGGAGAGCAGCGCCGGCGTCGCGGAGTCGAACCCGGCGACGTCGAGCATGCCGGCGTCGGTCGGGGCGGCGATCGTGAGTTCCGTGGCCGTCATCCCGACGACGACGAGCTTCGCGGGGATACCCGTGACCTGGCGGTACTTCTTGAGGGCGACCGTCGGGTGGACGGGGCCGGCCCAGGTCTCGCTGTCGGTGTAGACGACGAAGACGTCGACCGGGACCTTGTTCTCGAGGGCCCAGATCATGGGCAGCGCGCAGTCGGTCCCGCTCGCGGGGAGCTGGTTGACGGCTCGGCAAGCGTCGTCGATTCGCTGTCGCGGGGAGACGGAGAGCGGGACGATGCCGGACGCGAACGCCATGATGTGGTGCTGGGGCTCGACGTTCGCGGTGACGAGGGCCATGGCGACGGAGCCCTCGCGCGGGGTGATCGACATCCCTGCGATCTTCTCCCACGTCATCGAGGCGGAGACGTCGAGGGCGAGGAGGTGCCGTCTGCCCGTCGGCTCGAGGGTCTGGAATGCCGCGTAGAAGGCGGCGTCGAGGGCGTCGACGATCTGAGGCACGGGGCTCCACTCGAGCTTCCCCTTGTCGCCGTGGCCGGCAGCGTACTGCCGTAGCGCCACGAGCAGGGCGATCGGATGCACGCGCGCCCTCTTGATCTCGTCGATGCTGCTGAGGCGAGCGGCGACGGCCGCCGCATGGGCGGACAGGGGAGCGAGCAGCCTGACGTTGGTCATCTTGCCCAGGTTCCGGATCATGGCGGTCATGCCCATCGTCGGCAGCATCGCCTCCCAGACGGCGGGATCGTCCTTGGCCTCGTTGGGCACGCACTCGTGGGGGAGGTCGTAGCGGGAGATGAGATCGACGAGCTCGCGTCGGGTGCAGGTCTTGGC
>Ga0068859_100000911_pt1 | contig 30222 bp, 30 predicted proteins | sample KBSSwiS22_FD_66585 | JGI IMG/M metagenome (GOLD analysis project Ga0068859, IMG submission 66585) | Switchgrass rhizosphere microbial communities from Kellogg Biological Station, Michigan, USA - KBS Switchgrass S2-2 | ecosystem: Host-associated > Plants > Roots > Rhizosphere > Soil ...
CTGACCCACATCGTGATGCGAGAGGAACTCACGGCGTACCTGGTGGACATCGTTCGCGCGACGCGCCAGCACGAGAGCATCTTCGTTGGCGCAGGGCCGCGCGCAACACAGTCGTTGATGATGGCGGCGCGGGCCAATGCCGTCATGACAGGACGGGATTTCGTCACGCCAGACGACATCAAACAGATGGCACAACCTGTGCTGGAGCACCGCATCATTCTTCGGCCGGAATTTGAGATCGAGGGCCTGAGTGTAGCGGAGGTGATCCAGCAGATTCTGCAGCAGGTTGCCGTTCCGCGCTGAGGGCGTGTGATGGTTGCTCCTCGATCAAAACTCATCTGGACCGCTTCGGCGAGTCTGCCACTCGCGTTACTGGCGGCGATGGCGCCCGCAGCAGCGCCAGTCTGCTTGGCGCTCGCCGCGCTGCTCGTTCTCATCGCTGCGGCGGATGCGGTGGCGGCGGGACGCACTCTTGAAGGCATTGGAATAGAACTTCCCGCTGTCGCACGGATGTCGAAGGATCGTGAGACTCCGCTGGACGTCCGCATCAGGAACGAGCACAGCAGAAAGAAGGAACTCCGTATTGCTCTGGGTCTGCCTCTTGAGGTTCAGGCCGAGGTTAACGAGATCGACGTGCGCCTTCCCGCCGAGTCCGCCTGGTCCAGCCTGACGTGGTCGTGTTTGCCCCGGAAGCGAGGACGCTACCGCGTGAAGGCGGCCTATATTGAAGGCACGTCGCGCCTGGGTTTCTGGGCAACACGAAGAGAGATTCCGGTTGAGTCGGAGATACGCGTCTATCCGAACCTGCTGAGCGAAAGAAAGAAGCTCGCGGCGCTTTTCCTCAACCGCAGCACCATCGGACTTCATTCGCAGCGTCAGATCGGCAAGGGCCGCGATTTTGAAAAGCTGCGGGAATACTCGCCTGGCGATGGGTTTGACGAGATTCACTGGAAAGCAACGGCGCGCCGTGCCAGGCCCATCACCAAAGTGTTTCAACTCGAGCGCACGCAGGAAGTCTATGTGTTGATCGATGCATCGCGGCTTTCGTCGAGACTGACGAACCCCGGCATGCCCGACAGTTCCATTCTCGAACGCCTCGTCACGGCAGCGCTGGTTCTGGGCATGGCTGCCGAGCGCCAGGGAGATTTATTCGGGTTGTTGTCTTTTACCGACAAAGTCGAAACCTTTGTGCGCGCTCGAAACGGCAAGTCGCACTACAACACGTGCCGGGATGCTCTTTACACTCTCCAGCCGCAGACAGTAACGCCGGACTACGACGAACTTTTCACCTTCATTCGCCTGAGGCTGCGGAGGCGCGCATTGGTCATTTGCCTGACGTCGCTCGACGATCCAAGCCTTGCGGACAGTTTTGTCAAAAGCATTGAGCTGATCCGCAAGCAACACCTCGTGCTCGTGAACATGGTTCGACAACCCGAAACCGCCCAGCTGTTCACGGAATCGGCGCCCGAATCGGCCGATGATCTATATCGAAAACTGGGAGGCCACCTGAGATGGAACAAGCTGCGCCAGCTTGAAAAGGTCCTTCAACGTCGAGGCGTCCGACTCTCGCAGGTGGAGCATGAGCGGCTCAGTGTCGAACTCGTTTCACAGTACCTGAATGTGAAGCAGAGGCAATTGCTATGATCATCGATCTCCAGCGTTTCATCCGCACCGAACGCCCGGTCTGGACCGAACTCGAGTCCATTCTGAATCGCCTTGAAGCAGAGCCAAATTTGAAACTGAGCCTGGAGGAAATTCAACGATTCCACGACCTCTATGAGCGCGCTACAGCAAGCCTGGCCAAGCTGACCACGTTCTCCGCCGAACCGGCGACTCGTCAGTATCTGGAAAGCCTTGTGGCACGCGCGTACGGCGAAGTGCACGAAACAAGGGAGAAGCGGCGAAGGCTTCAGCCCATCCAGTGGCTGCGGCAAAACTTTCCCCAAACGTTTCGCAGACAGATCCGGGCATTCCATCTGGCCGTGGCGATCACGATCGCGGGCTGCGCCTTCGGGACTGTCGCCACAATGGTCGATCCGGAATCACGCCACGTGACAATGCCGTTCGGGCACGATCAGCTCAAGCCGAGCCAGAGGGTGTCGGAGGAAGAAACAAGAACCAAGGATCGCTTTGCAGGCAATCGAACGCTCTTCTCGTCGCAGCTGATGACCCACAACACTCAGGTGTCGATCTTTTCGCTTGCCCTCGGGACGACGTGGGGGATCGGTACGATTCTGATTCTCTTCTACAACGGCATCAGCCTGGGTGCCATCGCTACGGACTACGTTAGCGACGGCCAGGCAAGATTTCTGCTCGGATGGCTGATGCCGCATGGCGTGATCGAAATCCCGGCAATCCTCATTGCCGGACAGGCCGGGCTTGTGCTCGCTCGCGGCCTGATCGGCTGGGGCGACCCGACGCCGATAGGCAGCCGGCTGCGCGCAGTCTCACGGGATCTTGTCACACTCTCCATCGGGTTCGCGTTGATGTTGATCTGGGCGGGATTTGTTGAGGCCTTTCTGTCGCAATACCACGAACCGGTGGTGCCTTACGAAGCGAAGATCGCCTTCGGCACGCTCGAACTGGCCGCACTGATCCTTTACCTGGGCAGGTCCGGACGAAAATGAGCAGCAACGCGCTTCCAATTCGCACTCCGGAAGGCATCGTGTTTTCACAGACGCTCGCCGGCCCGGTCTTGAGGTTCTTTGCGTGGTTGATCGATGGGCTGTGTGTCATGGCTCTCATGAGCTTCCTCACCGGACTCATCAGGGTTTTCGGTCTGGTCAGTCCCGGATTGGTGAATGCGGTTCTCACGATTGCTTTCTTCGTATTGAATTTCGGCTTCAGCATTTTTTTCGAATGGGCGTGGCGCGGCCAGACCATCGGGAAGAAGCTCCTCGGCCTTCGAGTTGTAGACGCTGAAGGAATGCGCCTGCAGTTCGACCAGGTTGTGACCCGGAACCTTATCCGCCTTGTCGATTTGCTGCCTTTGGCCTATGTGGTGGGAGGGCTTTCATGCTGGCTGAGCAGGAAATGTCAGAGGCTTGGGGACATTGCGGCAAACACGATTGTTGTCCGGATTCCCGTCGTCACTGAACCCGACCTGGATCAACTTCTGGCCGGCAAGTTCAATTCGCTAAGACAGTATTCCCACCTGGCGGCGAGATTGCGGCAGCGGATCACGCCCGCGGAGGCAGCGATCGCCCTCCAGGCCGTTGTGCGGCGCGATGAATTCGACGCCGTGGCCCGTCTTGAATTGTTCGAGCAGCTCGCGTCGCACTTTCAGATGAAAGTTCCCTTTCCCCAGGATGCGATTGATGGCGTCTCGTCCGAGCAGTACATCCGCAACGTGGTGGATGTGGTGTATCGGACATCCGCGACTACGTGACTCAGGAGAGAAGAGGAGACTCCTCTTCTCTCCTGAGATTTTCTGTCTCATCCTCTCCCGCGATTCTTCAGGATTTTTGACATTTCGACAACGAGCGGCTTCGGAACGCGGGTCCAAAGCGGGTAAAATAAAGATTCCGCTGGGGGACGCGACAGTGGCTCAGACGGAAATCAGATTGCACCAAACCGTCTGGGCACATTCATGAAACTCCGAATTCTTTCCTGTCTCTTTTTGGTTATCCTCCCTGTGGCAATCGCATTGAGCGCCCAATCGGACGGCGACTATGACCATGGGATCATCGCTTACTCGAAGACCGCCCCTACTGATGCGGTGGCGCGCCTGCAGCAGCGGGTAGATTCCGGCGAGATCAACCTCGAGTACGATCCGAAGCTGGGGTACCTTCCCGCGATTCTCCGCGCCCTCGACGTGCCGACGTCCTCACAAAGCCTGGTCTTCTCCAAAACCAGTTTTCAGTTCACGCAGATCGCACCCAGCCGGCCGCGTGCGCTCTATTTCAATGATGAAGTCTACGTAGGGCATGTCCAGGGAAGCCCCACGCTGGAGTTTGCTGTCACCGATCCGAAACTGGGGGCGGTCTTTTACACGCTGGAAGAGGAAGAAAACGTCCGGCCGAAGTTCCAACGGGAGATCTATTTCTGCCTGATATGCCATAACTCCACTGCGGTTACCGGTGGTATTCCCGGGTTTATGACGCTCTCAGTGCTGCCGGACAAGGACGGGAATGCCATTCGCTCAGCTCCAGCCAACGCAATGAGTGATCAAACTCCGTTCGATGAGCGGTGGGGTGGCTGGTACGTCACGGGAACTCATGGAGCGCAGCGTCACCGCGGCAACACCATCGTCCCCTTGAGGTCGGCGTCGTTACTCTCGCGCATGGACTGGTCCGCGGGCGCCAACAAGGCCACGCTCGACCAGTTGGTTGACACAACGCCGTATCTCACGCCGCACAGCGACATCGTGGCCCTGATCGCGTTGACCCACCAGACCCGGATTCACAACCTTATTACCCGGGCAAACTACGAAACGCTTCGCGCTCTCCATGATGAAGAGGTCGCCAATGCCGGAGTGACGCAATCCGGAAAGGAGTTTTCCGCTGTTACTAAGGAGCGAATTCGAGGCGCCGTCGAACCTCTGGTCCGCGGCATGTTCTTCGTCAATGAGGCGCCGTTAACGGAGCCTGTTCGCGGCGTCTCCGGATTCGCCGCAGAGTTCGAGAAGCGGGGCGTTCGTGACAGGAAAGGCCGATCGTTGAAGGATCTGGATCTGAACCGCCGATTCCTGCGCTATCCGCTCAGTTACCTGATTTACTCGGAAGCATTCGACGCTCTGCCCGGTCCGGCAAAAGATTACTTCTATGAGCGTGCACGGAAGATCCTCTCCGGGGCGGACGCGGTGGACTTCAGACATCTCTCTGCCGAAGACCGCGACGCAATCCGCGAAATCCTCGAGGACACGAAGCCGGATTTTCTGCGCGTAGCGCCGTAAGGCCAGCCAGTTATTCCGGGATTTTCCGAAAGCCATATTCCAGCGTGAAATATCGAGGCTTCAACGGATCGACTGTGGGGCGAAGCTTCTCGAGCTCCGCCTCAGGCCCGTGCATTTCGAGGCGCACGAGGTCCGCAAGGGTCAGCGCTTCGCGCAGGAGCACATCGACATTTTTCAGATGATGAACTGCTCCGTTCGCGTCGACATATCCTTCGCGGCAGTGCACTTCGTCTCCATCAAAACTCCAACCGTAGTACAGGCACTTCGGCTCCGCAGAGGTCCGGGCAACGAATCGCTCGCAGAGATTTCGAAACGCGGCCATCTTTCCGGCATGAACCTTGAAGTAGGGAACGATCGTGCAGCAAGTGTCTTGTGTGGCCATAGAACTCCTCGGGGTCTGAGAATACTCGCGGTCCTGCAGGTTAAGCGACCGTGGAATGTGTCGGGCAAACTTCGAAATACCGTCATGCGGCATCGTCAGGATTCGATTGGTCGCGTTTTCCCACCGCCCACGTGAAAAACGGTGGACGAGGACGCGGCATCGCCATTGCCGCAGCAAAGGGCGGGCCCGTGTCACCTGAACGCTTGTAATGTGCCTCCGCCTTGTTCCGGAGACGTGCCGCTCGCTTCCTGTTTCCGTTGTGTTCGTAGTACTCCGCCAGCCGCCAATACCGATCGTACAGGTACAGATGAACCTCGGGTTTTGGCTCGCCCACGCGGCCGGCTCCGGCAACCCACAGCATTGCGTTTGTGATGATAAGGTCACTGCGTAATCTCCACGGTCCCTCTATGGTATGGCTCACGGAATTCGATTTCATTTCACTACAGACCTTCCGTTAAGGTCGGACACCCAATCGCACTCATCGCGCGCTCATGAACATGAACGTGCCGCTTTCACTAAGGGCTGCGAACTCGTCAACGCCGCTCGTGCTTACTCTGCTGAGCACGGTCGATGCACTCTTGAAATCGCTCAGATCAAAAGGGCAACCTCCAAGCGGAGGGGAAGGAACAGCAGCATCCTTTCGTTGAAATCCCTCGCGGGTAAGCGCCGCCAGCACTTGATCGAACCTGGCGGGCGAGAATTTCGAGACTGCACACCTTGCGTTCGTGTCAATGTCATGCACTTCAGTCAAAGGCCCAGCGTCATCCGGCAATACCTCGGGAACCCAGCCGCGCTCGAACAGCCTGTCATTCTTCGCGTCTGCAACGGTTGCGTAACGTGTCACGGGCTGTTCGTTACAAGCGGACGAGGCAGCCAGTACCAAAAAAGCGATTCTCAATCTCGCGGAGTTACTATTGCTCAACGTCACGAGAACTCTCTCGAAGGTTGCGCAAGGACATCATCATATTAATCACATCCACCTTCTCCGGGCCGATGCCCGCGAGTTCGTCCGCTTTGAGCCACCCCTCCGCGACAAGCCGGGGAAAGACGAGCATCAACACGGAGTAACGATAGTCATATTTCTGATCTATCTCCCGGCGTTTGTCGTCGAGGTAATCGTGCAGGCGCCAGATAACTCGATCATCGGCAGAACTGCCGAGTATCGCCTCAGCCTCTTGCCTCGCCGCCCTCAGTTCGCGAGCTAACGCAAGATCAAACGCGGCCCGCGCAGCTCTCTTCTGCGTCGCCGACCATGTAATTTCCCGCATCTCATTCACAATCGATACCTCTCTGTCGCATTGCATCTGAATTCGGTCAACGTCACCACAACTACGACCGGTAGGAGGCCAGCGCAGTTGTCACGTATTGAATCGACTCTACGGATACCAGAGGATAGTGGATCGCCTTCGGCGACCGCACGCGCTTTCTCGCGATGGAATCGCAGAAGATCAGGTCCGCGGCGCGGGCCGAGGCGGGCGCTTCACTCTGAAGATGAATCTCTCTCAGCTCGTGACGACTGCCCAACGCGGGCGCAAGAATGCTGCGCGCCACTTCAAGGAACAGCAGGCTCGAGGACACCACCGCGATCACCGAAGGCTTCTGCAGGTTTCGAATCGCTTTAAGGTGTTCATCTGCCAATGCATAGCGGACGGGCAGGACCGGCCGGTCCTTTGGAAACATCCCATCGACCTGACGATACGCGTGATGCGGTGTCACGGCCAGCGCACCGATTGCGAGACCGGGGTTAGCTTGAAGTTCCTCCCGCGTGCATCCATCGACGGTGCACCTCACGGCCAGACGAAGCTCCTCGCGCATCAGGTCTCGCAGTCCTTCGTCCTGTTCGACAACGAGCAGATGGTCCGGTGGCTCCAAAAGAAGCCGTTCGCGAACGCGTTCGCGCAGCTGCTGCAGGGAATATCCGTTCTCTCGGGCCAGCGCGATGGTCTTGTTGATCAGATCGTCGAGCGTAACGGCTTCGATTTGCACGTCCCGCGTGAGAACGGCCAGCCGGCTGCCCCGGCGTGGCTCGAGCCACTTTCGCTGCACGAGATCCTGGTAGGCCTCGCTGACCGTGTTGTGATGAACCTTCAGGCGGCGCGCAAGCTCACGAACACTCGGCAGCAGTTCACCATCTCTCAACCGCTGGGTCACGATCAGGAACATGATCTGTTCGGTCAGCTGGCGCCGGATCGAAACGTTATTCGTACCGTCAATATGGATGTCCATTCCGCGGCTATTCTATTCGGACAACCCGTGACACTCCAGAAACTGTCACCCGGCTTCCAGTCACGCCCCTGCCGCGCCTTTATCGTGACAACCATCTTTGGAAGGAGCACGATATGAGCGCACACGCAATCGACATGACCGCTGAGACGTCAGAGAAACCCTGGAAGCGCGGCTTCTGGAGCATTTGGGCCACACAGTTTCAGGAATCGTTCAGCGACCTCGCCTACCGTTGGCTTGTCTTCTCTTTCATCACTTCCATGGCGCTCTGGTCCGATGAGAGGCAACAGTACATGAAGGGGCTGGCAGGACTTCTCTTCGCCGCGCCCTTCGTTCTGTTCTCGCCCATAGGCGGATTTCTGGCAGATCGTTTCAGCAAACGCTTCGTGATTCTGGGGACGAAATTCGCAGAAGTAGTCGTCATGGGAATCGCATTCGCGGGGCTGGCCATGAACAACCTTCCCATCATGCTGATCGCGCTGTTCCTGCGGGGAATCCAGAGCGCCTGCTACAGCCCTTCGAAGTTCGGCATGCTGCCTGAAGTGCTGCCGGAAAGCCGGCTCTCCTGGGGTAACGGCGTTGTCGAACTGGGGTCGTTCGTTGCCATCATTGCCGGAACCGTAGCAGGCATGACGCTGTATTTCCGGTTTTCCCAGAATCTTGCCTATGCCGGCCTCATTCTCTTCGGTGTCACCCTGATCGGACTGATGCTGTCCGCAACTCTGCCTCGGGTCCCGGCAGCGGGTGGAACAAAGCCTCTGCGGATCAATCCGTTCAGTGGACTCCTCGAAGAATGGAAGTCGATGCGAAGCGACCGCACCCTGTTCCTCGCGGTACTCGGCATCACCTATTTTTTCATGCTCGCGGCGCTGCTCCAGAACGCCGTGAACGATTACGGAGTCAATGTACTCGGAGTAGGCCTGAACAGGACCGGATACCTTCTCGCCGCGATCGGAATCGGAATCGGAATCGGCAGCCTGGCTGCCGGCTACCTGTCGGGTGGGAAGATCGAGTACGGACTCGTTCCGCTCGGCGCTGCCGGAATGACAATCTTTTCTCTTCTCTTCGCGCGCGGGCCGGAGTTCATAACCGCCGCGGTGTTGCTCGCTGTACTCGGATTTGCAGGCGGCTTCTTTGCAGTTCCCGTCATGGCGATCATTCAGCATCGGCCGGATCCGGCAAGAAAAGGTGCGGTCATCGCAGCTTCCAACCAGATGTCGTTCATTGGCGTCGGAGCGGCCAGCCTCGTCTATGCTGCGCTCACAGGGCTCCTGCACGTCTCCGTTCCCGGGGTGTTTCTCGTCGGCGGTCTCATGACGCTCGTCGCAACGATCTACGCCGTCAGGCTGATGCCGGATGCGCTGCTGCGGCTCATCGTATGGGTTCTCGTTCATTCCGTTTACCGCATGCGAGTTCAGGGCCGCGAGAACATCCCCGCAAAAGGCGGCGCGCTGCTGGTGTCGAATCACCTGTCCCTGGTGGACGCGTTGCTGCTCGGAGGCTCCACCGACCGGCATGTTCGCTTCCTGATATTCAAGGGTCTCTACGATCGCCCCATCATTGGATTGTTCGCGCGCGCAGCTCGAGCCATACCGATCTCTTCGGAACAACGCCCTCGAGAAATGATCCGCTCTCTCCGGACCGCAAGCGAAGCCATTCGCAACGGCGAAGTCATCTGCATTTTTGCGGAAGGACAAATGACACGAATCGGACAGCTGCTGCCGTTTCGCCGCGGCTTCGAGCGCATCATGAAGAATGTCGATGCGCCGATCATTCCGGTTCACCTCGATGGTGTGTGGGGCAGCATCTTCAGTTTCGAACGCGGGCGTTTCCTGTGGAAGGTTCCTCATCGGGCGCTGCATCCCATCACAGTCAGCTATGGCAATGTGCTCCCATCGACATCGACGGCAGTTGAAGTCCGCCAGGCAGTGCAGGAACTGCAGACCGAAGCCTACAAAGAGCATGGAAAACGCCTGAAGCCGCTGCCTTACGCTTTCATCAAGAATGCGCGGCGGCACCCGTTTCGAGTCGCGATGGCCGATGCCACGAAGCGACTCCGCTTCAGCTCCGCGCTCACGCGTGCGTTGCTGCTTGCAGGAAGGCTCGAGCGCGAGTGGGCCGGACAGGATATGGTCGGCATTCTTCTTCCGCCGTCGCTTGCAGGAGCGTTGGTGAACTTCGCCGCGCTGATCTGCGGAAAGGTACCGGTCAATCTGAACTATACGCTGACGAGCGAGGGCATCGCGTCGTGCGCTCGACAGTGCTCGATCCAGACGGTGATTACGTCGAAGGCATTTCTCGAGAAGGTGAAGCTCGAAGTACCGGGTAGATCCATCCTGCTTGAGGATGCGGTTTCGAGCCCAGGAGTTGGCGAAAAACTGAGAGCCCTGCTCTCCGCATGGCTGTTGCCGGCATCAATGCTGGTCCGGAGGAAGGTTGAACCGCAGGACCTCGCGACGGTGATCTTTTCCAGCGGCAGCACGGGCGATCCCAAAGGCGTCATGCTCACACACGACAATGTCGTTTCGAACATCGCGCAGCTTGAACAATGCTTCGGCTTCGACGGTAAAGACAAGATCCTCGGCATCCTGCCTTTTTTCCATTCCTTCGGCTTCACGGGAACGCTGATGCTGCCGCTGACACGCGGGCTCGGCGTCGTCTTCCATCCCAACCCGTTTGATGCGAGGACCATCGGTTCCATCGTATCCGAGCATGGCGTGACGTTTCTGCTCGCTACTCCGACATTCCTCCAGTCGTACATCCGGCGGTGTGATCCCGGACAGTTTGGAAGTTTGAAGCTCGTGCTCGTGGGCGCCGAGAAACTGCAGGAACGGGTTGCGCAGGCGTTCGAAGACAAGTTCGGCATTCGTCCGTTGGAAGCCTACGGCTGCACGGAGTGCTCGCCTGCCGTTACCGTCAATACGCGCGACTTTCGTGCGAAAGGATTCCGCCAGGTCGGTGGAAAACGCGGAAAGATCGGGCATGCTTTGCCGGGAGTCAGCATTCGTATCGTCGATCCCGACACTATGGAGCCTCTTCCGGTCGGCCGCCCCGGCTTGATGCTCGTTCGCGGGCCGAACGTGATGAAGGGATATCTCGGGCGTCCAGCGGAAACGGAAAAGGTGATTCGGGATGGCTGGTACGTTACCGGAGACATCGCCACCATCGATGAAGACGGCTTTGTCGAAATCACGGACAGACTGAGCCGCTTCAGCAAAATCGGCGGAGAAATGGTTCCTCACGTTCGCGTTGAAGAAAAGCTTCAGGAACTGGCGAATGCGACGGATCAGGTTTTCGTCGTCACGGGCGGACCGGACGAGAAGAAGGGCGAGCGACTGCTCGTGCTGCACACACTGGATGAAGACCACTTGAAAGATTGCCTGTCACGATTGGACCAGACAGGGCTGCCGAATCTCTGGGTGCCGCGGCCCGGAGCGTTCTTCAAGGTGGACGCGATTCCGTACCTGGGCACGGGGAAATTGGACCTGAGAAGAATTCGAGAGCTCGCGCTGGGATTTGCGAACGCGTGAAAGGACGGGGGTAAGTGAGTGAAACGAGCGCACCCCTGGCTCCTCCCAGCACGCCTTCGGCGTGGAAGAAACTCTCGTAACGCGTGGCGCCTTGCAATTGGACTCCGCTGCCCCTACCATCCATGACCGGGTTTGTATTCGGACTGATTTGAAAGGAGTTCTATGAAAAGACTAATAGCGTTGTCCTTGCCGATGCTCATGGCGTTTATGTGCATGGCGCTGTTTGCGCAGGGACCTGGAGCCGGAGCGCCGGGAGCGGGCGGAGCCCCCGGTGCCGGTGGCGGACGAGCGGGCGGCGGTCAAGGCCGAGGGGGCAGAGGCCCGGCGGCGGCGCCTCCGGCAACCGGTCCGGTCGCCGATGCCACCAACAAGATCATCGACGCCATCAACAAACAGGACGCTGCGTTCTTCGACAAGGCGCTCACCGCGGATGCTATTCTCGCGGATGAAGACGGACACGTGGGCCTGCCTGCTCGCGTCTGGGTTATGCGATTGACCTCCTCTCCGAAAAAGCTCGCGATCACCGGCCTCAGAATCGGCGAACTCGCGGATGGCGGATGGGCCGTTTTCAATTACACGCTGGATGAGACGGCACAGGGCGCTCCCAACCAGATGAAAGGCACGAGCACCATCGTCTACAAAAAGAACGGCGCGGACCTTCAGGCTGCTCTGATTCAACTGTCGGTTAACGGCAGGGCAATCACCCCTCACTGAGTTTCGGGGTTGGGCTCGCGTCGGAAGGTGGGAGAAGAGAAGTTCAAAACCTAAGAACTTAGGTTTTGAATTTCTCTTCTCCCATCCGAGGCTGACTTCTCCGCGTTTTGTGTAAAGCTATTACTACCTCGTAATGAAGACCCTCATCGTAGACAACTACGATTCGTTCACTTACAACCTCTATCAGCTTGTCGGCAAGATCACGGGCACGCCCCCGATCGTAATCCGCAACAATGAGCTCACCTGGAAGCAACTCCTCGAACTCGCTCCTGACAACATCATCCTTTCTCCCGGACCGGGGCGTCCCGAAAACGAGCGGGACTTCGGAATCTGCAGGCGCATTCTTCTGGAATCGACAGTTCCTGTCTTCGGCGTGTGCCTCGGTCTTCAGGGCATGGGCTACGTCTTCGGCGGCAGCGTAGTGCACGCACCTGAGCCGATGCACGGACGCGCAAGTGTCGTCCATCATGACGGCAGCCAGCTTTTCGCGGGGATACCGCAACAATTCGAAGCCGTGCGGTATCACTCTCTGACGGTGGCCCAACAGGTCCCCGACTCCCTGCGCGTTACCGCCTGGACCGACGACAACGTCGTCATGGGGCTCGAGCATCGGGAGCGGGCGATATGGGGCGTGCAGTTTCATCCCGAGTCGATAGGAACCCAATACGGCGAGCAACTGCTTCGCAACTTCCTGGAAATGGCGCCGCATCGAACCGTGTCTCCGGTGGCGAGTTCGCCGCGATCCGCTCCGCGTCCCGAAAACTGGAAGACATTCTCGCGTCGCCTCGAAATCTATCCCACTCCGGACGACACGTTCTGCGCGCTGTTCGGCAACGTGTCTCCTGCATTCTGGCTTGATTCGAGCGACGGAGACTCGCGACGATCGCGGTTTTCCTTCATGGGCACCGGAACATTGATTCCAGACGCCCCCGTGTTCCACTTTCTCAAGAATGAGCTGCGTGACCGCTACTGCGTTGCTCCAGAGCTGCCCTTCGATTTCAACGGCGGCTACGTCGGGTATCTCGGATACGAATTGAAGGCGCTCTGCGGCGGCACAGCTGTGCACCGTTCGCCCTATCCCGATTCTCGCCTTCTCTTTGTGGACCGTTTTCTCGCATTCGATCATCACGAACGATGCGTTTATCTGGTCTATACGGGTACAACATCGGACCGCGGCGCGGCGCAGACATGGCTGGATCAGACGGAGCAAGTGCTTGTCCGCGGCGTCCCCACGGCTGCGGCACCGGAGACACTGAACGACTCACCCGTTGTATTTCTGGAGCAGGGTCGTGATGAATACCTTGCCAACATCGCGCGATGCCTCGAAGAGATCCGCGATGGAGAAAGCTATGAGATTTGCCTGACCAATCGCATCACCGCGGAAACGAGTATCGACCCGCTGGCCTACTACAGAGTGCTTCGACGACTGAATCCGGCGCCCTACTCCGCATTCCTCCGCTTCACGGAAGTCTCTGTGGCGTGTTCTTCGCCGGAGCGATTCCTGAAGATCGACCGCGCGAGGAACGCGGAATCCCGACCGATCAAAGGGACCGTGCGTCGCGGATCGGATACTGCGGAAGATGAGCGTCTCCGCGAGAGCCTTCGAACGAGCATCAAGACGCGGGCCGAGAATCTGATGATCGTGGATCTGTTGCGAAACGATCTCGGCCGCGTCTGCGACATCGGGAGCGTGCATGTGCCGCAGATGATGGAGGTGGAGTCGTATGCGAACGTGCACCAGCTTGTCAGCACGGTCAGAGGCCGGCTTCGCGAAGATGTGGCTGTGCTGGATTGCGTCCGCAGCGCGTTCCCAGGGGGATCGATGACGGGAGCGCCGAAAATCCGCACGATGGAGATTCTGGATCGGCTGGAGGCTTCGGCCCGCGGCGTCTATTCGGGGACGATCGGGTACCTTGCCCTGAATGGGACAGCGGATTTGAACATCGTGATCCGGACGGCGGTGTTCAGCGATGGGAAAGTATCGATCGGTGTCGGAGGCGCGATTGTCGCGCTCTCCGACCCGGAAGCGGAATTTGATGAGGCGATATTAAAGGGTCAAAAGCTGCTGGAGGCGCTCAGCGGATCCCGAGCAGAGTCCGGCCCTCGGCCGAAATCTTCTCCGGACCCCACGGCGGTTCCCAAACCACCTGAACGTCGGCTTCCGTGACTCCGGGAATCCCAAGAAGCTTGTTCTGAGCATCGGATGCGATCGAGCCACCCATGCCACAGCCCTGGGCCGTGAGCGTCATCTTGATGTCGATTCGCTTGCCCTGTTCGACCGGTGAAATCTCCATGCTGTAAATCAGTCCGAGATCGACGATGTTGACTGGAATTTCGGGATCGTAGCAGGTCTTGAGACGCTGCCAGACTTCCTTCTCCAGTTCCTCGCCTTCGAGCGGCACGGTACTGACCTCGGCCTGTGGGCGGGGTTGCTTTCCGATGGCGTCAGCGTCCTTGTCGGCAAGCCTGAAGAGCCCGCCGTAAGTAGGCACCATCAGTGTGTAGCTGCCCCCGAGAGCCTGGGTGATCGCGACTTCGGTCCCCTTCATCATCTCGATGGTATTGCCCTGCGGAATGGCCACCACATCCACGTCGCGTGACAGCTTGATGGAGTCCTCCAAGTAGTTCATAGCGTCTCCTCTATCCGATAAGTATACGACGTTGAGAGGAAATCGGGGCCGATTCCCCAATCACAACCTGTGGTAGACTGCCACGTTTCGGACCGCCTATATCCGCACACGGGAGGAATCATGAAAGACGGCTTAGAGGCTATTTTCAGGTGGATGCACGTCTTTGCAGGCATCATCTGGATCGGGCATCTTTATTTCTTTAACTGGGTCAATGGGCCGCTGGCAGCAAAGTTGGATGGGCCTACAAAGAAGGTCGTCGTTCCGGAGTTGATGCCGCGAGCGCTCTACTGGTTCCGCTGGGGCGCTGCGTGGACCTGGGTGACGGGCATCCTGCTGTTGGGCCTGGTGTATTACCACGGGATGCAGGCGTTTGCCGGCGGAGTGGAGTGGTCGTCGGGCGCGGTTATTATGATCGTCGTCACGTTTCTTGCGGTGTTCATCTATGACGCGCTGTGGAAGAGTCCGCTCGCGAGTAACCTGAGAGCCGCGGTGATCACGTCGTACATTCTGCTGGCAATCATCATCGCCCTGTACGCGCACTTTGCCCATTTCAGCTATCGCGGTGTGCTGATCCATACCGGCGTTCTTTTCGGAAGCACGATGGCGTTCAATGTGTGGTTCAGGATCTGGCCGGCGCAACAGAAGATCATTCGCGCGGTGAAGGATGGAGCTGCACCGGATGCCAATATCGTGAAATTGGCCGGCCTGCGGTCACGCCACAACACGTACATGTCGGTCCCGCTGGTGTGGACGATGATCGGGCAACACACGACGTACTTCTCAGGCGGGAATCTGGGAATTCCGAGCGAATACTTCTACATTTCCCTGTTGCTGATCATCATCATCGGCTGGCACATCGTGTTCCAGTGCTACAAGAAGGCGGGGAAAGTCCAGGGGTTCTAGGGAAGAAATTGAAATTGGAAAGTCCGGCATTGGAGACTCCAATGCCGGACTTTCCAATTTCAATTTCAATTTCTTAGGTTCGGGCGGTCTCGCCGATTTTTCTTACCGTGCCGCGATGACGAGCGGCGTTCTCAGCGTGAACTCCAGTTTCGTTTCCGCAGGAATGTTGAGCTTCTCACCCTTCGTGAGGACCTGACTGGCGGTTCCTGCTCCAGCGCCAACGCCGGCTCCGATCGCAGCGCCTTTCCCTCCGCCGGCGATGGCACCGATAATCGCGCCCACACCGGCTCCGATACCTGCACGCTGAACCGTCTGGCCCGTACGGCTTTTTCCAGCTTCGCTATATTCCGATGTGCTCATCGCATAAGGAATACCGTTGATGTAGAGCTGCGTCAGTTCAAGGCCGAGTTCTGCAGAACCTGCGATCCTTCCCGCATCATTGGCGGTTGTGATCCGACCTCGGACATCGGCGCCGCGGGGCGCTACTTCGATTTCGTTCACGATGATGGGTTCATCCAGAATTGCGACGAATGTCGCACCCGCCTTGCTGGTTTCACTGTTGATCGGATCCACGAGCTGAATGAAGACCTTGCTGCCGGTCGGCAGCGTGTATCCGGTATTCGCTGCGGTTGCGGACGGTGGTTGAGCCGGCGGACGTTCCGACGCCGGACGCAACACAGGCGTTGACGAATCCGACGCTTTCGAAGCCGTCGTGGATGAAGTCGCGGACGAAGATGAGGCCGATGATGCAGTGTTAGAAACGGAAGAGGCCGGAGCAGCAGTTACGGCCGGCGCGGGTGATGCCGCTGGTGCTGACGCCGCCGCAGGCGCTGATGCCGGAACGGGCGCGGACTCAAAGAGCACCTGTTGGACCTTCAGAATGTCGTAGTCCTTGATAGCTCCATCTGCTCCACGGAATTTCACCACTCGAGCAGTCCCGCCTTCGAAATAGCCCGAAACTCTTGTGCCATCCGTCAAAACCAACGTGTCTGCAAACGCCGGTGTGGCAACTGCCAATACCATGGCAACCGCAACCAGCTCCGCCAGTTTCTTCATCGTTTCCTCCTTACACCAGTTGGTCCGAAATTCTTAGACCCTCCGGTGCCCGAAATGTGAAGCGTGAAAAGTGTTTACCACGGGGCCGTCAGAGAAGGTCCTGCCGAAATGCCTTTGACAGTTGGCGCGGGATGTTAGATTAATGACTTTCGTTGCGCGCCCGTAGCTCAGCTGGACAGAGCATCTGCCTTCTAAGCAGGGGGTCACAGGTTCGAGTCCTGTCGGGCGTATTTAGATAAGTCAGACCAGGACAGCAGGTTGTGCTTTCCGTCTAATTCACTCCTTGGGAAGAAACTGAACAATCTCTGATGATTTGTGCGCGTGTCGATCGGAGCGTGCGCGCCGGGAACGAGCATCTGCACGTGAACACTCCTCGATTTTTTCCGGATGATTTCAATCAGAGTGGGGATCAGATCAGCTCGCGGCCATGGAGCGGGTTATCTGCTGCGCGCGCATACGGACGCGCCGCCACGACAGACGGACGATCAAGGTCAACCAAACCGTTGCCGCCAAGGCAGTTTCTATCCCGACGTACCGCCAAGCTCGAGGATCCTCCATGAATGCGAAGAGAACATGAAACCAAATCCACACCAGCAGAAGACCCGACGCAAGGCCCAAAGACCCAAAGACGGCTGCAATGAATGTGTAGCCCAAACTTCCGCCCTTAGGTGGCATCAACGAGCGTGTGCTGGATCGTTCGATCGATCGACCAACCATCCACCACTGCACCAGCAACAGTCCCCCGACGAGCGTGACGTTATCGAACTCTGGTGGTGGGCTCGTTGAGACAAGAATAATGTTTGACAGCACCCACGCGGGAAGGTTGATGGCAAAGGCAAGCGATAAGGGGAAGGTTGTGTACTGTTCGATTGAAATGTTCGGATCAGAAATTGGTGGCCAAACACCGGATGCCCTCACCAGCAGAGCGTAAAGGCACAATTGGGACACGGGAAGCATCCAACGCCACGGAAGCTCGTTTCGTCGTTTCGCCACCCAGTCAGTCAATCTTGCAATCACGTACCACTGGCCGAATGACAAAACCATCGTCACCAGCACCTGGTACCCGGCATATGATATTCCACCGACTCTTTCACCCAGGTAAACGTAGGCCGGAGGATAAACTCGGTTCAGGAGCAGACTGAAAGCTCTCTCGACGAGAGCGAGGGTCGGCTGTTGCAGCAGTCTCATCAGCCCTATGGAGGGCGCAAAGTCCGCTCCTTCCGGATCAAGTCCCCATCCAAACCAAACATAATCCGGAAAGCCAGGGAAAATACGTCGCGGGCCAGCGTAAGAAGTCGCGCGATAAACAATGTCGATCCAGAAGAGCAGCCAGAAGGCGGCGTTCGCAAACATGAATATGAGGATGGTCCGCCGAGCGCTATCCCTGTCCCATCCGTAAAAAGGTCTCTTCATCCGGCGCCCCACGTATGGCCAAACCCTTTATAGACACCTTTTGCAAAGTTTGCGCGAGTATTTATGATTGCTGCCCGAAACAGACACGTGCGCCATATGCCAATCGGCAAGAATTAACTTGGGTAGGGCCCCGTCAGCCTGTTGCGGGCCGCGCGGGACTGAACAATTTACTACTCAATTTTTCCCGAATGGGATGAACTAAGCCGGACTGAGACGGACCAGCACCACGAAGAACCAGTCAGCTGGGCTGTCTGGACCTAACTTCTAAGCAGAGGGTCCCCCGTTCGAGTCGGGGCGGGCGTATCAGTAACTTACAGACAATTTGACCAGTCGAAAAAGCCAGATAATTAACGCTCTGATTAACAAATCGAGATTGCTAGGAGACTGTAGTGGCTGAGAAGCAAAGAAGGCCTGTCGCCGTTTGCACCAACTGCAGAGCGTTTTCCTATCACTTGCCAGAGGTAGAAGACATCAATCGCTCTTAAGCGTCTTCGCTGAGAATTGACAACGATTCAACCTCATGGGACGCTTCCTCCCGATGAAACTCGCTGCTCTCCTACTCCTACTCCTCCAGACCCCTAAACCCCTCGACCCAACAGTTGCGACCTGTCAGGAACTAGTCTTCACTTCGAGAGATGAGGTGGATGAGTTGATGCTCCAGATGCGACAATTCGCTAGCGATAAACGCCCATCATCAGGAACACCTGTTGGGACTACTGGGCCAATTCCAGTGATCCGGGGGAAGAGGATTGAGAATTTGATGTTTGAGAAGAAGCCAGAAGTCGAAGCTCCCGTTATTGAGGGTGCGCCTCAGAAAGAGGCCGAAGCCCCCGCGAATAAATCCGACTCTCCTCAATAGAATGCGAAAGGCTCTCTTCCGAGTTGTTGTCGCTTCGCTCTAATAGTGGATCAAACCCTATACTGCCCGGTTAGGTTGCGTGGGGATGTCAATGGCCCCCCTCCGCTTCGATAGGTGCGTGCGATGAACTGCTGCACCATTGCGATTTTACAAGTCTCGACGACACGAGTAGAGTTTGCGGTCAGTTGTTTCCTGGAGAATGGACCAATTTGGAACTGATGGTAATCAACCTCAGCAGATCCGAAGGAACATAACCTCTATGAGTGGCGGTCTCCCCTTCGACCCACTGCGGGGCGCGTTGTACACAAAAGATGAGTTGTTCCATGAATTCATCATGGACGACCCAGATTCATACGCGCGATGTACCGACATTGAGATCCTTAAGTATTTCTTCAAGAACGGCAAAAATCCTGTAAGAGACAGCCGCGCCAGTACACTCCAGGCGTTACACGACAATTCGATTGCTGGGTGCGCAGCAGAACTTCTGAATAGATCGAATCGAACTATCGCAATAATGGGAGGTCATGGCATTGATAGAAACAAAGATTCCTATGCCCGGTGTGCACAACTTGCCTATGCGCTTGCCGGGAAAGGCTGCTTTCTCGTCAGTGGGGGTGGACCGGGTGCGATGGAAGCCACCCATCTAGGTGCTTCTTTTGTACGACGATCCCTAAACGACCTGGATGCAGCGATAAAGGAACTCGGGCGCCGTGCGACGCTTCCGGCAGACTATAAGAACTTCGTTTCACCGGAAGGTGCGATAGACCGAAACATTGCGCGCGCACTGCATGATTGGCTCGCGCCCGCCATTCAAGTCGCAGACAGTCTCGGAGACGAACTTGGCCCGAGTCTGGGAATTCCGACCTGGCTCTACGGATACGAACCAACAACACCATTCGCATCTCATATTGCGAAGTACTTTCAGAACAGCCTACGCGAGGACGGCCTGGTGACGGCCGGAGTGGCTGGGATTGTGTTTATGGAAGGCAAAGCGGGAACGATCCAGGAAGTCTTTCAAGACGCGACCCAGAATTATTACGGAACTTTTTGCCCAATGGTCTTTCTCAGTTCGCCTGCGGAGAGCGGCCATCATTATTGGGAGAAGGCCTTGCCCGTTCGAGCGCTGATTGAAAGTCTCCTCGGGAAGCATCCACAGTTTCCGTCAAAGGTACTCTTTACGGACTCATCCGAAGAAACTGCCAACTTCTTAATCAGCCAGTTTTGAGAGGCCATAGAGGTTAGCTCGAGCTGAAAACCCCAAGACCAGAAGCGGGACCATTACCGTAGAAAACATACCCATGATCGTCCGATCTGTGACACAGACGCAAAGCGCAGGACAAAGTTAGGTTCTTGTGACCCCCGGCCAGGCCTATTTCCCGTCGTCATCTGGGCACGGACGTCAACGAGCACCTGGTCATAGGAATCCAGTCGGATAAAACCAAAGCGCGGATACTCGAGTGGGATAATCGGCGAACCCAGAGCGTTTCCCATCGTGGGCGGCGGACTGGTTTCCAGCGGCCACAGGGTTTGTCCGTAGTTTCCGACCCAAATAATTTCGGCAACCTGGGATCGAACAGACGACCGCTACCCGCGAATCGTGGTTGAGGTCCGCGCTCGATCGATGCGGAGCGTTCCAGATGTCGCCATTTAGCCGGCACATGAGCCAGAATAACGCAGCATGAAATACAAGATTGGTAGTCTCTCCCTCGTGCTGGGCCTATCGCTCTGTGCCTCAAGAGGAAGCCGGATATCCGCGCAACAGGCCCCGGCGGCCCCAAGCCCTCGCCAACTGTTCGACCAGACGTGCGTCACGTGTCATGGCAACCCGGCCGTTCCGCGCGCTGCAGACCCGGCGGTTCTTCGCCGGATGACGCCTGAACGTGTCTACGAAACGCTGACGACGGGCGTAATGAGTGCGCAAGCGCGTGACCTTGACGACGCGGCGAGGCGCGCTATAGCCGAGTATCTTGGCGATCGTAAGCTTGGCGCAGGGGAGGTCGGCGACGCGAAGTTGATGCCGAACCGCTGCCAGGCCGGTCGTGTCATGAGCAATCTTGCCACCCGAGCATGGAACGGCTGGGGTGCCGACCGCGAGAATACGCGCTTTCAGCCCTCAGAGCGTGCGGGGTTGTCGTCTTCTCAACTGTCGCGCCTTCAACTCAAGTGGGCCTTCGGGTTCCCAGGCGCATCGGCCGTCTACGGTCAACCGACCATCTCGGGTGATCGCGTGTTCGTGGGAGCAGACACGGGGTACGTGTACGCGCTCGATCAGTCCACTGGTTGCGTCCACTGGTCGTTTCAGGCGCAGGCGGGTGTTCGTAGCGCTGTCACTATCGGATCGGTAGATTCGAGTGCACGAATAGGAGCGTACTTCGGTGACATGAAGGGCAACGTCTACGCGGTCGATGCCAATACGGGCGAGCAGATCTGGAAGGTCACGCTAGACGAACACGCGCTGACGCGCATCACCGCTGCTCCTGTTCTCTACCAAAACCGGCTCTTTGTCTCCGTCGCGTCGTTCGAAGAAGGCGCCGCGACAAGTTCGCGCTATCCGTGTTGCACCTTTCGCGGCAGCGTCGTGGCGCTCAGCACTAATTCGGGCCTTCAGATCTGGAAGACGTTCACCATCGCCGAAGCTCCGAAGGCCACCAGAATGACTTCCGCAGGGACCCAGCAGTTCGGGCCTTCAGGCGGGGCCGTGTGGTCGGCACCGACCATCGATGCGCAACTGAACGTGCTCTATGTCGGCACCGGTAACGCCTACTCCAGGCCAGTGGCGCCGACGACAGATGCGATCATGGCGTTCGATCTCGACACAGGAAGAGTTCGCTGGGTTTCTCAAGCAGTGAGCAATGACGCCTGGATTCCTGGCTGTTCGACCCCCTCCACCGCGGGCAACTGTCCGGAGAACATCGGGCCCGACTACGACGTCGGTGCTTCGCCCATCCTCACGCGCCTTGCGAACGGGCGTCGGTTACTTGTCTCGGTACAAAAGAGCGGCCAGATCTGGGCGCACGACCCCGATCGGAACGGCGCCGTGGTCTGGAAGACGACTCACGCCGGCCCGCCAGCGACCGCGGAGGGCGAGATGGTGTGGGGAGCAGCCGTTGACGGAAATAACGTGTATGTCGGATTGACCAGCGGCGGAATCACCGCACACGCACTGGATACGGGGAAACAGGAATGGCTTACGCGGCTCACTCCGGCGGCTGGTCGTCGCGTTGGTAATAGCGGCGCAGTCAGCGCAATTCCCGGCTTGGTGTTCTCGGGCGGATGGGACGGTGTGCTTCGCGCTTTTTCCGCAAACACCGGCCAGTTGTTGTGGGAATACGACACAATGCGAGCCATCGAGACGCTGAACCGGGTGCCGGCTAGAGGCGGATCCATGGGAGCTCCAGGGCCGACGATCGCCGGCGGAATGGTATTTGTCGGATCCGGCTACATTGGAGTGCGCAGCGGTACGCCCGGCAACGTGTTGCTTGCGTTTGGAGTCGATTGAGTGCGAAACGGTCGCCGCGACTTACTACCCACTTTGTTGCTGGGTATACGATCGCCCCAGGTTACAGGCAACGGTCGGTTTTGTGTTGCTGGCTTTGCTTGCTCAACGCGAACCTGGGGATCCTGCCGAAGGTTTTGTGCCACCTTTCCGAAATGCCGCCGATTAGCTGCCGAAAGGCTTTGGCCTTTTCGTGTTCTTCTCTACCGAAGTTCAAACTCTCCTCGGTCTGTACGAACTACCCCGACCAGCACGGGCTTAAACGCTGGGTAAACCTCGAGGTCAAGATCGAGTGCCGAGAGCAATCGCTTCACGCGCTCGGGTTCTGGGTGTTCCGCGAAGAATGAGACGAGTTCCGCGCCGCGCGCCGCGCTCGCCGCAGGATGACTGCTGGATTGCCAGTCGATGAAGAAGGGAACGATGCCGTCCTCCTGCACGACCGTCGGCTCCGTGAACTGCCAGGCCAGCATGACGCCATCCGACCGCTGGCGACTTCCGCCTGTGACCGGTCCCAGTTTCACACCCCTGTCGCGCGCCGCAAGGACCAGGCGCTCGAGACCGGAGGATTTCGCAGCCCACGTTACGAGCTTCGGGCTTTTCAGGTCGTCAATGCCGAACCAGGTGGAGCGATCAGACAGATGCTGCTCAGGATCCGGGCCCACGATCTCGAGGTACGCGCTTGGCCCGATTGCCAGCAGCGCGTTGCGCGTGCCCCGCCCCGGATGCCGTCCACCTTCGGATGCACGCACTCCGAGAAGCTGCTCCAGCGCCACGACCGTCGCATCCAGATCCGGGGTGGCATAGACGAGATGATCTACCTGATCAATTGCCGACATAGAAACTCACCGCATCGTCGCAGGATCGCATACAACGGATGATTCCGCGTATCATCCACCGCCCACTGTGCTTAGCCTAAAAAATTTAAAAAAAAGCATGCAAGAAAGGCAATGTCCACGAAGCTATACTTCCGCCGATTTGTAGGAGACTTAATGGACGTACCCGCCAAGATAGAGTTTTTAAAGACCGCTCTTGCGAGCCAGGAAATGACTCTGCGTTTGCATACAGCTCTGGCTGCGGTGTTGTTCGTTGTGGGAATGGCGGCGGTCCTTCTGAGTTTCGTGAGTTCGGGTCTGATTCTCGCGGAAGGCTTGAAAATGGCGCAGGCATTAGGTGGGATAGTGGTCGCCACAAGTGGCTTCATCCCCATTTTCTTCAGCCGCCGTGACAGAGTCATTGCCCTGCGTTCCTTGCTTCACAGCTATCAACACCAGCAAGTGGGAGGCCTGAGTCCGGACGCGAGACTCGATCGATATTTCTATCAGTATTTCGCCATGGTTCTGGGAGAGGAAAAATGAAAGATTCGACTTCGTTAACGCCTGGCGACGAACTTCCCGGCATGCTCGAGCGCATCGAACGCAGGGAGAAGTCTGCACGGATCCGCGGCGTGTTGTATTCGCTCCTGCCTGTGGTGCTCACCGTCGCCTTGCTTGGCTATACGGCTTCGAGCGTACGAAAGGCCCAGGAGCAGATCGACGCTTTGAAAAAAGAAGCGTCAACCTACACCACGCAAATTGACGCGCTGAAGAAAAATACAGAGTCCTACAAGACCCAGTCACAATCGCTGCAGGGCGACACCGAAAGCTACAAGACCCAGGTGACAGAGTTACAGACTCAACTGGCCGAAACGCAAAAGGCACTCTCCGAAGCTGTGAACCTCAGCCGAGCCGTCCGCCCGATCGATTATGCGAACGCCAAAGAATTGGCCAGCCGCTTCCCCGGTAGTGAGAGCCTGTTGTTGGATCTTCTTGAGCTCCGGCAGCGGCGAATCAAATGGAAGGTTGGCGGTCAATCTCCTCAGGAGGGGTTCGATTCTCCCAGTTTCGCTATGTATTTATTGAAGCAAAAGCGAGTGTCGGGAATCGACTTGCAACCCGGCGAATCGCTGTCCGTCGCCAGCCGCAGCCTGTCGAGCAAACTCCCGACAACCACCCAGCCCCGAACCGGCGACCTCGTGTTCTACTCTGCCGGCTACGCGATGTTCTACTTTGCGGATCCACGCGAAGGGCCATTCGTCCTGGGAATGACACCCTTCGGAATTGCCGCGTTGAAATCCGACTTTGCAAAGCCTGTCGGTTATCGACAGGTGGAGTGGCGATAACCGCCACTCCTGCAGTCGGATTCTTAAAGCTCGACTTTCAGCACTTCACCGTTTCCGATCGTCACTCCGCGATTGGTAACATAAATCGTTCCATCATCGTCGACGAGAACGGAAGTCGGATGGTCAAGGCCTTCGAGCACAGTCTCTCGCGTACCGTTGGGTAAGACGCGAAGAAGACGGCCACCGGGGCCGAGACCAGTGGCTCCGCCGGCATACTCGACAACGTAGAGACTGCCGTCAGGACCAAAGGCGAGATCCAGAATGGTTTTGAATCCAGTGAGAATTACCTGGGGTGCCGAACCCGGCACGACGCGGTAGATACGAGCGTCCCCATTGTGAAAGGGCGCTCCTGTTAACTCGCCCAGGTAATAGGCGCCGTCGGGTCCGACAGTGAGTCCTGTGGGAACAGGGTCCAGATTTCGTACGGTACGGGGAAAGACGGCGATCGTCGAGATCGCCCCGTTTGCAGCGATTCGAAGCAGATCGTTGCCGCCTGCATCCGTGACAATACGGGCGCCTGCCTCGGCAATGATGCCGAATGGATTGCTGTCAATCGGATTACCGGCAGGATTGGCCGTGGTTTCATAGTTGGAAATGTCCGCGATAACCTTCCATTTGCCGCTCGCCGGAGCGTGAACCAAAGTACCGAACATGGAACCGTCGGGTCCGAAATTGGAGCGAAGGGCAGGGTTACCCCCGAACCCCACGGTGATGTATAGGCCGCCACGGCCCTGAAACGAAATATCCTGCGCTCCAACAGATTGCCCGGCCGGATCCACCTGTGACGGCAAATCGGTCACGACGCGCTCCTGTTTGCCTCCCCACAACCGTGTCACGGCACCCGTCGCGCCGTAGCACTGAAGCATTCCTCGCAGAGTCTGGCAAGGACCGGTTCCACCACGGCCGGCCTCCACGACATAGAGTCCGCCTTCAGGCCCAAATGCAAGTCCGCGCGGATTGTCCAGGCCTCGCATGACAACTTCCACGGTTGGGGCAGACAACACTAAAGCAGAGAGCATTAACGCTGCGACAACCGACACCAACGACAGCCTCACGAACTTGTGCAATCTCATGGATATCCTCCGTTGATATTCCTTCAAACTCTTAGTGCAGAATCAGAATGCTGAAAACAGGGACAGGAATAGTACCACCATCGCGGCTTTCGAAGATTTGAGCTTTCTGTTCCGGAATCAAGGAGTCAGGTAAATGCCCACATCCCCCGAGCACCCGGGAGCAGAGCAAATGAAACCATTCCCCAGACTCGTTTCGCGAAGGTATATTCGGCTTTGGCTCGGCTGGAAGATGATTGACCGCGCGGACACCTTGCATCAGATCCTTTAGACGCGTTTGCCTCGGCGACCCCCAGGGAGTTGAGCCCGCCACCCGAAGCCAATCACTATGCCGGCACCGCCGATCATCACGAAGCCAAGGATGGACCCGGCCTGATGCTCGGAGGCCGTGCAAATATTCTGATCGATGCACTCGGGGGAGAGAGTGAGTCCAACAGCCACTGACATGAGGACGAAAAGGAACGCAGTATACAGTGCAATGATCACAAGTCTCCGTGCAGCAGATGGAAACGGACGGCCGGCCTTCGACTCTTCCGGCACAAAATAGTCCCGCGCGTCCGCGGCTCGCGGGTTCCGAATCCTGACCTCTGACCCGGCGGCCAGGTCGTGGAGACCCTGCGCCCTCTTCGTGATGAACATGAAAGCAATCGAAAAGATGCCAAGGAAAGCTTTGACTACCGACCTGATAATTGCCTTTGGCAGGGACAAGTTCTGGCGGGTCCCGACCTGCACGACAGAAATATTGAAAGCGCGATGGCCAAGGGTCCCGCCGTATTGGCTGACCATCAGCGGTTCATAGAGAAGAATGCTCGTTACGATTAAAACGAAGATCGCGGAACGCGCAAACGGATAGCCCTCCAGGGCTGCCCCTGCCGCCACCCCTCCGACAATCAAGAATGTCAGGCAAATGCCGGTATCAAGAAGCAATGCGCGAAATCTTAGTTGGAATGACGCGTACCCAGCACTGGTGCTGGCAATCGATAGAGGGAGCATGGCGGCCCACAGTATAGACCTTCCGCAGGGTTTCTACGGGTGAGCAAAAAAGTTTGAGTCACGTGTGGACCGCAACCACAGGCAAGAAAACAACCACGCGGTGATTCACAACAGGTTTGGCAGCCCGCCGGATTGGTGTATATTTTTCCGCGTGAAAAAGCTCTGGAGTATCTTTTCCACTCTCGCCCTGATGGCAATCCTTGCGGCCGGTGTGGTCCCGCGGATCCCCGCTAACGCGCAGAATGCTCCGAAGAACCTCAAAGTGCTGACGCCGGAAACCTACATGGCTGCGATGCAGACCTTTCCGGTCGCGCTCGGCGTCCAGAACCAGGGGGGCTGCAACTTCTGTCACGAGGCGGACCGCTCACTCGACACCAAGCCTACAAAGTTGAAGGCTCGCGAGATGATCGAGATGGTAGCCGAGATCAACGCGAAGTTCGGCGACGGGAAGGTACACGTGAGTTGCTGGACCTGCCATCAGGGCTCAACCAAGCCGGAGACCGCAAGACCACCCACCCGTTAGATGCCTCCGACGTCTTGCGCGTACTTTCGCCTTGGACGCCGACAGACCCTTCTCTTCCATCAAACATTGACGGCTTGCTCCGCATGAAGCAGCGAAAACTTCCCTTATCGTGGTTTCATTGTCGTGAGGAACTCCAGCTGTTAATGTTTGGCTACGAACCATTTCATGACTAGCTTTCTGCTGCTCTTATCACTTTTCGCACAGGCTCCTGCAGGTCTCCAGGCGCAGACCGGCATCGTCACGGGTGTAATTCGCACGGAAGAAGGTCTTCCTCTGGAGGGAATCCGTGTCGCGGTTACTCCGGCCAACCAGCCGATTGCCGACAGCTTGCTTGAAAGCCTCGGACCAACGGACAGTATGGGGCGGTATCGTCTGGAAAATGTTTCGCCTGGCCGGTACAACATTCTAATCGGCCGCGGCAATTTGTTGAGGTATCACCCTGGAGTGGTCGAGGTCGCGCGAGCCACGACAATTCAGGTCGTTGCGGGTTCGACGACAGCCGTTGCAGACATGGTTTTTCCCGGAAAGAATGTGACAGGCCGCGTCGTTGACTTCGCCACGGGTGCGGGCCGTCGCATCGGAAATCTGGTTCTGTGTTGCTACTCTTCCGGCCAGACGATTGTTTCCCTGGGAGCGCTTTCAGATCCGCAGGCAGCGGCTGGTGTTTTCAGGGCGCAGATCGCCGACGATGGCAGTTTTGTTTTTTCGTCTGTGCCTCCGGGCAACTACTCCCTCTCGACGACAGCCGGTCCTGCGAATCCCAACATCATTTCCATTAGCTCGGCGCTTACAGTGGGAGAGAACCGAGCAAACACGGGGCTCCAACTGCAGGTAACGAGCGGCGTTGAGGTTCAAGGGACTGTTTTGGATCAAGCTGGGCAGCCCGTGACAGGAGCCGTTCAGCTGCGCCCCAGCCCGACGAATTCTGCATTCAACATGACCGGCTCGCCGACGAACACCACCGGGGGACGTTTTTTTGTCCCGGGGTCAGGCTCCTCGCTCGAGGCGATCCAGGATCAGCTCTTCAAGTCTGCCGTGATCCACTCGGATCCGATCGGTCCAGACGGGCGCTTCTCAATCAAGAGGGTTTATCCCGGCACTTATGTGCTGAAAGTCAACACAACGGGTGTCACTCTCCTCGAGCGCGAGATTCAAGTCGGGATCGGCGGCTTGGCGAATGTTTCGCTGCAGGTTCCGGTGATTAAAGTGACCGGACGGGTTATTGCTCCAGACGGAGGTCCGCTGCCGAAGCTTAATTACATCCGTCTGGTCCGCAGCGCGCCGGAATCACAGACCTTCTACGCCTTTCCCGATACCACAGGAGAATTCTCTTTCCTGCTCGTACCAGGCACGTATCGAGTATTTGCTGAGACGCTGGGACCTTTAGTTCAATCCGTGTCGGACGGTTCGCGAGATATTGCGAACACGGAGTTCACAATTGAAGGCGGCCGAAACCAGCAAATTCTCGTAACACTCGGAAAGTAGTCAAGCCGTGCGGCTTCGAGTCAACCGCCGTCCTTATTTGCGACCATAGACCTGATACTGGCCCGTTGTAGTTTCCGATGCCGTTATACGAAGAAACACGGTCCTGCCGGGCACATCCACGACGACCGTACCGCCGAGATTACTTGATGGCGCCAGAGGTATTAATCCTTCGACTATACCTGGCGTCATTTCCAGAAGAGGCGTGACCGTCACGTTTGCCGAACCACCGGACACGAGACGACTGGCGACGCGAATCTGCTTGAAGCCGCTAACGTCAATGGGGCCGAGATGAAGGCCTAATGGCCCCCCAGGACTCACTTCCCGCGTTTCATTAAGGAGCAGGGCCGTTTGCGACGAAGCATCCACCGGAAGTGGCAGCGGCCCATCGATCGTGACTCGCGGTCCGCTATTTTGCGCAGCCACCGAGTGATTCATCGCGAACCCGATAACCAAAGCCAGACTCATCACGGCCACAGATGTAATCAGCCTGTTGCGAGACGTGCGCATTTCGCACCTCCTTAGTTTTGGGGATTGGTGAGATGGATTATATGCTCCTCAAGCCGGCTGAGTTGAAGCGAGAACTGCGACGTTCGTTTCAGGGCAAATCGCGAGAAACGATGTGTTCACCCGGATTAAACTAATGAGCTCCGCCAGGCAGTGATCACGCTGATGGATTGAGCCTGCGATTCGCCGGTCTGCACAAGAAACCGTTGTCCGTCCTTCGAGGGCGCGTAGTCGCTGCGCAAGCCGAAGAAATACTCAATAGCCCTGGTTCGAAAGAGAGAGGTGGGAAGGCCGGCCCGGTCCGGGCTGGGCATTGAAACAGCCATCAGTGTTTTATCCGGGGCGAGATAAAACAGCTCTTTACCGTCGGCCCGCCATCGCGGCTGCTTGCCGCCGGCAGTGGAGATTCGCCACTTCGCTGTTGGATTGGGAAAAGGCGCGACGTAAATCTCCAGCGTCCCTGATTCCGTGGACATGTAGGCCATCCAGTTGCCGTCGGGTGAAACACGGCCCTCGAAATTATCTGACGGAGAAGGACTGTACGGCTGCAGTTTCCGTTCACCCTTCAATGGCAACATCCAAAAATCCCGCCGCCCCTCAGCGGTCACCCCGCCAATGACGATGTAGCGACCATCAGTGGACCAGTCCGTGGGCGCCGATGGTCCTATCGGCCCCAGAGAAATCAGTTCTTCTTCGGGACCGCCGCCGGCCGATCGCCTGAAGATGCCTAAGGAAGTCCGATTTGTTCGCGCGTACACGATGTCAAATGTCGTTGGGGACCAGTATGCCTGCAGCGCCCATGACGGACCGAACGTGAGCCGGGTCGGAACGTTGCGCGCAAGGTCGAGAACCCAGAGTGATCCATACCCATCGTCATACCGTTCGAGAACCGCATACTTCTCGTCTTTGGAGAGATCCATGTGAATAAACGGTCCGGTTGGACCGACACTCTTCTCCGGCTTTCCTGAGCGATCAAACCACTCCAGATGGCTGGAGGGAGGCACGGACTTTGCGTACACCAGAACGCCGGTTGCCGACACATCAAACCGGCTTGCGCCGTCAAAACTCCAGACGTCGCTGCCAACCGTCCTGGGTTCGCCCTCCGTCTGCAGGCTGGATGGATTGAACGAGACTGCCAGCAATTTGTCGCCCTTGCCGAAAATCAAGTGGCCAGGAGCCGCGAAACGGGCATTGATGACATGCGGCAGGATTCGCGTCACTTCCGAAGACCCTAACCGGACTGCGTAGATCCCAGTCTTTTCGGGGTCCTCGGTCCTCTGCGTGAACAGAACAGTCTTTCCATCCGGGAAAAAGCAAGGATACATCTGAGGAGCCGCAGTGGGAGACGACGGATTTATCAGCGGAGTGCTCGTCCCCCCGCCCGCGGGG
>Ga0068859_100000916_pt1 | contig 30183 bp, 24 predicted proteins | sample KBSSwiS22_FD_66585 | JGI IMG/M metagenome (GOLD analysis project Ga0068859, IMG submission 66585) | Switchgrass rhizosphere microbial communities from Kellogg Biological Station, Michigan, USA - KBS Switchgrass S2-2 | ecosystem: Host-associated > Plants > Roots > Rhizosphere > Soil ...
CCGGCGGGACCCTCGCTTCGTGGGAGCGGATGCACCGCATTAACCTGATGACCGCCGTGACCATGAGCAAGGCTGCTCTGCCCGCTCTTGCCGCCTCCGGCGGAGCGATAGTCAATATCGGTTCCGCGGCTGCGACCTGGGCGGCAGTGGGCATGGGCAGCTATGCCGCATCAAAGGCCGCGGTGCATCGCTTCACCGAAAGCCTTGCCGCGGAGGTGTCGGACCGCGGGATCACGGTCAACGCGATCCTGCCGAGCGTGATCGACACGCCGACCAACCGCAAGGACATGCCCGACGCCGACTGGAACAGCTGGGTCCAGCCGGCCGCGATCGCCGACGTGATCCTGTTCCTTGCGTCACCGGCGGGACGCGCGGTCACCGGCGCGCTGATCGCCGTGACGCGCGGCGGCGCACCCGCATAGTCGATCTGGCGGTGGACCGGGCAAGCAGATCATGGGGAATGCTCGCATGATCTGGTGACGAAATGAGGGCGGCACGAAGGGCTGCAAGAGACGAACAGAAAACCAGAGAAGGATACCACCATGACGCAAGCGGCTCCGCTGACCCTGCTCTCGCCCACGGCGATGGAGTGCCCATTCCCCACTTATGATGCCATGCGGGAGGAAAGCCCGATCTACCGCGACGCCGGGACCGGCTTCCTCGTTGTCACCCGCTACGAAGACATCAAGGCGATTGCGGCCGACCCGGCCACGTTCTCGAACAAGACCGGCCTTCTTGGTCAACGTACGTCGGCCGCGCAGAAACAAGTAGCAGAGCTCTATGCCACGGAGGGCTTTGCGCCCATCGACACCCTCGTCACCAACGATCCGCCGAGCCACAAGCGCTATCGCTCGCTGGTCGACAAGGTGTTCAGCCCGGTGCGCATCAAGGAGGCCGAGGCCGCTATCGTAGAGCTCATCAACGAACTCATCGCCGCTTTCCCACAAGAGCCGTTCGACTTCGTTCCGGCCTTCTCCATCCCGCTTCCCGTGCGGATTATCGCCCGTCAGCTCGGCGTGCCGCAGGATCGAGAGGCGGATTTCAAGCGCTGGTCCGACGCCCTGATTGGCTCCGCCAACCAGGGACTGACCTCTGAGCAGGAGCTGGAGAACGCGCGCACCATCGTCGAAATGCAGCAGTTCTTCCGCGACATGGTGCGTAGGACGCGCGAGGCTCCCGACGGGACCTTGCTCAGCGCGCTTGCTAATACCGAAGGCGACGAAGGGCTGATGTCAGAGGCGGAAGTCGTCTCCTTGCTGATGCAGATCCTGGTGGCCGGGAACGAGACCACTACCAACGCCACCGCCGCTGCCGTGCTGCGCCTCGCGCAGAACGCCGAACTGCAGGCAAGGCTGCGTGCCGAGCCTTCGCTGGTGCCCGTCTTCGTCGAGGAGGTGCTACGGCTCGACGCTCCGCTGCAAGGGCTGTTCCGCCGGGCAACGTGCGCTGCCGAAGTGGGCGGCGTGCCGGTGCCGGAGGGATCGATCCTCGACATTCGCTGGGGCGCCGGCAACCGCGACGAACGTCGCTATGCCTGCCCGGACGCCGTCGATCTCGATCGCAAGAACCCTTCCCAACACCTTGCCTTCGGTTTCGGTATCCACTTCTGCATCGGCAACCAGCTGGCCCGCGCCGAACTACGCAACGGCATCACGGGGCTGCTGGAGCGGTCTGCGACGATCAGGCTGGCGGACGTGGCCGAACCGGTCGTACGCACGCCACATTTCTTCGCACATGGCCTGCGCTCGCTGATGATCGACTTCCACCGACGCTAGCGCCTCGCGGGGGGTAGCGGAGATCGGTTTTCCGCCAAATTTCAGCTTATTACGCATAAACTTCGGGACGAACTCTGAAGTCGGAAGGTTTATTCTCATCGAGGACTCCAAATATCCGTCGGTACTCTGGTGCTCGCCTGTACTCGACTATTTCACCTGAGCGGCCCGGAAATCCTCCGCGCTCCGAGTGAACGGGCGAATCTGAACGGGAATGGCCGACATCGCCGGCATGGCGTTGATCGTCTCTACGCGGCGATCGGTGCGGACAAGCAGGTTGGTGCAGACGCCTGCGCGCGGGCTGGCGCCTGTGTCCGGTAGTCCACCCCAGCCATGACTCATAGAGACGACACCCTGGCGCATCGTATCGTCGGCTTCGACGACCACTTGTACTTGCGTGAAATCCGATTGGAGAGTCGCTTCGTCTCCCGATACCAGGCCCGCCGCGGCCAGGTCGTCGGGATGCATATAGGCGGCGTTAAAGGGCTTGCGTCGTTGCACGTCGGGGAGACCGTGGCCGGTCGTGTTGACCACTTCGCGCAACCTGCGCACGATCAGCAAGTGAGGGAACTCCCCGGACGTCGTTGGTTGATCCTCCGCCGCCACTTGCGCCAATTCTTCTGCGACATCGTCGGGGAGCACCGCGAAGCGGCCGTTTGCGCCGCAGCTTGCGGGCTCGACCACCTGTCCCGTCTCCTCGGGAAGAATGCCTTCGGGACTCTCGCTCAATTCGTCGAACGAGATGCGCGCATCACGCAACATGTGGCGCATCAAATCCTCGGTGGTCGGCACCGCCTCCATATCGAGCGGTTGGCCGGCGATCGCGAGGACATGGCCGAGCCGCTTTGCCAGCGACCAATAGATGTACCAGTCATCCGCCACTTCGCTGTCGGGCGGCGGATTGACCAGGGGCTCCGCCAATTGTGCGAACGGCCGATGGTAGAGCGCTCGCTCGTAATAGCCGGTCGGCGGCAGGTCGGCGCGCTCGTGGATCAGCTTGGTCGGCAAAATGTAGTGGGCCAGCTGCGCCGTGGTTGACATGAACGGCTCGATCGCCACCAACAGCTCGAGCGCCTGCAGCGCGGCGACGGCCTTGCGCTGGTCCGGAAGCGCCGAGGCGGGATTGCCGCCAGCACTGATCAGCGCGCGGATCTGCTCCGGTCCGGGCTCGAGTATCTCGTCGGCGAGGATCCCGGCCATGCGCTCGCCGTAGAGTGTACCGACGTCACGGATCTTGCTGCGCGGACCTTGGAGCCACGGCCGGGCCGGAGGCACTACCTGCGCGAACACTGGAGCGGGAGGGGAAAGGGCGCCCCAGTTCACGAGCCGGTCACCCGCCCGGGCGTAGCGCCCGCAGACTACATTGATCGCCTCGATCAGGTGTTCAGCGAGATTGGACCGCGGTGACATGTTTGGGCCGGTTCCCGATCCGGCTGCCCCCGTTCTTGCGTCTCGCGCGAACATGCGCGTCGCGGCGTTCAAATCCTCCGCAACCAGGCCGGCGCGTCGAGCAACATGCTCGGGTGTGAAAGGCTCGACCGCCGCGCGCAACCGCTCAAGGCCGTCCACATGCGCCGCGCAGAAGGCCGAATCCTGCCAACCCTCGGCGAGAATGACGCGGATCATACCGGCGGCGATCGCCGTATCCTGCCCTGGAATCGGCTGTAGGAACATGTCGGCATGAGCGGCCGTCTCGGTCAGCCGAGGATCGATGACAATCAGCTTCATCCCGCGCGCCTTGGCATCTCTGAGCCGCTTCACGGGATTGAGGGGGGAGAAATTGTTCAGCCCGCCGAGGAGCGAGACCATTGGATTGGTGCCGAACAGCATCAGCACGTCGGACTGATCCATATGCTGACGGCCCGCCGCCCAGGCGCCGAGCCGGCCGGCCGTCACCCACTTCGCCGACTGGTCGATCGTCATCGACGAATAATTCTGAGTCGATCCGATGGCCGACAGGAAGCCGAGACCCGACGGCGTGGCGGTGGCGTTCAGGCCGCTTGCGGTCCCGCGATAGAGTGCGACGGCTTCAGGGGATCGCCGCGTGATGATCGCACGCAGCCGGTCGGCGATTTCGTCGAGCGCTTGTTCAAGGCCGATCTCCTCGAAACTGCCGTCCTCGCGACGACGGAGCGGGCGAAGAATGCGATGCTCGCCGTGATGCATGTCGATCGCGAGGTTCGCCTTGCTGCAAATATAGCCCGCCGTGATCGGATGCGTCTTGTCTCCATTGATCCGGACGAGGCGATCACCATCGATCGTGACGCGCAAGCCGCAAAATCCTGGGCAGATCCGGCAGAAGGTCTTCGCCTCACGGGTTGCCATCGTCCGTCACTCCTCAGTCTTCGCTCTGCTCGGCGGTTTGTCGGCCGTTCACGATGATCTCGCTCACGCTGGCTTCCAACGAATGACCGCCGTGAAGATGAGCGAGGCTGCTCCGCCCGCCATTGCCGCGCTCGGCGGAGCGATTGTCCAGACTCGCCGTACGGATCGACTATTTCTGGACAGGTGACGCGAGCTGTTCGATCAGCGTGAGTCGGTCATTATAAACAATCTCCTCGACGAGATCGGCACCTTCGAAGCGGAAGATCGCGCACCCCCTGATCGTATAAGGGCGGCCGGTCGGAGCCACGCCCATGAGCGGGCCATCGTGGCGTCCCGTCGTGCGGGTCTCGACGATTATCGCGTCATCGGCGTGGCGCAACGAGGCGATCTCCAGGACGGCCCCTGGCATGGTTTCGAACAGCGCGTCCACGCGCGCGGCTACCGCCTCTGCGGTATCGAGCACGGTCTCGGTCGAGACGAGATCGTAGCGTGGCACCGCGAAGGTCGCCACTGTTCCTGCGGCGTCGCCGGCCATCTCAGCGGCGATATGGCGGTGGACCAGCGCTTCGCGCTGCCGACGCAGGTCGAGATCGGGCACTTTGGCGGACGCGCTAGTCGATCCGACCGACCAGGTGGCCGACCTCGTACACCTCTCCAGCCTGGGCGAGGATCGCGAGCGTGCCCGAGGTCGGCGCCTCGATCTCGAGAACCGACTTGTCGCTCTCGACCGAGTAGATCACCTCGCCCTCAGTGACGGCGGCGCCGTCCACTTTGGTCCATTCGACCAACTGAACCTCGGTGACCGCGTCGCCGGCCGCGGGAATGCGGAGTTCTGTCATTTCATCATATCCTGTGCTGCTTGAACGATGGCCGCCACACCCCGGTAATGCTGTGCGAGCAGGCCGCTATGCTTGGGTACTGGCGCGTAGGCGCCGCCTACCCGTGCGACGGGCGCCTTCAGCTTGCCGAAGAGCTCGGTGTGAAGGAAGGCCGCGATCTCGGCACCGGGGCCGAGAAACTCGGTGGCGCGATGGGCGACAATGCAGCGGCCGGTCTTGCCGACCGATTCGAGGATGGTTTCCCCGTCGAGCGGGACGAGGCTGCGCAGGTCGATTACCTCCGCCTCGATGCCAGTCTCGGCGAGTTGGTCGCCGGCCTTGATCGCGTCCGCCACGGTCGGGCCATAGGCGAGGATCGTCACATCCTTGCCTTCGCGGCGAACCGCAGCCAGCCCTAGGGGAATGCGATACTCGCCCTCAGGCATTTCGGCAGTGCCGAAAAGGTTGAGCATCGAGTGGATGAAGACGCAAGGGTCCGGATCCTCGATGCAGGAAAGGAGCAGACCCTTCGCATCTGCCGGGTTGGACGGATAGCAGACCTTGATGCCCGGCGTGTGCATCAGCCAGGCTTCGCTTGACTGCGAATGCTGTGGGCCGTTGCCGGCGCCGACGAGCGTCATCATCGTCATCGGAACCGACAAGCGCCCGGCCGTCATGTAACGCGCCTTGGCCGCATGGTTGACCATCGCGTCCATCGCCACAGGTAAGAAGTCCATCATCAGTAACTCGCCGACCGGGCGCATGCCGGCGAGCGCCGCGCCGACACAGGCGCCGAAGATGCCCTGTTCGGCAATCGGCGTGGAACGAACGCGATCGCCATATTTTGTCGACAAGCCCCGCGAGATTCCGACGACGCCACCGGCAGGGTCGGCGATGTCCTCGCCCAGCATGATAACGTTTCGATCCGCCGCCATGGCGATGTCGAGGGCTTCGTTGAAGGCGTCGCGCATCGTCGCCTTGCGCATCGGACCGGTCGGCACCGGGTCGGATTTGGGGCGGGTACGCGCGATCGGCGTGAAGGCCGCGTCCTGATAGACGTCGCTGGTGACCGCGCCGTTGGTCACGGGCGCGACTGGCGTCTCAACGATGAAGGCGATATCGCGCGCGACCTCTTCGGCGACTTCGGCGTCGATCGCTGCCAGTTCCGCTTCCGCCGCCGTACCTTCATCGAGCAGGTGCTGACGAAGCGCCGGCACGGGGTCGTTCGCCTTCTCCTCGGCCCAGAGCGCCTGGTCCATATAGGCGCCCGAATCGGCGAAATAATGCCCGCACAGCCGGTAGGTGATAGACTCGACGAAGCTCGGACCTTCCCCGGCGCGGGCGCGTGCAATGGCGGCATCGAACGCTTCGGCCAGCGCGTGAGGATCGCGGCCACTGACGGTGACGCCTGGCATGCGATACCCTGCGGCCCGTTCCGCGAGCTTCTCCAGCACGGAATACCCCGAGAGCGGAGTCGACTCAGCCCAACCATTGTTGTGGCACACGAAAATGATGGGAAGCTTCCACAGCGAGGCGAACACCATCGCCTCGTGCACCGAACCGATGCTGGTCGCCCCATCGCCGAAACTCACCGTCACGACCTTGCCGTCGAGGCGAAGTTGCGAGGCAAGGGCGAGGCCGATCCCGATCGTCGAGCTCGAGCCAACGATGCCGGTCGACATCATCAGGCCGAGTTCGGGCTTGGCGACGCCCATGCCACCGCCTTTGCCACCGCACACGCCGGCTGGATGCCCGACGAACTCGCCCAGCATCTCGCGCAGCGGTAGGCCGCGCGCGAGCACGTCCGCCATGTTGCGATAGATCGTGACCATCTGATCATCCGGGCCGAGCCGCTCGGTGAGCACCGCCGGCGCGAGCTCCTGGCCGGTCACCGGATAGAAGCTGAAGGCCAGCTTGCCACCACGCAGCTGCTTCGAGATGCCCTGCTCGGCGGCGCGGATCAGGGCGACCTTGCGGTAAATCGTCTTCAGCGAATCGGTGCCGAGCCCCGTTCGTTCGAGTGCCGCCGTTGTCACTTTTCGCTCCCATGAAGGCTTGACTTGCGAGACGCGTTGTAGCGTCACTAAAATAACTTGTATAGCGATCTTGCACATGTATGCTTTGGCGGAATGGGGACCAGGCGCAACCCGCGCCGCAATCGTGAGAGGCGATGAAGTGAGCGATTCGCTCGAACGAAAGGAAGAAACGAATGTCCGCTCGCGGGCGGTAGGCGTCCGTAAGACGTCAGCTGCCGATCGTGACCGCGCGGAACCCGGATTCGGCACCGACGGCCGGCCGGTCGAGCGATACACGTCGTGTGATGTCGGCTGGAAGGGACGCCTCGCGATCCCATTCGATCGGGATCAGCGCAACATGACAGGCATTCAGCGCGGCTCGCATTCTATCGTGATTAGCGATGGGCTGCTCGGCCGATATCAGGAGGCGCGTATTCGGCATTTTCGCCGCCTGATCGACGACTTCATCATCGAGAAGCAAGGTTGAGTCGGCATGGCGGATGAATCGAAGTCGGTCGAAGAAGACCTGTCGAACAGCATTCTATATGATGTGATCGACGGGAACATTGCGCGGATCACGCTCAACCGGCCGCATCGCAAGAATGCGATCGTGACTCCGGACATGAACGAGATGCTGGCCGACATGTTCACCCGGGCTCAGGACGACGACAATATCAAGGTCGTGATCCTTGCCGGAACTGGCAGCGATTTTTGCTCGGGCGAAGATACGCGTAAATTGCCTGTCGAGGCGTTCGGCCTGAAGAAGAAAGGCAAGCTCGGCCAGTCGAAGCGGATGCGTGGCATCCGCAAGCTGCTCGAGACCACCCTCGATGGCACGATCTGGGGTGACAAGATCGTGATCTTGGCGGCGCAGGGCGCGGTTCTGGGACAGGGTTTTTCCTTCGCCATGACCGCCGATCTGCTGATCCTGGCGGACGACGCCTATGTCGCACGTCGCCAGAGCCGAATCGGGTTCGCCGCGTTCGAGACGCAGTTGCCGATGACCCTGCTCCGGCTCGGCCTGAACCGCGGCATGGAAATCCTTCTTACGGGGCGCAAGATAAGCGCACAGGAGCTGAAGGATTGGGGGGTGGCAAACTCGGTCGTGCCCGCGGACAAGCTCGAGGATGAAGCACTGCGCTACGCGAGGGCGGTTGCTGCCCACTCGACCGACAATCTGATGCTCGGCAAGCGCGCCTACCAGCAGTTCCTGCACGGCATGGGTGTTGGCGCATTCCTCAACTTTGCGACCGTCGCCCACCCGTTGTTCTCGAACGTCGTTTGGCGCGAGGACGAGATGAACTTTCTCAAGGAGCGCGACCGGGTCGGTGGCCGCCAGGCGATGCAGAACCTCAACAAGGTCTGGGAAGACCTGGGCTTCGACTGATGGATCTGGCGTTCGGACCGGAGCACGACGCTTTTCGAACGGAGCTCCGCTCGTTCCTCGGGGTGGAATGGCAGCCTGGCGCGGATGTTGCGGCGTTTCGCCGCAAGGCGGTCGAGGAGGGCTATCTCTATCGCGGGATTCCCAGGCGGTACGGCGGATCGGAGCAGACGCCCGACATCCTCAAGGCGCGCATCATTGCGGAGGAGTTCGCCCGCGCCAAGGCCCCCGCCGAAGTGAAGGGCAATGGCGTTCAGATGCTGGTCCCGACCCTGCTCGAGCGCGGCGAGGAATGGCAGCGGGTGAAGTTCATCGCGGACACGCTGTCCGGCGAACTGAAATGGGCCCAGGGTTTCAGCGAGCCTGGTTCCGGAAGCGACCTGGCCTCGCTGCGCACGCGCGGCGAGCTCCGCGACGGGCAGTGGGTCATCAACGGCCAGAAGGTCTGGACATCATACGCGCGTGATTGCCGCTACATGTTCGCGCTCGTCCGCACCGAACCGGATGCACCGAAGCATGACGGTATCAGCTATCTGCTGATCGACCTCCATCAGCCCGGCATCGACATCCGCCCGATGAAGCAGATCAATGGCGGCGATGATTTCAACGAGGTGTTCTTCACCGATGCGGTGACGCCGGAGGACTGGATCGTCGGCCGCCGCGGTGAGGGCTGGAGCGTCAGCAAGTCGCTGCTCAAGCACGAGCGCAACATGCTTGGTGGCATCGACCGTTCCGAGGCGATGTTCAAGTCGCTGCTCGGCCTCGCCAAACGGGCCGAGCGCGATGGACGGCCAGCGATCGAGGATCCCTGGGTGCGTGACCGGCTGGCGGCGCTGAAGGCTGGTCTCGAAGTGCAGCGTCATTCGAGCCATATCCAGCTATCGCGGGAACTGACCGGAGAGGGCGGTGGGCTGCTGCAGCTGATGAACAAGCTCGGCCAGTCCAATTATGCCGCACAAATCGCCGAGGTAGCGAACGCGATCATCGAAGATGAGGCGCTCGTCTCCCCGATCGGCAATCCGAGACCGGGTAACGAGCGCTGGGTTGACCAGTATATGAATTCGCTCGCCGCAGCGATTGCCGGCGGAACCTCGAACATCCAGCGCAACATCATTGCCGAGCGCGGCCTTGGTCTGCCGCGGGAGAAGGCGGTATGAGGTTCGACCTCGACGAACAGCAACGGGCATTCCAGCTTGCCGTGACGGAGTATCTCGAGGCTGAATGCCCGACGGAACGCGCGCTCGCCGCGCACGACGCCGTGGAACTCGACCTGGGCATCTGGCGGGGATTGATGGAACTGGGGATCGGCGGCCTTGTCGTTCCGGAGGAGCATGGCGGCCTCGGCCTCGGGCTGCTCGACCTCGCGGTCATCGCGGAACCGGTCGGCCGCTTTGCCGCGCCAGGCCCGTTCATCGATCATGCGCTGGCGACGATCGCGTTGGCAGTCGCGGCGAGCGACAAGCAGAAGGCAGCCTGGCTGCCGCTGCTCGCCTCAGGTGCCAAGCGGGCCACCGTGGCACTTGCCGAGGCGAAGGGCGACTGGACGGCGGATCGGTGGACCCTGGACGGGGAAGACACGCTCACCGGCACCAAGCGCTACGTGCTCAATGCCGAAGGCGCCGATCTCATCGTCGTCGGGCTCGCGAATGGCGCGCTCGGACTGGTCGAGGCGAGCGCGCCAGGCCTTGCCATCGAGGTGGTACTGAGCACCGATGGCGGGAAGCGGCTGTCGACGCTTTCCTTCAGCGAGACGCCCTTCGAGCGCCTGCCCGTCGCCGCTGGCGCCCGCCTGGTCGACGCCGGCCTCGTGCTACTCGCTGCCGACGCGTTCGGTGGTGCGTCGGCTTGTGTCGACCGCGCGGTGTCCTATGCCAAGGAGCGCGAGCAATTCGGCCAGCCCATCGGTGCTTTCCAGGCGATGAAGCATCAACTGGCCGACATGGCGCTGAGCGTCGCACCGACGATCGGCCTCTATTGGTATGCAGCGCATCTGTTCGACACCGGCGAGGCTGCCGCGGCTGCGGAGGCAGCGGCGCTGGCTAAGGCGCATATCGCCGAAGTCTATCCGCGGATCGCCCGCCGCATGATCGAAGCGCATGGCGGGATCGGATATACCTGGGAATTTGGTGACCATGTCTGGCTGAAGCGGGCATTGTTCGATCAGGTCTATCTTGGCAGTCCGCGGCAGCACCGCATGCGTATCGCGAAACTGGCAGGATGGTGATGGCACGCAGTGTTTTCATTTCGGGCGGTACGAGCGGGATCAATCTCGGCATCGCCAAGGGTTTTGCCGAGGCGGGTGACCGAGTGATGGTGTTCGGACGCGATCGGGCCAAGGCCGAGGCCGCTGCTGCCGAGATCGGGCATGGCGCGATTGCAGGCTCGGCCGATGTGCGAGACCCAAGCGCGCTTGCTGCCCTGTTTGCGGACGCCGCGGCACGCATCGGCGCGCCGAGCGTGATCATCGCAGGGGCCGCCGGCAACTTCATGGCGCCGGCGGTCGGCATCTCGCCGAACGGCTTCAAGTCGGTGGTCGATATCGACCTGCTCGGGACCTACAATGTCTTTCGCACCGCCTTCGATATCTGTGCGCGGCCCGCCTCCTTCATCGCGATCACCGCACCCCAGGCCGAGCAGCCGCTGCCGCAACAGGTTCATGTCTGCGCCGCCAAGGCCGGCGTGAACATGGTGGTGAAGGTCTTGGCGATGGAATGGGGGCAGGCGGGCATCCGGGTGAATGCGATCTCGCCGGGTCCCATCCTCGGTACCGAGGGTGTCGAGCGCATGGCACCGAGCGATGCCGAGAAGCGCGCCTGGTCCGACCGTACGGCACTGCGGCGTTTCGGCACGCCGCGCGATATCGCCAACGCGGCACTGTTCCTGAGCTCGGACGCCGGCGGCTATGTGACCGGCGCCATTCTTGACTGCGATGGCGGTATGGGGCTCGGTGACGCGAGCGGCGATTGGCTTACACTACCGCAACGCGGCTGACGGAGAGAGACGATGGAGAGCCTTGCGGGCGACCTGGTTCAATACGAACTCGGCGACGACCATGTCGCCACGATCACGCTCAATCGCGGCGACAAGCTGAACGGCATCGATCGCGACATGCTCGCCGAGATCAAGCGTCTCTGGCAGGTCGTAAGGGCCGACGATGCGGTGCATGCGGTCGTGTTCCGCGCTGCCGGCGACCGTGCCTTTTCGACCGGCCTCGATCGAGTGAAGGGGTTCGACTATCCGGAGAATGTCTGGATCAAGCCCGATCCGGGCGAGAGCCTCGATCCCAAGAGCCACAAGGTCTGGAAGCCCGTCATCTGCGCGGTGAACGGCATGTGCGGCGGAGGGGCCTTCTACGTCGTGGGCGGGGCGGACATCGTCATAGCTTCCGACGATGCGACGTTCTTCGATCCCCATGTCGACTATGGCCTAGTCGCGGCGCTCGAGCCGATCAGTATGCTGCGGCGCATGCCGCTCGGCGAAATCCTGCGGATTTCGCTGCTCGGCGTGGAGGAGCGCATGAGCGCTGCACGCGCCAGGGAGATCGGCCTGGTGTCCGAGGTTGTCCCCCGCGACGAACTATGGGCGCGTGCCCATTCCATCGCAGCAAAGGTCGCCGGCAAGCCGTCGGTGTCGACGCAGGGCACCGTCCGTGCGATTTGGGAGTCGCTCGACACCGGCCGCACCCAGGCGATGGAACGCGGCCTGTCCTATACCCAGATCGGCAACCCGATCGGTATCCCGCAAATCGAGAACATGCTCGAATCGGGCAAGCGCAAACCGTACGAGGTACGTTGATCATGCCGCCGTCAGCGGCGCTCGGTCCCGGCCGCACCGCGGTCGTGACAGGTGCCGCCGCGGGTATCGGCAGGGCAATCGTACGCGCTCTCACGGGGCGCGGCATGAACGTGGTCCTTGCCGATCGCGATGCCGAAAAGCTTGACGAAGCGGTGCGTGAGCTGGGCGAGGGCGTCAGAGGAGTCGTTTGCGACGTGGCCGACGGCGACGCGGTGGCAGGACTGCGCGAAGCAGCGCTGCATGCATTCGGGCGCGTCGACATCCTGTGCAGCAACGCCGGCGTCGTAGCGCCGTTCGCGCCGATATGGGCGCACGACGAGCAGAGCTGGAAGCGAGTCCTCGACGTGAATCTTTGGGGGGTCATCCACGGAATGCGCGCATTCGTGCCCCACTTCGTGGCCCAAGGTCATGGTCATCTGGTCAATATCGCGTCGATGGCTGGTGTGACGACCATCCCGTTCAACGGCATCTACAATGCCTCCAAGCACGCCGTCGTCTCGCTGACCGAGACGCTCGCCGCCGAACTGGAGGAGCTGGCACCGGGCGTTGGGGCCACCGTCGTGTGCGTCGGTCGGGTCGCGACGGGGATCGGTGAGGAACAGCGCGCGCAGTCGTCGGGCATGTTCGTGCCGCGCGAGCGGGAGGGCGTGGCGCGCTCGACATTGGTCCTCGATGCCGATCGCGTCGCCGCGATGGTGATCGATGCCATCGAGGCGCGGCGGCTTCACTTGTTCACGCATCCCGATGCCCGCCCGCGCATGCAGGCGCGGATCGATCGCCTGCTGATGGACTTGGTCTGAGAAAGTCGCAAAATGCTGCTACGCGAACAGGTGATCCTGCTGTCGGGGGTCGGAGAGGGGCTGGGGCGCGATACCGCGCTGCTCTTTGCTGGCGAGGGAGCCGATCTCGTCCTGACCGCGCGCAAGCCCGACATCATCGAGAGGGTGGCCGAGGAGGTTCGCGCGCTAGGGCGGCGCTGCACCACCCAGGTCTGCGACATCGAGAAGCCGGCCGATTGCGAGCAGACGGTGGCCGCGGCCGTCGCGGCGCATGGCCGGATCGACGGACTGATCAATATCGCCTATCGCCCCGCCTGGCCGAACCTCACGCCGTTGCTCGATACGGCGGCCGACCTTTCGGACTGGCGGGGCTGCTTCGACGTGAATGTCTGGGGCACGCTCCAGATGACGCGCAGTGTTGCCCTGCACATGGCCGAGCGCCGCGCCGGTTGCATCGTCATGATCAACACGATGACGGCCGAGAAGGTCTATGAGGGATCCGAAGCCTATTCCGGTTCGAAGATCGCCTTGCAGCGCATGACTCGCTCGATCGCAATGGAGCTCGGCCCGCTCGGCATCCGGGTCAACTCGATGCACCCGGGCTATATGTGGGGACCGCAGGTCGAGAAGGTCCTGTCGGCGCGCGCGGCCGAGAAGGGTACGACGCTCGAGCATGAGAGCGAGCAGGTCAGCGCCGGCGCGGCGCTCCGCTATATCCCGCCGACCGAGGAATATGCGCGCGTGCTGCTGTTCCTGGTATCGCCATTGTCCGCCGCGGTCACGGGCCAGTCGCTGCACGTCAATGCTGGCCTCTATCTGCACTAGGATGCTGTCCACGGATCCGATTCGCCAGCCAAGCCTGGGATCGCTCGTGCGCCGCCATGCGATGGCTATCGGCGAACGCATCGCGCTGGTCGAGAACGATACGGCGTTGTCCTACCGCGACCTCGATCGCCGTGCGGACGCACTTGCGGCACACCTGGAGGGCTTGGGTGTCGGTGCTGGTGACCGGATCGCTGTCCTTGCATTCGACGGTATCCCGGTGATCGAGCTGATGGTGGCAGCGTCACGTGTCGGCGCGATCGTGCTGCTTCTCAACTGGCGGCTGGCGGCGACCGAGATCGCCAGTCTGATCGACGTCGCGGCGCCGGTGGCGATCTTCTTTTCCCAGCGCCACGAGCACCTCGTTCCCGACCGGCCATGGCGCGAATGCGTCGCGATGCCCGTCCTGTTCGAACTCCATGGAAGATATCACGATCTCGCGACCGCTGATGTGAGACCGCGAAGGGCGGGGGACATCGCCGGCAACGCGCCGCTCTATGTGATGTTTACGAGCGGCACGACCGGTCGAGCGAAGGGATGCGTACACAGTCACGCGACAGCGATCGCGGCTGGGATGACCTTGATCGTCACCGGCAGCATCACCGTGCGGGACGTTCTCTTCTCGGGCAATCCGCTGTTTCATGTCAGTGGGTTGCAACCGGTGCTGGCCGCGCTGGTCAGCGGCGCGGCGATCGTTCCCGCTCCGCGCGACGCCGACGATGCGCAGATCCTCGCACTGCTCGCCAAGACCCGTCCCACCTTCGGGACGATGTCGGCGGCGCTGCGTAAGGCCCTGGCCGTAGCGAGTGATGCGCAGCTGGAAGCCATGAACTTCCGCCTGCTCTTCGGCGGCGCTGGTATCGACGACCCCGCCAACTGGTCGTGGGTCAAGAAGAAGCTGAACGCCGTCTATCATGGCGGCTGGGGGCAGACAGAAGTAGGCGGCTTCGCGATCGGCCTGGACCATGAGGCGATGATCGCGCATCCCGGCGCGATCGGTTGGCCGCTTCCCCTGCGCGAGATCGCCGTCCTCGATGCCAGCGGTGTGCCGATGGCGGATGCTCTCGCGGAAGGGGAGATGGGGGTACGCGGGCCCTCCGTCATGCTTGGCTATCTCGACGATCCGGCGGCAACCGATTCTGCGCTCGGAACCGGCTGGCTGCGCACGGGCGATCTGGCACGGCGAGACGAGCATGGGCTTCTGCACATGCTCGGCCGGGCGAAGGAGCTGATCAAGTCGGGTGGCGAGAATGTGTACCCGGCCGAGGTGGAGAATGTCCTGCGCGAGCATCCGGCCATTCTCGACCTTGCGGTTGCCGGCGTGGCAGACGCCAAATGGGGGGAGGCAGTAAAGCTATTCGCCGTTCTGCGCAGTGGGCAGACCATTACCGCCGACGAAGTGACGCTCCTCTGCCGTGCCGCGATTGCCGGCTACAAGCGCCCGCGCTATCTCGAAATAATCGATGCGATCCCGCGCAACGCGCAAGGCAAGATCCTGCGGCACTTGCTCTCCGCGCGGCCCGTCACCCCCGATCAGGCAATCCCCTGAGCCTCGGCTGCTGCCCGCTCGCGGGCCAGAGCTTGCTTGAATCCAGCACGGTCGCGCAGACGATCGAGATAGTTGCGCAACCGTGGCGTCAAATGGTGGTCGAGCCGCGTGAGCGTCGACAGGTGCAGGGCGTATCCCACCGAAATGTCGGCGACCGTGAAGCGGTCACCGCAGAGATATTCGCGATCGGCGAGGCGCGTGTCGGACTTTTCAAGGCGCTGGGCGAACCATTCGGCATAGGCCTCTCCGGCGGCCGCGAGCCCCTTGGCGCGTTCCATCAGCGCGAACCGGATATAGACGGTCTGGGGAAAGGTGATCGTCGCTTCGCCATAATGCAGAAAGTCGAGATAGTCTGCGTATCCGGTCTCGCCGGGCGCCGGAGCAAGCGCGGTCGGTCCTGAGCGCGTCGCGATATAATGGGCGATGGCGCAAGACTCGGTCATCCGGATGTCGCCGTCCACCAGCATCGGGACGGTGCCGAGCGGATTGATCTCGAAATATTCTTTGGCCCTGGCGCGTGGCGGAAACGGCAGCATGCGCAGTTCGAGGTCGATGCCCAGTTCCGCTGCGGTCCAGCTTGCGCGCAGGCCCCGCGAGTTCAGGCAGGTGTAGAGAATCAAGCATGCCTCCCATTCGCCAACATCGATAACCTAGGCAGTCTTGTACCTTGCGCCTTGACGAGGTCCAACTATGATCGGAGCCACGAAGGAGCCGATATGCCGACCAAGACGAAAGCCGCTGTCCTGTTTGGCCCGCACGAGGCGTTGCGGATCTGCGAGGTCGACGTCGCCGCTCCGGGGCCGGGGCAGGTCATGGTGCGCCTGCTGGCGACCGGTCTCTGCCACTCGGATCTCCACGTCATCGAAGGCGATATGCCGGAACGCTTTCCCGTCATCCTCGGGCATGAAGGGTGCGGCGAGGTCGTCGCTCTCGGTGAGGGTGTCTCGGACTTCGCAATTGGCGACCGGGTCATCCCCTATCTGGTGCCCGACTGCGGCAAATGTCCCTTTTGTCTCTCCGGACGCACGAATTTCTGTGTCGAGTTCGTCCGGCGGCGGCAGGAGGGCTGGACGCCATTCAGCATGGATGGTGCGCCCGTCGCCTCTTTCATGGGACTGGGCACATTTGCCGAAACGACCGTCGTTTACGCGGACATGCTGATCAAGGTCAGCGAGGAGGCGCCACCGGATCTTGCATGCTGCATCGGCTGCGGGGTGACCACCGGCATCGGCGCGGCGACGATCACCGCGAAGGTGACGCCCGGCTCCTCGGTCGCCGTATTCGGAACCGGCGGCGTTGGCTTGAGCGTCGTGCAGGGAGCGAAGATTGCGGGTGCCACGACCATCATCGCGATCGATCGCAATCTCGCGAAGGAGCCGGTCGCGCTTGCGCTCGGCGCGACCCATTTCATCGATCCGGGTAACAGCAACGTCGTCGACGAAGTGAAGCGCATTACGGGGCTCGGCGCCGACTTTGGGTTCGAGTGTGTCGGTATTCCCGCGCTCGCCGCCCAGATGATGGAGGCAGTCAATCCGGCCTGGGGCGTGGCCGTCAATGTCGGCGTGTTCAAGATTGGCACCGAACTGAGCGTGGCACCGTTCATGCTCGCCAGTGGCCGGCACTGGACCGGTTCGCTGATGGGCGGGGCGAAGCGGCAGGATGTCGCGCGCTTCGTCGACCTGTTCGTCGACGGCGCCTATGGCCTAGATCGGCTGGTCTCGCACCGGCTGGCGCTGGACGAGATCAATCGTGGCTTCGAGATGATGCGATCGGGCGAGGCGGTCCGCTCGGTCGTTTGCTACGCCTGATCGATCATCGCCAGGAAGGGCGCAGATCGTTGGCCGAAGCTCCGATGGGCGTCACGCTGCCCAATGGAACCGTTGAAGCCCCTGGTCACCGGCGACAACCACTCCCCGCGCGCCGATCGGATCGCCATGGGTCAGACGGTCGATCGTGCCGCGATCGGTGCCGGGAACGATGGCCACGGTGCGTTCGCCGCCCGGCGTGCGCAACAACAGCGTAGCCTGGGTCGGCGCGCCGTCGCGGCCATAGGTGATCGTGAATGTCTCCACGGTGACGTCACCCTGGTAGTCGGGCGAGAGCATGGGTGCCGGATCGGCTTGCGCGTCCGCCTCCGCTTGGACGTCGACCATTGCGGCGCCGTTCGGGAACGGTCCTGCGCCGAGCAGGATGGCCGCATGTTTGGTGACGAATTCGCCCTGGCCGTAAAGCAACGCTTGCTGGCGCAGGCCGTTGCGCAACGCACGCGCCGCAGCCGTGATGGCGTGCGTCATATAGTTGTTGGCCGGCCCGCCGAAGAAAGTCAGGCCGCCGGCAATGCTCGGTTCGAAATTTTCGGCGAGCCCGAGTGTGCGGCGCGCCATTTTCGGCACGACGGGAAAGCAGCTGTAAAATTCGATCGCGTCGATCGTCTCGGTCGTCGCGGCGTTGCGCTCGAGCGTCTCGTGCAGGACGGCGTTCTGTGCGGTCGAACGGTCGAACCGGTCGCGCATCAGGAAATCGGCCGGCTCGTCGGCGTGCGCGCCGCTGCCGATATAGATCAGGCGCTCCTCGGGAACTCCGGCTGCAAGGGCGGCACCCCGGCTGGTGACGAGCAGTGCTGCGGCCTGGTTCACGCTCGGGTTCGCGACCATGAGCTTGCGATAGGGAAAGGCGATCAGCCGGTTGTCGGCCGTGGCGGTGCCGATCTGCGCGGCGCTGTGTGGGCGCGGAAGCCAGGCGTAGGGATTGCCGCTCGCGGTATCCGAATAGCGGCTCCAGAGTTCCGCGCTCTCCCGGTCAGCCTCCGCCTGCGGCATGCCCCAGGCATGTCGAGTGGCGTTCTCGTAGAGCGGATAGATATCTGTCGGCCGCGCCAGGCCGTAGCGCGCGGCAAACGGAGTGACGAAGTCGAGCGCCGTGATTGGCTTCGCATTGCGATCGGTCGGTCCCCAATCGAGCGCGCGCTGGTCCTTCGCCGCATCCGCCCTGGTCTTCATCGCCTCGCCGCCACACAGAATGGCGGCGCGGATCTCACCGTGCGCGATCCGTTGGGCGAGCTCCCCCAGCAAGCGGATCGGCTTCTCGCCGCCGGCCGGGCTTTCCCAGGTCTCGCCGGGCGACAGGCCGACATCGGCGGCAAGCACGCGCCCGATCTCTTCGTAACGCCAGCTGACGATGCCGACGACACCGAGCACGTCGACGCTCTCCGCGACCGCCGGCGCGTCCTCGATCGCCTGGCGGACAGCCGCCGCGATCAGGGCGCGCGTTTCGAGCTGACATTCGCGATCGATGCACTCGCCGAGGCCGATGAGCACCGGCGCATTGTCAAGCGCTTGGGCTACCGTCACTTCGTCGCTCCTCCTTGGGCCGCAGCCGAATGTTCAGAGCATCGTGTAGACGGCCTTGGTTTCCAGGAACGGGGCAATGCCCTCGAGGCCCGCCTCTCGGCCCCAGCCGGATTCCTTGAAACCGCCGAAAGGCATAGCCTTGTCGAGGATTCCGTAGCAGTTGATCCAGACATTGCCGGCGCGGATCAGCTTTGCCGCGCGGTGCGCGGTCGAGACATTGGTCGTGAACAGGCCTGAGCCCAGGCCGTAGCTGGTGTCGTTCGCCAGCGCCTCGAGCTCGTCCAGCCCATCGAACGGCATCGCGGTGACCACGGGACCGAAGATCTCTTCGGTCGCGATGCGCAGCGGCTTGCGATCGCGGTTGGAGAATACGGTCGGCGATACGAAATAACCCTCTTCCCCGTGGCGAACCCCACCGGTGATCAGCTCGGCGCCTTCGCCGATACCGCTTTCGACATAAGAGAGGACGCGCTCGAGCTGCTGCTGGCTGACCAGCGGCCCCATCTGAGTCGCTGGGTCGAAACCGCTGCCCAGGCGCATCGACTGGCCCGCCTTGGCGACGCCTTCGATGAGCCGATCATAGATCCCGCGCTGCACGTAGAGACGCGAGCCGGCGAAGCAGACCTGGCCGGAATTGGCGAAAATCGCCATCGCCGCCCCCGCGACAGCCTTGTCGAAATCGGCGTCATCGAAAATGAACAGCGGCGATTTCCCGCCAAGTTCCAGCGTGACGCGCTTTAGATTGCCCGCCGAGGCGTGGATCAACTTCTTGCCGACGACGGTCGAGCCGGTGAAGGTGATCTTGTCGACATCGGGATGATCGGCGAGCGCCTGGCCGGCGACATGGCCATAGCCATTGACGATGTTGATGAGGCCGTCGGGAAAGAGCTTCCATTCGGCGAGCAGCTCGCCGAGACGAACCGCCGATAGCGGGGTCTGTTCCGCAGGCTTGCAGACGATGCTGCAGCTGGCCGCGATCGCCGGCGCGATCTTGTTGACGAGAACGCCGAGCGGTGCGTTCCACGGCGTGACCGCAGCGACGACGCCGACCGGCTCACTAGTGGTATAGGCATGCATCTCGCGGCCGTTGCCGGAGATTTCGGCGGTCAGGCCGTGGAGCTTCGTCACCATGCCTGCATAGTAGCGCAGGCCATTGATCAAGCTGGCGATCGTCGCCTTGGCAAACAGGAGGGGCATGCCATTGTCGCGCACCTCGAGCTCGGCGAACTCGTCGGTGTGCTCGGCGAGCTTTTCGCTGAACGCCCAGATCGCCTGCGCGCGGTCATGGGCTGTCTTGCTGCGCCAAGTGCGCTTGTCGAAGCATGAACGCGCTGCCGCGACCGCGGCGTCGATATCGGCGTTGCTGCCAGCGGCGACCGAACCGATCCGCTTGCCGGTGGCCGGGTCGAAGACGGCAATCGAGTCGCTGCCGGCTGCGGGCACCATGCGTCCGCCGATGAAATGCTGCGTGCTTTCGACCGCCCGCGCTTCCGCTACACTCGCCATCGCATCCTCACGTAGATAACTTTGATATCGACCAATACGGATGCGACTGCCGCAGCGCAACCACAGGTTGGCACTGGCCGCGACGCACCTGCTTCACGCGTTCGGCGCGGCGGTCTGCGCCCCGCCGGGCAGGCACAAGAGCGCCGCCGCCAGCGCCATGAAGAACAGCGACGGCACTAGCCATTTCCTTCTGACCTCGCTAACTTCTCTATACACCAATATGATTTCGCGTGGCGTTGCGCAACGGATCCCGTGGAGAGGTACATGTCCGAGGTAATCGTCGAGATGGTCGACGCCCATGTGATGTTGGTGAGGATCAATCGCCCGGAAAAGCGCAACGCCATCAATGGGGCGGTCGCAGAGGGTATCGCGGCCGCGGTCGATCAGTCGGAATCGGAACCCGCGATCCGCTGTGTCGTGCTCGCATCGACCGGGACGGACAGTTTCAGCGCTGGCGCCGACCTGTCCGAAGTGGCAGCGGGCCGGGCCGCCAGTCTGGTTATCTCCGGCAAGGGTTTCGCAGGTCTCATCGAAGCGAAGCGAACACGGCCATGGATCGCAGCCGTCGACGCCGTGGCGCTCGGCGGCGGCTTCGAGATGTGTCTCGCCTGCGACATGATCGTCGCGTCGCGTCGCGCCCGCTTCGGCTTGCCCGAGCCGAAACGCGGCCTGATCGCAGGCGGCGGCGGCGTTTTTCGTGTCGCACAGCGCCTCCCTTCCAACATCGCATCGGAACTCCTGACGGTAGGAGAGCCGCTCGAGGCGGAGCGGGCGTGGCAACTCGGTCTGGTCAATCGCCTTACCGAGCCCGATGGTGCAGTCGGCGCCGCGCTGGATATGGCGAGGTCGATCGCCGCCAATGCCCCGCTCTCTGTGCGCCACAGCCTCGCTGTCGGCCGGCTCGCGGCGATCGGAGACGAAACGCCGCTTTTCGAGGCGATGCGGGCGGCGGGCGCCGTCATCCGCACGTCTGCCGACGCGGGCGAAGGCGTTCAGGCCTTTCTTGAAAAGCGACCGGCGAAGTGGCGCGGTGAGTGACGTACGGGCCCCGATCGAGTCGGCCAATCAGGAGGCGGATTTGAGCGTAGCGAGTGCCGATCCACAGGTCCTCGATCCAGCCGTGCCGTCGGCGGTGAGGGGGCCTCCTGCCGAGCAATCCGGCGGGCGCGACTGGTTGCTCGCGGCCCTGCTGACCATCGGCTACGGCGCCTATAATCTCGACAAGAGCGTCATCTCGATCCTGATCGAACCGCTAAAGCACGAATTCGGCCTGAGCGACACGACGGTCGGTCTTCTGACGGGCATCGGCTCGACGCTCCCGATCGCGATCTTCTGTATTCCGCTCGGTATGCTCGCCGATCGGCAGCGGCGCCTGACGCTGATCTATGTCCTGCTGTTCGGCTGGAGCCTGATGACGGGTGTAGGCGGCCTTGCGACCGGCGTCGCCATGCTCTTCATCTCACGCGCGGGCGTTGGGGCATTCGAGTCGGCCTATACACCCATATCCATGTCGCTCCTCGCCGACAGCTTCCCGCTGCGGCGGCGTGCGACGGCGATGGGCACGTTCTCATTCGGCGGCGCGATCGGCACTACGCTCGGTTTGGCGCTGGGCGGCATCGTGGCGGATGGCTCGGGATGGCGCATGGCCTTCTACATGGCCGGCATTCCGGGCGTCTTGCTGGTTCTCGTCATGATGGTGACGTTGCGCGAGCCGAAACGCGGTCGTTTCGACGGCGCCGGAGCGACCGATGCGGCGTCGTTCGGCGAGGCTGCCGCGATGGTGCGCAACGTACCGGGACTAGCCGCTGTCGCGACGGGCATGACGCTCGGCGCGGTCGGCCTGTCGGTCCTGGCGATCTGGACGCCGAGCCTCCTGATGCGCGTCGAAGGTGTCCCGCTTCGCGAGGCGGGGCTGCTCTCCGCGCTGGTCTACGGCATAGGCGGCGGCATAGGGCCGATGCTCGGCGGGTGGCTGGCCGATCGGGTCGGCAGGCGCGATGGCGTCCGCTCCTTGTGGGTGCCGGTCTATTCGTTGCTCTTTGCCGCCGTCGCCGGGCTGTTCGCGCTGCTGCTGGCGCCCAAGGGCGTCATCGCGATCGTCGCGCTCACCATGGCGAGCATGGCCCAGCCACTGTACCTCGGTATCGGTTACGCAACCGTCGCGACCCTGGCGGGGCCGCGCGCACGCGGTACCATCATGTCGATGCTGCTGGTCGCGATCAACGTCCTGTCGTTCGGGTTCGGACTGTATCTCGTCGGCAAGCTGAGCGATCTGCTTCAGCCGATCGTCGGGACCTCCGCGATCGCCTGGGGTTATTCGAGCGCCTTCGTGATCGGCCTGCTTGCCGCCTATGCCTTCTGGCGGGGGATCGTGCAGATCCGCTCGGCGCATGCCCTCTAGCAGGCCGGACCAAGCGATCGTCTCCGCGTCACCGTCTGCGAGTGAAACATACAGAACACCTAGAGGAGAATGGATGCCCGACCTGTCTCGCTTGTTGCGCGCGCGCTCTGTCACGCTGATCGGGGCGTCGGACAACAACCCGTGGTGCGCCATGGTCGCGCGTGGCTTGGCGGCCGGCGGGTTCGAAGGGCCGGTGCATTTGGTCAATGCGCGGGGGAACCAGGCGCTCGGCCGCGAAACGGTGCGCAGCTGTACCGATCTGCCGGAGGTGGATGCCGCCTTCATCGCCGTGCCCGCCGCGGCGATCGGAGCTGCGATCGAGGATATGGCGGCGGCCGGCATCAGCCACGGCGTGGTGGTTACGTCGGGATTTGCCGAGCTCGGTGGCGAGGGAAAACGCGCCGAGGAACGTCTGTTCGGACGTGCGGCTGAGCTCGGCGTCACGCTGATGGGACCTAACAGTCTCGGTTTCGCCAATTTGGTCGACAAGGTGTGCCTGTCAGCGATCCCGCTTCGACCGGCGTTGCCGAGTTCGGGGGTGGCTCTGGTCAGCCAGAGCGGCGCCACCTCGGCGATGCTCTATTCCTTCGCCCATCAGCAGGGCATCGGTCTCACGCACTCCGTCGCGCTCGGCAACGAAGCGATGATCGACTTGTGCGACGTCGTAGAGTTTCTGCTCGATGACGAGAGAGTGAAGGCGGTCGCGATATTTGCCGAGTCGATCCGCGACGCGGGTCGGTTTCGGGCTATTGCCGAACGCGCGCTGAAAGCCAGGAAACCGATCGTGGTGCAAAAGGTCGGCGTCGGCGAACTCACCGCGGCGGTCGCCCAAGCCCATACCGGTGCGTTGGTCGGCGACGATCGCGTGTTCCAGGCGGCGTGCGATGCCTATGGTGTGATGCGGGCGTCCTCGATCGAAGACCTGATCGTAACCGCCGGTCTGCTCGCTTCGACCGGACCGATCGACGCCGAAAAGGGCTTCGCGCTCATCTCGGCTTCGGGCGGCGCATGCGAGATCGCAGCCGATGGTGGCGAGCTCGCCGGCGTCCCCTTTCCCCCATTCGCGGATGCGACACGCGACAGACTGGGCGAGGTGATCAGCGCCTATGGAGCGACCCACAACCCCTTCGACATCACCGGTGCCGTCATGGCGAAGCCGGAAATGTACGCCGATGCCGTGCGCGCCATCGGCATGGATGGTCAGTTCGGCCTGATCGGGCTCATCACGGAAGTCGGCGAGAGCGAGGCGGCGACCTCGCCTGCTTCGCTCGGCATGATTCGCGCGACGGCGAGGGGGCTCGCCGACATCGACGTGCCGGTCGTGCTCATCCAGCAATATCTGAAGCCCGTAAGCGAATTTGGCCGCACCGTACTGGCCGAACACGGGCTGCCGGCGCTGACCGGGGGCCTCGATCATGCGATGCGGGCGCTCGGCCGGCTCTGGCACTGGTCCCGACGAGTCGCCTTGCCGCCTCCCACCGCCACGACAGCGACTGCCTCGTCGGCGGAGTTGCCGCGGGGCGAGCGCGCGACGCTCGAGTTTCTCTCCGGGCACGGCGTTCCGGTGATCCCGCAGCGCGTCGTGCGGACGACGCATGAGGCCGCGGCCGCCGCGGCCGAGATCGGTGGTTCGCTGGCCCTCAAGATCCTGTCGCCCGACATCGCGCACAAGACCGAGGTAGGCGGCGTCGCCCTGCATGTCCCGCCGGAAGAAGCCGGGGCGGCGTTCGAGCGCATACTCGCGTCCGCCCGAACGAAATGTCCGGATGCCGAGATTCAGGGTGCTCTCGTATCACCGATGCGCGAGGAGGGCGTCGACCTCATCGTCGGCGTCGTACGGGATCCCGTCTGGGGGCTGGCCATCGCGGTCGGGCTCGGAGGGATCTGGGTCGAGTTGCTCAAGGATTCCGCGCTGCGCCTGTTGCCCGTAAGCCGGGGCGAGGCGCGCGACATGTTGTTGTCGTTGAAGGCAGCACCGCTCCTCACCGGTTATCGCGGAACACCGGCGCTCGATATCGACCGTATTGCGGAGGCGATCGTCGGGATCGGCAACGCCGCGATCGCGCTCGGCCATGGCCTCGAAGCGCTCGAAGTCAATCCGCTGCGCGTGACGGCGGCCTGCCCCGAAGCGCTTGATGCGCTCGCCGTAGGGCGCCCGTCATGATTAACGATCTCTGCCGGCTGACCGGCTGCGACTTTCCGCTGTTCGCCTTCAGCCACTGCCGCGACGTTGTCGCCGCCGTGACCCGGGCCGGCGGCTTCGGGGTGCTGGGCGGCAGCAGCTTCACGCCCGAAGCGCTCGAGGAGGAACTCAGCTGGATCGACGCCCATGTCGATGGCAAGCCTTACGGCATCGATATCCTCATCCCCGAGCACATGGCCGCGGGGCGCGACACCAAGGTGCGCGACCTCGTCTCGCGCATTCCGCAAGGGCATATCGATTTCATCATCGACCTGCTCGCACGTCATGATGTGCGCATCGCGCCCGGCGACGTCGTCAACGCCCGTGCCAACATCCTGCCGGAGATCGGCGAAGCGCTCATGGATGTCGCGTTCCGTCATCCGATCCGTCTCATCGCCAACGCGCTCGGTATCGCGCCGTCCTCGATGATCGATCGCGCCCGCGCTCATGGCGTGCCGGTCGCGGCCCTTGTCGGCGCCAAGGAGCATGCGCTGCGCCAGGTAGCGGCCGGTGTCGACATCATCGTCGCGCAGGGCGGCGAGGCTGGGGGACATTGCGGCGACGTTTCGACGATGGTGCTGGTGCCCGAGGTTATTCGCGCGATCGCCGACACTCCGGTACCGGTCCTCGCCGCCGGCGGCATCATGACGGGCGATCAGATGGCAGCCGCGATGACGATGGGGGCGCAAGGCGCGTGGACCGGATCGGTCTGGCTCGCCACCACCGAGGCCGAGACCAGCGAGAGCGTCCGCGTGCGCATGGTCGAGGCAAGGTCGCGCGACACGGTACGTTCGGCCGCGCGAACGGGAAAGCCCAGTCGCCAGCTGCGATCTGCCTGGCATGACGCCTGGGAAGCGCCGGGTGCGCCGCCAGTGCTTCCCATGCCGTTAATGGCCATGCTCGCCTACAAGCCGCTCCAGGCTGTCGAGCGGGCTGCGGATGCCGGCAATGAGAAAGCAAGGGAACTCGTCACCTATTTCGTCGGGCAGGGTGTCGGGCTGGTCGATCAGGTCCGCTCCGCAGGCTCGGTGGTCCAACAGTTCAAGGAAGAATTCGCCGACGCGGTCAGCAATCTGATGGAGGCGATCGAGGCATGAAGCCGCTTACGCTCGGAGCTTATGAGAGCTTCTATGTCGGTGGAGAGGAACGGGAGATCACGGGCGCCTTCGGCCCCGAGCAACAGGTCGTCGGCGCGATGTATGTGCAGCGCATGTCGCCGGTCGAGCGTCACCGCTTGCCGGTGGTGCTGGTCCATGGCGGCATGCACAGCGGCGTCACTTGGGAGACGACGCCGGATGGGCGGGAAGGATGGCAGACGCTCCTGGTCCGCGCCGGCTTCGATACCTATGTGATCGACCAGGCGTTTCGCGGGCGCTCCGCTCCCGATCTCAACGGCCTCAATCCCGCGGTTGCGGGCTATGCGCCGACCGGGCCAGTCTTCACCTGTGGCTCGAATCTCGCGCGGCAGTTCGAACGCGGCGGTGGCCGGTTCGACTTCGCTTGGTTGCGTGCCTATCTGCCCCAGCTCTGGCCCGACTTCTTCGTCCCACAGGCTATCGCAGCGGGCGAGCCGGGGCGCAGCGATCCTCGCGCGCTCGGCCCTCTGTGCGATCTGGTGGACCGAATCGATCCTTGCGTCCTGGTGACGCATTCCCAGGGCGGGCATCTCGGTTGGCAGGCCGCGCGGGCGCGACCCGACAAGGTCGCGGCGATCTATGCGGTCGAGCCGGCGACACTGTCCGGGCTCGAAAGCCCGGATTTCCCGGACATCCCCGTCCATATCCTGTGGGGTGACGGCCTGACGCCGGATGCCCGCACGCTTTCGACCCGCGACCTCGCGGAAGCCCGTGACCTCGCCGCGACTCGGCGCCAACTCACCGTCGAGCATCTCCCCGAAAGCGGAATTCGGGGAAATGGGCATATGCTCATGATGGAGGAAAACTCGGGCGAACTCGCCGAGCGGCTGAGCGCGTGGATCGCGCGAGTAAGCGGCTGACCCATCTTGTTCGAAACTCGCAGTGACCTGATGTTCAGTCAGCGAGCAGGTCGAGGCCTCGGACGGCGATGATGCCCTTCTGAATTTCCGCCGCACCCCCGCCGATCACCATCATGACGGACTGGCGCAAGAGCCACTCGAGCTGCCCGTTCATCGGCGCGCCGGGCGTATCTTCGCCGGCCAGGGCCGCCGTCCCGAACAGGTCCATGGCAGTGACGGCGAAACGCTCCGCCAGCGCGCCCGAGAAGACCTTGGTGATCGCTCCTTCGACAAGCGGCAACCCGCCAGCTTCGAGGACATCGACCGAGCGCCGCGACAGCAGGCGAGCTGTCTCGATATCCGCGGCAAGCGCGCCGATCGTGTCTCGTACCAGCGGGTCGCTCGAGCGATGCAGATCCTGCGCCAGCGTCGCGCAGAGCTGTTCGAGGGCGCTCCGCAGACGGACGACATTACCGCCGAGCTGGATCCGCTCCGCAGCAAGCGCGCCTGTCAGCACCGCCCATCCGTCATTTTCAGGCCCGAGCCGCATGCTCTCGGGGACAAAGACGTCATCGAAGAACTGCGTGCAGAAGGTGTGGCCGTAGAGTGCCATGCCGGGCTGGATCGTGATGCCCGGGCTGTCGGCCGGAACGACGAACACGCTGATTCCGTTTCGCTTCGGTTTCGCCTCGGGGTCGGTTCTCGCGGCAACGACGATGTGCGTCGCGAATTCGGTGCCCGTTCCCCACAGCTTCTGGCCGGTAATGCGATAGCCATCGCCGTCGCGAACCGCGCGAGTCCTGAGCGCCGAGAGGTCCGATCCGGCTTCAGGCTCCGAATAGCCAAGGGCGAAACTGATCGTACCGGCGCCGATACCGGGAAGCAGCGCCGCCTGCAGGGCGGGTGAGCCGTGCCGCATGAGCTCGGGCGCGATCAGCCAGGCGGCAGCGACATGGCCGCTGATAGGGGCGTCGGCGCGCGTCAACTCCTCGACGATCGCCAGCTGGGCGAGCGGACTGAGGCCGGCGCCGCTGAAGGCAGATGGCCAGCCCGCCTTCAGCCAGCCTGCTTCGCCGATCCGCTGCGAAAAGGCGGCATCGCGATTGCGCAGGTGGAACGGCTTGGCGCGCGTTTCGGCTCGGTCCGCCTCGGTCCAATTGTCGCTGAGCCACCCGCGCAGCTCGGCGCGAACAGCTTCCGCTGCCTCGCCCAGCGGATGTTCGGGAAGGGTGTGGCGGTCGCTGTCGAGCAAGCTCGCGGCAAGAGCCGAGCGCGCGCGTCCGATCCCGCCCATGACCGCCAGATCGCTGTGCACGATGCGAAAGAGCGACGGAACGATATGCTCCTCGGCAAAGCCGATCGCGCCAAAGGCGTGCTGGATTTCGAACATCGCCGTGCGCAGATGATGCGCGGCAAAGGCGATCGCCGAATCGATGCGGACGCCGTGGTCGCTCGAACCGCTGTCGAAGGACGAAGCGGCCGCGTCGATCATCGCGGACGCCGCATCGTTCGCGACGTGGCAATCGGCCAACTTCATCTGCATGGCTTGGAATTTGGCAAGCGGCTGTCCGAACTGCCGCCGTGTCCGGACATGGTCGATCGCGAGCGAGAAGGCGTGCTGCGCGGCACCTTGTGCCCGAGCGGCAAGGACCAGCCGAGTCGCGGACGCCGCACGAGCGATGTCATCAGCGTCGACCGCGACATGGTCTGCGGGCACGCCCTCAAATGAGAAGCGGGCAAGCGCCGGCCCCGTCAGGCCGGGAAGCGCTTCGCGCAGCACGTCCGTGGCATCCGACCTGCAGCGGCAAAACCCGCCGCGGACGATGACGATCAGTTGCTTCGCATCGCAAGGGTCTTCGCCCGGGCCGCCACGGCCGGTGAGGCGACCATCGCGATAGAGCGGGGCCGCAGCGCTCCTGTCGCCGTCGAAATCTCCCCACAGCAGCGCAAGCGGCTCTTCGCTTGGAGAAGCTGCGGGATCGAGCAGCCCCGCGGCCAAAGCCGACGGGAACGGGACCGCGCAGGCGGCAGCGCCCAGCGCCCGCGCGACATCGACGGCTGCGATGAGGCCGCCCAGGTCGGGATCGCTGCCGACCGCCGCAAGGCCGTCCCTAGCCATTCCGGCCCAGGCGTCCGACAGGCGCGCGCCCGCTTTGCCTGGCCAATGCGCCGCGATGATGCGCTGGGCCGCCTCGGCGAGGACCGCGCGCTCGCTCAAGCCAGCAATCGTGACGGCGTCTCCATCAAATTCTTGAGCGCCGCCATCAGCTGCGCGCCGACCGCGCCATCGATTGCCCGGTGATCGAACGACGCCGTGATCGTCATCATCGTCGCGATCTCGGGCTTGCCGTCGACCGGAATGATCTGCTCCTGCCCGGCGCCGATGGCGAATATCGACGATTGCGGTGGGTTCAGGATGGCGCTGAACTCCTCGACACCGAACATGCCGAGATTGGAGACGGACGTCTGGCCGCCCGAATATTCCTCGGGCTTGAGCTTACCCTCCTTGGCACGCCCGGCCAGTTCCTTCACTTCGGCGGCGACCTGACGGATTGTCTTCGACTGGACCTGGCGAACGATTGGGGTCACCAGGCCGCGCGGAGTCGCCACGGCGACCGCCACGTCGACGCCCTTATACCGGCGCATGACCTTCTCATCGAACTGGACATTGGCATCGGGCACCTCGCACAAGGCGAGCGCGACACCGCGGACGATCAGGTCGTTGACCGAGATCTTTTCGCCGGCGACCGCATTGAGCTCCTTGCGCAGCGCGAGCAGCCGGTCGATCCGGCACGACCCCTTGATGTAGAAATGCGGAATCGTCGACTTGGACTCGGTCAGTCGCCGGGCGATCGTGCGCCGCATCATGCTGTGCGGGACTTCCGTGACGCCGTCGGTCAGCGGGGGTGCGGGGGCCGGGGATGGTGTCGGATCCGCAGCCCGGACGATGGGCTTGCTCGCGGCGCTTTCGGCTGTGGCGATGACGTCCTCCTCGGTGATGCGGCCGCCGGGGCCGGTTCCGGTAACGGTTGAAAGGTCGATGCCGCGCTCCCGCGCGGCGCGCCTCGCCCGTGGCTCGATCTGCTGTGGCGCGGGCGCCGGCGTGACGTCGCGCCGCATGATCTTGCCCCGCGGGCCGCTTCCGTTCACGCCGGCAAGGTCAACGCCGTTCTGCTCAGCTTCGCGGCGGGCGAGGGGCGTAGCCCTGGCTGCGTCCGCGGTTGCGGGAGAGGTTTCGGCGACCGGCGGGAGGTCGGCGTCTTGGCGCAGCGCGACCGCCGTATCGTCAGCGCCCGGTGCTGCGGCCGTCGCCGTCTCGTCGATCTCGGCGATCACCGTATCGCAGGCGACATTGGTATCGAGCGGCACGATGATTCTCAGTACGCCGCTTGCCGGCGATTCATATTCGACCGTGGTCTTCGCCGCCTCGATATCGCACAGGGGCTCGCCCTTGGCGACGTACTCGCCTTCGCGCTTGTGCCATTTGATGATCGTTCCGTCCGACATGCC
>Ga0068859_100000917_pt1 | contig 30169 bp, 26 predicted proteins | sample KBSSwiS22_FD_66585 | JGI IMG/M metagenome (GOLD analysis project Ga0068859, IMG submission 66585) | Switchgrass rhizosphere microbial communities from Kellogg Biological Station, Michigan, USA - KBS Switchgrass S2-2 | ecosystem: Host-associated > Plants > Roots > Rhizosphere > Soil ...
ACTGTGACCTCGCGGAAAGCTGTACCGGTTCGAGCAGCGCGTGCCCGGCGGACGCGTTTACCCCTTCGAGCACGACCTGCCGGCCGTCGGCCGGAGACTGCGACGTGGCGGAGACCTGCTCGGGCTCGGGTGCGTCGTGTCCCGCGGATGTCTTCGAGCCGTCGACCATGACCTGCCGTGCTTCGGCGGGAGCGTGCGACGTGGCCGAGACCTGCACGGGAGCGTCGAACACCTGCCCCGCGGACGGGTTCGCGGCCGACACGACCCTTTGCACGGGCGCCTCGCAAGGAAGCCTCTGCGACAACGACGCGGCCGATCACTGCACCGGGACGAGCAACGGTTGCACGGATGCCTTCCAGCCGCCGACCTACGAGTGCAGGGCGTCGACGGCGATGTGCGATCCGGCGGAGTTCTGCACCGGGGTGGGCTCGGCGTGCCCCTCCGACGCCGCGGGCCAGAGCGCCGCCCTCGGGTCCACGATCAGCGTGAGCCACAACAAGGTGACCAACACGTCGACGATCAGCTGGACCGAGTCGATCCCCGGACCGTTCAACGTCTACCGCGGCTCGATGCGGCCGTATCAGCCGTTCGCCTACAACCAGACGTGTTTCGACTACGGTGTCTCCGGATCCAGCACGAGCGACATGCGGCGGCCGGCTCCCGGAACAGGCTTCTTCTACTTGATCTCCCGGACCGAGACGCCCTGCAGCGAGTCCACCGTCGGACAAAACAGCGCCGGAGCCGACCGGCCCAACCCGCTCGTCTGCCCGACGCCTCCGCCGGACACCGACGGCGACGGCTTCCAGGACAACCTCGACAACTGCCCGACCACCTACGACCCGTCCATGAACGACATCGATCAGGACGGAGTCGGCGACGCGTGCGACAACTGTCCGGTGGACTTCAACCCGGACCAGGCCGACGGCGACCACGACACCATCGGGGACGCCTGTGACATCTAGGAGCTGAAGCGGGGGGTGGCCTTCGGGGCCACTTGCCGCGCCGCGGGAGAGCATCGGGGTGATCCCACCACCCCATGCGCCCCGCGGCGCGGCAATTCTTTTGTCATCTAGTAACCGCCGCCACCGACCGTCACTCCCATCACGCTGGCGCTGGCCTCGTCGAAGGTCACCGCAGCGATCGGCGCGATGTGAGAGTCGACCGCCTTGGGCGGATTGCCTCCGATGCCCGAAAGCGTCAGGGTCGTCGACCCCGAGCCGTGGACCTCGAACGCCAGCTCGATGACGATGGCCGACGCTCCCGCGACGCCGTTTCCGGCACCTCCGCCGTCCTTTTCCACGCGAACCTGAACGAGCGAGGGGTCGGTGTCTCCGTCGACGTCCACCGAGACCGCCTGACCGGCCCCGGCGACGAGCGCCGTCTGCGTGTAGGTCGACTGAGGCACGAAGCTGGCCACGGACGTATTGCTGATCTTGATCCCGAATTGGAACGCCATCAGATCGAGGCCGGGCTCCGGGCCGAACAGGATGGCATCGACGACCACGTGCGTGCCCGAATGCGACCGCTCGACCAGCTTGACCAGGCCGGGGGACGCAGCCGTCTCGCTCGGCGCGAACCGGGCCTCCAGTTGAGAGTTGTCGCTACAGCCGACCGCGAACGCCGTCGCGGCCACGAGGAACGATGCGAGCAGTGCGAGTCGAGGCGATGAGAGGCGGTTCATGACATGGCTCCTTCTAGAACCCACGCGGCTGGGGCGTGAGCTTCTTGCCGTTGACCGCGGAGTCGGTGAGCTGGAACGTGCGCGTCGCGACGCCCTGATTGCCGTTGGCGTCATGGACGGTCGCCGTGAACGTCACGAAGCTCTCGTCGTGCGCGGTCCCCACGAACGGAGCCGCCACGACCCAGTTGAGCACCGTGCGCACGGCGGGCGTGCCGTCTTCGAGGAGGATGACCTCGCTGCCGGCCACGTTGAACAGGCGGCCCACGTTCACGTTCGCCACACCTCCGGCCGCACCGGACGGCACGCTGAAGCGGAAATCAAAACCGGGAACGTTACGGTTCGCATTGCCGACGCCCGCGGCGCCGTCGTCGATGCGGCCGAATTGCGCCGCGAGATTCGGGTTGGCCGGGTCGAGCAGGCCGTCGGAGCCGCCGAGCTCGTCGACGACCACGTCGCCTTCCTTGTCGATGACGGCGACCTGGATGAAGTGGAGCGAGCCGTTGGGCGGCGCTTCGCCGAACGTGACGGCGCTCGGCTCGCGCGGCGCGAGGATCTGGACGATCGGCGCGGTGCCGCCGGCGACTCGGTTCGGCTCTCCCGGGTTCTGCGTCAGGCCGTTGCCCGAGTCCCCGAATCGACCGGTCACGGCGTCGGCCAGGTTGAGCTTCACCCGATCGGATGAGATCCGGCCGCCGTCGTCGACGACCGCGACCGTCAGATTGAAGCTGTTGCCGGTGCGCGGGCTGATCGACTCGAGCACGTGCCAGCCGGCCCAGATCGTCACGCCGGGGCCCGGCGTGTCGTCGGTCCCCGCGATGTTGAAGAGCGACGCCAAGTTGGTGTTGGCGCGAATGACCGTTCCGTCCGGCGTGATCAGGTCGGCATCGATGAAGACGAGCAGGCCGGGAAACTGCGGATTGCGGTGTCCGAGCTCCGCGACGTTCCGGATGTTGGCGCCTTCGTCGACGCTCACGTCGGCGGCGTCGCGCGTCAGGATCTCCGCGACGATGGCGAACCCGGCTCCGTTGGGGTTGCCCGCCCCGACGCGCGACTTCCCGCGCGCGATGAACGCCCCGTCGAGCGGCGACGTGATGCGCACCTGCGCCACGAGGTCTTTCCGGCTGAAGGCGGTGCGACTGTCCACCTCGCCCAGACGGTCGAACGCGGAGGGAAGCGTCGCGGCGACGGCGTCAGGCGCGAGGACGAAAAGGGTGCCCGCTAAAGCGGTGAGGAGCGCTAGCCCCATGCGTGCGGACGTTCCGAGCGACTTCGATGTCATGAGAGGTCTCCTTTTTTGTTGTCAGGACCGAGTCCTGGTTTGAACGGCACTTTCCTGGTGGAGGGCGGGACGGAGCCGCCGGAGGCACTTTCGCGCCGGAGCGTTCGGGGGTTCGCTCCGCCGCCCGGCGGCTCTGTCCCTCCCGCATGCGCTTCAATCCCCTCCTGCTCGAGCATCGCGGCGACGAGCGGCGAGTGGCCGACGATCGCGACACCGGCGGAAGCCAGTCGCGAGAGCGCCGCGAACCCCGAGCGGTCGATGAACTTCACGTCGGAGAAGTCGAGCGCGACACGAAGTCCGGACCGGTGCGCCTCCTCGCATTCGCGCTCGAGGACGACGACCCAGTCGGAGACGATCCGGCCCTGGAGGAGCAAGGTCACCTCGTGGTCGCTCACCTGGTCGCGCTGAATTCGAAGCACCGCCGTCCTCCGTTTGATTCGCGTTCGGGCGGATCACAAGGCAACGGATGTGCCACCGCGTCCCCAGGGCGCGGGTCGGCCCGCAAACGATTCAGTTGACGAGGGTTTCTCAGGCGGGGACGTGCGGGCTGCTATCGGTCGGGCTGCGCGCGGCGCGCCGATGGGTTGGCTTATTGCCAACCCGTCGAGATCAGGCTGGCCGGGAGATGCCGAGCTTCTTCATGCGCGCTTCGAGGGTCGTGCGCTTCAGCCCCAAGATGCTGCCGGCGCCCCGCTCGCCGCTCACGCGCCAGCCGACGCTTTCGAGCACCGACAGGATGTGTTCACGCTCGATCTCCTCGAGAGTCCGCGAAGGGCTGCCCCGCGGGTGCTCGACTGGCGCGGTCAACGGCTCCTCGAGCTCGAGCCGGCCCCTCGACGACAGGATCACGGCGCGCTCGATGACGTTCTGCAGCTCCCGGACGTTCCCGGGCCAGTGGTAGGTCGTGAGCTTGCTCATCGCCCGCTCGCTGACGGCTTCAATGGGCTTGCCCATCTTCGACGCATAGAGCATGACGAAATGGCGAGTCAAGCGCGGAACGTCGTCGAGCCGCTCACGCAGCGGCGGGATCGCAATCGGGAAGACGTTCAGCCGGTAGAAGAGATCCGCGCGAAACCGCCCCTCTCCCACCGCGGTCGCGAGATCGCGATTGGTCGCGGCGATCAAGCGGACGTCCACCTTCTGTGTTTGCGCTCCTCCCAGACGCTCGAACTCCCCCTCCTGAAGCACCCTCAGCAGCTTGGCCTGCAGCTCGAGCGGAAGGTCGCCGACTTCGTCGAGGAACAGCGTTCCGCCGTGGGCCAGCTCGAAGCGGCCGACCCGGCGGGCGAGGGCTCCGGTGAACGCGCCTTTTTCGTGCCCGAACAGCTCGCTTTCGATCACGCCGCCCGGAAGCGCCGCGCAGTTCACCTTGACGAGGATCTTGTTCTTTCGCCCGCTCAGGCGGTGGATCGCGCGGACGACGACTTCCTTGCCCGTGCCGGTCTCTCCGGTCACGAGCACCGTCGAGTCCGTGCCGGCCACCTTGCGGACGTTCGCGAGGACCTTCTCGATCGCCGCCGACTCTCCGACGACATCCTCGAACGCTCCCTCGCTCCGCGATTCTTCCCTGAGGTAGAGGTTCTCCTGCTCGAGCCGACTCTTGAGCGACGTGATCTCCTCGTAGGAGAGCATGTTCTGGATGGCGAGGACGACCTGGTCGGCGATCGCCAGGAGCAGTTCGGCGTCCCACTCCTTGTATTCCCCGACGTTATGGCTTCCGACGTTGAGCGTGCCGATGACCTTGTCCTTGCCTTTCAGCGGCACCGACAGGGCGCAGAGAATCCCGTCCCGGACGAGCGGCGCGTGCTCGACGAATTGCGTCCCCTCTCTCAGATCCGGCGTCAACAGGGGGCTCCCGGTTTCGGCGATCCAGCCGCTGCGGCTCCCCTGCCGCGGCCACGTGGTTCCCAACGGGATGACGGACGGCGACGGCACGGGTCCCGCGACGCCCAGCACCTTGAACCCCCCTGCGATCGGGTCGTCCAGCACGAGCGCCATGCGATCGAACGGAATGACGCCCCGCAGCGCCCCCGCGATCGCGGCAAACAGCGCGTCCCGGTCGAGAGACGTCACCACCGCATTGTTGACTTGCAGGAGGACCCGCCAGCGTTCCTCGGCGCAGCTCAGCTCCAGCGTGCGGGCCTCCACGAGGTGCTGGAGGTCGGCGCTCAGGATCTTCAGCTCTTCGGCGACCCGCCGGCTCCGGATCTCCGTCATCGTGGAAGCCGCCAAGCTGCGAAGGACTTCGATCTCCTGCTCCTTCCACTCGCGCGGCTCGTGGTCCACGACGCAAAAGGAGCCGAGAGTGTCGCCTTCGGGCGTCGTCAGCGGAATCCCGGCGTACGCCACGACGCCCAGCTCAGGCACGGCCAGGTTGTGCCGGACGAGCGGATTCTCTCTCGCGTCCGTGACCAAGAGGGGCTCGCCGGACTCCGCCACGTGCTTGCAGAAGGAGTGCGTCAGCGGCGTCTCGCGCATCGAAGCCCACGGCTCGGGCAAGCCCATGGAGCTCTTGAAGAACTGCCGGTTGGCGTCCACCAACGATACGTACGCGGCCGGTGCCTTCAGGAGGCTCGCCGCCAGACGCGTCAGTCGATCGAACGCTTCCTCGGGAGGCGAATCCAGCAGCTGTGTCCGCCGGACGGCGTCCAACCTCTGCGCGTTTCGAACCTCGTCGTGGAGGTTGCTGCCCATACGAGGACCCGTCCACAAAAGTGCCTCGTACTATAACGCCGGCGTTACTTTTTTCATCCCAACCCGGCTGCGAGCACGATCATGAAGAGCCCTACCCCGATGACGACCGCTCCGATCACGGAAGCGATGCGCGTGCCCGCCGGCGCAAGGCGCTCCGCGGTGATCGCCGCCGTCACGACGGCCATCGCGCGAAGGTCCATGACCCCGATGACCATCAGGATCGCCATCAAATTGCCGCAGCAGCGGCCGCAGTCGAGGCCGAGACGCACGCCGTGCCGCCAAGCCGCGCGGAAGCCGGCCGGCAGCTGGTGTTCGTGCCCCGACCCTTCGCGGCAGCAGACAAGGCTACGCGCCTTCCATGCGGTCAATTGAAGCGCGCCCGCGATCACCATGACCATCCCCGCCGCGTACGGCACGGCGCGCGCCAGCGGGGCCGACCGCATCTCGATCTCCGCCAGGGCGATGCCGGTGGGAAACGCGGCGGCTCCGATTACCGCCCACACGAAGAAGTAGCCGGCGCCCGCGAGCGCCGTCAGGCGGCCGAGGCGCGGTTCGCCTGCGCCGCCGACGGCCTCGCGGTAGCGGGACAGCATGGGGAGCGCCGCGGGGAGCATCATCGCCACCATCATGGCGACCCACATGCCGAGAAACGACGTCGCGGCGCCGGGCCACGATTGGCCCGGCATCCGCATCCACGCCATCGACATCGACCACCCGCCGGGCATCGGCATCTCGCCGATCCCCGACATCGACCCGCACCACACGATCGTGACGGCGGCGCTCGAAGCGACGAGCAGCCCCGACACTCCGAGAAACGCCGCGTGGGGGCACCGTTCGTAGACCGTGCGTTGCGCTCTCACATCCCACCTCAGCGCGAGACGTACTCGTCGTGCCGGCGCCACCAGATGCCCGTCTCGTTGCGACCGTTGGGCGCGCGGTCCAGCCACTGGTACATGCCCCAAAGGCCGTCGAGCCCGCGCGCGTAGGTGGAATAGGTGTGGTAGACGATCCCGCCGTCGAGAACGAACGAGCTCATGCCGGGTCTTTCGCGTATGTAGGTCGCGGCGTCAGTGCCGGTCCCGGCGGCGATGTCGGAGATCATTCCCACGAGGTCACCGGGCTTCATCGCCGGCTCGCGGCGGTAGTTGTACTCGAAGCCGCCCTTTCGCTGTTGCTCCTGGGTCAGGCCGACCGCGAAATCCGCGTTGAAATCGCTGTCGTGCGACGACGCCCAGGGAAACGTCCAACCCATCCGTGCCCTGAAGGCGGCAAGCTTCGCGAGCGGCGCCCGCGAAACGGCCATCAGCGTGACGTCGTGATGCGCCAAGTGGACGGCGAAGCCGTCGAAGCCGTCTGCGATCGACGAACACGACGGGCATCCCGCCGTGTAGTCGGGGCCGAACATGAAGTGGTAGACGAGAAGCTGCGAACGCCCGCGGAAGAGGTCCGCGAGCGAGGCGCTCCCTTCTTCGGTCTCGAACCGGTACGGCTTGTCGATCCGCACCCACGGCAGCTCTTGCCGAAGCCTGGCCAGCTCATCGCTGCGCCGCGTGAGGTCCTTTTCCGCCTCGAGCAGATCGAGCCGGGCCGTCAGCCATTCCTTGCGAGTGGTCGTCTTGTGTGTGGTCATCGCGCCGGTCTCCTTTGGTTTCGGGTCATGCAGTAGTCTTAGCGCCGGGGCGACCACTGTGGGAGTGACAAGTGTGACGGGATTCCGATGGACTCCCTGATCACGGCCGCGGCTCGCGCGCTCGCGGTCGGCGATCCCTTGGGAGCTTTGAAGCGGGTGGCCCTGCGCGACGACGCGCCGGCGCTCGCGCTGCGCGGCCTCGCGATGGCGCAGCTCGGCGAGCTGGCTCGCGCAAAGACCCTGCTCCGGCGCGCGGCGCGTGCCTTCGGGCCGAGGGAGGTGGTCGCTCGCGCCCGGTGCGTCGTCGCCGAGGCAGAGATCGCGCTCGTCTCGCGTGATCTGGGCCGGACCGCCGGAGCACTCGACGCCGCACGGGCGACGCTCGAACGGCGCGGCGACCGCGCGAACGCCGCGCACGCTCGGCACCTCGCGATACGACGACTCCTGTTGATCGGGCGCATCGACGAGGCCGAGCGCGAGCTCGCCGCGCTCGATCCCTCGCCATTCCCTCCGGCATCACGAGCCGCTCACGAGCTGGTCGTGGCGGGGATCGCGATCCGCCGCCTTCGAACAAAGACGGCGCGGGCGGCGCTCGCTCGGGCCGCGCGTGCCGCGCGCCTCGCAGGAATCCCTGCCCTGACGGCGGAGGTTGCGGGCGTCGCACGGATCTTGAAGACCCCGTCGGCACGGCTGATCGCCCGCGGCGAGGAGCACATGCTCCTGTTGCCGGAGGTCGAAACGCTGCTGAAGTCCAAGGCCTTGGTGGTGGATGCGTGGCGCCATACGGTCCGTCAGACGCGCATCGTCGTCCCTCTCGCACGGCGCCCGGTCTTGTTCGCGCTCGCGCGCGTGCTGGGCGAGGCGTGGCCCAACGACGTGCCGAGGGATCTCCTGCTTGCGAGGGCCTTCGGAGCGAAGCACGCCGACGACTCACACCGCGCACGGTTGCGCGTCGAGGTCGGCCGGCTGCGGAAGCTGCTCCGGGACCTCGCCGGCGTGCATGCGACGAAGCGAGGCTTCACGCTGAGCCCGCACCATGCGCGTGAGGTCGTCGTGCTCGCGCGCCCTGTCGACGACGACAACGCAGCCGTGCTCGCATTCCTTGCCGACGGCGAGTCCTGGTCGAGCTCCGCTCTGGCGCTCGCGTTGGGAACAGGCCAGCGCACCGTGCAGCGCGCACTCGATACGCTCGCGGCGGCGGGGAACGTGCAGGCGGTTGGCCGAGGCCGGTCGCGTCGCTGGATGACCCCACCGGTGCCGGGAATCACGACGACTTTGTTACTCCCAGCTCCGCTGCCGATCGACTAGGATGAAATCATGGGTCGATCGAAAGCCGAGATCATTCGGGAGTACGGACCGTTCCCGGGTGTTGAGAAAGTTGCTGGCGTCACGTACGACGGACAGCGCGTCTGGATCGCTGCCGGCGACGCGCTGAAGGCGCTCGATCCTGCGACTGGGAATACCGTCCGCTCGATCGAAGTCGCCGCGGATGCGGGGACGGCCTTCGACGGCACTCATCTGTTTCAAATCGCGGACAATCGCATCCACAAGATCGACCCCGAGACGGGCCGCGTGCTCGCGACGATCCCGGCGCCCGGAGGCGGCGGCGACTCGGGTCTCGCGTGGGCGGAAGGGACGCTGTGGGTCGGACAGCACCGCGAACGGAAAATCCACCAGATCGACCCGGAGACCGGCGCGGTCCTGCGCACGATCAACTCCAACCGCTTCGTCACCGGGGTCACCTGGGTCGACGGAGAGCTCTGGCACGGCACCTGGGAAGGCGACGCGAGCGAGCTACGGCGTGTCGACCCAACGACAGGCGAGGTCTTGGAGCAGCTCGACCTGCCGCCGGGAGTCAACGTATCCGGTCTCGAATCGGACGGCCGCGATCGATTCTTCTGCGGAGGCGGCGGCACCGGGAAGGTGAGATCCGTCCGGCGTCCCAAGCGAGGTTAGCCCGCCGCGGGACTCTCGCGGGCCGGCTGCCCCCGGTGCACCCAGCTCATGAAGATCTGGTAGCCGAGCGCGAGCAGCGTGGCGCCGACGAACAGGCCCAAGATCCCGGCCGCGGCCATTCCGCCCAGCGCGCCGAGCAGGATGATCGGCATCGGCGCGTCGACGCCTCGGCCGAGCATCAACGGCTTCAGGAAGTTGTCGGCGAGCCCCGCGACGAACAGGACCACGGAGTAGACGACCGCCATGCCCGTGCCGTGGTGGCCGCTCATCCAGATGTAGGCGATCGACGGGACGATGACGAGCAGCGCCGGGATCTGCGCGATACCCAAAACCAGCACGACCAGCGCGAGCACGCCGGCAAAGGGGACGCCGGCGACGAGCAGCGTCAGGCCAACCGCGATGGCCTGGATGAGCGCGACGCCGATCACCCCTTGGGCCACGGTGCGGATCGTGGCCGACGACAGCCTGATGAACCCCGGCGCCCGCTCGGGACTGATCAGGCGCGCGAAGATCGCCTGGCTGGCCTTCGCGCCGGACTCGCCGTACGCCATGATCACGCCCGCGATGCAGAACGAGGCGATGAACTTCAGGATCGCGCCTCCAATGCTGGCGACGAAGCCGAGGGCCGATTTGGCGAGGTCGCCGATCTTGGGCTGCAGGCTCTGGATGAACGCGGGCAGGTCGGTGTATGCCTGCGTCCAGACCCCGTAGATCTTCTCGCCGACGACCGGCCATTCCGCGACGCCCGGGCGCGGCGCGGGAAGCTGCAAGGTGTTGTTCTTGACGTTGTCGACCAGCTCGTGGATCGAGCCGCCCAGCTCCAATAGGAGCACGGAGGTGGGCAGCACGATCAGGAGCGCACCGATGACCACGATCAGGGTCGCGGCGAGCCCCTGCCGTCCACCGATGCGCCGCGCAATCGCCTGGTGCATCGGGTACATCGCGACCGCCAGGATCAGCGCCCAGAGCATCAGGGTCACGAACGGCGCGAAGACCGAGTAGCAGAGAAACGCGAGCGCGAAGATCAGAGCGGCCCGGATCAGGGTTTCGAGCAGCGCGGCCTGGACGTTGGAATCGGTTGCGGGACCTGAGCCGTCGGATGCGTTCATGGCGTTCCTTCCGCTCACTCCACGTGGATCGAAAATCCTCCCGTGCAGGGTGCCGGCGCGTATTCCAGCACGATCCGGGTCGTTTGCAGCCGAATCCCGAAATCGGGGCAGAACCATGCGTTTTCAAGCGTCACGGGGCTCGCCGTGAGCAGGACCGCGTGGATGCGGCCCCGCTCGAGCCGCGCTCCCGCCGAGTTCACGGTCACGCGGCACTCCGGATGGCACAGAAGATGGGCTCGCACGCGCTGGCCTTGGCCGCCGTCGATCCGGTCCGCGACCTCGATGCGATCCGGATCGGATACCACGAGCCTCCGGCTGTGCGTCGGGGCTCCCGGCAGGTGCCGGTACCCGTCATGCGATCCTTCGAGCACGAATCCCTGCGCCGTCGGGGAAAAGGCGTGCACGCGAGGATGCGCGCGGCGGCCGACGCGGAACGCGCCGTAGAACTCGCATTGATCGGCGCCGTCCACGGTGACCGTGTTGTGCGCGGCGGTGCTTCGGGAGTATTCCCGCATCGGCGACGCGTTGTATTCGTACACCCCGGCGTCGACGAGAAGCCGCGTGCCGCGGGGGCTCCACTCGAACGCGAGGATGTCGCCGTGGCCGTGCGCCGGCAGGAAGTCGGGCGCGATCGGCCCGCAATCGGCCAGCAGGTAGCTCTGCCCACGCCGCGCGCCGAAATACCCGGCCTCGGGCAAGCCGAAAACCGCGCGGGGAGCGACCCGCGACGCGCCGCGCGCGTAGACGTCGAGACATTCCGACGGCTGGTAGGCCGCGTGCAGGCCGCCGTCGTTGAACAGGCTGATCCCACCGTCGGGGTGGGTCGTGTCCACGAGCACCTGCGCCATGTTCTTGAGGACGTCGCGCAGCCGCCCGTCGAGGGCTCCCGCGGGCAGCACCGAGGCGATCTCGAGCAGATCCGCGAACACCTGCGCGTGGTACGCCGGCGACCTCTCGAAGTGGAAGCCGTCCGCAAGGATCTGCTCCGCCAGCTCCCGCCGCAGGTGGTGCACGCCGAGGTCCGCGAATCGCTTCGCCTCCGGGCCCGTAAAGAAACGCCCGGCCCAGATCAGGGCCTTGATGTTCTTCAAGAGGTGATTCCCGACGAGGTCGAGCTCGAGGTTGTTCGTAAGGAAGCGCAGCTGTGCCGTAAGTGACAGCCGCATGCGCTCGCGGAGATCCTCCGGCAAGCGGTCGCCACGGCGCGCGATCTGCTGCATCCAGACCAGACACCGGATCGACAGCGCATAGCTGTTCCATTCCCCCAGCCAGTAGCCGGGGCCGTAGCGCAGGTTGTGCTCGATCCAGTCCCGGACGGTCGCCGCGAACTCACGGTCGTCGAGGGCCTCGAGGTATTCCATGTAATGGAGCTGCAGCTTTCCGAGCCGCGTTCCGTGCTCGAGCTCCGCCGGATGCCAGTCCATCGGCACCTTCAGCGGGAATTCCTGCGCGAGAATCCGCAGCCATACCTTGCCCCCGCGCGACGCGATCGCGTGGAGGCGGGGGCCGAACAACGGAGGGGGCGGCGAGGCCGACAGCGCGGGCGTGTCCGTCGCGAGCGAGCGGCGCATGCCCGGCACGCGCCGCGCCAGGGCGGCCATGGCGCGGCGCTTGACCATCAGCCGCAAGCGCGCGAGCAGCTGGCGCGGCCGCGTGTGACGCACGCTGCGCCACGTCGGCCCCAAGCCCGCGCTCACCGGGGCACGCCGCGGCCGGCGAGCTTGCGCTCCGCGAGCTCACGCAGGACGGGGGCCATCACGAAGCACTGCCGATGCGCGTCCGCCCCGGGCGGCCGGGCCGGCAGCGGCCGGTCGACGAGCGCCGCGGCGCGCACCAGCCCCTGGACGCCCAGGACCTCGCACTTTTCGCGCAGGCTTTCGATCGTGTCCCCCGGCTCGACCGGGATCGGGATCTTCTCGATCACCCCGCCCGTGTCGATGCCCGCGTCGATCACGTGGATCGTGACCGTCGGCGGCTCGCCGATCAGGATCGACCACTCGAGCGCGTTCATCCCGCGGATCTCGGGCAGCGGGCCCGAGTGCGCGTTGACGACTCGCCCGGCCGCCGCGTCGAGCAACGGCTTCCGCAAGATCCCGCCGCCCGCGTAAAAGACCGCTTGAGCGCCGGCCTCGCGGACGAGCGCGACGGCGTCCGGATCGTTCAGGCTCCCCACCACACGGTGCGGGACGTCGTGAGCTTTCGCCCACGCCCGGAGCGAGCCGCCGGCGATGCTCTCGCGGCGCAGGAAGTCGAAAAGCGGGCTCGCGTCAGCGCTCGCCGCGCGCCTCATGCCGAACAGCTTGCTCGCAAGGAGCGGGAGCGCCGACCGTCCACGCTGCCGCAGGAGCGCCTTGAGCCGCTTCACGCGAAAGGCGGAGACGACCAGGATCCCCGCGACGTCATGACCCGCCCTGCGCAGAAGCTCCACGAGCGCGAGCGCGTGCAGGGCCCGATCGTATCCCGCGGTGACGACGACCCGGCCCTTCACCGCGCTTCCGTCTCGACCCGCCGCATCAGGGCGAGCAGAGCGTCGCAGTGGTACTTCGCGGCCCAGTTCGGGTATTGCATGACCATGTAACGCCCCCACAACGGGGCGGATCCGCCGACGGCTCCGCGGATCGAAGCGAGCGGCGACGTGATCCGCTGCGCGGCGCAGGTTGCGTCCACGAGCTTGGCCGCGGCGCTCACCAGACGCAGGTCGGTGTTGCGAGCCTCCCAAACCAGGAGACAGAGAGCGACCTGGACGTTTCCCGTCAGACAGGTGTAGCTGCTGTTCGACGTCCACGCGTCGTCGAACGTTCCGGGCAGCCGGCCGGCGTAGCGCTCGCTGAGCTTGACCAGCCGCTCCAGGGCTTCGACGGTGGGCTCTCCGTAGGTGCTCCAGTCGTCGAGCAGGAGCGCGCTTTCGAGAAAGCCGCGCAGCGTGTAGGCGATGGTGTGCGTGAACGCCGGCGCCCCCGCGTCGAAGCCCCAATCTTCGAACACACCGTTCGGTAGCCGCCGCGCGAGCACCCGGCGCAGCGCGCGCTCGGCGGCCGCGCGCACCGCGGTGTCTTGCGTTTGGCGCCAGACGCGCAGCATCGGCCAGCACACCTGCGTGTAATACGAAGGCTCGAAGCCTTTGCGGTAGCTCGCCTCGCCCCAGGTTCCGTCGGCCTTGCAGTTATCCGCCAGCCAGCGGGCGCCGCGTTTGGCCGCGTCGAGCCAGCGGCTCTGTCTCGTGTGCTCGTACAGGGCCACCATCCCGTCCAGGATCTGGGCGGTGTTGAAGACGCTCAGGCGTGCGCTTCTGCTAGGCGGGTGCAGCCCGCCGAGCCACGCGCCGCTTGGCTGCTGGATCGAAAGGAGCCACTCGCCGAGCGAAAGCGCGGCGGGCTCCAAAGGCAGTTCGCGAAGCCTCGGCTGAAGGTCCAAGAGAGTCGGGATGATGTATCCGGTCGTTTCCGGGTAGGGACGCGACCATCCGCGAAGCGGAGAAAAGTAGGCGGCCGAGCCGCCCTTGGTCGCGATCGAGCGCAGCAGCCAGCGGGCGGTCGCTTCGAGATGACGGGAATAGATGTCCATCCTCGATGTCGTGCCGCTCATCCGTCTCCGCCCCGCTCTAGGCGGCGGAAAAGGTAGCACGCGCAAAGAATTCGCCCGATTCCTCCGACGCGCGGGCCGGCGGCGCGTATCAACACCCGATCGGAGGGGCGATGGGGATCGTCGTCTGCGTCTTTGCTCTTGCCGCGGCGGCCACGTACGACGTTCGCGCCGTGAGCCTCTCGCCCCCGAAGCTGGCCGTGCACGCGGTCCTGCCGGGCGGATCACCGGCGCTTGAGACGGCGCTGAGCCGGCCGGGCGACATCCGGGAGATCAACGACGGCGGTTGGGGGGCGCTGGTCACGGAGATGTCGGCCAAGGATTCCGGCGGGCGGCCGGTCGCGCTGACGCGCTCGGGGCCGGCGGGCTGGACGATGGAGCGCGGCGGCTCAGGCCCGCTCACCGTGGACTACGTCGTCGACTACGCGCTCCTTGCGAAGCAAGGGTGGCCCGCGGCGCGTGAGGCCGCCTTCGCGGACACCGCGCACGCGGTGGTCCTGGGCCGGTCGCTCTTCGTGACGACGCCGGGCCAGGGCGAAAGCGTCGTGCGCTTCGCGCTCCCCCCGGGCTGGCGTGCCGTCGTTCCATGGGACGAGGTGCCGCATCGCGGCGGATGGCGCGTGCCGCGGCCGGTCGACCTCGTCGAAAACCTCGTCGTTTTGGCAAGCGAGGGCGTCGAGGATCGCACCGTCGGGCGATTCCGCATTCACGTCGTGTCGATGGGACCCTGGCGGCAGGCGCGCGACCAGGTGCTCCGGGTGGTCGAGGGCGCCGTCAAGGAGCTGGTGCAGATCATGGGGTCGACCGATCGCGGCGGCTACAACCTGGTGTTGCTCCCGATCCGCGACAGCGGAGGCGAATCGTTCCGCTCGAGCTTCGCGCTGTCCCAGGAAGACCCGCCGTCGGCGACGAACGTCGCGACCTGGGGCAACCTCATCGCCCACGAGTTCTTCCACTACTGGAACGGCTCGCGCATGGACGGCGCCGACTACGCGAGCACGAACTGGATTCGCGAGGGGTTCACCGAGTACGCGGCCAACATGGCGCTGGCCCGCGGGGGCGTCCTCGACGAGGCCGGCATCCGGGCGAAGCTCGCCAAGCACGTGGACACCTACGGAAGGCTCGCGACACCCTTGGACGCCCCCGGCGACCACAAAGGCCCGCCGCTCTACAGCGGCGGCGCGTTGGTCGCCTTCTGCTGGGACGCCAAGATCCGCGAGGCGACCGACGACGCGCGCGGCACCGCGGACGTTCTGCGCGCGCTGTGGCGCCGGACGGACTCCGGGGCGAAGCCGTACACGTGGGACGACATCAAGGCCTCGCTCGACGCGGTCTCACCGGGCGACTGGGATGACTTCCATCGCCGGTTCATCCACGGCACCGAGCGGCTCCCCGTCGAGCAAGCGTTTGCGTCGATGGGCCTGCGCTTGACCTCCACGCCGGGCGGTGCGTCGACCGTGGATGTCGATCCCGCGGCGTCCAAAGAAGCGCGGTCGCGCTGGAAGAAGCTGATCGGCGCGCGCCGGTAGGACGGTCCTCCGAGTTTGTAAGAAAAAGGGGACTGTCCCCTAGGCCCAGGGTGCGGGGGCGGCGGGGTCGGTGCCCCGGTCGAAGTCCGCGCGCTCGCCGGAGAGGATGGCTTCGGCGGCTTCCATCCCGGCGTGGAAGGCGCGGTCGGTGCCGGGGCGGTTGACGTCGTAGAGGTTCGCCACGCGAGCGACGACGCTTCGCGCCTGCTTCGTCGCCTCGTCGTGCCAGCTTTCCCAGCGCATCGCCGCGTCGACCTGCGGGAGCTTCAGGATCAGGTGGTCCGTGCATGCGTCGGGTGAGATCAACCCGGCGGCGGCGCACTCGTCGAGCGCGAGCTGACGGAGATCGTGGTCGGTCCACCCGAGCAGACCCGTGGACTCCGCGTGGAAGAACTCGACGCAGAGGCAGGTCTTTCCGGGAGGCACCATGGAACCGTCGAACGCCGCGTAGTTCGTGATGCGGCCCGCCTGCGCTCGCGGACAGTTGACCTCGATCCAGCAGTACGGCGTGCGCGGCGCCTCGTCGGCGAACAGGTAGACGAGCACCGTGGCCGCGGCGCGCGGGCGGACCGCGGGGCCGCAGGCCTCGGGCGCAAGGGCTCGCGCAAGAATCTGCACGGGAACGCTCGAGACGACGTGCGCGGGCTCGTAGACCACGCGCCCGCCGGTCTCGTAGTCCACCGTCACCGAAGTGATCCTTTCCCTTTCGGTCGTGACGTTCGCCAGCCGCGCGTTCACGTGAATCCACCCGCCCGCCGCGCGGACGCGCCGCTCGATCGCCTCGCAGAGCTGGCCCGTGCCGCGGACGGGGTGGCGCCACTCCGTTTGCGCCGGCGGCGCGTGGTGAAACATCCGTCTTAGGCTCACCCCGCCGTGAACGTGGCTGGCTTCCGGCGGCGGCGGAAGCTCCGCCCACCGCCGGCCCGTGAACTTCTCCGCGAACGTCTGCGTCGTCATGCGCGTGAAACGAGGCCCGCGGCGTTGATACCAGTAATCTTGGTAGCTGCGCGCGGGCCGGTGGAAGCTGCTCATCCGGTACGCGAGGTAGTCGAACACCCCGGCGGCGAACGTGGTGCGCGGCATCCCCGCCCACAGCGTCCGCGGCGACGCGTCGAAGACGCGGCCTTCGCAGAGGATCCCGACGCGCCTTTCGTACGGGCGGTAGTCCTCGCCCAGCAGCTCACACCACGAGCGATGCACGGCCGGGATCCGGGAGTACAGCTCCTTGCGCCCGATGTCGACGACGAACGGCCCCCGCTTGACCGCCCGCATCAGGCCGCCGACTTCGGAGTCCTTCTCGATCAGGATCGGCGTGGCGCCGTTCAGCACGAGCTGGTGCGCCGCCGCCAGGCCGCCCGGGCCCGCGCCGAGGATCAGGGTGTGAGCGGTCACGCGAGGCGACATAGGCGTGCGACCCGGGTTAGTTGGCCTTCATATACGCCTCTGGTCGGCGCCCGGCAAGGTCAATCGCCAGCCTCCCCCGCCCGCTGCTTTTCGCACTGGTCGAGCCCGCCGACGACTTTTTCGATCGCCTTGTCCTTCTCTTCGCGGGCTTTGGCCCATTGCTCGATGAGGGGACCGTTGGCCGGCTTCGACGCCGCTTCGGGGTCGAATCGCGCCTGGCGCGTCGCCGCCTTGAACGCATCGCGCACCGCGATGAGCGCGTCGCGACACTGCCGTCCGTTCGTGATGCGAAGGTCGATCTGAGCGAGCCTGGCTTCGAGGGTCTGCTCGGCCGCGAGGAGGTCGACCGAGCTCTGAACGATCACCCCTTCGAGATCGCCGATCTTGAGCTGCAGGTTTTCCGACTTGTCGTCCCCTGCTTCGGGCTCCTGCCGCCGCATCTCGTCCTGCTCGGTCTTCACGCCCTCGAGCTTGCCGCTCAGCGCGGCGACGTCGCTCCGAAGCGGCTTGGTATCGAGCCCGACACACTCCCAAGCGTCGCGCTTGCAGAGCGTGTCGGCTTCCGCCTGGCGACGGGAGCATTCCTGGCTCACGTCCGGATACGGAATCGACGCGCAGCCGGGCTTTGCGGAGGACTGCGCGGCCGCTGCAACGAGGGCGAGCGCGAACACGGGCACCATGAGATTCAAACGCCAACCGGACTGGGTTCGATTCGGCCGAGCTTGAGCAAGCCCGCGAGGTATGCGGCCGCGGCGATGTCGTACGCGGAGCAAAACTGCGGCCAGAAGACGGGCACGCCGGGGTCGTCGATGAGTCGAGGATGGACGAAATCGAACACGCCGTGTCCCGCCAACGCGATCACGACGATCCAGAGGGACGTCCTCAGTCCAGCGACCGCAGCCGCAACGAAGACCGCGCCCGCCAAGACTTCGAGCACGAGCGCCTTGTTGGACCCTCCCATGACGGCGAACAACGAATACAGGCACCCGATGACGATCATCACGGTTGGGTAGAAGCCGCGGTCACGGTCCAACCCGACGACGGTCGCAAAGACTCCGGCAGCGAGCGCCAAGACCAGACCCACGATGTACGCCACGACGGACCCCCTCGCCGCGCCTACTGCGCCTTGCTCCACTCGCTCGCCTTGTGGAGCGTGAACGGCTGCGAATACACCGTGCACAGGCGAATCTTCGAGCCGGTCTGCCGGTTCGGCGGCACCAGAGCGTACACGAGCCTGAATCGGAAACTACCCGGCGGAATCACGTAGCTCGTTTCGTCCTTCGGCGCTCCCGCGTCCGCCCAGTTGACTTCAAGATGCTCGTTGTCCTTGAAGGAATACGCCGTCGCGTTGAGGTTGGGCAACGCAAAGGCCTCGAGCTCCGACACGGTGGGTCGCGGCGGCCCGGTCGTGTTCGACGCCGTCACCCTCTCGACACGAAGCGCGCGCGACCACGAGGGCAGGTAGATCGGAGCCCGACTCTTCGACTCGATACGAGCGCTCGCCGTCGCCGACGTTTCGAAGTCTTGCGCGCTCGGCACGATCTGCACGACGCATTGTTCGGGGCGAGTCTGCGCAGAGGCGGGGCCGGCGAGGGCCAACGCAGCCCCAAGGAGAAGACACACTTTCGAATTCATGCCTCGTCCCTTTCGTAAAACAGCGCGATCTCTTCCGGCTTCCACGGGGCTGGGCGAAGCGTGCCTTTGTCGATACGCACGACGGTCATCAAGCACCGTGACAGATCCTGACCCGCCTTGTCGGTCATGCGGCATTCGATGGCCGCGTAAGGCCCTTCGAAGCTGCGAACGAACGACGTGATCGCGAACTCCTGATCCGCGGCGACGGGACGAACGAAGTCGATCTCCATCCGCTTCACCCAGACCATGAAGGGAAGCGCAGCGATCGCCGCAAAGTCCCATCCGAACCGCTCACGCAGCGCCTGCATGCGGTGATCGACGTAGTACGTGCCGTAGTACGCCGTGCTGACGTGCTCGTAGATGTCGAGCTCCGAGAAGCGCACGCGGTGGGTCGTGGTGAAGACGATCGGCTTGTCCGACATCAAGGCTCCTAGGGCGCTCGTCCCTTGACGGCCCACGCGGACGCAGCATACGACCGCGGTCCGTCGGCCTCCCCGTCGACGTACGCCGCGCGCATCGCTGCTTCGAACCGCGCGCGCGCTTCGCCGCTCAGCGAGCCGACGTACTCGCAACCGGGGCCCTCCCTGCCGAGATAGGGCGCCCAGAAGTCCGCGAACGAGGAGAATTCCATGCGGATCTGGAGCGAAGTCTCTTCGACGTCGACGAATCCGGCGCGCCGCCACGCCGCGCCAAGCTCCCCCGGTCGCGTCATCGGCCGCGTCAGGTCCTTCGCTCGGATCGCCACGGCATTCGGATCGAGCGCCGCCGCGGTATCCACGAACATTCGCTTCGTGACGTACCCCCCGCGAACGTCCCACACTGCCGCCGCGACCGTCGCTCCCGGCTTCGCCACGCGCCGCATCTGGGCCACGGCGTCTTCCGTCCTCGGAACGTGGTGCAGCATGAGCAGCGAGACGACGCGATCGAACGTCGCGTCCGGAAAGTCCAGCGCGCACGCATCGCCCGCCTGAAACGTCAGCCTCGGGTTCGGATAGTGCGTCTTCGCATGCCCGACGTACGCCGCCGACATGTCGACGCCGACGACCTGGACCGACTGGGAACGCGTGGCGATCTCCGCCGAGAGGTGCCCGGTCCCGCACCCGACATCGAGAACGCGCTTTGCATCGCCGATCTCGACGAAGTCCGCGAACAGCCGGGCCAGCCGCCGGCTCCACCGGCCCATCGTCAGCTCGTAGGCGTCGCCGTCGGTGGCGAGGAAAGTCGATGAAGGTGTTTCCGGCATGCTCATACCCTACCCATCCCATGACGCGACGCGTGCCGCGCAGAGTTTATCCCGAGCACGAACTCGAGGGGATGGGCCCGGTCGGTGCTGCCGTTGTAGTATTCGGCAGTTTTCAGCCTCGACACCACGAGGTTCAACATGCCGGCACGCACGTACAGCGTCAGCGACCGCGGCTCCGACTGCGAACGCACCGTGGCGAACGTTCGGGAGGGCCAAGGCCCACGAATCCGTTTGAACCCGAGGGGCGAGCCGTGGCTTTACGTTCAGATGGTGATGGGCACCGTCACGGGCTCGGTCAGCCTGACGCACTATTCCGGTATCGCGACGACGGACATGAGCTACTGCCGCGTTCTCGCCGTGCTCTCCCGTCGCAACCACACCACGGGCCGCTTCACGTGGGGAACCCTCTCGCACCTGGGCGGCGGCGACACCAAGTACGTGAACTGGGACAAGCTCGCCAGGCGACACGCGCAGGTGGGCGGACCGCACTTCGGGGTCGTCTTCAGCATCAACGCGATCTCTGCGGCCGACTGGACCGACTATGAAACCGTCTTCGACAAATTCGGCGTCCTCCGTCACGGCCGATTCGCCTATCAAGCCAACACCCGAGAATGCGACGTCGGTATCGACTTCCGCGGCGGCTTCGGCGAGCTGACCAACGGCCTCGCACGCAGCTTCCAGTCGAGACCCGGAAGTAATTTGCAGGGGGTGAATGGAAACGGGTGGGAGGCTCTGAACTACTGAAGAAGCCAGTTGGAAGCCTCCCGCCGCTGAGCCTGGTGGCGAACGGGAACGGGATCAGTGCCCTGTCGTGCGGGACCCTTCACCGCAGTCGTGGACGTCGAGGCCGGCGGACGGAGGGCCGCCGGACAGCCGCGAGCGCTAGTCGACGATGAGGACTTGCACGGCTTCGTCGGAGGTCGCGACGATCGGGAAGATCTCGTTGACCTTCAGTCGCTCGAGGTTGTCGCGGCTGATCCCCTTGGCCACGACCACGACCATGACGCCGTGGCTGTGCAACGAGCGGGCGATCTTGACGAGCATGCCGATGCCGATCGACGCGAGCACGTCCACGTCGCAAAGGTCGATGATCGTCGGCTTGCGCCTGGCGACCGTCTGCGCCGTGAGGGGAAGCTCCACGTCTCCGACACCGGAGATGTCGAGCCGTCCGCGGAGAGCGACGTGCGTCAGCGTGTCGTTGGCTGCGATGAGCTCGAGCTTCGCCATCGTGTTCTCCTGCCAGGAAGCGCCGGGTTGAAGCCGAAATGATGGCACAGCCGGCGCTTCGCGTCAGGCTTTGACCCAGCGCTCGGCCCACTTGCCGAGGGCGTCGACCACCGGCTTCAGGCTTTCCCCCGCGGGCGTCAGCTCGTAGCTGACGCGGACCGGCGGTCCGGGGCGCACGGTGCGGCGCACGAGGCCTTCCGATTCCAGCTCGCGCAGACGCTCGGACAGGAGGCGGTCGGATAGACCCGGGACGGCGGCCAGCAGTTCGTTGAAGCACTGCGGGCCGCCGAGCATGACGCTGATGATCGCGCCGCTCCACCGCCGCCCGATCAGCTCGACCGCGTGGTGGTAGCGGGCGCAGAGCTTGGGTTCGTCTTCCACGTCGATTTTCTTGGCGCGGCTGGGTTGTCTTGCCATGGCCACCCTTTCAGATGACTTACTTTTCATTGCCTACTTGACGAACGTAGGTCTCGGTCGTATTCTACACCGTGCTTACGAAAAGTAAGCTAATTATTTCTCATAAACAAGGAGAGCGTCATGGCATCCGAAACGACGATTCGCGACCGGGCGGCGGTGGATTGGTCCTTGCTCATTCTTCGTGTGGTCTTGGGCGTCGTCTTCATGGCGCACGGCGCGCAGAAGCTGTTCGGCGCGTTCGGCGGCCCGGGGCTCGGCGCGGTCGTCCAGATGATGGGACCGATCGGCTATTTGGTGACGATCGGCGAGTTCTTCGGCGGGCTCGGGCTGGTTGCGGGCATCCTCCCCCGATTCTCGGCGGCGTCGATCATCGTCATCATGCTCGGGGCGATCGGGATGGTGCACGGAAAGGTCGGCTTCTTCATGAACTGGGCCGGCCAGCAGGGCGGCGAAGGGTACGAGTACCACCTCCTCGCGATCGCGGCGCTTGCCCCCATCGTGATCGCGGGATCGGGACGCTTCGCACTCGAGCGAGTTCTTGCGTGGCCGAAGATGTCGGGGCTGCGCACGTTGGCGCATCCGCGCGGATAACGCCGCGGTGCTCCTAAGCCGTCACGCCGTCGAGCGGTGCAAGCTCCAAGGGTCGCCGCCGACGGCGTGCAGGATGTCCGCGATCGAGCGGCCCAGCTGGCCCTTGGGGAAGATCGCGTCGGCGCCGGCGGCTCGGGCGGCGGCGCGAATCGCACCCGTATTCTCCAGGGTGAACAAGACGACGCACGGCGAGCCCGGGAGCTCTTTCACGCGACGTGTCGCTTCGACGCCGTCCATCCCCGGCATCGCGACGGCCATCAGGACCAAATCCGGATGAAGCTCGTAGATCGCCCGGATCGCCGCGAAGCCCGAGTTCGCGGTGCCGACGACGGTAAGCTCCGATTCTCCGGCGAGCGTCGCGCAAGCGGCCCGGATGAACTCCGGGCTATCGTCGACGATGAGCGTACGAACGGCGCTTCGAGGCATGGATACTGATCAGCGTGCGCCGGGTCTTCGGCCATCGCCATGAGGGAAAACCCTTATATCGCGGGTGAGATACCCCGATGTGCCGGCAAAGCTAGAGGAATGATAAGAAAAAGGGGACTGTCCCCTATTCCGCCTTGTCGATGTGCACGAGGTAGGCCTCGACCATGATGAGGTTCTTCTCCCCCGCCCTCTGGATGACGCTGACGAGCTGGTCCATCTTCATGACCTCTTCGAGCTGTTCGTCGATGAAGTCCTGGAGGAAGCTCTGCGCCAGGTAGTCGCTTTCCTTGACGGCGAGGTCCATCAGCCCCTTGATCTGGCCGGTGACTTCCTGCTCCCAGGCGAGCGCCGCGGAGACGGCGGCTTCGGCCGAGGCGAACGACGACGCGGGCGCGGGCACGGCCGGGATCTGGAGCTTTCCCTTCGTGTCGAGGACGTAGTGCACGAACTTGAGCGCGTGCGCCTTTTCTTCGTCGGCCTGCTCGAAGAACAGCTTCGACAGGAGCTTCAGCTTCTGCTGGTCGAAGTGGGCGGCGATGCTCAGGTACTGCAAGCTGGCACCGAGCTCGTGACCGATCTGCTTGTTGAACGCGGACGCCAGCTCCGGGCTGATCATCATCGGGGTCTCCTTGAGGAAGCCCCGTAGGTTAACAGCGAATCAGGGCCCGCAGTCGAGGTTCCCCGCCGGCTAGCTCGTCACCAGGAAATACCGGGCTCCGGGCGACGGCGTGATCGTCACGCTGCGCCGGCCGGCCGCGGGCAATGCGACCTGGCCGCAGGCTTTCCCGGAATGTGCTAGGCCGAAGCGCACCGGGAAACAAGGACGTTTCTCCGGCGTTTTCGAGTTGTCGGCGTTGACGGCAGGGTGGGTACGACTCGGGACTATCCTTGTCCCACCTTGCGACGCTTCGTCCTCGCGTGCGTCATCGCAGCGCTTCCGGCCGCCGCTCATGCCGACGCGCGCTTGATGCGGACGTTCGGGTATCAGAGCGGGCTCGCGGCGTCGTCGGTGAGCAACTTCGCCCAGGACACCACGGGCTTTCTGTGGATCGCCACGGCCGCCGGCTTGTACCGCTTCGACGGGCGCGAGTTCACGCGGGTGTTTGCTTCTCATGCCTGGCTGGCGCAGTCGATCGGCGTCCAGGACGAGATCGTGTTCAGCACCGACGGGGGCCTGATCTGGTCTGTCGGCCCATCGGGACCCGAGCGGATCACCGGGCGTGACGGCGCTCCCGTCCCACCGATGGAAGCCGTGGCCGTCTCCCAAGACGGCACGCTCTGGATGCGCGAGAGACGTTCGACCGCGCTGACGCGAAGAGCCGCCGATGGGACCTGGACGTCGATCGAGGCTCCGATCACGACCGAGCCCGTCTCGCTATTCCCGGGACGAGGCGGAAGCGTGCTGGTGATCGACCGCGATGGCGTTCTTCGAATCGACGGCGGCGGAACGGCGAGCCGCGTCGTCACCCAGCCGAACGTCCTGCGCGTGGACGAATCGGCGGACGGACGGATGCTCTTGGGGTGGTGGTCGGGGCGGTCGGAGATCGGAGAGGTTCGCGACGGCGCGATCGTCCCGCTGCGGTCGAGCGGCCGGCGGCTGACGGATCTGGCTCGGCGGGGAGACGCCGTCTGGATCGGGTTCGATACGGGCGTCGAGATCCTCAGGCCGGGCCAGCCGCTGGCGTCGATCGGCACCGCCGAGGGTCTGCGCGGGTGCAACGACCTGCTCGTCGATCGCGAGGGCAGCGTCTGGATCGCCACCTACGAGCAGGGCGTGACGCAGCTTCCCGAGCCCGACACCGTGCTTCGTGAGATGCCCGGCTTCGCGCCCGCCACGCGCTGCATCGCACGCACCCGCTCGATCGTCTGGATCGGCGGCTGGTTCGGCACGCAAATGCTCGACCTGTCCTCGGGAGCACCCGGGGTGCTGCGCGCCGGGCCGAGCACGTTGAGCTTTCCCTGCGCCGCGGGAGACGACGAGATCTGGACGGTCGCTCGCGAGGGGGCGCTGTCGCTCTGGGGATCCCGGGGGGAAGTACGCGCGCTGACCGTGCCCCACCTGAATTTCATCGGTCGATGCGCGCTCGCGGGAGACGGCGGCCGCTGGATCCCCGGCGACGTCGGGCTGCTTCACATGTCGGCCGACGGCCGTCGGGCCGACGTCGCGCTGCGCGAGTTCCCCGCCGCCGTGACGGAGGGCGAAGGCGGCTGGCACGTCTTCGAGACTCGAGCCGGAACGATGTTTCTTTCGCAGGGGACGACGGTGTGCCGGCGGGAGCCGGGGGCCGCGTGGGCGTGCGAGGCTCTGGCGCGCGCGCGGGAGATCGTCGGATTCGCGGAGCCTGCAAGCGGGGACGTCTGGGCCGCGACGTCGGGAAACGGCCTCTATCGGTTTCGAAACGGCGCCTGGACACGGCTTCCGGGGAGCGATCGGCTCGCAACGCAAGACCTGTACTCGATCGCTCACGGTGCGGACGGCACTTTCTGGCTTTCGGGCAATGGAATCGCCGTGCGCGTCGCGGAGCGCCGCGAAAGCGCGGACGGTTTCGACGTGGTGGAGAGCCTGTCCTCGTGGCAGGGCATGACGACGCTCTCCATCGCCGAGGTCCGCGAGGAACCGGACGGCACGCTGTACGTCGGCGCCGGGAGCCTGATCACGATCCCGGCCTCGGCGCGGCACCCGCGCACGGACCCGCCCGCGGTGGCGTTTCTATCCGCGGAAGCGGACGGTCGCGCGCTCGACGTCGCAAAGGCCGAGTCGCTTCCGTATCGGCGGAACCGGCTCGAGATCCGTTTCGCCGCGCCGAGCTACCGCGACCCTTCGCGCATCCGTTACCGCACGCGCTTGCACACGCGCGAAGCGTGGTCGGCGCCGTCCGCGCAGGCCGCGGTGCGTTTCGTGGATCTGGCGCCCGGCCGCTACGACATCGCCGCCCAGGCCTCGCTCGACGGCGAGCGCTGGACCGAGCATCCCCCGACGTTCTCGTTCCGTGTGCTGCGTCCGTGGTACCTGGAAGCTTGGTTCTTCGTCGCGCTCGCCACGCTGCTGGCCGCCACGATCTACGTGAGCGTGCGGCTGCGTCTCGCGCAGCTTCTGCGTCTGGAGCGCCAGCGCGCGCGCATCGCGATGGACCTGCACGACGAGCTCGGCTCGGGCTTGGGCAGCATCGGGTTGCTGTCGGAGGTTCTCTCCCGCGATGCGATCGACGGCGAGCGCCGGCGCTCCGCAGGGGCGCAGCTCGGCGGGATCGCGACCGACCTCAGCTCACGCCTCACCGACATCGTGTGGTCGTTGAAGCCGGGCTCGGCGACGCTCGATTCGCTGGCGGCGCACCTGGTCTCGCGCGCGGGCGCGCTCTTCCCCGACGAGCGGCCTCGCTTCGTCAGCGAGATACCCGGAACGCTTCCGGTCGTGCCGCTGTCGCTCGCCGTCCGCCGCAACGTGTTCCTGATCGGGCTGGAGGCGATGCACAACGCCGTCACGCATGCGAACGCGTCCGAGGTCCGCTTGTCCCTGACGCCGGAGGGACGAAGCTGGCGGATGGCGGTCATCGACGACGGCCGGGGACTCCCTCAGGCTCCGGAAGCCGGACCGGGCCACGGACTCGGTCTGACCAGCATGAGGCGTCGCGCCGGGGAGATCGGCGCGGCGCTGTCGATCGCAGCAGGCCCGGATCGAGGGACCGCGGTGACGCTCGTGTTCTCCCCCGACGCCGAAGGCCGTTCGGCCTGACCTAGGGACACGCCGAGCTCGACGCGGCGATCTCGGCATCGCGCGCGCCCGATTGCGACGCGACCCCTTCGTCGTAGCTTCCGCCGCCCCCGCAGTTCACGCCGCGTATCAGGTACCAGTTCGCGTCGCCCGAAGGAGGCACGCTGGTGTCGCTGACGGTCGGTCCAGGGCTGTTGTTGCCGAGGCACCCGTTGACCGACGCCGTGTAATTGCCGGCGAAGGACCGAAGCGTCGCCAAGCTCCCGCGCACGATGTCGTACGACGTTGCGCCGGCAAGCGGACTCCACGAGAGGGTCGCGGTCAGGCCGGACCGGGTCACGCCGAGCTGAGTGGAGCCCGCCGGCGGCGCCGCGTTGTCGACGAGAGCGTCGCAGTTGTTGTCGAGTGCGTCGCAGATCTCGGGGTTCCCGGGATAACGCGCCGCGCTCGTGTCGTCGCAGTCGTCGCCGTTTGCGCTGTAACCCGGCGGCGCCTGGCACGAGAAGCTCGACACGTTGGGATCGCCGTGACCGTCGCCGTCCAGGTCGCGATACCAGCTTGCGCCCTGACACGGCGACCTGAAGTCCGTCATCGTTTGCGACGTGTCGGGCATGCCCCACCAACGCGAGTGAGGGAAGAACGGCGTCCGCCCGCCGGTGATGCGGATGCGCCACTTGTACGTCGACAGCGGCGCCACGATTCCGGCGTCGTACCAACCGCGGAAGATGGACCCGTACCAGAGGCTCCCGTAGGCATCGAGGTGCGTCCCCGTTCCGTTGAACGGGGCCAGCTGCGGCTTGACTTCGATTTCGAGAGCTCCGCCGTCGTGACCCGCCGCGATCGGCCCGCCGCCGTAGAACGACAGGACAAGATCGGTGCCGATCATTCCCAACGGGGCGACGTTTCGCGCCGGGGTGGACTGCGGGCTCTGCTGGTGGCTGACGAACGACCGGCCGCCCAGGCCGCCGTTCCCGTAGTAGATCGAGATCTTGCCGTTTTGCGTCGTCACCTGGCTGTTGAAAGGATCGCTCAGGATGACGTCGGAGTAGCCGTCGCCGTTGACATCCCCCGCGAACGCAACGGCATGGCCGAAGCGGGCCCCGGTGTTGCCGCCGGTCACCGTCCACGACGGCGTCGGGGAGAGCCCCGAGGCCGATCCGAGGAACATCCAGGCTCTTCCGTTGTCGCTCGGAGCGAGGTAGTTGGGCGCGCCGACGATGACGTCGGAATAGCCGTCGTTGTTGACGTCCCCGGCGGTCGAGATGGTGTTGGCCGTGCCCAATTGCGACGCGCCTTGATCGGTCTGGAACGACCAGAGCGGGGAGGGAGAGGCCGCGTTGTTGTTCCAGCCTCCTTCGTAGTAGCGCACGAAATTGATCCCGCCGATGAGGATGTCCGCGTACCCGTCGCCGTTGACGTCCCCCGCCGGCGCCACGGTTTGGCCGAGGTGCTGCTGAGGCACCGTGCCCTCGGGGCCCCACTGCGCGTTGGGCGCGGTCGACAGGCCGCCGCTGCCGCCGTTGAAGAAGTAGACCTTCCCGCAATCACCGCCGGCGAAGCAGTCCCACGTGTCCATGCCGTCGGCGACGTCCGAGAAGCCGTCGCCATTGACGTCGCCGACTCCGGCCACGACCATGCCCATGCGGTGGAACGACGATCCGAGGCCCATGCCGAATTGCGTCGCCGGCAACGGATTGGGGTTGCCCCCGAGGACGACGAACGCCGCGCCTTCGTCGGTGGTTGCGCTGTTCCAGTGCAGCGCGCCGAAGACGACGTCGCCGAACCCGTCGCCGTTGACGTCCCCTGCCCCGGCGACGGACCAGCCCGCCCATGCGCCCGCCTGAGCGGGGGCGACGTCCCATCGAGCGCCCGTGATCCCGCTGAGGCCGCCGCGGTAGACGTAGACGGCGCCGGAGTCAGCGCCCGGGTTGTTGAAAACGGGCGCACCGACGACCACGTCGCCGAATCCGTCACCGTCGACGTCGCCCGCGCCGGACACCGAGTAGCCGAACCAGCCGTTGGCCTGGTTGCCCTCGAGCACGATCGCCGGAGCGGTCTGCAGTCCCGCGGCCGATCCCATGTAGACGAAGGCGGCGCCTTCGTCCGTCTGCCCGTTGTCATACGTGTACGCGCCGACCACGACGTCCGAGTTGCCGTCACCGTCCACGTCGCCGGCCGATGCGACGGAATACCCGAACTCCGCGAAGCCCTGGCCCGTGATGCTGGTGTCCGCCGTCGACTTCAGCCCCGCCGCGCCGCCCAGGAACAGGCGGGCTGCGCCCGAGTCGGGGTTCGGATCGTCGTAACCGTAAAGACCGACGAGAACGTCGGCATACCCGTCTCCGTTCACGTCGCCCGCGCCGGTCACCGCGTTGCCCATGTACGCGAACGCCTGCCCGCCGTCGGCGGTCCAGGATGGAGTGGGCAGCGGGTCGTCGTTCAGGCGGCCGAGGAACATCCACGCTCGTCCCTCGTCCGTCTGCGCTCCGTCCCAGACGTCCGAACCCGCGACGATGTCGGCGAGGCCGTCGCCGTTGACGTCTCCCGCGGGTCCGACCGCCCACCCGACCTGCGCGAAGCTCTGTGACGGAGCGAAGGACCAGCTCGATCCGACGGGTGCCGGGGAATGTCCGAGCCAGAGGTCGAGCCGTCCGTTGTTCGTGAAGCCGTTGTCGTCGTGCATGGCGGAGCCGATCACGACGTCGGAAAGGCCGTCGCCATTGACGTCGCCGACGCCCGAGGCGGCGAACCCCATGAGCGCTCCAGCCTGTTGGCCGTCTCGCATCAATGCGGGCGTCGACGCCAGGCCGGTAGACGATCCCTTGTAAAGAAAGACGCGGCCCTCTTGCGAGAACGTTTCCACGCGGGTGGGCGCGCCGACGACGACGTCGTCGTAGCCGTCGCCGTTCACGTCGCCGGCCCAGGCGACCGAGAAGCCGAATAGCGCCTGACCGGGAGCATTGCCCACGTCGAACGCGTACCAGCTCGGCAACGTCGAAGGCCCCACGTCGGGGCGTCCGTAGTAGGCGATCGCGGCACCGTCGCCTTGCGCGACCCAGGTCTGGTAGGGGGCGCCGACGATCACGTCGTCGATGAAGTCGCGATTGACGTCGCCGGCGCGCGAGACCCGCCATCCGAGGGCGTCGCCCGCTCGATCGCCGTACACGGCCCAGTCGGCGTTGGCCGGTGTGCCGTCGGGCCCGAGCCCGGATGGGTTGAAGAGGCCGGGGACGCCCCCGTACCACATGAACGCGGCTCCCGCGTCGGCCTTCGGCCCGGGCGCATCGTAGTAGCACGAGCCGACGATGACGTCGGCGTGGCCGTCGCCGTTGACGTCCCCTGCGGCGCCGACGGAGCAGATGTAGGCGGAGGCTTGATTGGTCTGCGCCGACCACGCCGGTGCCGTGGACAATCCCGAGGGACCGCCGAGATAGAGGAAGACCTTGCCTTCGTCGGCCTCACCGTCGTCGTAGTGCTGGGCGGCGACGAGCACGTCGCTGTACCCGTCGCCGTTGACGTCGCCGGCGGCCGCGACGGAGCTGCCGAGCCGTGCGCCGTCTTGATGAAGGAACAGCTCCCACTGCGGCGACGTCGCCAGCGGATCGACGCTCAACGGATACACGGCGCCGCGGTCGTCGATCTCGAAGCGAAGCTCGCCGCGCCAGATGCTCATGCGCGCGGGTACGGTTTTCTGCGACGCATCCCGGACCGAAAGCTCGCCGTAGCGGACGACGGCTGCGCCGCGACCGTCCTTGAAGAGAACGCTTTCGGTGCCTTCCGGGTAGGCCAACACGTCTCCGCCGATCTTGAAGGACAGCACGACGCCCGATCCCGGCTCGACCGGAGGCCGGTCGATCCGGATCCCGTGCTCGATCCCTCTCGGATCGTTCTCGAGCCACTCCGTGATCCCACGACGCCGGATCTCGGCGCGTCCGTTCTCCTCGACCGCCTGTCCGCGCAGGACCGGAGCGAGGGACGACGAACGGCCGAACGAGACGAGGCGCAGCTCCAGGGTGAAGGCCGCGGCGCCTTTCGTTCGCGAGACGATCGAAAA
>Ga0068859_100000918_pt1 | contig 30168 bp, 27 predicted proteins | sample KBSSwiS22_FD_66585 | JGI IMG/M metagenome (GOLD analysis project Ga0068859, IMG submission 66585) | Switchgrass rhizosphere microbial communities from Kellogg Biological Station, Michigan, USA - KBS Switchgrass S2-2 | ecosystem: Host-associated > Plants > Roots > Rhizosphere > Soil ...
CATATCGCAGAACACGGCATTATTTTCGCTGCTCGGTACGACCTACGGCGGTAATGGCACGACGACCTTCGCACTGCCTGACTTGCGCGGCCGTGCCATGATCGGGTCGGGCCAGGGGCCCGGCCTTGCCAACTATGTGCTTGGCGAAATGACAGGTACCGAGAATGCGACGATTTCGACGTCCAACATGCCGGCACACACGCACGGTGCGACGTTCACCCAGGCTGGAAGCGCGCTGAACGTCGCGACGGACAAGGCCACCTCAAAGGGAGCATTCGCTGGCAGCTATCTCGCCCGGGCAGTCGATGGCGCGACGGGCGGCACCTCCATTCCCGAAATCTACCTGCCGGCGGGGGGCTCCCCCACGCTCGTCGCATTGGGCGGCCTCAACGTGGCGGGTACGGTTTCCGTCCAGCCCAGCGGCAGCGGCCTGCCGTTCAGCATCCTCAACCCGTTGACCGTGGTAACGGTAATCATCGCGTTGCAGGGCATCTTCCCGTCGCGCAACTGATCGGGCTCGAGCCGGCCGGACCGTCGGCCGGCTCGATCGGCACCTTTTCAGTTGAAGATGGCTTGATAATAATAGCCCGGCTCGGACTGCGGCGGCGGTGAGATGGGCGACAGGTGCACGAGGTCGGGCCCGAACCCCTCGCAGCGCAGCGCATAGCTTCCCGACATCAGCAAGGCGTTCGGCGCCGAGCGAAAAAGAAGTGAAAAGGGTGGACGATCGGTCACGCTGGGAAAACGGAGCGGCACGGCCTCTATCAACGTCACCGCGACGGTTCTTGGCGTACAATCGGCGACGAACTCTCGGCCAACCAGCGACACGAATTCGTCGAGGAGCATCGGCCGATGTACTGGAGTCTTTGATTCCATGCGCGCTGTCTATCAACCCGGTCGCGGCGATCAAGGCATCTGGTGCCGGTTTCTCGCGCGCGATCGGCGCGCTCTGCAGCGCGGCCGACGATGACTCGATCCCGCGAAGCGGACGCCTTTGATCTTGCCTTTCGGCGCCGCGCGCCCCGATTGCAGTTGCACGCGGAGCGCGACTCGGACCGGGGGTTCCTGATCGCGCTGTTCATCGAATGCTCGCCGCTGCGCGCGATGTTGCCGCAGGCATTGTTGCACCAGCAGGCAGATGCGCAACAGGCGAGCCAGCGGCAGAACAACCCTGGCGCCATGCGGCGAATCGTTGCCGGACCGAGTGGTCCGATCGGCCGTATCGCGATCGACTGGCGGGCCGGCGATCATAGCTATGGCGTCGATGTCGCGGTGCTGCCGGAGGCGCGCCACACCGGTGCCGGATTGCATATGTTGCGCGCCTGGCTCGACGTCGCCGACCAGTTCGGCCGTCCATGCCGGCTCGAAGTGCTGCGCGGGAATCCCGCCGCACGGCTTTACGCGCGGCTCGGCTTCCGCGCGTCGCCGTTCGATGACCTCGAGGCGCCGGTCGTAGCAATGGAGCGGAAGCCGGCGCCGTGACTGCCGTATTTGCCCGCGGGCGCACGTCGTGCGATCGAGCGAAGTGCTGCCAGGAGCGCGGATCGAGAACCAGGAGGGTCAAGCAGGCAATGCCGCCAGTTTGTGCAGGCGACTGGATCTATTCCGACCGGCTGCGCCTCGATCTGGCGTTCGATGCCGCGCGCCTGCGCGCCGATCTCGCCGGCTTCTGCGAGTCGCACTGGACAGCGCATTTCGTCCCCGAACATTACGACGGCGATTGGAGCGTGCTGCCGCTGCGTGCCCCAGCCGGTGCTAGTCACCCAATCCTGCGCATCGCCTCGCCACCCAACGCCGCGGGATGGCAAGACACCGAACTGCTCGCCGCCTGTCTCTATTTTCGCCATGTCCTTGCGGCATTCGAATGCCCGCTCCAGGCCGTGCGGCTGATGCGCCTCGCGCCCGGCTCGGTGATCAAGGAGCATCGCGACCATGATCTGGCCGCCGAATGGGGCGTCGCGCGCCTGCATATTCCCATCACCACCAACGACCGGGTCGATTTCCGCCTCAACGGCACGCGAATCGACATGGCACCCGGCAGCAGCTGGTATCTTCGCCTCGCCGATCCGCACAGCGTGACCAACCACGGCGACACCGTGCGCGTGCATTTGGTGATCGACGCAGAGGTGAACGACTGGCTCGCCGATCGGCTGCGCGCGGCGCTGCCGGTCGGAACGAGCTGAACTCGGACTATTTCTTCCCAGCCAGGAACGCCGCCGCGAGACCGTCGAGATCGCGCACCGGATTGGTCGGCCCCGAATGGCGGCCTTTGAGGAATTCGTTGAGCACGCGGCGCTTGCTGAACAGCCAATGGCCGTTCACGCGCTCGAGCTCGTCCTCATAGACGCCGAACGTGCCCATCTTGAGCGAGTCCTTGGGGCCGTCGTTGGCCATTTCCATCCACAGCGATCGCGTCCAGGCGCGATCGCCTTCGACGCGGATCACGGCCTGGAGCAGCACATGGCGCAGCGTCGCAGGAGCGCCATCCTCCGTCTTGTAGATCTTGCCGATGCTTTCCTTGAACGCCTGGACGGTCTTCTTGATCTCGGCGCGTCCCTTCGACGGCCCGCGCGCGAATTCGAGCACGCCGTCCTCGGTGAAGGTTTCGGCATAGGTGTCATAGTCGTTGTAATCCATCGCAAACAAATAGCGCGCCATCAGATCCTCGATCTCGGCGCGGTCCTGCGCGTAACGCGGTCCATATTGGGGCTGCGCGCTCATGGCCGGCGTGCTCCCGCCGACGACCAGCAGGGCGGCAGCGGCGAACGCGAACGGGCGCGGTTTTCGGACAGGCATGGGATCCCCTTTGCTGGTTGATTGGTAACGATCATTTGCTGGGTCCCGTCGATTGCGGGCTTCCGGTCCAGTCGGCGTTGGCGCGCGCAATCACATATTGGTGGATCGCCTCGGCATCCTCACGCGACAGCAGGTCGGCGAAGCTCGCCATTCCGCTCGCCGCGCGCTTCCCGCCGATCACGATGTCGAGGAACTCGCCATGGGTGGCCGTCGACATGTGCCGCAGGTCCTTGACTCCGCCGCGCGCGGCGATGCCGTGGCACAAGGCGCAATTCTTGCCATAGAATTGCTCGCCGCGCGCGACGACCTCGGCGGTGCCCGTCACCGGCGGCGGCGCCTGCAGTTCAGGCACCACGAACGCCGACCCCGGCTGCGGCAGCTTAGCGGTGCCGCCGAGCTTGAACACCAGCAGCCGCGGCTTCGACAGAGACAGCGCCGTGTATTTCGAACGCTCGACATGCGCGAGCCCGCCGCCCCAGCCGGCCGCCACCGCGACATATTGCTCGCCGTCGACGGTGTAGGTGATCGGCGCCGCGATCGGGATGTTCTGCACCGGCGCCTCCCACAGCAGCTTGCCGCGGTCGGCGCTATAGGCTGCCAGGCTCGAGCGAATGGTGCCCTGGAAGACCAGATTGCCTGCGGTCGCGAGCACGCCGCCGCTGCCGTTGAGCGGATAGGCCACGCGCCACGCTTCCTTCTGCGTCGCCGGGTTCCAGGCGGTCAGCCAGCCGCGCGTGTGGGCGTCGGCATAATCGGTGATCTTCCGGCGCTCGGCATCATGGCCGGTGAAGCTGGTGCCGAGCCCCGACGGCTTGTCGAGATCATAGCTGTCGGCGGCGCCATAGCCCATATAGGTCTCGGTCACCGGGAAATAGACGAGCTTGGTCAGCGGGCTATACGCCATCGGGTTCCAATTGTGCGCGCCGCCCGCGCCCGGCGAAACCAGCACCGGCGTCTTGCCATAGCGCACCGCCGGGTTCTCGATCGGCCGGCCGGTCTTCGTGTCGATGCCGGTAGCCCAGTTGATCGGCACATAGGGCGCGGCCGAAATCAGTTCGCCGGTCTTGCGGTCGAGCACATAGAAGAAGCCGTTCTTCGGTGCCTGCATCAGCACCTTGCGCATGCGCCCGCCGATCGCGAGCTCGGCAAGGATCATGCCCTGGGTGGCCGTGTAATCCCATTCCTCGCCGGGTACGGTCTGATAGTGCCAGACATAGTCGCCGGTATCGAGGTTGAGCGCGACGATCGAAGCGAGAAACAGATTGTCGCCACCGCCGGGGCTCCGGAAAATCTGCGCCCAGGGCGCGCCGTTGCCGACGCCGATATAGACCATGCGCAGCGCCGGATCATAGACGATCGAGTCCCACACCGTGCCGCCGCCGCCGGCCTTCCACCATTGGCCGGTCCAGGTCCTCGCGGCCATCGCCATCGCCTGGTTCTCGAACCCGTTCGCCGGGTTGCCGGGGACGGTGTAGAAGCGCCAGGCTTGGTTGCCGGTCTCGGCGTCATAGGCAGTCACATAGCCGCGCACGCCCAGTTCGGCGCCGCCGTTGCCGATCAGCACCTTGCCATCGAACACGCGCGGCGCGCCGGTGATCGTATAGGGCTTGGCATTGTCGACCGTCTGCACCGACCAGATTGGCTTGCCGGTCCTGGCGTCGAGCGCGATCAGCCGCCCGTCGAGCGTCGCGAGATAAATCCGGCCCTTCCACGCCGCGAGCCCGCGCGACACGATATCGCAGCACGCGAGCCGCCCGAAGCGCAGCGGCACCTGCGGGTCGAAGCTCCACAACAGCCTGCCGGTCCTGGCGTCATAGGCGCTGGTCTTGTTCCATGGCGCGACATGGTAGAGCACGCCGTCGACCACCAGCGGGCTCGCCTCGAGGCCGCGATCGGTGTCGAGGTCGGCGTACCAGGCCAGGGCCAGCTTGCCGACATTGGCGTCGTTGATCTGCCTGAGCGGACTGAAGCGCTGTTCGTCATAGGTCCGCCCCACGCTCATCCATTGCCCGGGCTCGCGATCGGCATGCTCGATCCGCACCTTGTCGACCTGCGCCGGGCCTTGCGGCGCGCCGGCGGAGACCAACAAGAGGGCGGCTGCCCCCGCCAAAACTCCCCTCCCTTGCAGGGAGGGGAACCGGTCGGCCGATGCGTCGCGAGTTTGCCCAAAATGCGCCAAGTTTCCCGCGCGTGCCACCACCCTCATGCCTTGCGCACACCGCCCTGCGGAGGGAGCGCGCTCGCGTCTGCCCAGAAGCCATGCACCTGCCCGACGCATTTGAACGGCATCTTCACGCGCGCCACCGGGCCGGCGTCGGGCGCCTTGGTGTCGACCAGGATCAGGTCCGAGCGGCCGTTCTCCTTCTGGCTGCTGCCGATCCCGATCAGATAGCCGTCGCCTTCGGGCGCGTCCTTCCTGCGCGGCACGAACGTCATTTCGGACAGCGAATAGCCCGGCACCGACACCATCTGCACCTGGCCGGTCGCATGGTCGAACATCGCCCAGCTGCCGCCGCCCGGGCCGAACGAATTCATATAGCCATAGCGGTACGGCAGCGTGTGATAGCGGTCGTCCTGCCGCGCCAGCGCGCCGCTCACTTGCGGATAGAGCGTCTGTACCTGGTAGCGGTCGTTGGTCTTGCTCGACAGGTCGATGGTGAAGCGCCGCACCAATCCCCGCGCCTTGGCCCCGTCGAACGGCTCGTGGAGATTGGGGAAGAACGGGAACTGGTTGCTCTCGCCGCCGTCCATGTCGACGATCACTTTGTCGCCGTCATCCCACGCGCCCATGGTGTGCGTGCAGAACAGGCTCTGGCCGCCGAACCATTTGAGGTCCTTGCCGTCGCCGCCGCGGCGCATCACGCCCATGAAGACCGGCAGCGTCGAATCGAACGACCAGTGCACGCCGCCCGCGCGCATCTGCTCCAGGTTCGGCACCATCGACGTCAGGAACAGCACGATATGTTTCTGCGTCACGGCGAAGTCGTGCATCATCCCGCAATAGGGCGCCTGCACCGTCACGCTCCAATGCACATTGCCGGTCTTGTCGGCGGCGAACACGAAGATGTCCTTCGATGCCAGGCCGGTCGCTTCATAGCCGAAGCTCAGATATTCGCCGGTCACCGGATCGATCTTGGGATGCGCAGTGTGCGTCTGGCTCCTCAGCTTGCCGCCGAACGTGTAATAATCGTCGACGGTCTCGAGCGTGTGCGGGTCCATGACGACCGGCGGGCTGTCTTCCTTGAACACCAGCAGCTTGTGATGATGGACGAACAGCTGGGTGTTGGCGGTACCGCGGCTCAGTCCCTTGACGCTCGGATCGTCGGTGAACGGATTGCGGTACATGCCGAACAGCGAGCGGCGTGCGGCGTGTTGCGCCTTCCAGCGCTGGTTGCGCGCATAGCGGGTGCGATAATCGACATGCCCGTCCTTGATCCGGAACATGCTGACATGGCCTTCGCCGTCGAACGCGATGTCGCGCGCGTATCTGGGATCCTTGGGATATTGCGGATCGGGTCCGACCCGGAAGAAGCTGCCGTCGAGATCCTTGGGCAGGCTGCCCTCGACTTCGCAATCATAGAGATCGATCTCGGCGCGGTTGACCGCGGTCGCGCTGCCGCCGCCGCCGAAACTGCCCGGCGTGTCGGGGAAGTCGACTTGCGGCGCGGGCGTCGCCGGCGCCGCCGCGACGGGCGCAACGCCCAGTCCCGCGACCAGCGCGCCAGTGCCGGCAGTCGCGGCGCCCAGGAATGCGCGGCGGCCGAGCACCGGGCTCGAATCGTCGGATTGCTTGGTCATGGCTCCATCCTCCCCGCCGACTGGTGGCCGGCTGTTTCGATCCGCGCTCGGCGTCGCGGCTGGCGGGGATGTGATGCGAGCGTCGAAGCGAGGGCCAGCAGGCCGCGCGCTCGTCCGCCGATCCTCCCATTTCGTACCTTCCACTGTCGCGCCATTCGCCGCGCGGTTCAAGCAAAATGCTATTACGCATAGCGCAATTGCCTACGCTCGCCGGGCACGGCGGCCCCTCTTTGTCGACAACAGGATGCGAGTTGGAGCGAGCCAGGCTCGTGGCGTGCGGTGCGTTGAGCGTTAGGCGCTTCCCGCAAGCGGGAACCGCGCCGTCAAGAAAGCGCGCTTACGGTGCGACCACGACATCCGACAATCGGGCCGCGATGCGACTGAGCTTGCGGTCGAAGCTCATGAACGCCGCGCACCCGTCGGCGCGGCCGAGATGGAGTGCGTCGGCGAAGTCCATACCTGCTTCCACCCAGTCCAACGCGCGGGCGATGAGCGCTCCATCCTCGAATACAACGCCAGGCAGGCCTGCGAACGCGCGCAGCGCGTTGACGATGCGCTCCGCAGGAAAGTCGTAACCGCTGCGCAGGACCCATTCGCTTTCCAGCACCACCGAAGTCGCGACGAAGATGTCGCCGCCCTCGATCAGCCGGCGCGCGCGAGCGGCCTGATCCGGATCGTCGCCAGTCAGGAAGCGGACGATGACATTCGTATCAATCGCGCGCACGGCGACGCGCTTCCCTGGCGATCGCCGCGCCCATCTCGTCGACGGTCTTTGCCTTTCCCGCGTACGGCAGCGATCCAAAGACCGCATCGATGTCGGTCGGCGCGAACAGCGGCGCGGCGCGCAGGAGCACGCCGTCTTCCCTGTCTTCGACGACGAGCTTGGTCCCGGCATCCCAGCGCCGCTGCTGGCGAATCGCCTTCGGCAGGATCACCTGACCTTTGGTTGAAACTCTCGTCGTGACTTCGCCGACTCGCGCCACCGTACGATCCTCATATGGTAAGACAGAAGTAAGATAACTTGCCGGCGGCCGCACGGCAAGCATCCATCGAACCAGGATCCGGCGGAAGCCCCGAGTCCCTAAGCCGATCGCGAGCGCCGCTCGCGCGCGAGCAATGCCTGCTTGCGCTTGAAACCCCAGCGATATCCCGAGATCGATCCGTCCTTCTTGATGACGCGGTGGCACGGCACGAGGACGGCGACTGCGTTATTGGCGATTGCGGCGGTGACCTCGCGCGGATCGCGCGTGCCGAGCCGCGCCGCGAGCGCACCATAGTGGGTCGTCTCGCCCGCGGGGATGTCGCGCAGCATCTCCCAGACGCCGATCTCATAGCTTGTCCCGCGTAGATCGAGCGGAATGCCGGGATCGCTGCCCGGTTCCTCGATGGCGCGTGTCAATGCGTCGATCGCGCCGGCCAGCCCGGCCTGGTCCTCGACGATGTCGGCGTCGAGAAACCGGGCGGTCAGCGCGCGCTCCAGCGCCGGACGGTTGGAGCCGAATTCTAGCGCGACGAGCCCCCGGCGGGACAAGGCGGCGACAAAGTCGCCGAGCGAGCTGGTGCCCCAGCCATAACACATGGTCTGTTGCATATTGCTGTCCTTCGAATTGCCCGATTGGCGCGCCGTCAGGCCGCGTCGTGGAAGATGATGCCGACGGTGTGACGCATGCCCGAGCGCACGCGGCTGACGCCGTGCCGCAGATGCACGCGATAGCTGCCTCGCCCGCCCTGGACTGGACGGTTGTTGACCGCGAACGCGACGGCATCGCCCTGGCGCAGCGGCACGACCTCGGCGCGGCTCTGCATCCGCGGCCGCTGCTCGGTCAGCACGAACTCGCCGCCAGTGAAATCCTCGCCCGGTTCCGAAAGCAGGATCGCGACCTGGAGCGGGAAGACGCGATCGCCGTACAGGTCCTGGTGCAGGCAATTATAGTCGCCCGCGACATATTGCAGCAGCAGCGGCGTCGGCCGGCCCTGCCCCGCGTCGTGGCAGCGCGCGAGATAGGACGCATGATCCTCCGGATAGCGCTGGTCGATGCCCATTCGCGCGTTCCAGTCGTTGGCAACGCCGGCAAGGCGCGGATAGAGCGCCGTGCGCAGCGCGCCGATCGGCTCGGGCAGCGGATACCGAAAATAGCGATATTCGCCTCGGCCGAAGCCGTGCCGCGCCATCACGACACGGCTGCGGAAACGGCGCTCGTCCGGATACAGGCGGGCGATGGCGCGGCACGCCTCGGGGGCGAGGAGCTTCGGCAGCACCGCGCAGCCATAAGCATCGAGCTCGGCGGTGAGCGCCGGCCAGTCATAGCCGGCGATTCGGTCTTCCACGGAAGTTGCCGCCGAGGCTCGAATGCTCGAGACCGACGTCCCGCCGCCGTCTCCCGCGCGATCTGCTGTGGTCGTCAAATCCATCGGACAACTCCTTACTCTGTCTCGAGCAGCGGTAGCCGGTGCGTCGATCGCCCGAACTCCGGAACTTGCGTTCGAAGCGAAGATTGCCGTCAGGCGAGGCGAGCGATGGTGCCATCAGCGCGTCACGAACGCAGCCGAGTCTCACAGCGCGGCTCGGAAGGTGAGGTTGATGCGCCGGGCGCCGATCGTTTCGTGATATCCGTCCTTCAGTTCCGCTATGCCGTGATGACGAAGGCGCGACGGACCGCCCCAGACCACGACGTCGCTGTGCCGCAGCGCGAGCCTTCGCACCGCATCCGCGCGCTGCAACCCGCCGAACAGGAACACCGCCGGCAGGCCAAGAGAGACCGAGACGATCGGCTGCGCGAAGTCGCGTTCGTTCCGGTCCTGGTGCAGCGACAGCCGCGCGCCGGGCGCATAAAGGTTGATCAGGCAGGCGTCCGGCCGGAAGGCTCGATAGCCCGCCGCGGCCGCTGCGGCGGCCGCCAATTCCTGGAAACACTCGGGCATCGGCGGCCAGGGCCTGCCCGTCTCCGGGTCGAGCGCGTCGTAGCGATAACCGGTGAAGTCGGTGATCCACCCCGCCGCGCCGCAATTCGTCATGGCGACCGACATGCGGCGGCCGCCCGGCGTGACCATGTGCCGGAACGGCGCGGCGGCCGCGGCCGCCTCCAGCGCCGGCAGCAACGCCGGTTCGAACCGCAGCGCAAAGCTGCGCAACAGCACGGCGCCGTCGCCGAGCGCTTCTCTGGCGGGCAGCGGCGGCGCCAGGCCTTCGAACAGGTCAGCCACCGCGCGCCTCGCCCGGAGCGATCGTCGGATGCAGCACCGGCCGATAGCCGGCAGCGAGCGCTGCCAGCGTCGAAGGCGGTGTCAGCAGCCCATCCGCGCGGGACAGCCGCGCCGGCGCCTCATAGCCCGTCTCGGTCCAACGCCAGGCAAGGCCGGCGTGCAGCGTGAACGCCGACCCGTCCGCGACGATCATCGCGCCGCTCGGCAATCGCTCGATCGGATCGGGAACGGCGTGAAGCCGTTTGCGCCGGTGCTCGAGCCGCTCGCCGTGCAGGGCTGCGTCGATCGCCGCAGCCGCGCGCCGCGGCGTGCCGTTCCCGGCCATCCAGGCGCTCCGGAACCGCTCGGCGGCTTCGCGTCGGCACGCGAAGCAGGGCCGATGGCCGGCGGCGAGCGCGACCGCTTCGTCGAGGAAGAACAGCTCGGTCCAGCTCCTGCCGGCCATGACCTCCCGGCGGCGATCCCTGTAGGTGCAATTGCAGACGAGCCAGGCCTTGCTCGCCCAACGTCGGCCGAGCAGTGTCTTCGTCGCCGGATCGTGCAGGATGCCGCGGTTGCCGGTAAACATCCCGCGCTGCGCGATCGCGACGATCTCGCCGAACGGCGTGACGCGATTCTGCAGCGGCGAGGGCCAGGTTTCAGCCATTCGGCAATCGATCCCTGTCGTCATGGCCACATCGTTCTGAAAGCATGGTGCGGCGATGGTGCCATGGATTTCGGCCGAACGCCTCCCGAACCTTGATTTCAAATCCCGTCCGCGGCCAGCAGCCGTTCCTTGGGCGGCTCAGCCACCCCGGGCGACGGCGGCGACGAAGCTGCAGCGGCGAGTCGCTGGAGGACCCAACGACCCAGAACGGACACCCTTCCGGTTTCATGATTCCGGCAGGAAACGGTTCGCTCCGGAACCTCACGACTCGGGCGCCTTTTTGCAGCGCGACGGGACCGCCGACGAGCGCGGCATCCCGGATATTGGTGAGAGTCCGCTTCTGCCGAGGCGCCTCGACCACTGGACGCGCCGATCCTGCCCGCCCTACCATGGCGTTTCGGGAGGGGTCAGCATGAGCAACGACCAGAGTGGGAATCCTACGCGCCGCGCGGTGATGACGGGCGCCGCGGGAGCGATGCTCGCGGTTACGACGGCGCCCAGCGCGACCGCGAAGACCTCGGCGATAAACGCGATGGGCGGCGTGGCCCTTGCGACGGCAATTCGCGAACGAAGGGTCTCGGCACGCGAAGCGATGTCCGATTGTCTCGCGCGAATCGACGCATCAAACCCTGCGGTGAACGCCATAATATCCATGCCCGCCCATGACGCGTTGATGGCAGAGGCAGCGGCGGCCGACGAACGCCAGGCGCGTGGCGAAGCGCTCGGGCCTTTGCACGGTCTGCCGCACGCCGTGAAGGATCTGCAGCCGGTGCGAGGCCTGCGCTTCACCCAGGGCTCGCCGATTTACCGCGACCGCATCGCGGCAGCCGACAGCCTGATGGTCGGCCGCCTGCGTCAGGCCGGCGTCATCTTCGTCGGGAAGACCAACACGCCCGAATTCGGCTTCGGTTCGCATACCTTCAATCCCGTGTTCGGTGCGACCCGCAACCCTTACGACCACAGCCGTTCGGCCGGAGGCTCGAGCGGCGGGGCCGCCGCGGCGCTCGCGACGCGCATGGTGCCGCTGGCTGACGGCAGCGATTATGGCGGCAGCCTCAGGAACCCTGCCGGCTGGAACAATGTCTTCGGATTTCGGACCGGATTCGGCGTCGTGCCTGGGACTGGCCCGGAAGTCTGGCTCGCCGGAATGGGCATGCAAGGGCCGATGGCCCGCTCGGTCGAGGATCTGGCGCTGCTGCTATCGGTGCAAGCCGGCTACGACCCGCGCAGCCCGTTATCGCTGCCGGGCGACGGCGCGCATTATCGCCAGGGCCTCGACGTGCCGGTGAAAGGCCGTCGTATCGGCTGGCTGGGCGACTTCGCCGGTGCCGTTCCGCATGCGTCGGAGGTGCTGCAGGTCTGTGGTGCAGCACTGAAGAGCTTCGAAACTCTGGGCTGCCTGGTCGAAGAAGCGAAGGTCGACGCCCCTGTCGAGGCGGCCTGGCAGGCGATGATCAAGCTCAGGGCATGGCAACAGGGCGGGTCTGTCCTCGCCAATTACCGCAACCCGGGCGAACGCGCGCTGCTCAAGCCCGAAGTCATTTGGGAAGTCGAGACGGGACTGTCGCTGTCGGCTTTCGACATCACTGCTGCGTCGGAGGCGCGCACGGTCTGGTCGATGGCGATCAGGAAGCTGTTCGATCGTTTCGACTATCTCGTTCTGCCGAGTTCGCAGGTCTTTCCGTTCCCGGTAGAAGAGCGTTGGCCCAAGACCGTCGCCGGCGTCGCGATGCGCACCTACCATGAGTGGATGAAGTCGACTTTGCTGGTCACGCTCGCGGGAAACCCTGCCCTGGTGGTACCGGCCGGCTTTGGCGCGACGGGCCTGCCGATCGGGCTGCAAATCGTGGCGCCGAACCGGGGTGAAACCTCCTGCCTGCAACTCGCCAAGGCGTATGAGGCCGCGACCGGCTGGACCGAGAGGCGCCCCCCGCCGGCGTGATCGAGGGACGGTCGGATCCGGGGAGAAGAGAGAAGGCAAAACCTGGGCATCGCCGTTCGGACAATTCTCGCTGGATGGAAATATCCTGACCATTGCGAGACGTCGGATTCGCGCCGCCGTCGAGCGGATGGTCGCCCGCCCCTTTGAGCGATAGAAATACCTTCTATAAATCAGATCATGGTGTAATTTGATCGATAGGAAGGTGTGTCGAGCTTGTCGAACAGCATCGACGAGTGGCTCGACTGGTTCTCCGGCATCGTGCTTAAGGCCCAGCAGCGCACGCTGGATCGGCTCCATTTCCTGCTGGCCAAAGCGAAGTTGCTCGACCGCCCGCGCGGCCGGATCAATGCGCGGCAGGAGAAGGCCTTGCTCCGCGTGTTCGCCGAGGGGCCGGATGGCTTCAAAGGCGGGCTGAGCGCGGCGAATTATCGCACGATCACCGATGCGGCACCGGCGACGGCTACTCGCGATCTCGCGGAACTGGTCGAGCTGGAAGCCTTCCGCAAGGAAGGGGCGTTGAGGCACACAAGATATCATTTGAACTTTGGCGGATGAAGGGAATGAGCCGCGCGACAGCGCCGCGCGGCGTCGGGCCAAGAGAGGCAGTATTGAGGTAGGTCAGCCGCGCCGCAAACCCATATTCAGATGCCGGTTCGGCGGGATTCCCTCGGGCAAGCGCCGGACCTGCCGGGGCGGCGAGCCCCATCGCGGCCAGCAGGAGGCGGCGGGTGCGATCCACGGCCACTTGCTCTGAAAAGCATTGCTGGAGGAATGTCCGCAAATGGGGCCGGCAGCTGGCTCCAGACAGCTGACCGTCAACTCCTGTTTAGCGTTTTTTCGGCCTCCGTCAGGCGTCGGAAGCCGACGGCGCGCGAACCGGCGGGCCCCGCGCGATGACCAATGGGGATTAGACTTTGGGGTGATCTGGCTTCTCAACCGGGAAAGCCAGTTCGAGGAATGAGAGCATGCGTAACCTGCTCGAACATGCACACTGCTCATACACCGGCGACCAATTCAGCAAGGCCGATAGCGCCGAGAGGACCTGCCAGCGGGCCCAAGGGGGAGAGGATAATCATCTGCGCCGCGGTCTGTGCGGAATAGAACGGCAGGTAATCGTTCAACACGGACAAAGCGTGATCCCGGATTGCCGGCAGCAGGAAGGCGCGCCCGAGTGCGACGCTCCCCCCGAACGCGATCCGGTTGGCTGAGGTCGTGAGCAGGAGACTGGCGACAAGCTCTCCGATGTCGGCTGCGACGTTTTCCCATTCGGGATGGCCGTCGGGGACCGCGTTGGCCGGCAGGCCGAAGCGCAGGGTGAGGGCCGGCCCGCTCACCAGACCTTCGATACAGTCACCATGAAAGCGGCAGGAACCGGGGAAGGTGTCGCCCGATGCTCGTCGAAGCCGAAGATGGCCGATTTCCGGGTGCAGCGCCCCATGAACCGGCCTGCCGCCAATCACGAGGCCCGCGCCGACACCGGTGCCAATGGTGACGTAGCATAGGCTGTCGCATCCCACCGCGGAGCCGCGCGTGGACTCAGCGAGGGCAGCCGCGTTCACATCGGTATCGATGATCCAGTTGCACTGGAGCCCGTCCGTCAGCGGTCCGGCGATATCTGCATGACTCCAACCCGGCTTGGGCGTGCCGAGCATGTGACCGTAATCAACGCTGGCTGGGTCAACCCGGACGGGTCCGAAGCTGGCGATGCCAAGGCCAGCGAACACGCCTTCATCCTGCCACGCCCGCAACTGCCGATTGAGGGCGCCCAGCGTAGCATCCGGGCCTTGTGTGGGCACTTCGTGCTGCGCCACGATCGCGCCGTCCTGCGCCAGCACCGCAATGGCTTTGGTGCCGCCGAGTTCGACTCCGGCGAGGCGCACGGGCCGCGCCATTTCAGCCGGCAAGGCCGGCGCGGTCGCCGGACACCATGAGTCGCAACCACGGCGCGAAGGTCGCGCCGAACCTGCGCGGCGCTTCGCGGTCGTGTGCCGCACCCCAGTCGTCGACGAAGCTGGTGACCGAAAGGTCTGGCAGCACCAGCCAGCTGTAGGCCTGGCGTGGCGCCTCGGGCGGGTTGGCGAAGACGAGACCGGTGCCGTTAAGCGGGCGCCAAGGCCCCAGGATGCTGCTCCCGACGACACCGTAGAGACCGGTCGGGCCCACCGCGCGCGACGGATCGAAGACGTGGCTCTGCGTAGACCAGAACAGATAGTAGGCGCCACCGTGCACGATCGCGTGGGGCCGTTCGAGTTCGTTGTTCAAGCCATTCGCCGAAACTAGCGGCGGCAGGGTGCGCCAGCCGCCCGGCGCCGCTGCATCGGCCCGCGCCATGCCGATCACACCGTTGAATTCGCTCGCGGCGTCCGCTGCGGACCCGGCAAACACCAGATAGGCCGCGCCGTCGGCCGGGTCCTGGAAGAATGCGGGGTCGCGGAAAGCCTTGATCGCGCCGACTGCCGCCCGGCCGCTGTCGCTAGGCATATAGTGCGCGGGCTCGCGGAGCACCGCTTCTTCCAGCTTGCCCCATTCGGTGAGGCGCGGATGTGGGCCGGCGAGGTCGAGCACGCACGACGCGCTGAAGATTCGCTGCTCGAACGTTGGTGCTGTTTCGCCGCGCCGCCCGGTAGCGGTGAAGTAGAGTGTTACCGTTCGGCCATCTCGCTCCAGCACGGCCGACCCGGACCATTCGCGGCTGCCGGGGGAAAAGCCCTCCGGCATGGCCGGTCCTAGGTCGGTCCACCGTGCGCCGGCCCGGTGCAGCAGGTGGATGCGGGCATGGCCATGGCGCACATAGGGATCGGGGAACGGCGGCGCACCAAGCGCGAACCACACGCTCCTGTCCTCGGCGAGCATGACGGGCATCCCGTCGGCGTGTTGCAGGGGCCACGCATCCCACACGTCGAGATCGGGCGAGACACGTTGGAAATCGCTCGGTCCGATTACCGGCGCGGCAGGGGTTGCCTGCCCGGCGATGGCGGCGACGTGCGACGACGCCCATGAGAAGGGCGGCGGGGCCGGTTCGGCCCCGCTGGAGGGATTCACTTCGGACACGTTCAAGATTGGCTCTGCACAAGGAGGTGGCGCGCGGCGATGCGCGGCACGGGGATGCGGTAGCGACGGAGTACCATCATGGGCTCCCGAGCGCGGCCGCCTCTGTTGCGGCATAATCGAGGCCGTTGCGCTCGCGTAGGCGCGCCCCAAACGGCTGGCGCACGATGTTCCACGCGCACTGCACGACAAGCAGCGTGGCGAAGACCGCCCCGAGACCGATGGCATAGGCGCTGTTGCCAAACGCATCGGCCAGCGCCCCCATGGCGAGTGGAGCGAACACTGCGCTGATGCAGGTAAAGAACAGCAGGATCCCGCCGACCGAGCCGTGCCGCGCCTTGTCGAAGCAACTGATACCGGTCGAGTTGATCGTCGGGTACAGTACGGACATGAACAATCCGGTTGCCGGCAGCGCGAAAATGGCGACGGCGCGACCGCCGACGACGGCCAGCCAGAACAGCAACGCCACCGCGCCGCTGCAGGCCAGCAGTGCGTGCGTCCAGTCGAGCCGCGCGAGCATCCACACGCCCACGAAGCGCCCTGCTGCGCGGAGCACGAAGAAAGCTGCGACCGCATAGCCGGCCAAGGCGACCAGCGAGCCCTTGTAGTCGGCAAGGTACGTCGGCGCCCACACGTAGATTGCCGCTTCGGCTGCGACGTAGAGCATCAGGGCGGTCCCGAAGAACAGCGCCGTCGGATCGCCCAGCAGCCGAACCGTCTCCGCCGGCTGTGCGGGGTTTTCACGCATGACACGCGGGCGGGGAAAGCGCGCCAAGGCGACTGCGGCAATCAGCGCGGCGCACAGCAGCCCGGCGATGACGTATACGCCCTTCCAACTCGCTCCCCCGCGGACGAGGTAGGCGACGAGGGCGGGCCCGACGATCGCGCCCACGCCAAAGAAGCCCTCGATCAGGTTCATCGTCCGCGCATGCTCGCGCGTGGAAGTCGAAAGGTCCCCGATCAGCGCCAGCGCGCCGGACTTGAAGATGCCGATCCCGAGGCCGGATACGAACAGCAGCGCGACGAAGAACAGGAAGTCGTGACCCGCAGCGAAGGCGGCCGATCCCGCGCCGTACATCGCCAGCCCGATCAGGATCGTGAACTTGCGGCCGAGCCGATCCGCCAGGAAGCCGAGCGCAATCGCCGACAGGGCAATGCCCGACATGGTCGCGTACTGGAACGATCCGCCCGCGGCCAGGCCGAGGTCGAACTCGCGGATCACTTCGGGAATCACGGTGCCGACTGAATCGGTCGTCATCGCGAACATCGCGAACATCGCGAACACGAGGGCTTTCAGCAGGCCGGAGCGGCCGGGGACAGCGTCAGCGGGCAAGGTGCTTCTCGAAGAAATGGACCATGATCGCATAGGCTTCGCGCGACTCCGGCAGTTCGGAATTGTAGAAGAAGGCGTGGTTCATGCCGTCCCAGGCGTGGAAGTCGGAGACGACGCCGGCCTTGGCGAGCTTGTTGTGGGAATCCATTGCCATCGACATCTCGAACGATCGCGTGCCACTGATGAACAGCGTCGGGGGGAAGTGCGTCATCAGTTCGGGTGAAGCGGCGGGGTAGGCGAGCGGGTCGGTCGCTTTGGCCACGCCCATGTAGCCCGGATCGGTGGGCGGCCCGCCGGGCCTGGCAGCACGCGGCTGGAGCGGCGGAAGCATGCCGTTCAAAGCTCCGGCGACCGCGCTAGCGTCTCCGCCGAAGTAGCCGCCAAGGGAAGCGCAGAATACTCCGAGGGCGCCGGGAACGGGCAGGCCGTGCGTCTCGAACCAGGCGATCGACTGCGCGGCGAGCAGCCCGCCTGCCGAACAGCCGAACAGGCCAACATGCCTCGCGTCATAGGTCTTGAGCAGTGCGCGATAGACTGCCGCCACGTCCTCGCTCGCCGCCGGGAACCGGTATTCGGGCGCCATGCGATAGTCGATCGAGATGACTTTGATCTTCATCTGCGCCGCGAGCGGGATCGATTCGACCAGCGATGCGGAGCGGCCTCCCGTGACGAAGCCGCCGCCGTGCACGTTGATCAGTAGCCGGTGCGCGTTCCCGGGGGCCACGCCCCCCGCCGGCACGACCACGTCGGTGACGATCCCGCCGATGCGCTGCTCGGTCACCTCCACGGCGTACCGCCGCCGCATCGGCTCGAGGAACCCGGCCATGATCGCGTCCTGCCGCTTCCGCTCGGCGCCGATCTCGGAGACCGGGGTGCCGAACGGCTTGTCGACGATGACGTGGCGCATATATGCGCGCGCTTCCTCGCTCATCAGTGGCGACAGTCCGACCTCGACACCGTCCATCCGGATCCGCCCGTCGGGCGAGACCCGGCTGTCGTCCTGCCCCGCCGCCGGCGTCAGCGGTGCGAGCAGGGCGGCGCACAGGAAAAGGCGGCGGAGGCGGCGGTTCACTTGGTCGTGACCCCGCCCTCGAGATCGAGCAGGCCGTTCACGATCGCATCTTCGGCACAGCCGGGCTTCAAGCGCGAGGACAGCACCTCGAAGGTGTACTGGCCGAAGGCGGCGTCATTGGGGATGTAGCCGGATGGCGCCGAACCGTTGGTGAGCGTCGCCATCATTGCGTTCCGGAACGGGCTCTCGCGTTTGAAGCGAACGGCTATGGGGTTGAACACTTCGGCGTTGACTCCACCGATCACGACGTCGCCGATCCGCAACAGGCTGAGCATTACCGGCACCGGGGCTGCGTCCTCATAGGTTCCGGCAAAGCCGGCGCGGCCTTCGTTGGTGCGCTTGCGGCCCGGGCAGGTGATGGTCTTGGTTGCGCCGCCGAGTTCGGCCTGGACGGCAGCGCGCTGGAGGCTGTCGCGCATGACGTGCAGCACTTCCTCTGCGAGCATCAGGCCGAGCGCGCTGTTCACCTGCTTCTGTTGGTCGAGCAGCACCCGCACGCGCGGGTTCGAGCGATCGAGCCCCTGGCCGCCCGGAGGCATCGCGTTCGAGATGTCCTGGCCACGCGCGGCATAGTCCTTCACGCGGATCGCGCGCAGTTCATAGGTCTGGTTGAAGAAGATCGGGTTCTGGTCGCCGGAGGCACCGCTCGACCAGAGCGCCACCGCGTCGCCGCCCATCGAGGCTTCGAGATAGTTCGACGCGGCGCCCGGAATGTCGGCGCTCACCATGTCGAGATTGCCCGTAATCACCGGATGCACAGCATAATTATAATAGACCGCGATGGGCGCCCCGGCCGCGGTCTCGAACCGCATCACAGAAACGGTCTTGTCGGAAGGCCCGTCGTAGTTGGGGCCTTCCCACCAGCGACGGGTAGCGGGGTCGATGATGTTGCGATTGACGTTGATCCATGAAAGTCCGGTTCCGAAGGCCATCCGCGCCGGCTGCAGGCGCGCATTGGCCTGGCGGACGGCTTCGAAGATGCGATCTTCGTAGCTCGCATCGCGCGCGAACGGCGCGCTGTGCGTGTGAGTTGCGGTGAGGAGAAGGTTCGCCGGCGCGATTCCGAGTTCGCGCTGGGCTCGTGCACTCAGCCGCTGCCAGAGCTCTGTCGGCAATCCGCCGGCGTCGACCGTGACCATCGCCACCCTCGCGCGACCGTTGTCGATGACGAGCGCGCGCGCGTTGAGCGGGTCGAGAATGCCCTGCGAACCGGGAGGGAGGGCGTTGGCAGCCGGCGTCAGGTCGACCCTCGCCGCGCCCGCCCGGAGCGTTCCCTGCGCAGTCTGTGCGCAAACGGACGGAACTTGCAAAGCGGCCACGCCCAGCGCGAGGAGCGTGGAACAGCGCCGTAGATGCGAGCGCATAAAGGCGACGGACATGGCAGACTCTCCCGTTCCTACGCAATCGATTGCACTGGCGTGTAAAGCCTACCGCATGACAAGGCAAGCCGATCCGGGCGGCGCGGACGAACGGGCCTTGACCCGGTGTGCGGCTTGGCCTCGTATGCCTCATCGCTTGCACTTGGAGGGTGGTTTGGAACGCAAATCGGCAACCGTCGTCCCCCAGGATGGCGTGCGCCCGCAGAATATTCAGGAACTTGCGGACATAGCGGGGGTGTCGGCGGCGACGGTGTCGCGGGCGCTGGCGGGAACCGGCAAGATCTCGACGCAAACGCGCGAGCGCATCCGTAAGCTGGCGAGCGAACTCGGCTTCCGCCCCAGCAGCATGGCGCGCAACCTCCGTACCGGCCGCACCGGCACGATCGGCGTGATCGTGCCGCTCGGTCACGAGAAGACCCAGCACATCTCCGACCCTTTCTTCATGACATTGCTTGCGCAAATCGCCGATCGGTTGACCGATCGCGGCTACGACCTGCTGCTCAGCCGGGTGGTGCCGCACGATCCGGAATGGCTTTCGCGGCAGGTCGACACCGGCCGGGTGGACGGGATGATCATCATCGGCCAGTCCAACCAGTCCGAGGTGATCAACTCGGTCGCCCGCTATTATCAACCGCTCGTCGTATGGGGCGCTGCCTTGCCCGGCCAGCACTACACCGCCGTCGGCAGCGACAACCGCTTGGGCGGTCGCCTCGCCACCGAGCACCTGTTGTCGCTCGGATGCCGCAAGCTCGCCTTCTTCGGGGATCCGTCGGTGCCCGAGGTGGAACAGCGGCTAGCCGGTTTTCGCGAGGCGCTCCGCGAAAGCCAGAGCCGTGCCGTCGGCGCGACCCTCCCCGTGCACTTCGTGCCGGAACAGGCACGCGAGGAAATCTCCGACTTTCTCGACCTGGCGGAAAGTCTCGATGGCGTGTTCGCGACGTCCGACACCATCGGCATGACGGCGATCCAGGCGCTGGTCGAACGCGGTCGGCGCGTTCCCGAAGACGTCAAGGTGATCGGGTACGACGATCTCGAGATCTCGCGCCGCACCCTGCCGCCGCTGAGCTCGGTGCGGCAGGATCTCGAAGCAGGGGCAGAAGCGCTGGTCGACCTGCTGTTCCGCAAGATTGCCGGTGAGCGCGCGGATTCGGTGCAGCTCGAACCCACGTTGGCAGTCCGGGGATCCACCCAAGCCGACTGACCGCCGAACCTGAGCGGCGCGCTGTTTTTCGCGTGCGAGTGCAATCGATTGTCTAAATTGCATTGACACGCTGCCATTCCTGCTAAATCTACACGGGACATCAGGGTTGCGCGGTCGACGCAATCGTTTGAAACGGGAGAGTGGGACATGAGCTACCTTCGGGCCGCTGCCGCCGCGGCAGCAATTGCGGCCACCCTTGCGGCCGTGTCGGCGCAAGCGCAGGCGCAACCGGAGTCTTCAGGCCGAAGCCAGGATACCGCCAATGCAGGGGCGACGGCTGCGCCGGGGTCTGCCCAGGCGAGCGGCGACATCGTCGTGACAGCGCAGAAATCCGGGGCGCAATCGCTGCAGAAGGTGCCGTTGGCGATCCAGGCGTTCAGTGGGGAAGACCTGAAGCAACGCAACATCACTACGATCGGCGATCTGGTGTCGAGCGTGCCGGGTGCGCAGGAGGGCTTCCGCCAGTCGAACGGCTCGCGCTTCTACAATCTGCGCGGGAACGTGACGCAGAACGGCGACTCGCCGATCGGCTATTATCTCGACGATACGCCGTTCATCGTTACGAACTTCGGTATCGCGCCGCCGGTCCGCTTCATCGACATGGATCGGGTCGAAGTGCTGCGCGGGCCGCAGGGCACTCTGTACGGGCAAGGCTCGTCCGGAGGCGTGTTCATCTTCCACACGCGCGACCCCAACCTGACCAGGTACGACTACGCGTTCGAAGCCGAAACCTCGCACACGCAAGGGGCGCAAGGCTGGAGTTACGGAGCCGCGGGCGCGGTTTCCGTGCCGATCATCGACGACAAGCTCGCCGTGCGGATCAGCGGCGGCTACTCGCGCGACGCCGGGTGGGCGGACGCCTATTTCGGGCCCTATGACGGAACGCCGGATCAGAAGGGCGTGAACGTCGCCAAGAACAGTGACATCCGCGTGGTCGCGCTGTTCCGGCCGGTGCACAACGTCAACATCCGCGCGCAATATTGGAACTTCCGTCCGCGTCAGGGCTTCACCGGCTTCACCGCCTCGGTCGATCCGCCCTATTTCCAGAACACCGCCGGCCAGGATGGCTTCTCCAACGGCGACTTCACGCTGTGGAGTCTCACGGGCACGGTGGACTTCGACGCGTTCACCATCACCAGCGCGACCAGCAATCTCACCGGCGTGTTCGGAATCCACATTCCGCTTTCGCCGTCGGGATCGTTCTCGAGCCAGTTCCTGCCCAAGATGTTCGCGCAGGAACTGCGAGTAAACTCCAACGGATCCGGCCCGCTGCACTGGGTGGTCGGAGCTGCCTACCAGGACGGGAAGGGCCCGCAGGTCAATGCGCTGATCCTGCCGGGCGTCAACATCAACGCTGACAACAACACGCTCACAAAGAACTGGGCGGTGTTCGGCGAGGTCAGCTATGATCTGCTCGACGGCAAGCTTGTGCCATTGGCCGGCCTGCGCACCTATCACGACGATCGCTCATTCCAGGACAGCGGCGGCACCGTGCCGACCAAGAAGAGCGTGGAGACCTGGCGCGCCAACCTGTCCTACCTGCCAACCGACAATCTGACGATGTTCGTTTCGGCGTCCACCGGGTTCCGGCCTGGCATCGTGCAGTCGCGGGTCCAGGTCCAGTCGCTCGGGCTGGCGGGCGTGCCCGTATCGGTCGCGCTGGAGCCGGAATCGTCGCGGAACTACGAATTCGGTCTCAAGTGGCGCAGCCCGGATCGGAAGCTGAACGTCGGTCTCAACCTGTACCAGTTGAAATATACCAATCTGCAGACGTCGGTCACGGGCGGGATCAGCGGCGTCAACGGTTTCGCGAACTTCGGCGACGCTACGACGAAGGGCGTCGATATCGAAGCCCATTGGGACACCCCCATCTCCGGTCTCAATCTCGGTCTGGTCGGCAACTTCAACGACAGCAAGTACGACACCGTCAATCCGACGATCGCCGCCGCCCAGCCGCTACTGCGGCCGGGCTCGCGGTTGATCAACACCTTGGGCAACAACTTTCGCGCTGACGTGAACTATAGTCGCGCCATTGCCAACGGCGTGAGAGGCTTCGGCAACGTGTCGCTCAGTCACAGCGGGGACCGGCTCCAGGGCGGCGGTGTCAGGGCGCGGCCTTACGACTTGGTCAACCTGACCCTCGGTGTGCGGTACGACCAGTTCGAGCTTGCGCTGATCGGCAGCAACCTGACGGATGAGCGAGGGCCGACGTTCGTGGGGACCAACGGTCCATTGTCGGGCTCCGGGCCGACGCCGCGGACGATTGGCTTGCGGCTGCGCATCAACCGCTAGGCACGCGGCATCCGCCAGCTTCCCGGCGGGCGCCGTAGACCGCCGGCTTCAGCGCGCCGCCTAGCGGAGGGCGGTCTCGATAGCCCGCCGTGCGAGTGGCTCCATCAGGGCATAGCCGGCGCGCGTGGGGTGCACGCCATCGTTGGCAAAGCGCGGATCGAACGCACCCTCGGGCGTCGCCAGCGGCGAGAAATAGTCGACGAGGGGAATGCGATAGTCGCCGGCCAGCGCCTTCAACCGCGTGTTGAGCCGGCGCACGACGGGGCGGGTGTCGAAGTCGGGACGTGGCAGCAGGCGCGACATGGGCGGCAGGGCGGCGAGGACGACGGCGATCCGGTTCGCCCGCGCCATGTCCAGCATTGCGCGGACGTTCCGGAGATACTCCTCCTCGGTAATCGCTCCGGTGGCCCCACCGATGTCGTTCGTCCCGGCCATGATGTGCACCACTCGCGGCTTCAACGCGACGACATCATGTTGGAAGCGCAGGACCATTTGGCTGCTGCTCTGGCCGCTGATCCCCCTGTCGAGATAGCCGTTATCCGCGAAAAACGCCGGATCGGCCTCGATCCAGCCTTCGGTGATGGAATCGCCCATGAATACCACCCGCGGCCGCTTGCCGCTGGCGAGAAGGTCCGCGTTGGCGTCGCGGTAGCGGCACAGGAAGCCCCAGTCGTTGGCGAACTGTTCGGCCTGGCGCGCGCGAAACTGGCGTCCGATCTCATTGTCCGAATTGAAGAAGGCCCGCGCCTGCCGCGACATCTCCTCGAGATCGCGCGGACGCGTTTCGAACTGGCTCGCCTGCTGCTCGGGCATTCGCGGCTGTGGCAGGGGGCAGCGGATCTGGGTGCCGTTTACTGCCGGCATTGCGCGCCCAAGCGCGGGTGAAGGCGTTGGCCCCTGGGAAACGGCCCCGGACCCGAGCGTGGCAAGCGCGAAAGCGCCGGCGACATGAAGACCTCTCATAGCTCTGCTCCTCTTCGGCTTACGGCCGTCCCAACGCCGTTACAGCATTGGCGGGGAGTTGATGCAATCGTTTGCACGAGCGAAGCCGAGGCGCTAGCATCGGGCCCGGGGGGGGAACCGTCATGAGCTATGTTGCCCGTTGGGCCCTCGCGGCGCTGCTGGTGCTGGCCGCGCCATTGCACGCTGCGCCTGCCGGACCATCGTGGATCGAAAGCTGGGGTACGCCGCTTCCGCTCGTGCCCCCGCCGCCTCCGCCGTTCGGGAAACCGGCAGGCGGAGAGACCCCAGCGCCCCGCCCGCCGTTCGTCACCTATCCCGCCAACTTGTCCGACCAGACCGTTCGAATGATCGTACGCACTTCCGCCGGCGGCAGCAGCTTCCGGCTGGAGTTTGCGAACGTCCAGCTAGGGTCCACTGTTCACATTGGCGCGATCCATGCCGGACTGGCCGGTCCCGCCGGGTCGATCGTCGCCGGGTCCGATCGCGGAGTCACTTTTGGAGGGAGAGGCGACCTGCTGCTGTTTCCGGGTGCCCGCGTGTTGAGCGATCCGATTCCGCTCGCGGTTCCCGCGCTGACCGATGTGGCCGTTTCAATCTACGTTCCGGGGCGTGTGGCGACCGAGACCGTCGACCCGTTGTCGCTAGTGCCGACCTACGTCGCCAAAGGAAACCAGGCGGCGCAAGGTCAATTGGCGGAAGCGCAGCTGACCGGGGCCTATTTCTGGCTGCGTGGCCTGTCCGTGCCCGCCGCACGTCCCGATGCCGGCACGATCGTGGCATTCGGGGACTCGATCACCGAAGGCTACGCCACTACGGCGGGAGCGCACCGCAGCTGGCCGGAGCTGCTGGCCGAACGGCTGCAGCGCGATCCAGCGCTGGCCAAATGGGGCGTGGTCAACGCGGGCATTTCCGGCAACCGCGTCCTGAGGACCGGAGCCGGGGATGCCGCCGTGGCGCGGTTTGACGCGGACGTGCTGACGCGACCCGGCGTGAAGTGGGTGATTCTGCTCGAAGGCATCAACGACATCAACATGTCGATCATGCCCGGGATGCCCGATGGACAGAAAGCCACCGCCGAGGAGATCATCGGCGGTCTCGAAAGTCTTGTGTCGCGCGCCCATGCGCAGGGGATCCGCGTGGCGGGGGGCACCATCATGCCGACCAAGGGTCTGCCGTTCTATTCCGCCGAAGGAGAAGCTATGCGGCAGGCCATCAACGCCTGGATCCGTACGAGCGGGCGTGTGGACGCCGTGATCGATTTCGACTCTGCGACACGCGACCCGGCGGACCCTTTGCGGCTACGGCCCGATATCGACCCGGGCGACCACGTCCACCCGAACGATGCGGGCAACGCACGGATGGCGGCGGCTGTCGATCCTGCGATCTTCAAGAACTCGAGATGAACGCCGCCCCACGACCCATTTTGCCCTTGACCGCCAAACCATATGGCAACGGGTGCGCGCCTGCTCGTGACCGCGTAGACCACCATAGACCAAAGTCAGTCGGCCGAAGATGCACGAAGAGCCAAAAGCCAATTAGACAACGCAATATCGGATTCACCCATTGCCTCGGTGCAACCTCCCTGAACGCTCCCCGCAAACCCCGCACCCGCAGTTGCGCTTGGAATGTAGGACAATCTTCATTACGCGAGCAGGATGGAACAAACATCGAACAAATTCTTCAATGCGCCGGTCGAGCTTCGGCGCGGGTGCGGTTCGGCCTGGCTGTCCGGGCTTGCGCGGCCGTCGCGCGATTGCCTGGTGACGTCCCCAGACGGTCGGACGACCGACCCGATTCTGCCGGGGCATCGTGTCGCTTATGCGGCGCGCTCCGCCGGCATCGGCGACAGCGACGTCCGTGATCGTGTAAGGAGCGCGCGCCACGGCAGCCGCTCGAAGCTGCGTTCGACGAAGCCGAATTCGCGACGCGGCATGCGGCACATCGACGCGATCGCGAGCAGGCCGGCGCCGACGAATGGCAACCGTCAACATCGTCAACTTCGTTGGATCTGGCGGTGCGCGACTGAGCGGGAATATGGTGCCCAGAACCCGATCGCGAGCAGGCCGGCGCCGACGAATGGCAGCCGTCAATATCGTCAACTTCGTTGGATTTGGCAGCGCTCGATCGAGCGGGAAATTGGTGCCCAGAAGAGGACTCGAACCTCCACGGGGTTACCCCCGCCAGCACCTGAAGCTGGTGCGTCTACCAATTCCGCCATCTGGGCACGGGGTAGGCGCGCGGCTCTAGGGAGAGCGCGCAAGCTTGTCAATCGAGTCGCGGCGCCGTTGTCGCCGGCCATTGCGCGAGCGGCGCGGCCTTGCTCTCGGCGCGGCCAGGCGCCATGGGAAAGTCGGTTCAGGTGCAAGAGGCAGCGATGAAGGACAGGCTGGTAACGCTGATCGGCGGGGGCGGATTCGTCGGCCGCTATGTCGCGCAGGAGCTGTTGCGCGCCGGTGCGCGGGTGCGAATCGCGCAGCGGCGGCCGGGCCGCGCGTTTTTCCTCAAGCCCCTGGGCGGGCTCGGGCAGACGCAGTTCATCGCCGCCGACGTCACGCGGCCGGACACGGTCGCGCGCGCCGTCGCGGGATCGGACGCAGTGGTCAGCCTCGTCGGCACCTGGGATGATTTCGACGCGATCCACGTCCGCGGTGCCGAGACCGTCGCCAAGGCGGCCGCCGCGACCGGCGCCGACGCGCTGCTCCACGTCTCCGCGCTCGGTGCCGATCCCGAGGCGCCCTCGGCCTATGGCCGATCCAAGGCGGAAGGCGAAGCGGCGGTGCGCGCGGCGTTTCCGGCGGCGACGATCTTCCGTCCCGCCGCGATGTTCGGACGCGAGGATGCGTTCGTGAATCGCTTCGCGGGTATGATTGCGACTCTGCCGGTGGTGCCGGTGCTCAAGCCCGATGCCAGGCTCCAGCCGGTCTATGTCGCCGATGTCGGCGAAGCCGCGGTACGCGCGCTCGGCGACCGCGCGGCGCATGCCGGCAAGACCTATGACCTCGCCGGCCCCGACGTGATGACCATGGCGCAGCTGTTCCGCTGGGTCGCAGGCGCGATCGGGCGCCATCCCGGCTTCTTCGAAGTGCCCGACGCGCTCGGCGGAGTGATCGCGGCGTTCGATTTCCTCCCCGGCGCGCCGATCACGCGCGACCAGTGGAAGATGCTCGGCGTCGACAATGTCGCGACCGGTCCCGGGCTCGCCGCGCTCGGCGTCCATGCCACGCCGCTCGCGGTGGTCGCGCCGCAGTGGCTGGTGCGCTTCCGCAGGCACGGCCGGTTCGCGCGGCTGGGCGAGAGCGCCTGACGCGCTGATCGCGAAACCGGTCGCGTGCGCGTGGCCATTCTAAGGGGGTGGCCATGGCCGAATATCTGACCGTCATCCTGCTTGCGATCGTCGAAGGCGTGACCGAGTTCCTGCCGGTCTCGTCGACCGGGCACATGATCCTCGCCGGCGCGCTGCTGCATTATGATGCCGCGCGATGGGAAGTGTTCAACATCGTCATCCAGCTCGGCGCGATCATGGCGATCGTCGTGCTCTATTGGCGCACGTTCGAAGCGGTGCTGCGCGGCCTCGCTCGGTTCGATGCCGAGGCGATCCGATTCGTCCGTAACATCCTGATCGGCTTCCTCCCTGCCGCCGCGGTCGGGATCGTGCTGCACAAGAAGATCGAGGCGCTGCTGCTGTCGCCGATCACCGTCGCGGTGGCGCTGATCGTCGGCGGCATCGCGATCCTCGCCGTCGAACGGTTCGCGCGGCGCGAAGCCGTCGAGATGCAGGGCGTCGCGAACCTGCCGCTCGCCAAGGTGGTTGGCGTCGGCGTGCTGCAATGCCTCGCGATGATCCCCGGCGTGAGCCGTTCGGGCGCCACGATCATGGGCGCGCTCGCGCTCGGCGTCGATCGCAAGACCGCCGCCGAATTCAGCTTCTTCCTCGCCATCCCCACCATGGCGGGCGCGAGCGCGGTGCAGCTGTGGAGTCATCGCGACGAGCTGGCGTCGGGCGCCGCCGTCGGGCTCGCCGAGATCATGGTCGGCTCGGTAATTGCGTTCATCGTCGCGCTGGTGGTGGTGCGCTGGTTCGTCGGCATCGTCACTCGCCGCGGCTTCGCGCCCTTCGCCTGGTATCGCATTGGAATCGGGGCAATTGCACTGGTGTGGCTAGTGATGCAGTGATACGGCCGTATCGGACGTAACATTCGACTGAGTATTTCCGAAACATGAACTTCGCGGTCACCCGTTGCATAAATAGGACATATAAGCTGTCCTATTAGTCACTTTGCACGTGACTCTTGTGGATAAATCTGCCAAGGGCGCGCGCATGGCAGACAATCGCATGCTCCAGTTCGTCGACCGCCGGCAGGCGTTCCCCAAGAAGCGCGCGGCGGAGCTGCGCGCCGAGGATTTCCGTGAGATCTCGGATCGTTACCCCGTGGCCGATGCCGAGGATCAGGCCGGACGCTGCTCGCAATGCGGCGTGCCCTATTGCTCGGTGCATTGCCCGTTGCACAACCATATTCCGGACTGGCTGCGGCTGACCGCCGAGGGGCGGTTGCGCGAGGCCTATGAGCTGTCCAACGCCACCTCGGCGATGCCCGAGATCTGCGGCCGCATCTGTCCGCAGGACCGGCTGTGCGAAGGCAATTGCGTGATCGAATTCTCGGGCCACGGCGCAGTCACGATCGGCTCGGTCGAGAAGTTCATCACCGATCATGCCTGGGAAATGGGCTGGGTCGAGCCGCTCCAGTCGGGCCCCGAGCGCGGCCAATCGGTCGGCGTGATCGGCGCCGGCCCGGCCGGGCTCGCCGCCGCCGACCATCTGCGCAGCGCCGGCTATGACGTGCATGTCTATGACCGCTACGATCGCGCCGGCGGGCTGCTGACCTATGGCATCCCCGGCTTCAAGCTCGAAAAGCATGTCGTGGCGCGCCGCGTCGAGCGGCTGCGCGCGGGCGGCGTCGTGTTCCATGACAATTTCGAAGTCGGCCGCGACGCGTCGCTCGAGGAATTGCGCGAGCGGCACGACGCGATCCTGATTGCCACCGGCGTGTACAAGCCGCGCGCGATCAAGGCGCCGGGCGTCGGCCTGCCCGGCGTGGTCGAGGCGCTCGACTATCTCACTGCCTCGAACCGCAAGGGCTTCGGCGATGCCGTACCGGCGTTCGACGAAGGCCTGCTCGACGCCGCCGGCAAGCGCGTGGTGGTGGTCGGCGGCGGCGACACCGCGATGGACTGCGTCCGCACCGCGATCCGCCAGGGCGCGACTTCGGTCCAGTGCCTCTATCGCCGCGACAAGGCGAACATGCCCGGCTCGCAACGCGAAGTGGCCAACGCGGAGGAGGAAGGCGTCGACTTCGTATGGCTGTCGGCGCCGCAGGCGTTCACCGGAGGTGAGGGGGTCGCGGGCGTGAAGGTCACCAAGATGCGGCTCGGCGCGCCCGATGCCTCGGGCCGCCGCGCGCCTGAAGTCGAGCCCGGCGGCGACTATGCGGTCGAGGCCGATCTCGTGATCAAGGCGCTCGGCTTCGACGCCGAGGACCTGCCCAATCTGTTCGGCGCCCCCGATCTCGGCGTCACGCGCTGGGGCACGGTGCGTGTCGACAACCGCAGCATGATGACCAGCGTCGACGGCGTGTTCGCCGCCGGCGACATCGTGCGCGGCGCCAGCCTGGTCGTCTGGGCCATCCGCGACGGCCGCGACGTCGCCGAGCATATGCATAAGTATCTCAAGGTCCGCGCAAATGAGAAGGTAGCGGCATGATGACCAACGAACTCGAACGCGAACGTATGGCCCGTGAGGGCATGTACCGTCCCGAATTCGAAGGCGATGCCTGCGGCGTCGGCCTCGTCGCTGCGACCGACGGCAAGGCCTCGCGCCGCGTCGTCCAGTCGGCGATCGATGCCTTGAAGGCCGTGTGGCACCGCGGCGCGGTCGATGCCGATGGCAAGACCGGCGACGGCGCCGGGATCCACGTCGACTTGCCGCTGCGCTTCTTCGACGATGCGATCGTCGCCGGCGGGCACCGCGTGCTGCCCAACCGGCTCGCGGTCGGCATGGTGTTCCTCCCGCGCACCGACCTCGGCGCGCAGGAGACCTGCCGCACGATCGTCGAGTCCGAGATCATCGAAGCCGGCTACACCATCTATGGTTGGCGCCAGGTGCCGGTCGACGTGTCGGTGATCGGCATGAAGGCGCAGGCCACGCGCCCCGAGATCGAGCAGATCATGATCGCCGGGCCGATGCCGGGCGCGCAGAGCCTCGTCGAGTTCGAGAAGAACCTCTATCTGATCCGGCGCCGGATCGAGAAGGCAGTGATCGCCGCGCAGATCAGCGGCTTCTACATCTGCTCGCTCAGCTGCCGCTCGATCATCTACAAGGGTCTGTTCCTCGCCGAGAGCCTGTCGGACTTCTATCCCGACCTCAAGGACGAGCGCTTCACCAGCCGCATCGCGATCTTCCACCAGCGCTATTCGACCAACACCTTCCCGCAATGGTG
>Ga0068859_100000923_pt1 | contig 30114 bp, 32 predicted proteins | sample KBSSwiS22_FD_66585 | JGI IMG/M metagenome (GOLD analysis project Ga0068859, IMG submission 66585) | Switchgrass rhizosphere microbial communities from Kellogg Biological Station, Michigan, USA - KBS Switchgrass S2-2 | ecosystem: Host-associated > Plants > Roots > Rhizosphere > Soil ...
TGCCGACCATTTGGGAAGCAATGACCTCGAGGGTGTCCGGATTCTGCTCATCGAAGATGAGCCGGGCAGTCGCGAAGGTACGGCTCGACTGCTTACGACATATGGCGCCGAGGTCCAGGCGGTGGAGTCGGCGGCAGCTGCCCGAGAAGCCTACATGCTGCGTTCCCCCGATCTCATCATCAGCGACATCGGGCTAGGCGGTGAGGACGGTTATGTTCTGATGCGCGGCATCCGGGAACTTGAGCGCTCTATCGGATCGGCTCGCATACCTTCGCTGGCGCTGACTGCCTTTGCGCGAAAGGAGGATCACCGACGGGCCATAGAGGCTGGCTTCGACGCGCACCTCGGGAAACCCGTAGATCCTCACAAACTCTTATCCCAGATTTCAGTGCTCACCCGCAGGCCTTAGTACTCCTGCCGACTGCACCGCGCACGGTTGGCCCGCTTCTCTTGAGCTAGCCGCCAGCGCTTGATGTAGTCAGAATGGATTTCCCAGAGCGCGGCGGATGCGCCCACTGTAGGTGCGCCCCGATTGCAGACGTTCTCCCGACTTGAGTTCAACCGCATACTGACCGTGCGCGATCGACCACAGCTGCACAATACGTCCGACGTTGACGATGTGCGATCGATGGATACGCAGGAAGCGGTTGGAATCGAGCACACCCTCAATAGTGTTCATCGGTACGTGCAATAGATAAGTTGCCGGACCCACGTGGAGCCGAACGTAGTTCTGGAAGGCTTCGATCCAATCCACCTCGTTGACTGGCACGAAAACGGTGTTCTCGCCGGACCGGACCGCGAATCGCTCCAGTTGCCGCGGCGGATTCGCGATGGCATCGAGCATCGTCATCAATTGTTTGGCGGCATCCTCGTGCGACGCCCCCCGTAGCCTGTGAAGTGCCCGCTTGAAGGCGAGATCGAAGCGTTCCTCGGTTACCGGTTTGAGGAGATAGTCGATCGCTGCGATTTCGAACGCCCGGATCGCATACTGGTCGTGCGCGGTTACAAAGATGATCGGCGGCATGCGCTCTGCTCCAATGGCATGGACGGCCGCAAAGCCATCAGTGCGCGGCATCTGCACGTCAAGGAGTACGAGATCCGGTCTCCGCTCACGAATACGAGCGATAGCCTCTCGTCCGTTGCGCGCTTCCGAGACAGACCCGACCTGGGACTGGCGACCGAGCAACAACTTCAACCCTTCGCGCGCGATGGGCTCATCATCTACAACAAGGACGCTCAATCGCATCGTGAGCCATCCGGCGGAACCGTGCGGATCGGCAGCGTGATCGAAACCCGCACACCTCGGACCGATGCTGGCTCGATGACGAGGTGCGCGCTATCGCCGTAGAGCCTCAGCAGCCGACTTCTAGTATTCGTCAGCCCGATTCCGGAGTGACCGGGCCTGGGCGAGAGCAGTCCAGGTCCATCATCGGACACGGTGAGCTTAAGTGCCCCATCAGACCTGGTCGCCACCACTTCGATTGTGACCCCCTCCTCGCTCTGACCCAGACCATGGCGAACCGCGTTCTCAACGATCGGCTGCAGCAGCATATGCGGCACGAGAACTTCGGACAGCCCGGTCTGGTCGATACGCACCCGCAGCCGGTCCTCGAACCGGACTTGCTCGATGGAGAGGTACAAGCGCAAGAATTCGAGCTCGCGCCAGAGTGGGACTTCCTGGGCCTCAACATCATCGAGCGTGAGGCGCAGGAGATCGCCCAGTTTTTCGACCATGCCTTCGGCCTGCGCCGTCTTCTGCTGCTGGATCAGGACCATGATGGCACCAAGCGTATTGAACAAAAAATGCGGCTGTAACTGCATCTTCAGGGAACTCAGCTGCGCCGTTGCAAGCTGTTGGGCGAGTTCGGACGCTTGCACCCTCAGGTCAAATGCTTCCCGCTCGCGAGTCTTGGCGTTCTGCTGCGACCGGTACACCGCATGGAGCGCGATTACGGCCCAATAACGGATAACACCGCCCTGGATGCCGAATGACAACATGATTGCGACTCCCGCGGCGAGCGACGGCGGCGGCGGCGGCGCTGGGAAGACGCCAAGCAGTAACAGTATTGGGACTTCGAGCACCGTCGCTAAGAGCGAGAAAACAACGCTGAAACAGAGGTGCAATGGGGCATAGGTGACTCGGCGTTCGATCGGCCACCGATTGCCAAGCCACAGGAGCGCCGGCGTGAGCGCGGCGCAAACATACATGCCCGTCATCCAGCCGACGAACACATATTTCCATGGGACGGCACCGCCTCGATAGAGTCGCGGCACCGTGTCCTGGATGATGTAGAAAAGCCCAGCAGCCGTCCAGCCGAGCCAGACGGCCGCGATCAGCCATATCCGTTGACGCATCCGAGGCGACATCACTGCTTCATTCTGCCACGGGCTGACTGTCCGTATTCTTTTTGACCGAGCGCCCTACCGCAATGCCAACGGTGCTCGCCAGGACCTCAATCCAGTTCGGCATCCCGGAAGGACCGTTTGTCAAAAAGACGTGTCTGCCTCCTCCGCAGCACCCCCAGGATAGCGGCTAGCGCAAGGCAGAACCAAATCCGAAGCAGGATGGAGCAGGAACAATGAGTAGTCGATTCAGAGCGTGGTCGTTCGGTGTGACGGCGGCGGCGTTGGCATTGGTGAGTGCAACTGTGGCGCAAAGCGTCGCAAAGGACATGGACGGGGCGCAAGGCATTGTTCCAAGCCGCTTTGGCGAGACAGTCGATCGCGACATCTTGAAAATTCGTGCCGCAACCGCGAAGTTCAAGACCACTGAGGCTGCCGAAGCTGCCGGCTACAAGCGCGTCACCGACTGCGTCCAACATCAACCGGCAGGAGCGATGGGTTATCACTATCAGAACAACGCCATTCTGGACACGACGCTCGACCTGGAGCATCCGGAGGTGTTGGTCTACGAGAAGCTGCCCGACGGCACCTTTCAATTGAATGGCGTCGAATTCCTCGTGCCGATCTCTGCCTGGAAATCAATCGCGCCACCGCGCATCATGGGGCAAGCCCTGACGAAAGCGGATCCGATCGGGCTGTGGTTCCTTCATGTCTGGGCCTGGAAGCCGAGTCCGAGCGGTCTGTTTGCCCCCTGGAACCCGGACGTCAAGTGCCTGGAGGCTGCCTCGATGAGTCATTAGGGATGCCGAGGCACGAGAGTCTGCTCTCGTGCCTCGACTGTGGTCACGAAGCTCGACAACGGTATGCGATTCCGGAAGCGCTTGTCCGTCGTGACGCGTTGAGCAGAACAGTGTCGGCTCCGATGGCTACCGTCCGACTGCGGAGCTGCTCCATATCATCACCTGGAACTGCATAGGGACCCACGCTCTGAACAGCACCGATATGCTTGCAATGCTCCACATCGGCCGCATTGCGGGTAACTCGCACCTCGTGACCGCCCCGCGCGGTGTTTGCGCAGCCGAACAACGCGGCCACGAGAAGGAGGACAGCGACACTCCTCATATAACCTCATCCTATTCAAAGAGGGAGCCCCGAACGCTACCCAACGGTGGCGTCGCCGTGTTGTGACTTCACTCACGAATGCCGTCAGAGACACGGCACGTCGCGAGTTTCCATAAGGCGCCATTTTCCATATTCGTTTGGAACGTCAGTCATCGAGAGCGCCCATAGTCAAATTGACGTTAGTTCCCGTCATCCCGCTCGCCTTGTCGGAGGCCATGAAGACCGCCATGCTTGCGACCTCCTCGAGCACCATGACCCGCTGCGTGTGGGTCGTACCTACAATATATTGCATGAACTGCTCCCAGGTCAGTCCCATTGGCTTGGCTTTTATATCGAAGACCTCTCTGAACGTGTCTGTCTCCGGTATGGCATTCGTCCGCAGGCCGACCACGCGGATACCGTAGGGCGCGAGTTCAACGGAGAGGTCACGGGTGAGTGCTTCCTTGGCAGCCTGCGACGAACCATACCCCCCGGCCGCCGAATTACCCTTGCGCGAGGTAAGCGCGGTGACAGTCATGATCACCCCTGATTTATTCTGAATCATGCGTCTGGCTGCCAGGCGCGCAGTCAGAAAGTACGATCGCGTGTAATTTGCAATCGGCAGGAAGAACTTCTCGGCATCCATCTCGGCCAGTGAAGCGCCCGCGATTTTCTCCATCGGAATCCCGATCGCGTTGAACGAAATATCGATGCGGCCCACCTTGGCGATCACCGACTGCAGGTGTTTGTCCACCGCTTTCTCGTCGACCGCGTGTACCTCCGCCACCTCGGCCGCACCGCCGAGCGATTGGATGTCCTTGGCGACCGCTTCCAGTGACGCACCCCCACGCCCGGTAAGAAAAACCTTGGCCCCTTCCTGCGCAAAAGCACGGGCGACCGCGCCGCCGATCGCACCGCCAGCTCCGTAGATCACCGCAACCTTGTTTTTCAATAACATATTCATTTTTCCTGCACGTTTATAGGGAACACCTAGCCTTAGATGCTCTGCCCCTACAACGCTTGACGAACGACGCAGCGGACATTTTTCTTTCACCACCCGTCCGGCGAGCCTCAGCCGTTGAAAGAAAAATGTCCGGGCGTGCGCCACTCGAACGTCTTGCAGGTGGAACGTCAAAACCACGAATGAGGGCCGCTTATGGAGCAATCTGCGATGTCCGAAGAAAAATCAAATAACAAACTGGCAGCAGGCATTCTCGGCTCGCCAGTAACATTGATTCGGCTGAGCTCCATTCTCTTTGTTGGATTAGCGATCGGACATTTGTGGGCATATCCTTGGACATCGATCCACGTCCTGCAGGAAGTAAGACTTGCCGATTCGATGAAATCCGTCCCGTTTGTCTTCATGGGACAGCGCTCAACCTATTGGAATCTCTACTTCGGGTGGGGTCTTCTAGTCGGTGTTGTTCTGCTCACACTCGCGATTGTCCTCTGGCTTTTGTCAGATCTCGCCCGCCTCGCGCCGCGACGCCTGGGCGCCATTACCGGGATCATTGCCGCGAGCTGCGCGGTCGGCGCGTATCTATCGCTTCGTTTTTTCTACGTACCCCCGTTTTTGATGTATGTGGCTATCTGCCTGATTCTGGTCACGACAGGCGTGCAATTGCTGGGACAGCGGACAGTTTGCGCCGAAGTGCCCAAGTGAAGGCATGCACGTGCTCTGGGACTGCGATGATAGGATTTTGGCTGCGTTGCCGTGCCATTCAGATGGCCATGAACTAGAGTCAGGACACCAAAGGAGGAAACACCATGAGTGAATTTACATTTCTGTTTCGCGGTAGAGGAGATACTGCGGGGTCCCCCGAGCAAAACCAGAAGCACCTGGAGAAATGGGTTGCGTGGTTCAAGGAGCTCGGCGCGAAAGGCCACGTCATCGACCCCGGGCGTCCGCTGGAGCAGACCGGTAAGGTGATCAAGGGGCAACAAAAGGACGTCACCGACGGCCCCTATGCCGAGGCCAAGGATGTTGTCGGCGGCTACATGCTCATCGAGGCTAAGGATCTCCAGCATGCGGCAGATCTCGCGAAGGATTGCCCGATCCTGGACGTTGGAGGTTCTGTAGAAGTGCGCCCCACCCAGATGCTCAACATGTAAATGGAACTCAGCGACCATCTCTTCCGGCGCGAGTCGGGACGTATGCTCGCCGTCCTGACGCGGGTCTTCGGAGTCCACAATCTCGCGCTGGCTGAGGATGTCGTCCAAGAGGCATTCTGCCGTGCGATCGAGGTGTGGAGATTCCGCGGGGTTCCGGAGAATCCCTCCGCGTGGCTCATGGCGACCGCGAAGAACTGTGCGCTCGATGCCCTGCGGCGGGAGCGCTCCGCCCGAGTCTTTGCGCCTGAGTTGGGCAGGTTCCTACAGAGCGAATGGACGCTTGCTCGCGTCGTGCACGAGCTTTTTGAACCGAACGCAATCAAAGACGACCTCCTTCGTATGATGTTCTCCTGTTGCCATCCGCGGTTGCCCGAAAACGCGCAGATCGCGCTCATGCTCCACATCCTGTGCGGTTTCAGCGTGAACGAGGTTGCCAGTGCGTTCCTGAACACTCATGCCGCGATTGAAAAACGGATAACGCGGGCGAAAAAAGTGCTCGCAACATCGAGAAAGCTATTCGATGTTACCGCCATCACCGAGTTCTCCGCGCGCCTTCATGCTGTCCACCGCGCGATATACCTGCTGTTTAACGAGGGCTACCACGGCGCCTCCCCCGAAAGAGCCGTGCGTGTTGAACTTTGCCGGGAGGCGATGCGGCTTGCGGCGGTGATCCTGGAGCACCCGCTTGGAAAGACGCCGACGACTTACGCACTCGCCGCCCTGATGTGTCTCGGCGCTGCGCGCCTCTCAGCCCGCGTCAACACATCAGGCGATTTGAGCTCGCTTCCCGAGCAGGATCGATCGCGATGGGATCAAGATCTGGTGGCCGACGGACTGAAGCTCCTGGAGCTGTCCGCCACCGGTTCCGAAGTCACCGAGTATCACGTTGAGGCGGCGATCGCGTCGGTTCACGCCGTCGCCCATAGCATCGAGGATACCGACTGGAGGCAAATCGTCTCACTTTACGACACGTTGATGTTGATACGTCCTTCCCCGATTGTGGCACTCAATCGCGCCATCGCAGTCGGGCAGAACGAGGGTTCGGAGCGCGGACTCGCAGAGATTCGCGCCATTGCCCACGGCGAACGCCTCGGCAACTATCCTTTTTATCACGCCGCGCTCGGCGAGTTTGAACTTCGGAGTGGGAAGCATGAAGCCGCGCACCAGCACTTCCGGACGGCGCTCGCTCTGGCGCGCAACTCAATGGAGCACCGATTCCTCGAACAGCGCGTTGGGGCGTGCAAACGCGGCGATACGAGCTACGGCTGCTTTTGGGACCAGGTACTCCTTTCTTTCAAAAATCATCTGGAAGCAGACCAGCCTGACTGAGAACCAACGCAGCGCACGCGGACGCCGCGCCATAATTTGCCACAATTGCGCACCCGCTTTGCCCGATTTCATCGTAAGACTATGAACGTGTTTGCACGGAACGCCCGAAGACCGTACGGACCACGGGAGGGTCTAACGATTGCTCAATGTTATCGAAACCGAAGACCTGGATAAACGCTTTGCCGGTGGCCGCAAGTCAGTGGCTGCGCTGAATCGCTTTTCCATTCGCGTCCCGCAAGGTGGGGTGTACGGGATCTTGGGGCAGAACGGGGCGGGCAAGAGTACTCTGTTCAGGATCGCATTGGGCCTGGTACGGCCTGATACAGGTACCGTTCGCGTGCTCGACCGGCAACCAGCAGCTGCCTCGAATCTGTATGAAGTCGGGGCAATGATTGAAACGCCGCACTTCTTCAACTTTCTGACCGCCAGGCAAACGCTGCAAATGCTCGCGCAACTGCGCGGGACCCGTTTCGCCTTCCAACCAGAATCCCTGCTGGCGCGGGTGGGTCTGGCCAACGCGGCCGATCGAAAAGTGCATGGCTTCTCAGTCGGGATGAAACAAAGACTCGGCATCGCATGTGCGCTCATATCCAGACCGCGGCTGGTGATTCTGGATGAGCCCACCAGCGGCATGGATCCCATTGGCATACAGGAAATCCGTCACTTGATTCGAGAGCTCTCGGCTAAAGACGGTGTCACGGTAGTGCTGGCTAGCCATCAGCTCGAAGAAGTCTCCAAGCTATGCGATCGAGTCGCGATCATGCATCAAGGGAGCCTCCGGGCGGAGGGGCAGGTGGCCACGTTGCTCAATGGACGCGAGCGGCTGCGTCTCATTGTTCAACCCATCGAGCATGCTCTCGCCCTGCTCAATGAACGTGCAGAGCGCGACGGCGACGCTGTGCTGGCTGCAATCGATCGGGACGACGCTCCGCTGTTGATCTCATCTTTGGTCAACACGGGTACGCGAGTGTTCGAAGCGCGCTGGATCAAACAGAGTCTCGAGGACGTATTTCTGCGGCACGTTTTCGGGGGCGCCGATGTTTAGCCGCGTCCTGGCCGCGGAGTTTTTCAAAGCGTCGCACCGTTTACCCCTGTTGTTCTGGGGGTTTGTGTTCGTCCCAATCTGCTCGTTCGCGGCCGATATATTCGTCCTGTCGAATCCCATCCACCTGGCTGGCATCGAACCACGGGTTGACCTGCTGTTACTACTGTCGCGCGCACTGGAAATTGGCAGCTCACCGTTGGCGCAGGTGTTTTTCATTGTGGCTGCAGCGGTCATCTTTGGCAGTGAGTACGATTCGGAAACCTGGCGATTGATGGCGCCGCGCGCCCGGCGAACCGATTGGATCTGGGCGAAAGTGTTGGTCTACGCGGCCGGTCTGCTGTTCAGCCTGACGCTGGTGGCCCTGAGCGCTTCGCTTTGCGCTCTTTTGGAATCGTTGACCGGGTTCGGGCCGATCACCTGGCAGGCGAGTGGCGGGGCTCCCATTGGCGTGCTTGCCGCCCTCTTTGGTATTTCCTGGCTCGAACTGCTGCTGCTCGGCCTCGTAACTGGCGTGCTTGCCGTGGCGAGCCGGTCGGTGTTGATCCCGGCGATAAGCGTCATTCTGGTCGCCTTCTGCCAGTCGATACTGATCTCACTGGTACGGTTGGGATCCGTAGTGAGCGGTGACCTGTCGTCCACTGCAAAACTGGCGTTGTTGCCGGGACTTGCTGCGGAGGTGGGACGATTTTTTGCAACCCACGCCGTAGTCTCACCGGGAATATATATCACTGCACGGGAAGCCAGTATTGGGCTGGCGTCCTTATTTACCTGGATTGCATCCACCCTGCTTCTTACGTTGGTATGGTTCAGCAGGCAGGAGCTCAGCCGCGAATGAGTTCACCGAACGGTATACCCCTTCATGATGAACATCCGGGGACTCCCTACCAAGGGCAAGTAGCCAGTCGTCGATCGCACGTTATTTAGTAGGTATTTTCCGCAAGAGAAGGCCTTTCCGGCTGTTGCGCTGCGGTATCCGCGTATGTCCTTTTCTCTGCGACCCCGTAGGCTCGGGAGTAACTCGGGGACAATCGCCACCACAAAGGAGTCAGGCAATGAGCAACGATCCGGGCACGGGATTCTGGCGCAGCAAGTTCGGCTTGGTTTGCGCGGGGTTCCTGGCGATCGCAGCCTTCTTTCTCATCACGGAGCACACCGCGCATGTGCTGGGTGCCCTTCCGTGGCTGCTGTTCGCGGCATGTCCTCTCATGCATCTCTTCATGCACCACGGGCATGGCTCCCATGATCACGGCGGTCATGCGGACACAACGCGATCTGACCCAGATCAGGCACAGGGAGAGCGGCGATGAGTCACGAGACTATGTCAGCATACGGACTGTGGAGCCTGGTGATCATCAACTCTGCAGTCTTCATCATCTTTGCCTACAGCTTCGTGAAGCCGAGCTCGCCGCGTGACTGGCGATCTTTCGGTGGCTTCAGCGCCTTCATCGTCGCAATGTTCACGGAAATGTACGGTGTGCCCGTGACGATCTACTTGCTCTCGGGGTGGCTGCAGCGCCGCTACCCCGGCCTGGATCCCTTGTCGCATGATGCGGGCCATCTGTGGTGGACCTTCACAGGACAGCATGGCAACCCGCACGCGGGAGTGCTGCACATTCTGAGCAACTTGCTCGTTCTGGCAGGGTTCATTCTCCTATCAACCGCCTGGAGAGTGCTATACCGAGCGCAGCGTCGGCACCAGCTTGCCACAACCGGAATCTACGCTGGGATACGACATCCCCAGTACGTCGGCTTCATCGCGATCATGTTCGGCTTCCTTTTGCAGTGGCCGACCATCTTGACTGTAGGGATGTTCCCGCTCTTGGTCTGGATGTACGTGCGACTGGCGCACGCCGAGGAGCGCGACGCGCTTCGGGAATTTGGTCGAGAGTACGAGCGGTACGCCGCGGTCACACCGCGCTGGATACCCCATTGGGGCGGTACGGCTGAACCCACAGCTCATCCGCGGGCCTAGAGCTTCGATCTTGACTCTGGACTACCGTCCAGGGTCTAAGCTTGCGCGTACGGAAAGCGAAGTAGGCTCAGATACATCATGCAGGATTTGGGAATCGGTGAGCTCGCCAAACGCGCTGGCGTCGGCATCGACACGGTCCGCTATTACGAGCGCAGTGGTCTGCTGAACCCGCATAGCCGACTTCCGTCTGGTTACCGCCGCTACAGAGACCTGGAAGTGGCGCGGCTACGCTTCATTCGCCGCGCACAAGCGCTTGGCTTTACGCTCAGCGAGATCAAATCTCTCCTGAGGCTCTCGGCACAACGTAACGTCGCGCAAGTAAAGCGCTCTGCGCAAGCGAAGCTTGAGGACGTCGAGCTCCGAATCAAGGAACTGCAGCGAGTCCGAAAGGGTCTGGCAGAGCTCATTGCGGAATGCCCCGGACATGGGCGAGCGGACGACTGCCCGATCCTGCGTGCACTGAGTGGAGAGGAATTCAATGGATAGCTCGCATGTCCAGCCGCAGCAGCACTCGGCATCACCCGGTACGGCAGCGCTCATTGACCCGGTCTGCGGGATGAAGCTCAGCGACGGGACGGCTCACGTAGCCGAATTCGAGAGGCGAAAGTACTCGTTTTGTTCCGCCGGATGCCGGAGCAAGTTCCTGGCTGATCCGGCTAAGTACATCGGCGCGGGCAAACCAGCGAGTTCGGCTCGGGCTAGCGGTTGCTGTTGCGAGCACAAAGCTCACGGCGGGCCGTCTTCTTCTAACACGTCACCACATGAGCACGAGCTGCATTCGAGCCACCACACGCCCAATGCGGCACCCTCCTCAGCCAAAAGTCAGCCAGCCACAGTGCCTGAAGGGACGATCTATACCTGCCCAATGCATCCGCAGATCCGCCAGATCGGCCCTGGGAGCTGTCCCATTTGCGGCATGGCACTCGAACCGGTCATGCCCACCGCCGTCGAGGATGACTCGGAGATTCGGCAGGTTCGGCGAAAGTTCTGGATCAGCGTCGGATTTGCAGTACCCGTGACCCTGTTGGCCATGGTGCCGCACTTGGTAGATCTGCATTATTCCGCGACCGGTGCCCTGGTCTCCAGAGGACTCGAGTTGCTCTTGAGCGCGCCGGTCGTCCTCTGGTGCGCTGCCGACTACTACCGCCGCGGATGGCTCGGGATCGCGAACCGTTCGCCCAACATGTACACCCTGATCGGGCTCGGTGTGTTGGTGTCGTTCCTCTACAGTCTCGTGGCCACGTTTGCACCAGGCCAATTCCCGCCGGAAATGCAAGATCAGCACGGCATGGTGGGCGTGTACTTCGAAGTTGCCGCCGTGATCGTCGCGCTGGTGTTGCTGGGCGAGTGGCTGGAGCTTGCCGCGCGCGGTCGCACGAGTGCTGCAATTCGACAGCTCCTGGGATTGGCACCCAAAACGGCGCGGCGAGTTGCCCGGGACGGTGATGAGCAGGACGTTCCGATCGAAAGCCTGGTTGTCGGCGACCAGGTTCGTGTACGACCGGGAGAGAAGATTCCAGTGGATGGCACCGTATTGACTGGCGAGTCCAGTGTTGATGAGTCGATGCTCACCGGCGAGCCGATCCCCGCGGACAAGAAGGCCGGTGACCGGATTGTCGGAGCCACGGTGAATCAGACCGGAACTCTGGTAATCAGAGCCGAGCGAGTGGGTACCGAGAGCATGCTGTCGCAAATCGTTGCGCTGGTCGCCGAAGCTCAACGTTCCCAGGCACCCCTGCAGCGCCTTGCGGATCGGGTATCCGCGTGGTTCGTACCCTCCGTGATCGCGATCTCCATCATCACCTTTATCGCCTGGTGGCTGCTCGGCCCCGAGCCGCGCCTGGCGTATGCACTCGTCAACGCCGTCGCCGTGCTGATCATTGCCTGCCCTTGCGCGCTGGGGCTCGCGACGCCCATTTCCATCATGGTCGCGAGTGGCCGCGGTGCTCAGCTGGGGGTGCTATTCCGGAATGCGCAGGCCATTGAGACGTTGCGTGATGTTGACACGCTAGTGGTGGACAAGACGGGAACTCTAACGGTAGGACATCCTTCGCTGCGACGTGTAATCGCGCGCCCAGGATTCTCTGAATCCGACGTGTTGGCTTACGCAGCAGGATTAGAACGTCCCAGTGAGCATCCGATCGCGCGCGCCATCGTCGAGGGCGCTGTCGCGCGTTCAATTGCAGCTGCCGAGGTCACTGACTTCGCTTCCATCACCGGTCAGGGAGTCAGCGGAGTGACCGCGAAGCGCAAGCTCGCGTTGGGTAATGAAGCACTCATGCGCGCCTCTGGTATCAACCTCGCCCAGGACGGCTCTGACGTCGAGGGCCTACGCACGCAAGGATTTACCGTCATGTTCCTGGCGGTTGATTCGAAGCTCGCCGGGATCTTCGCAGTAGGTGACGCACTGAAGGACACAACGCGCGGAGCCCTGAATGCACTCAAAACAGAAGGCTTGAGGCTCGTCATGTTGACAGGGGACAGCCAGGTCACGGCTCGTGCGGTTGCCCGTGAACTGGCGATTGACGAGGTCGTTGCCGAAGTACAGCCCGCGGACAAGGGCAGAATCATTGCCAGACTACAGAAAGAAGGCCGTCGAGTGGCCATGGCGGGAGATGGCATCAACGATGCTCCTGCGCTTGCGCAGGCGGACGTGGGAATCGCGATGGGGACGGGCACCGACATCGCCATGGAGAGCGCGCAAGTCACCCTGCTCAAAGGTGACCTGCGTGGGATCGTGCGCGCCCGGCAGCTGAGCCGCGCAACCGTTCGCAACATCTATCAGAATCTGTTCTTCGCGTTCGGCTACAACGCCCTTGGCATTCCGCTCGCGGCGGGCATCCTGTACCCCTTTGCTGGATTGCTCCTCAGTCCGCTCGTCGCCGCGCTCGCCATGAGCTTCTCCTCCGTCTCGGTGATCACGAATGCACTCAGGCTTCGGCAGACACCGTTAGCGACCGACCTATCCTGACCCGTTGCCGGGAGGTACCGAACGCTGCTCCAAGCGCCTGCCAAAACGGTGCTAGGTCATGGTCAGTGCGCTCAATTAAACCTGACAGCTTCGGCACGTACAAAGCAACTACACTAGCGCCATCGCAATTATTTCGTCCCTGGACAGCCTCTCCCGTGGCTCCCTGAGCACGCTTCCTTGGAGCACCGCGGGATCACCTTCGACGTAAGGGCGAAGATCAAATGAGATTGGGAAAATCTCATCTACAGCCAAGCCGAGAAAGCGCGCCAAGGCTTCAGGGCTTCGAGTCGTGTAATCGGGATCGTGGTAGCGCGCCAGGTCAAACCACTTGCCCGCGTGCTCGATGGACAAGGTTAAGAGGTGCTCCATCTGCCGAGCATTTTCGGGCATGACATTATAGATCAGTGCCCACGCCCGAGTGCCATTTGCGAAGCGCACCTGGGTGCCGATGAGCTTACCCGATATGTCTCTGACCGGAATCCTTTTCACGGCACGCACCACCGTTTCGCCCGCACCATCGCGGTTCGTGTACTGCCAAACCGGCGCCCACTCCAGATCCGCAACTGTCAAAGACTCAACCGGCTTGACTCGAATTATCATGGCTGGCCGTGTAACCCTAACGCTCATCTCTTCTGACTGCGCCGTCGACCTGAGGCCCTGTAGTTCGCGTTGTCTCGGGAAGCCGCAAACGTACGCGCGTGCTCGATGAATGCACGCAGCTTGGGTGAGAGCTGTCTTCGATCCGGGAAGTAAAGAAAGACCCCGAGCGTGGATGGTGCGTATTTGCCCAGCACCTCCTCGAGTCGACCAGCCGTAACGTGTTCCTGTGCAATCGGCTCCGGCACCTGCGCCACGGCAGCGCCCGCGAGCGCCGCGTCGAGCATGCTTGGATAGTCGTGCACGATCAGCGGACCCGAAACTTCGAGATCGACCGGACTACCGCCGTCCTGAAGACGCCAATGAGCGAGCGTCCCATCGGACCGGCGCATCCGAACGCAGGCATGCGCTGCCAAGTCCGCCGGTATGCGCGGTCGCCCAGCCCGGACGAGATAAGTCGGGGCGGCGACCATAACGAGGCGAAAGGGCGGTGTGAGTCGCACCGCGACCATGTCCGACGCAATGAACTCGCCGAGCCGAATTCCCGCATCAAAGCCGTCCTTAGCGAGATCCACCAGTTCAGCACTCGCCGCAATCTCCACCGAGACATCCGGGAATGCTGCGCAGAACGACGCGAGTAGCGGCCTCAGTACAATCGGCACCACGGCGCGCGGAACAGCGAGCCTAAGAAGACCAGACGGCTTTGCCCCGAGATCGCTCGCGGCCTTGCTTGCAGCAATGATTTCCTGGAACGCGGGCCGCGCTCGCTCAAGGAATCGCTCCCCGGCTTCCGTCAAGCCCACGCTGCGCGTGGTACGCGTGAAGAGGGCGATGCCCATGCGCGTTTCCAGCGCCCGTACCGCCTGGCTCACGGCGGACGGTGTCACTCCAAGGTCACTTGCAGCCGCACGAAAACCGCGCCGCTCGGCCACTCGCAAGAACGCCTCTATCCCGTCGAGCGCGCCGCGCTGAACTGTATATCTCTGCTTCACAGCGCGTGCAGATTAGGCCGATTTATCGAACAAGGCCAGCGACGTACTGTTCACGAAGTTGTAGGCGAAAGGAGCATCATGCCATGCACCGTCCGAAAATCCTCGTCACCGGAGCCACCGGAAGAACCGGACGCGTGTTGGTTACGGAACTACTCAAGGCCGGCTATTCCGTGCGCGCGCTGGTGCGAAGCAACGATGGGCGCGCCGCGGCGCTGCGCGCCCGTGGCGTCGAGATCGCCGTGGCCAACATGGTCGACGTGGAACGCGTCACCGCCGCGATGGACGGCGTACAGCGGGCGTATTGGCTCCCGCCGTACGATCCCGAGATGTTGACCGGCGCGGCTGTATTCGCAAGCGCTGCGCGTGAAGCGCGGCTCGAAGCCATCGTTAGTCTCAGCCAATGGCTCGCGAGCCCCACGCATCCAGCATTCCTCACGCGCCTGCATTGGCTTGCTGACCGTATTTTCGCCACGCTGCCAAATATTGGGCTCACGCTCATCAACCCCGGGTTCTTCGCTGATTCCCCGTATCTTGAAACCATCGGAATGGCCGCACACCTTGGCCTGATGCCGTGGTCATTCGGCGAAAGTCTGAGTGCGCCGCCGTCGGTTGACGATATCGCGCGCGTTGCAGCCGCGGCCTTAATGGATCCGCAGCGGCACGCCGGCCGCACGTATCGGCCGACCGGACCGACCCTCCTCTCCGGCGGCGACATGGCGGCCATCCTCTCGCGGGTGTTCGGTCGCACCGTGAGGCTTGTGCCAAGCCCGCTCCGGGTGTTTCTGAAGGCGGCCTATCTCGACGGACATCAGCTTGCGCTGCTGAGCTGCATGGAGCACTACTTCGAAGAACATCGGCGCGGTGCGTTCGCGGTTGGCGCGCCGAACGACCACGTGGCGCACGTCACCGGGCAACCCCCCGAATCGTTCGAAACCGTCGCACGGCGACTGGCTGCGTTGCCTGAGAATCGCCGCAGTAGCTCACGCACCTTGCGCGAGTTGGCCCGCTTTCTGGCGGTCGCGCTGGCCCGCGGACCAAATACGCGCCGCTATCTGCGCGGTCTCCAAATCGTCGCACCCGCGTCGCCGCAGTACGCGGTCGAATCCGCACTGTGGCGCCGCGAGCACGGCATCGCGCGTGAGTTGATCGAGGCCGATGCCGCGCAATCGCGGACACCCACGTTTCACCCCCCGGCTCATCCCGACAGGAGCTTTCCATGACAGACCAGTCTCACACTCAGAGTCAGGCATCCGCTGCGGCGACGACAGGTGTTTTCGCGCTGCTAAAGGCAAAGGCCGGCGTTACACGCGAGCAGGTCATGGCCATCATGCCAGCCGAGATACGTGCGACGGTCCAACTGTACCTGGAGGGGAAGATCCGGGAATGGTACACGCGAGCCGACGGCAGGGGTGTTGTGTTCCTGCTGAACACGAAAGACGTGGCCGAAGCGGCATCCATCATGGACTCCTTGCCGCTTGCGAAAGAGAATGTGATGGATCACGAGTACATTCCTGTCGGCCCGTTGATGCCGCTACGCCTGCTACTGACTGACCAACCGCCTAAGCACTAACACTCGGGTTGTGTCAACAGCATTGAAAGTGGCTTACATGAATGTGCCCGGCGTCATGACGTTGTCGATCTATTTACTGGCAAGCCTGTCCGGCCCAGCTTGCGCCGCCTCGGACAAAGACTGTCACATCGGTTCGTATCGCCTGAATGACGGTAGCACGGTCGATGTCGCCCCATCGGTCGATGACACGTTGCGCTGGCGGCTATTGAGCGGCGAGACAGGCCAGCTTCATCCGCAGGCGAATGGCACCTGGACCAGCACCTATGGATGGACCGATCGTGCCGACTCCAGGACGATCTCATTCTCCGACTGCAGTACGGGCAGGATTCTTTTCGGGGCGGTTTCCGGAAAGCGCATCGCCTTACGTGCGCGATACGAAGTTCGAGGACCGGGGCGTGAAGCTCGTCGGTAGGTTGGTACTGCCGGTCGGCACCAGGAAGGTTCCAGTGGTCGTGCTCGTGCATGGTTCCGAGCATGAATCCGCCCTCGAGTCCTATTCGCTACAGCGGATGTTCCCGGCGCAGGGCATCGGCGCGTTCGTCTATGACAAACGCGGCACCGGTGTGTCGGGCGGCAGCTACACGCAGGACTTTGACGTTCTCGCTGACGACGCCATCGCCGCGATGAGAGAAGCAAAGCGGCTCACCGGCGCGCGATTGGGGCGCATTGGCTACCAGGGTGGTAGCGAAGGCGGATGGGTCGTACCGCTGGCGGTAAACCGCGCGCATGTTGATTTTGCGATTGTGAGCTTTGGCCTCGCGGTCACGGTGCTGGAGGAAGATCAGGAGAGCGTCGCCCTCGACATGTACTTCCATCACCACTCGGCAGAGGAGACTTCCAAAGCGCTGGAGCTGGCACGCGCAGGCGAGCGCGTGGTCGAAACCGGCGGCAATGAAGGCTATGAGGCGTTCGACGCGCTACGCCAGAAATACAAGCCCGAGCCTTGGTACAAGGATGTGCATGGTGACTTCCTCTTCGCCATCCTGCCGCTCAATCGCGAACAGATCGTCAGCGCGATTGCAGAGTTTGGTTTGCAAGCTACGCCGTTTCGCTACGAGCCGATGCCTGCCTTGCGCGCCTCCACCACACCTCAGCTCTGGATACTCGGCAGTGATGATCTGGAAGCACCGAGTGCGGAGACCGCCAATCAACGCGCAGGGCGAACGCGTCTCAACACGCTACGCGCCTGGCTATTTCCGCATGATGGCTGATTTCATTCGCAACGGGGATCTCCGCGCGCATTCGTTTCTCAAGAGTTGGTTTGCAGGAGCTGCCACGCCCGTCCGTAGTTCAACCGCCAACGTTACCTATCCAGGCAAATAAGATTCTGAGCCGCGTTACGCAGGCGTGGCTCGAAGGAGCTAGTTGTGCCAGCTCATGTTGCTTTCAGAATAAGCGTGCTTTTCGGTTTGATCGCGTGGGGAACAGTCCCGGTCCTGTATATCTGGCCCGTCCTGAGCGGCCTCACGGTGTCGGACGCGGTGCGGCCGCTGTTGATCCTACATGCCTTCGGTATCTCGCATTTTCGGTTTTTGCGCCCTCCCCGGGCCGGAGCGATCACCGCCTTTGCGTCAGCGCACGTTCCCGACCCCAAGCCACCCTCCTTGTGTCAAGCGCTTGACAGAACTCCGGCACGGCGGGCGGCACCATAGCGCCTGCCTGAGTTCAAGCCCAAACGCATTAACCAAAGAGACCTGTTATGACCAATACCCTTACTCATACCCGCTGGAAGGTAGCTGTCGCTGCCGTAGGAATGCTGGGAGTGTTCGCCGCTGCCACTGCTGCTGTTCCGTCTGCCTCGGACAAGAAGGATGAGATCACCTTCGATCTGATTGCGAATAAAAATCCCGCGATTCTCGAGTGCCTTCGAGCCAACTCTTACGAAGAGCCGCGGGCGCGTGCCACGGTCATTCGCGGCAAGCTCAACGACACTTTGATTCTCGACCTGGACGGAATCAAGCCCGGTCTGGCCTTTGATCTGTTCACCGTGCAACACAGCCCGTTCCTGTCCAACGGGTCGGCGGACCCCACCTTCGTCCCAGATCACTTCGGGTTGGCCTGGTATCAGTCCGATATTCAGATCGGCAAGCGCACTGACGACGGCCATGTACGCATCAAGACCATCCTGTTGGATCAGATCTTCGGTTTCGATTCCGACGTGGGCCTGAACCCGACGAACACGTTCAACCTGGGGTTCTGGTTCAACAATCCGGACGATGCCACATGCGCCGGAGCGCCGCTCAAGGTGACACCGTTCAACGGCGAGCATCATGCGGGTCCGTTTGCGATGATCAGCGCGAACGACGTGAAGACCCATCTGGGACCTCTGTGCAGTGATCCGAACTCTTCTACGAACCCGGCCAGCTGCAATCCCTGAGTCAGTAACCTGACCGAGGCGGGTATGACATACCCGCCTCGCCCCGGGCGCCGGCCGGACAGGACCAAATCACGTCCCATGGTGTTGCGTCGTAACGGCGTGGCGCATTACTGAAATTGCGTCGCGAACGGCTTGAATACGGTATTGCTGCCGGCCGAATCGCAGCCGGGTCCCGCGTTGGTGACGCAGAATCAGGCCCGGACCGCCGTTTCCAGCGGTGCTGTTGTGAGTGAACGAGCGAATCGTGGTCGCCGTGCTGCCATTGCCGATGGTCCAGCCCGCACCGCGATTGTCCACCGATTCGTTGGAATCTAGAGCTTGCCCGGCTTGGCGAAGCCGATCGCCAATTGATCATGGTTTCTCATAGACCGCAGAATCGGCATGACGCGCCCGGATTGCGGAAATCTCCTCAATGCTGAGCGGCGCAGGGGTCTGGCCTTCTGGCACTGAAATCTCTCTCAGGTATCCTTCATAGCCGGGTTGGGAAAAGATCGCGACGATCTTGAGGGGTTCAGTTCCGGTATTGCGCAAGCCGACTACCGTGTTGCGTGGCATGTAGATTGTGGCGCCAGTCGTGACAGTCGCCTGCCGTCCAGCGAGCGAAGCGAGACCTGTACCTCCATGGATGAAGATAATTTCGTCCGAGTGGGGATGGCGGTGAGGCGAGATCCCCTGCCCCGGTGGAATATCCTCTGTGAGCATGACGAACTCGGGCGCACCGCCATTTCTACGATCGACCTTCAGAATGAACGGTGCTGTGAGGTTCGATAGCGTTCCCGGTGGTGGCCGATGTAGCCGACGCTCGCCTTCCGATGCATCCAGAATGAGCGCCTTGCTCGGTGCGGCGGCGACATTGGCTGCCTGTTCATTGCTTGCCCAGCCGCTCGTCAGGACAGATCCGATCAGCAGGACAGTAAGCAGCGTCAAATACCGAATGTGAGAGAGATGCACGGGGATTACTCCTACATAGCGTTTGTGAAAAGAACAACAGTATATTCAACATGAATCGGTCTCACAGACCTATCCAGCGGCTCCGCCCAAACCTGCCGCGCGTGCGCCGAGGCAAATACCGACCCCGAAGGCGATGTGGCTCATCAGGCTGCTCAGGAACAGCTGCGTCCCAATGGGACCGCGCTCCCCAAACAAACCGAATCCCATCGCAGGGAACATCAGTAACCAGGCAAGCTGCCCCTGGAAGATGCCGGCGACCCATCGGCCCATCAGGGTCGGTAGCAGGGGTGTCACAATGTGAGCGCTACGCGCGATCGTGCTCACGATATCCATCGTGGCCGTGGCCACTGCCCCCATCAGCAATACGCGACCAATCGATGGGAACATGGCCGACTCTCCCCGGCACGCCTCCGCTCACCTGATGGCGGGTGAACGCCCTGCGTGACTCAACACGCGTGAAGCCGGACTGAATCTGACTGGGACGAGGCACTCGCACTGCACGTTCGAGTGCGAGGGGACCTTGTTGGTCATCGATGCTGCAACGCACCAAAAGAACATGCGGGCACGCACACAATTTCAGTAGCGTCCGCTATCGGCTGCAAGAGTGTCCTACCGCGGGCGTACTCTGGGCAGTATCTTTTTGGTCATTGGGCAACGCTGCGGAGTTTGATATCGATCAGTTCGCCACGTTTGGTGTAACATCCGCCAATTACAACAAGCACGAAACGCATTGTGGGAGGCCATATGTCACCGCCGATGCGCTCTGTCCTGCTAGCCGCTTCATTCCTTTTGTTCTTCACTGATCCAGCTATCAGTCGAACCATTGTCGTCCATCCTGGAAATTCGATCCGCGCCGCACTCGCAGGTGCCAACTCGGGGGATCGAATCCAGGTCATGCCCGGGGTGTATCACGAGGGGGCGCTCGGGGACTTGAACGCACTCAGCATCGTTGCGAGCGGCATTGAGCTTGTTGGCTTGGCCACGCCTACGCACCCGGTCATCTTGGAGAATGCCGGCGGACAGTCCTTCGGGATTTGGGTCAGTCCACCCGATTCCATTGGTGCGGGCCCGCAATCCGATCCGGAACATCCGCCGTGCGGAGTCTCGGGCAAGCGGATCAAAGGTTTCTCCCTATCGGGTTTCACCGTGAGAGGTTTCGACCAACACGGTGTCCATCTGACGTGTATGGAGGGTTTCTGGCTGACAGACGACATCGTCGACGGCAACCGGGTTTATGGCTTGTTTCCCATCGCCTCACGCAACGGCGTTCTATCCAATAACGAGGCGCTGAATACTTCCGCGGATGCGGCAATTTATATAGGACAGAGCGACAACGTGCTCATCACGGGCAATCGTGTGCATGACAATCTCCTGGGCATCGAGGTGGAGAATAGCCGCAATTGTTCGGTCACCGGCAACGAGGTCTACGGAAATACGGTTGGCGTACTTGTAGATCTCCTGCCCTTCCTGCAGGTCAGTACCCAGCAGAACACGTACGTCAGCCTGAACGAGGTTCACGACAACAACCGACCCAATACCGCTGAGCCGGATGATCTGCTCGGCGCCTTCCCACCCGGCATCGGCATTCTGCTCACTGCGGCCGATACGACGACGGTCAGAAAAAATATTGTGACCAGGAATCAGTTCGCCGGAATCGGCGTGGTAAGCGATTGTTTGGCGTTTGCGCTGCTTGGGCAGTCATGCGCTGGCCTGGGCATCGATCCCCAGTCCGACAGTAACCACATCATCGGAAATACCGTGCGGGGAAACGGCACCCAACCTGTTCCCAATCCGGTACTCGATGCGTTCCGCGCCGATCTCGTGTGGGATGGCACGGGAAGCGAAAATTGCTGGAGGAACAACGCCTTTAATACGAGTGTACCGGCGCAGCTTCCTCCTTGCTGATTCTGATTTTGTGGACGGGAGCGAGAATTCCCAATCCTGAACCGTGCGTCACGTGACTACCACGACGTCCTCCGACTTCGCCACGCCTTGCGCTGGAGATCGAGATAGCGCGTCTGCAACCGACGTGCGATCTGTGCCGCAGCTGTGGCCGGGAGTAGCTCATGGCGGCGGCCGCCGGTTAGCTGAGCTGCCGTGATCTTTGTCGTGGTTTGTCTACATCGCGTAGCCTTAACGCTGCCGCAGGCAACAAACAACAGATCTCCGTTAGTTGTGTCCCGCCTCCGCCGCAACTGAGGATCCCCTAGCCCCCGCTGTCCAGTTCGCAAGGTAAGTCGGACCGCCCCCGGAAGACCGCTAAGGCAGCCGAACTCTCCACCCTACCCGCGACAATTCTTCAGCGCGCAGCTCCGCTTCAAAGGCGTCGAACCGAATGCGGTCCGTGCAGAACCTTACCGCTGGCTTCCGCGAGGTTGCGGCTGCCTTTCGGTGAACGCCCGGGATCACCTAAACCAGTCAAATATATCAACAACATACGCGCTCATATAAATGTCATGCAGACAACAGGGCGAAGCGATTGCATCTGCCGGCGTGCCCGTTTTCTATCCGTGACCGAAGCGGGATTCTCGAGGGGGTATCACGATGCTGGAAGACTGTCTGACTATGGCGACATGGCGTCGCGTCAGGTCAGTCGGCTGTTCGCAGCCCAACACGCGCCACCTCGCTGGAGCACCCGTGCGCGCCTCGTGACGGGGCGCCTCGCAGTGGGTCGTCCAGAGTTATGTCTCAACCCCGTGACCTGCAGGAGTGGTCCAGCTGCGCGGTGCTGGAAATTCGGTTGTCGTTAACTCGTAAACAGGGGAGTTTATTCCATGCAATCACCATCGCTTGATATGAGCTTGAACGTCGCATCGAGGAAAGGCGGCCTCGCGCGGCACGCGATCGGCGCGAGCCTGCTCTGCCTTGCCTGTGCAGCCGGCACGGTCCCTGTGCTGGCGCAGACATCCGCCAACGTCACTGTCAACGTATCATCAGGACTCGCAAACGTTCCGGCAGAGGGGTATGGAGTTGACTCGTCCGTGTACGATGGGTACATGTTGAGCTCCGGGCTCGGCGCATCGCTGAAGTCCGGCGGCTTCAATGCGATCCGCTATCCCGGGGGCTCCTACGCGGACATCTTCAACTTCATCAGCGGGAGCAACCAGACATTGAATGACGGCGGGTATTTCGCGCCGGGCGACACCTTCAACAATTTCATGAGCACTCTGGTCGCCCCCTCGGGCGCCAAACCCGTGATCACGGTGAACTATGGGTCGAACGTCAACAACAACGGCCCGGCCCTGCCCAGTACGGCTGCCTCCTGGGTGCAGTACGCCAACGTAACAAACCATTATGGGATCAAGTACTGGGAGATCGGCAACGAAGTCGTTGGCAATGGCTACTACGGCACGGGCCTTGACTGGGAATACGACTTGCACGATCTGGACCAGACGCCCGCGGATCGTGTGGGCTACCCGGCGCTGTCGGCCACTGCGTACGGGACGAACGCAGCGGCCTTCATCAAGGCAATGAAAGCCGTCGATCCAACGATCAAATGCGGTATTGGCGTTTTTACGCAGAGCTGGTTGAACACTTACGATCGGGACGTACTCACGGCCATTTCGAACGCGCTCCAGGGCAGTGGCTACACACTGGATTTCGTGATCTACCACTGGTATCCGGGGGGCACGAATGCTCAGATTCTGGCGGCTCAGTCGGGGATACCCGCTCTGGCCGCCCAGTATCGCTCGGACATCCAGAGCTACTACACGCTGAGCAACGCGAGCCAGCTGCAGTTTGGCATCACAGAATCGGGCTCGGGGCTCGTAAGCGGAATTTTCGAGTATCTGTTCGCGGTGGATGAGTATCTGACATGGTTCGAGTCAGGCGCTGCGAACGTGGACTACCAGGAACTGCACAGCGGCGTGTACGAAGGCTCAACGAGCAATACGGGATTTGGCCCCTGGTATGGAGTGCAGTTTGCATCGACGATCGCGCGGGTGGGTGACCGGTTGGTCTCGGCCAACTCGAGCAATTCGTTGCTCCGGGTTCACGGGGTCAAGCGCACCGACGGGCAGGTCGGTGTGCTGCTGATCAACGACGACCCCTCCAACAGCACCACCGTTGCGGTCGGGATTTCGGGCGCCACGCTGGCGACGACCGGAACTCAATACACGTTTGGAAACGCCAACTTTGCCAGCGGCTCCTCGGCGCCTTCCTCGGGCATCAGCTCAAAATCGATCAGCGGGGTGGGCAGCAGCTTCAACATCACGGTGCCGGCGTATACCACCGTCGCAGTGCTGATTCCGCAAAGCTCGACGAATAGCTCCAACCTGATTGCGAACGGTACGTATGTGATAGCGAACAACCACAGCGAACTGGCGGTCGATGATTACGGCTGGAGCACACAGCAAGGAACGAACATGGTCCAGTGGTCCGCCACCGGCGGCACCAACCAGAAGTGGACGCTGACCAACCTGGGCAACAACTACGTTGAGCTGGTGAACGGGACGAGCGGATACGCACTGGACGTATCTGGTGCTTCCCAGGCTTCGGGGGCAGCTGTCATCCAGTGGCCGTATCACAGCGGCGCGAACCAGATCTGGAAGGTGGTGAGCAAGGGCAATGGACTGTATGAGCTGTTGAACCAGAACAGCGGGCTCGCGCTGAGCGTTCCGGGGCTCTCCACGAGCAACGGGACCAATCTGGACCAGGAAACGGTGACCGGCGCAGACAACCAGCTTTGGTCGTTCGCGAACTGACGGCATCAGACGACCGCTCTTGCGGCCGACGAGGCCGCAAGAGCGGTCTCGTCGCACTAACTCGACCAGACCTAATGGCAATGCCGATCGGGCCTTCACAATCAGCTCTCTGCTGAGACACTAGGCCCCGTTTGCTCCCGCAACCGATCGATGTCCTCCGTCATCACGGATTGAGACATCTGGGCTCGGTCCGCGGTCCCTCGCATTCCGTTGTCCTCAGTCGTGACGCGGCCCGAACGTTCGCACCGGCTTCGCCGCGCTGGTGCTCTTGATGAAGTCGATCAAGCCGGAGAAATACACCTGCTGATCGTCGTACATCGCCAGGTGACTGCCCGTCTTGCTGTACAGGTAATGCCCGTCCTTCACAGCCTTTGACATCCACTCCATGTGTTTCGGATCCATGGTGTCGTAGCGCGCGCCGATGAAGAGCGTCGGCACCGTGATCTTGCCGAGATCACCGCTACGGTCCCAGTTCAGGAGTTTCCCGGACAGACCGAGCTCGCTCGGCCCCTGTAACGCGACATAGATCTTCGGGTTGTAGTGTTTGAAGGCGCGGTTCAGCGGATCCGGCCATTGTTCCACCGGCATGCGCAAGATGTGCTTCACATAGAACTCGCGCATGATCAACTCCATATAGCGAGGGTCCTCCGTCTTCCCCGCTTCCTCCAGGCGCTTGATTTCCGCCAGGGCCCGCGGATCCATCTGCGGCATCAGCACGTTCTTAGCATAGTCGTTGTACAGCGGCCCGCTGGACATCATGTTCGAAATGATCAGGCCGGCGAGGTGATCCTGATGCGCGAGCGCATACTCGATCGCGAGCACTCCGCCCCATGAATGGCCGAACAGGTAGAAGTTGTCCTTGTCGAGCTTCAGCGCCTTGCGCACCTGCTCGACTTCATCGACGAAGCGCGGAATCTCCCACAGCGCCGGCTCATCGGGCTGATCGCTGTAAGCGGAACCGAGCTGATCGTAGTAGTAGTACTCGATGCCCGCCCCCGGAAAGTAGCTGTCGAATACTTCGAGATACTCGTGCGTGAAGGCGGGCCCCCCGTGCAACAGCAGCACCTTGATCTTGGGATTTTTGCCCACACGCTTCGTCCACACCCGAAACGGTCCCTTCGGCGTCGTGATCTCGATCATCCTGACGCCGCCGGTGTTCACATCGGTGCGAAGGGACGCATCAAAGCGGGCCGCGGTCGTTGCCGCCTGCTCCTTTTGTTCCGGCATCTGGCATGCCGCGAGGGGCAGCATGCATGCAACGATTGCCGCAGCTCGAGCTAACACGGCTTGTCTGCTTTTAAACATTACTTTCAAGTCCTCTAAAGGGTCATTCGTCCTGTGCGTCTCATCGCGACGCGCGGGAAATGTATGCGACACAGCGCCGTCAGAGAGTTAAAGCGCGGTAAATTTCCGGTGAACCAATGCACGCCAGGAGCATCCTCACTAAGAAAATGCGTACCTATGAAAGGCGTAATGGCTTGACCGACCTGTCGAACTCTCCAGCCGAACGGTGCTATCTGTTCGGCCCATTCGCGCTCTTGCCGGCGCAGCATGTGCTGCTGAAAGGCGAGGAAACCCTACGCATCGGCAAGCGCGCCTTTGCGATCCTCGCTGCGCTGGTCGAGCGGGCGGGGAATCTCGTCACCAAGAAGGAATTGATGGCGATAGCGTGGCCGCGGAGGGTCGTTGAAGACGGCAACCTGAAAGTTACCGTGGCTTCCTTGCGGAGGGCACTGGGTGAAAGCCGGCCGGGCGATCGTTATCTGGAAAACGTGCCCGGTCAGGGATACCGATTCATTGCGCCTGTCATGTGCACTGAGGCACTCAGCATTGCCCGTCGCGCTCGCGGACTCCGGGCGCGCAACCTTCCATGTTCTTCGACTCGGATGATTGGCCGCGCCGAGCTGGTTGCGTCACTCGCCACGGCGCTGCCGAGGCGCCGCCTCCTGTCGATCGTCGGACCAGGCGGGATCGGCAAGACGACCGTCGCGCTTGCAGTTGCCGAAGCCCTGGCGGATCAGTGCGAACACAGTGCGTGCTTCGTCGATCTCGCTTCCGTAGCAGATGCCCGGTTCGTGCCAATGGTGATGGCTCGGGCGCTGGGTGTGACCATTCATTCGGAGAATGCAGTGCCCGCGTTGGTCACGGCGTTGCGCGATCGCCGCCTGCTGCTCGTGATGGACAACTGCGAGCATGTGCTGCCGACGGCGGCTGCACTAATCGACGAAATTCTCGCAGTCGCGTCAGGCGTTCTGGTGCTGGCCACCACCCGCGAGCCCCTGCGCATTCCCGGCGAGACCCTTCACCGATTGGCACCGCTCGCGACGCCGCCAGTTACGGCCGGATTGACTGCTGCCGAAGCTTTGAGCTTTTCCGCGGCGGAGCTCTTCGTCGAGCGCGCCTCGGCATGCTTGGCAGGATTTCGCCTCTCAGACTGCGAGGCGCCCGTGGTCGCCGACATTTGCCGGAAACTTGAAGGGATTGCGCTAGCCATCGAGTTGGCCGCGACTCGGGTCGACACGTTTACCCTGCAGGAGTTGTCGCGACTGCTGGATAACCCGATGCGGGTGCTCAATCTCGAGCAACGGTGCGCTCCGATTCGACACCGGAGCCTCGCTGCCGCGCTCGACTGGAGTCATGCTCTTCTGGCGGATCACGAGCGCAGGGTGCTCCGCCGCCTCTCCGTATTCCCAGGGTCTTTTACGCTCACATCGGCGCATGCCGTGGGGGGCGACGACTGCGACGTAGTGGCCGCCGTCGAAGGCTTGGTCGCAAAGTCTCTCCTTTCCGCCGACGTGGACGGAGCGGTCGTTCAATACCGATTGCTCAACACCACGCGCGCATACGCTTCGCGAAAGCTCTTAGAGAGAGATGAATGGAGCGATGTGGGCCCGACACTACAAAAGCTATCGTTGCGAGTTGCGTGCGATGGCTAGTAAGGTCTTGTCGTATTGCCCTTTCGGGCTGAACTCGAGCAACTCGCAATCCTCCTCAACGATGACGTTGTGCCCGGGCGGCAGGTAGTAGGCGCGACCGGCGGTCAGTACTTCCTCGCGATCGGCATAGAGGATCTTCAAACGCCCCTTCAAAACCATGCCCCAATGCGGGCACTGACAGTGGTCGCCGGGCAGGCCTCTGAACAGCGGCCGCGTGTCCATGCCGGCCGGAAAACCCTCGAAGGCAACATTCATCTCGCCCCACTGCGCATCGCGGCTGTAGGCCGCGCCTACTTCCACGGTGACCGGTATCTCGTTTCGACTGCCGTGCATATCGATGGCTCCTGTTTCTGGTACCCGTACGTTGCGTCGCTCGAAACGAGGATGCCGTTGCGTGCTGCAAGTTCGGGACTAGGAGTCTTCGTCTCGCGGTGGGCGTGGAGATAGATGCAGATTCATGCTCGTGATCTGGCTGCCGTCATGAAACATTACGAGCGCGAGCCCGGGTGGACAATGATCCGGATTGTCGGCGGGGTTACGGAATAGCCCTTCCAGTATCGACACGTTGCCGCTCGCCAGCACTCGTTGCGGCGACATGATCACACCGTCGTCGAAGTCGGCCTCGTACTCCTTCTGCAGATGATGCCGACCGTGCGTCGTTCGTTTGCCTGGCCAATCGATGCGCAAATCTTCGGCGTGCGCGTCGAAGTAGGCATCGCAGCGGCGGCTTCTGAAGATCTCGTCCATGCACTCGAAAAAGAACGCACGACGCTCGCTCTGCAGCGAGCGCTGATCGACAGCGCCCAAACCGGCCGCTTCCAAGACCAGTGCAGCCAACCGAGCCTTACCGTCGAAGAGTCTGCTGCGCACGGTGCCGACCGGGATGCCAAGAATCGTCGCGATCTCCTCATAAGACTCGAAGCTGGCGAAATAGCGCAGCAACATCGGCGCGCGCACGCTCTCGGGTAGACGGCTGAGCGCGTTCCACACCCACTCGCGCAGTTGCGCGTTCTCGATGCCGTCTTCGAGACGACCTTCGACGGGGATCGCTTCGAGCGCCGCGTCGATTTCCACCGCGGGACGACGCCGCGCAGTTCGGCGCTCCATGAGGCAACGGTGGCGAAGAGTCGTATGCAGCCAGCCCCCGACTGCTGCGGGATCGTTCAGATCCGCGAGACGAGTGAGCGCAATGACGAACGTGTCGTGTACCGCGTCCTCCGCGGCCGCGCGATAGCCCAGCAGCGAGATGGCGAGCCCTAGCAGACGGGGCCGGTAGCGCTCGAACAGTATGCCCAGGCTGGTCGTGTCGCCCGCCTGGGCCGCCCGCACGAGCTCGGCATCGTGCAGGGCGCCGGCGGAAAGGAATCGGGCGTGTGCCATTGAGGGAGGATGCTCGACGCGTCGAAAAGTTCAGCTTGGAGTACATCAACTAAAGCACTTGGAACACATTGTAGACGGGGCCATCGGGTAAGCGATGCCCCGCCCCTATCGCCACAACTGTGTTGAGCCACGCGTATTCGGACGAGCGCGTTTCGAACAGTGGATTGATCCGCAGATAATACTCGTCAGCGCGAACGGCTTCGCCGGCTGTGAGACGCGCCAGCACCTCTGCTGAGCCCGATCGAATCCCCTGATAGGTCATTGCGATCAACGCGCCCTCCGCGGTCTCGAGCACGATTCTGCAATTGAGGCGCAACGATCCGTCCGGCAAGACACGCTGCCAATCGCTGCCGCCGGGCAGAACGCTTCCTCTCAACTGTGGCCCCTCGAACTGCCCGCCGCTCACCACACCGATGATGATCCCTGCGCTCGATGCGCTGACCCTCTGAACCGCGGCGATTTCGAGCTTCACAGAGAACAAATGCTCGAAGCGAAGTGATTGCAAGGGTTCGGGCACGGATAAAACCACGGCTCTTCCTCCGGCTGATGGTTAGTGGGGCATGCTGGGAAACTGCGGCAGGTCGAGCGGTTTCACCCACTGCAAGCGGCGCTTGGTGAACATCTCCACCGTCGGCGCGACCAGGTCCGGTCGGTCGAGGCTGCCGAGCATCACGAAGACCGTGCCGGGGAAACTTTCCAGATTGCTCGTGAACAATCGGGCGCCGCAGTCCGGGCAGAAGTTTCGCTCCAGGCGCTTGCCAGATTCGGCAATGTAAGGGAATGATTTCGGCTTGCCGCTGGTCAGCGTGAAATCGGTCGCGGGAATGCCGAACCACGTGGAGCTCTCGCCGCCCGATGCCTTCTTGCAGTCGTTGCAATGGCAGTTGCCGCCAAAGGTCGGGTCCGTATCGAACTCGAATTTACACGCGCCGCACGCGCACCGCGCCGTGTGTTTCTTGGTCATGTGATCTCCTCGCGCGCTGATTTGCGCGTCACGAGATTAGTCTCATCCCGTGCAAATCGTCCGCGCCGTTAACGTTCATTAACCACGATTTACATCTGACTCGCTCTGCCTGACCTAGAGTGGGTGCCCATCCATTGACAATCGCTCAACAGGAGTCAGTCATGAGCAAGGGCACCATTCTGTTGGTCGGATCGAACGCCAACAGCATCGAAGTGGTTGGCGGCAAGCGCTTCCCCACGGGTTACTACATCAACGAGCTCGCGGTACCTACCATGAAGCTGCTGGATGCCGGATACGACGTGGTGCTTGCAACGCCCAGCGGGGCCAAACCGGTTCCCGATGAGGTGTCGCGGACCCCAATGCATTTCGGTAACAGCGCAGAGCGTCTGCAAGCGGCAGTCGCGTTCATAGAGACGCATCCCGTTATGCAGTCACCGCGCAGCCTGCGCGCAGTCATCGACGGGGGGTTCGATCGTTATGTGGGATTGTTCGTCCCCGGTGGTCAAGCACCGCTAGAGGATCTCATGCAGGACGCCGACCTCGGGCAGATCCTGCGTCACTTTCACGAGCGCGGCAAGACTACTGCCCTTCTGTGCCACGGCCCCATCGCGGCCGTCGCCGCCCTGCCGCGCGCCCAGGAATTTCGCGCAGCACTGGTCAAGGGCGATGTGGCCAGGGCCCGTGACCTCGCGAGCGATTGGCAGTACGCCGGCTATCGGATGACGATCTTCTCGAACGCCGAGGAGAAGGTGCTAGAAGACGGTACCCTGC
>Ga0068859_100000926_pt1 | contig 30072 bp, 32 predicted proteins | sample KBSSwiS22_FD_66585 | JGI IMG/M metagenome (GOLD analysis project Ga0068859, IMG submission 66585) | Switchgrass rhizosphere microbial communities from Kellogg Biological Station, Michigan, USA - KBS Switchgrass S2-2 | ecosystem: Host-associated > Plants > Roots > Rhizosphere > Soil ...
CCAGCCAGCCCGTCCTCGATGCGCCTTTGCGTCGAGCGCAACATCGATGCGCCTAACGCAACAGAAGTTGCTGCAACATCGCGTCACCCAATGCAACAGCCGACCAATCACAGCAGGTCAGGGGGCTGGACGCTGAGCGCTCCGGCGGACTGGGCGGGCGCGAAACGCGCTGCCACCGCGCAATCGCAGAAACTGTCGAATGTTGCATCGAATGCAACACTGCCTATTTGGAGCATGGTCGCCGCGGTGTGCCGCGCGTCGTGCAGCCGCGCCGGACGTACGCCGGTCTCGGTGAGCAGGCCGCGCCATTCCTCGTAGTCGGCTCGGGGGTCGATGGGTTGGCCGGTCGGCTGGGCGAAGATCCAGCCGCCTTCGGTCCAGAGGTCTGCTGCTTCCGTTCGTTCCTGGTCTTGGGCGTACTTGTGCAGCTTGAGCCAGGCCCGCAACGGTGCCGGTAGCCCGATCGCGCGGCGGCCGGCTCGGGACTTGGTTTCGACGACGACCAGGCCGCCGCTGTGGCGATCCGGGCAGTCGGCGCCGCGTTTGCCGCCGCACGGCTTCTTGCATCCGTGCCGCCAGGTCTGGCGCTGGATCGCGCGCCGGATCGTGAGCGTTCCCGCGTCCAAGTCGAGGTCACGCCATTGGAGCCCGAGCGCTTCCCCCTGGCGGATGCCGAGTGCGAGAGCCAGCGCGTAGCGGACCCCGTTCCGCCGGCCGCCCGCGGCGGCAAGGATGCGCTTCGCCTCGTCGACCGTGAACGGCTCGACTTCCGCTTCGACCAGCCGTGGCGCCTTGGCGATCCTCGCCGGGTTCTTCACGATCCGCCCGCGCCGCTCGGCCTCGTTCAGCGCCGTGCGCAAGGTCCGGTGAATCTGGTGGACGGTCGCGGGCTTCAGGTTCTTCCGGCCGGCTTTCACGTAGAACTTCTCGATGTGGTCGGCCTCCAGGCGGTCGATGCGGTGCGCGCCGAGCCCGGGAATCAGGTGGCGCCGGACCGCGGTCTGATAGCCGGCGTACGTCTTCGGCCGGACGGTCGGCGCGGCGATGTTCTCCAACCAGTGCGACAACCAGGCGTCGAGGGTCATCGCGCGGCCTGGCTGCTTGGCTCGGCCGGCGTCGCGGTCCGCTTCGAGCTTACGAACCTTGCGCATGACCTCCGCTTCGGTCTTCGCGCTGACGTGACGACGGTCTGGGGTGCCGTCGTCGCGGGTACCCATGGTGACGCGCCCGTGCCAGCGCCCGTCATTCCCGTGGTAGATCGACGCGGCGCCATTCGGGGCGCGGGTGCCGTCCTGTCGCTTCCGGGGCATTGGGTGTCCTTTCTCAGGCGGCGGTTGCGCCGGCCGGCGTCAGGCTTGCGGCGTAGGAGTCGAGATCGGTCGTGCGGACGCGGCGCAGACGTCCGATGCGGACGGAGCGCAGGGCGCCGGTGCGGATGAGGGCGAAGGTCGTGGTGCGTCCGATGCCGAGTCGTTCCGCGGCTTCCTCGACGGTGAGGAGGAGCTTCGGGGTGGCCGGCGCGGTGGTCATGGCTGGGCTCCTCGTCGTCGCGGTGGTCATGCAGTGGCGGCCGGCTGGCACGGATCGGCGACCGCTTGGGCGGGGGTGGCGTCCCATCCGTCCCAAGCCCGTTGGCGCTGGTCAGGGCGGGACGGATGGGCGCGCTGGGACGGGTCGATCCGTCCCAAGGGGCGAATCCGTCCCAGGGCTGAACTGGGCTGGGACGGGTGGGACGGGTCCCGCTCCTGCTCCGGCGGGTCGGGCTCGGGTGGGCAGTAGCGGCGCCAGGCGTCCGCGAACTCGGCGCGGGTGTAGCCCTTGGATTGGGTGCCGTCCGGGAACCGGATGTTGGCGCTGTGAATGCCGTAGTCGCGCAGCATCACGGCCAGGCGGCGGCCGGTGAGTCCGGCGGGACCGTGCTCGGACCAGGGCGCTTCGAGATCGGTATTGAGCTGCTGCAACAGGTGCGCGGTGGGGATGGCGTCCTGGCCCGCGAACGCGGTGCGGCAGTCGAGTAGCAGGCGGGTGCGCAGCGACGCAATATCGGCGTCATCGGGGTTGGCGGTGAGAGCGACGACGGCGCCGCGGGCCAGGTCGGGCCACGCGCCGCCCGCGTGGTCGGCAATCGTGACGAGGGGTTCCCAGGTGTCGGCGGCGCGGTCCTCGACCGGCATGGCGGGCTCGGCCGCTTCGAGGGCGGGGAGAGCGGGGCGAAGCCAGGCGGCCAGGTCCTCGGCGACGGCGCGCAGCGTCGGCCGGTCGCGCCGGTGGCGGTAGGGCGCGACAGTTTCGCCGGGGGCTCGGCGGCGCATGTGGATGACGACGGCCCGGTCTTCGATCGTGTCGGGCATGGCGCCGATTCCGGCCAGCGCAGCCATGGCGAAGGTCGGGCACCGTTCCAACTGGCGGTTGACGTTGTCCCAGCGGATGGCGGGCCGGTTGCGCTGGTGGCCTGCGTTGAGCAGGCCGCGTAGGTCCTCGTTGGCGTCGGCGGATTTCGTGGCGCCGAAGATGGTGTCGGCCTCGTCGACCAGCAACGTCGGCGGATCGTCGTCGATGCTGCGGTAGATCGCCGCGGTCGAGGCGTTCACGGTGATCAGCGGCCGGAAGCAGGTCGCTTCGACGACGTCGAGCAGCCGGGATTTCCCGCAGCGCTTTTCGGGCGCTCGGATGACGAGGCGGGGCGCGTGCGCCCAGGCGGGCTGGGCGTGCGTGGCCGCGATCCACAGCACGACGGCGACGGCGGCTTCCTCCGACGGGAGGATGACGTAGCGGTTGAGCGCGGCGCGCAGCGCGTCCAGGACGGCCGTACCGGACGGGGCAGGGCGATCGGTCCGGGCAGTCATTGCATTGCTCCTCGTCGCTTTCGGAGGTCGTAGGCGAGACGCTGAGACGGCCGTAGCGGGCCGTTTTCAGGCGGGCTGGGGTGATGGGCTGGGGCGGCTCGGGTCACGCAGGCACCGTTCGGGGGCGGTTCGCCCCGGCGCGCAGGCCGGACGCGATGGTGGTCAGGGCCTGGCGGTCGGAGAACGCGCCGGCCGCGATGTGTCCCGCCGCGCCCTGTTTCAGCTCTGCCGTGACGTCGTCGGCGGAAAGGGCGCCACCGGCGACCAGTTGGCCGAGCGCGACCGCGGCCCGGTACAGGGCGTTGTTGCGATCGCCGTCGGACGCGGCGGTGACGAAGCCGACTTGGCTGCGGACGGCGGCGGCCAGGTAGGCGCCGCGCCGGTCGGCAGGCACGCGGGTCGCGCGGGCGGGCGCGGGCGGCGGCGCGGTTGGCCGGAGAGGCTGAAACAGCCAGGCCGGGAGCGGGGCCGGTGGAAGGTCGCGGGTGAGCGTGTACGGCCGTCCGGCCACGGCGGTGCCGGCTGCGACGACCTGGCCGCCCCACGCTCGGGTGTCGATCCAAGGGCCGAGCGTGCGGCCAGTGTTCGCCAGCCGGATGTCGGGCGGGGCGGTGTAGTAGAGGTGCCAGCCACCGCGGCCGGTGCGGACGAGGTAGGTCGGGGGCACGGTCGTTCCGGCGCGTTCGGCGAGGATGCGCAGCACATCCGTGCCGCACCGCGCTCCGGTAAACGCCCACGCGCCGGCCGGTGGCCGGTCGCCCGACTTCGGGGTGTCGAGGTCAACCACGACCAGACCTGACGGGCCGGTAGCGATCCCCACGCCGTGATTCGGATGGGCCGTCCAGTGGGCTTCGACGGCGGCCAGGTCGCGGGTTGCGTGTGCCTCCCAGCCGCGGTGCCCGTCAGCGCAGACGCCGGTGCGGGGGCAGTGGTCGGGGCCGTGGGCCAGGGGGCGTTTCTCGCCGGGGCGCAGTGGCAGGACGTGCCAGCCGCGGAACGCGGCGTTGAGCGCGGCGGCCAGGTTGCCGGTGGCGACGTGCCGGCGGTGCGGGTGGAGTGGGGACACGGGGGACTCCTCTCGCTGTGGCTCGGGGGTGATCCCCTGGCCCGCTGCGGGGCGGGCCAGGGGCGGGGCGATCAGCGGAGGCGGCGCAGGGCGTTGGCGAACCGGCGGCCGGCGCGCAGGGTGAGGCCCGTGTAGTCGCAGTGCCGGCACGGCCGTGGGCGGCGCGTGACGCGGCTGGCCGTGCGGCCGGTGCCGGCGCAGCGTCGGCAGTGTCGGAACGGCCGGACCCAGCACAGGAGTCCGTAACCAACAGTGATGACGATCAGAGGGGCGGTCAGGGGTCCGAGCAGGGCGGGGAGGTGGGTCATGAGGGGCCTCCTGAGCGGGTTTTGGGCGCGCTCGACCACGGGCCGCTAGGCGCTAGCGCGCTGGCCAGGGGTTGTGAGGGGTGCTAGCGGGGGTGCTAGGTCTAGCGGGGGTGGCCGCTAGACCTAGCGGGCCGGATGTGCCGGCTACCCGTTACGCTTCCGCTCACGTTCGGTGAGCGCGTTGAGGATGTCGGCGTGGACGACGCCACGGCGGTTGCCGCCCTTGCCGGTGGTCGGGTCGGTGCCCCAGATCTGCCCGACGCTGATCTGGTGCGGGGACAGCGCGGCGGTGAGCTGGGCGGGCTTCCACCCCGTGTAGGCGTCGGGCCGGTGCTCGGCCAGGCGGGCGCACAGGGTCTCGTTCCAGACCTTGTCCTCACCGAGCGGCCAGACCGCGGCGACATCGGCCAGGACGTCGAGGACTTCGGCGGCGCGGGTGCGCTCGGTGGGAGTGGGCAGGGTGCCGGCGCCGGTACGCAGCTCGACCGCACGGGCGACGACGCAGGCGACGGCGGGACCGAAGACCTCGAATGTCCGGCGGGCGCCCGCCTTGCCGAACCCGGCGAGGATGCCCCAGCCGGCTTCGGTGACCGGCTCGAACACGGTGGCCCGGTAGCCGTTCTTGTAGGCCGACGTGCCCAGGATCATGTCGTTCGCGGTCTGGTCCGCCACCGACAGGCAGAACCGGCTGTTGACGTTGCGGGTGATCCCGGTGGGCAGGGAGTCCTTATCCGGGATCTGAGTGCCCAGCAGGATCACCACGCCGAGCGCCCGACCGAGCTTGATCGCTCGTTCCAGCGTCTCGCCGGCGGTCTTGCCCCACCGGGACGTGAACAGCTCCTGTGCCTCGTCGATGAACACCACCAACGGGTGCAGACCCGAGCCCTTCAGCGATGCCAGCTTCGGCGTGACCTTGCCCTCCGGTGCCAGGCCCCGGGCGCGGTAGTAGTCGATCCGCTCGGACCGGCGCTGGCACTCGGCGTAGACCCAATCGACCATGCTGGCGGCGCGCTCGATCGTGTCGTCGTCGAAGCCGTTGCCGTACTCCGTGAGTACCGGCTCAAGGTCGGCGAAGTCGCCGACGCCCTTGAGTTCGTAGCCACGGATCTCGACGCGGGGGTCGAGCGCGGCGGCCAGGACCAGCAGCCGCAACGCGAACGTCTTCCCGCTGCCAGGCTGGCCGCCGAACAGCCAGTTACGGAACATCAGCGACACCGTGATCGTGGTCATCCGCGGCGTGGTCGCGAACGCGAACGGCTCGAACACGTCGACCTTGCCGGACCGGATCAGCGGCCAGACAGGCTGGCGCATCTTCGACGCCGGCTCATGCCCGACCCACAGCGCCAACCGGCCGGTGTGACCGGCCGCGGGCTCGGGCCAGACCTGGTCCAGCGGCAGCCGAAGCCCTGAGGCCAGCCGGCCGCGCCGGGCGACGACGTCGGCGGCCTCCACGCCATAGGGCAGATCGACGACGGCCAGGTGGCCGGGGCCGTCGCGGTGAATCTCCACCGGGAACGAGATCGCACCGGGGTCCTTCGCGACCGCGCTGTTGATTCCGGCCAGGCCGATCGAGGTCAGGGCACGGCGGACGAGTTCCGCGGTGAGCTTCCGGTAGGTCGGGCCGTTGCTGACGCGGTCGACGATTGGCCGGTCCGCCGGACGGCCGAACCGCGCCAGCCCGACCACGGTGGCCACGAAGACGGCCAGGCGGAGCAGGGACGGCCATGGGCCGAACCACAGCACCGCGTAGGCCACCAGCACGAGCACCGTGCCGACGATCAGAATTGGCCACCGGGTGGTCGACTGACGCTGACGGGCGCGGTCGAGCTGCAACCACCCGGGCGCGTCGTTCCGCCGCGCCGCGTCCTGGCGCAGCGCCCAGTTGCCTTCCTCCGCGGTCGCCCAGCGCAGCAGCCGGCCGACCAACCGGAAGAACCCCACCGTCGCCCAGAACATGGCGAGCGCGACGTACTTCGGGGCGCGCAGCGCGTGGAACCCAGCGACGTAGCCGGCGTGCCGGATCATCTGGTGAGCGGCGGCGCGGATCGTCGCACGCGACCGCAGCCAGCCGGGCACCATCGGAGCACGCACCGACCGAGCCGCGCCGGCCGGTACGCCGATCTCGTCCGGCGGATCGACCGGCACGCCCAGCGCCGCCGGCTCGACCGTGACCGACTCACGGTCGGTCTCGTCATCCTCGTCCGTCGCCTCGTCGGGGGCCGAACGCTGGGCAGGGATCGGCCGGCGGGCGCGGGCCGTACGCAGGTCGACGACGTCCGCGTTCGGCTCGGCGGTCTCGGTCGTGGGGACGTCGAGCGGTTCCAGGTCAGGGGTCCATCCGTCAGGCTCGGGCGAAGCGCCCGGGTCAAACGGGTCCGTGGTCGTCATGATGGGGACGTCCTTCCATCCGGAGGGGCAGGCCGGGGCGCGACGGGCAAGTCTTGGCGGGCTGTACCGCCGCGCCCCGGAACCAACAGGGATGCAGGTCAGGCAGCCACCGGCGCGGCAGCATCGGACGCGGCCGGCGGGGCGGTTGGGTTACGCAGCAGGCCCTGAGCGGCCAGGAGCCGGCGGGCGCGGTCCGGGCCGCAGGACAGTGCGGACACCATCCGGCCGATGGGAACGGTCCCGTCCGCGTCGCGCGGAACGTCGGCCAACGCGGCGATCAACTCGGCGTCGGTACGCCGCTTCGACGCGGGCTTGGCGGCCTTACCGGTACGGCGCGATGGCGCCTTACCGGTACCCCTACCGGTACGGGCCGCCGGCACCGTGACGGTTGCGGCCGGCGCTGGCACACGGCTACCCGGCGCCGTCGCCACGGTGGCTTCCGCCGAAGGGACCGTCGTCGTGCCAGCGGCCAGCGCCGCGCCACCTGCCGGCGTCTCAGCAGTGGGCACGTTGGCGGCCAGGGCATGCGGTCGAGTGGCCTTGGTGAACGCGACCAGCGCGAACGCGACCACCGGCCACACGGCCATGATCTGCACCCACGGGCCAGGGTTGGCGGCCAGCCCGGTTGCGGCGGCCAGGTTCGCCGCACCGGATATCCCGATGGCCGCGATCAGCGTTAGGACCGGTGGGAGCATCGTCAGCCACCGGCGACCAGTCGCCGGGACGTGACGAGAACGGTGCCGGATCTCCAGAATCGCGGCGATCGCCATCAACTCACCGGTCGACGCGATCAGCCAGGCCGCCCAGTCCGGCTGGTGCGCCCAGTGCGCGACGTCATGCACGTGGGCGAACGCGACCGCGAACACTCCCGCGCCCAGCGCCACCGGCAGGCACGTGGACACCGCCGGCTCGAACCGGCCCGTCCACCGTCGCCGCGGTCCGCTCGTCGTGGTCATCGGAGTCCGCTCCCTTCAGGCCGAACGGCGACGGATCGACGGGGCGGGAACCAGGCGGGTCGGGTCGGCATCGGCGGCCTCGAACTCCGTGGCCACGGCGGACAGCCGGCGCCGGGCGACCGAGAGTCGGCGGGCGGCCAGCCCGCCGGTGTCGTCGAGAGCGACCGCGGCTTCGGCATCGATAACGGCAATTTCGGCCGCGATCAACGGCCATTCCGCGTCGATCGCGGCCAGGTCCTGCGCGGTGGGTTCCCGGTCGAACGGATCGGCCGGCTCGGTGCTCCCCCTGAGCCGGGAGCGGAGTCCGGCAGGGCTGTTGGCCCGCCGACGCGGCTCGGCGCCGGAGCGGAGTTCGTCCATCTGGTCGACAGACACGGACCCGATCACGGGGTCGACGGCCGTTCCAGTCCGGTTGAGGGCATGCTTCATACCGGGTCTGACCTCCAAGCAGGTCGGATCAAGGACCCCGGCCGGTGGTGGAGTCACCGCGTCGGGGTCCGCTCGTTCCAGGGCGGTGGAGTCACCCCAGAAACGGAGAAGGCGGCGCCGGTGGCGCCGCCAACCCGCACTCAAAGTATCGGTCGTACCTCAAGTGCTGTCTAGTACTTTCTGTACGGGTCTTCTAGGCGACGACCCCGCATCGGTCCGCCAAGCCGCGTAGGTCCTGGTCAGAGCGCCATCCAGGGTCCTGGAGGAGGTCTCGAACCAGGACGCGGACTTTTGGGTGGTCTCGGATCTGCTCGGGCGCGATGCGCTCGGCCTCCAGAAGCGCGGCGATGGCGTCCCCGCGGTCACGGCGCTGGGCGTGGGCGCGCGCCACGTCCACCAGGAAGCGGCCACGCCGTTCCGCTGATAGCCCGGTCGTGTCGACGCGGCCGGCGCGGTCGAGCGCATCGCCAGCGTCGCCCAGCTCGACGGCGACCGCGACCGCGTGCAGCGCGACGTTCGCCGGGCCGAACTCGAGATTGAAATCGTTGCGACCTGCGCCAACGACTTCGGCGAGTGTTTCAGCCTCCCCAATGGCCTGCCACGCCGCGCGCCGGTCACCGCGACGGGCCTCGATGATCGACCGAACCAGGCACAGAGCGCCTAGCGCCGACTGCCCCTCGACTCCCAGCCCTGGCGGGCCGGAGCGCAGCGCGTCCGCAGCCACCGTCGCGGCATGCCGGGCCTGCTGAAGACGACCGGCGCTGAGGAAGGTATGCGCCAGGCGGTGATGACCGGACGCCACCAGCCCCAAGTTCCCCGCGCGCTCGGCCGCCAACAGCGCACGATCCGCGGCCAGCCACGCGACCTCGATGTCACCGACCTTGACGAACAACTCCGTCACGGCCTGGTAGACAGCGGCCAAGGCCCGCGCGACCGCCGGGCGTTCGTCGGGCGCGGCGGAGCGAACCGCGGACTCCAGTTCACTGATGAGCGGTACGAGCGCCGGGCCGGCGTCCGTGTAGCGGGACGCATGGACCAGCGACCAGGCGTCTTCCGCCCGGTCCTGGGCGTCCCGCCCCGAGGGGGCATCCGCCGCCGTCCCCGAGAACAGCAACGGCAACGCCGGATGCCCCGTCAACGCCAGGCGAAGCGCGGTCCGCCACGACTCCGTGTCGGGCTCGATCGGCTCAGCCGGCGCGTCTGGCGATAGATCGGACACGGGAACGCCGAGCACTTCGGCGACCTGAGCAAGCACCGACAGGCGGTCAACCTTGCGGGTGTTCCGCTCAACCTGCGAAACCCAGCTTTCCGATCGACCGATCAGGCGGCCTAGCTCGACTTGGGATAGTCCGCGGCGTTTGCGGTAAAACGCGACCCTTTCGCCGAGCGAAGGGAGCGGATCTGTCATGCCGCACCGGCCGGCGTGCCCTTGCCATCGGCATCAGTCACGAACTCAACCCGCGGCGGCCCGGAAAGGAACTCCTCACGAGCCGAGAGGAACGCCCGAACGTGGTCCTGGCGCTCGTGCTCGTCGAACGCCGCCCGGTCGCGGTACACCTCGTAGAAAATCCGGGCGTCAGGATCGCCGTCCACGGTGTGCGTGAGGTACAGCAACGTTCCCGGCTCGGACGACACGATGAGCGGCAGCGTCCGAGCCACCAGCCGGTCGAACCCTTCCGCCGCACCGGGCCGCAGACTGAACCGGACCACCAAGCCGAACATAGATCCTCTTCCCTGTGGATGGACGTCCCGAGTCCAACGATCCTTCCACAGGTCACATTCCCTCGACTATCCCGCATCTTTAGTGCGGCCAGACCAGGTCGAGGCGGTAGATCAAAGAGAGGCGGTGGTGCCGGGAGGCATGGGCGTGCCGCGCCAGTCGTTCCAGGTATCTGGCACAAGCGCGGCGACCACCGCCGCGAGCACGTCTCGGTCCGACGCGACGTCGTCCGCCGGTCCGTAGGCGAGGATGATCGTGGTGTCGCCGAAAATGCCGACGAGCATCGATCCCTCGGTAAGCGCAGCGACCTGCACTGCGAGTTCGGCAGCCGTCGAGCCGGGAGTCACCGTGACGGTTGCCACTGGGCCGTGCGCGCTCACACGGCCACCGCCTGCCGCACGCGGCTCAGGCCCGCGAGCAGTGCGGGGACCCGCAGCCTGTCGGTGATCTCCCAGACCACCCAGGACCGCGACGTCCCATCCGCAGTGACGATCACGGGATGCGGAACGATCACCACACCGGCATCTCGCGCGCACGGAGGCCGCACCGCGCATGTGATCACGGCACCAGGGCCGTCCCACAGCCCGCGTTCGTCGACGAGCAGCCGCGCGACTTCCAGCGCCAGCATGCTTCCAACGGGAGACACCAGCGACGGGCAGACCGCCAACGCGCGCGCCTCACCCCGAGCTGCCAGCGACCGCGCGATCGTGTCCGGCCAAAACCGGATGGCCGGGACGAAGGTCGGCCCAGATGACGCGGCCACGAGCACACCCGCACGTACGGGGAGCTGCTGTGGCTGCCAGTCCAGCGGCACAGGACCCAGCCCGTTGCCGTCCATCTCGACTGTCACCACCTGCCCTTCGCCGTTCGTCTCCTCTCGACCCGATGCCTCGATCCCCATCGGGATCACCAATGGAGAGACGCCTACCGGACTCCCTACGGAACTCTCATCCATCGCGGTTCCCTCCCGTGTCGTCTTGAGGCCGCGACGTTCGCCCGCCCACCTACTCGGCAGGCTCTGCCGCTATGCAACCCCATCGGCACGGTAGTACCGATCGCACATCTTCGACTACCCCGTACTATTTGTACGGCTCGGCGACTGAGCCTTGTGCAGGACGTGCGTTCGAGTTGTCGGCGCACCGAGCACGCACATTGACGAAGGGATCAGCCCCCCAGCTGCCAAGTTCTATCTTGAGATCACGGCGCTGCCGCGCTACCGGCCGCCTGCAACATGCCAGCCGTTCTCCCCGGCCCATGCCGCCCGACATCGCAGGCGCCGACTGAGGACCGCGGAACCGGTGGCAACATGACTCCATGGCTACGGGGGACGACACCGACGCGAATGGCTGGGACTTCTTCATCTCGTACGCGCAGGAGGACAGACGCTGGGCTGAGTGGATTGCGTGGCAACTTGAGGATGCAGGGTACCGAGTACTGCTTCGGGCCTGGGATTCTTCCCCGGGAACGAACTGGACAAGCGCCGTTCTCGCTGGAATTTCCCGATCCAATCGCGTCATAGCCATCATCTCCAACGCGTACCTAGTATCGACCGCCGGCGAGCAGGAATGGGGAGCTGCCCTCGCCTCAGACCCGCTAGGAATATCTCGAAAGTTGATTCCAGTACGTGTCGAAGACTGCTCCTTGCCGGCATTGTTGGCGCCAATAGTTCCGCTCGATCTTTTCAACGTTGATGCCGACGTTGCCCGCGACCGCTTGCTCGATCAGATCAGGTTTACAACGTCGGGTAGATCAAAACCATCTCAGGGACCCGATTTCCCATCATTTGCGGCACCCAGGTTCCCTTCCTCTTCTGCCGATCGCGGTCGCACTGCGCGTACTAGAAACATTTCATCCGATCGGGACTTCGGCCATTTGTTTCTGGCTGAACCATTGAGTGATGAACCAAGCATCGACGACAGGCTCAAGTTCGCGGCCGATGTCCGCAGACTTGCCGCGATCATTTCTGCCGAAAGTACCGCACCGCCGCTCTCCATCGCATTGCTTGGGCAATGGGGCTGCGGCAAATCGAGTTTTCTGCGCCAGGTTGAACAGCGTGTGGACGACACATACGTAGGCAGAGAGGGATATGTAAAGTCCGTAAAGCATGTAACGTTTAATGCTTGGCACTACAATGACAGTCACGTTTGGACCGGGCTCATAGAAAGGACGTTCACCGAACTCGCCGCCAGCGTGGACACAGCGGACTCCCTGCCGAAGTTTATCGAGGAGAGCACAAAGGAGCGTGAGGAGCTAAAAGAGGAAATTGAGGACATCAAGAGGCGTAAACAGAGAATACAACACGACCTCGATGGCATCGACAATTCTGGGGATCTCCAGGGAGTATTTTCTAAGTTCCCATCGCCCGGCAAAATGGCGAGGATTATCAGCGCTTCGCTAAAGCAAGCCTGGTCCGACCTTCGGACTAGCCGCACGTCACTGGTCGCGTTGCTCGCCCTCACAGCCGTAATAGCTGGCGCATGGTTCGTAACCAAGCCATTGATAGGACAGGCTACCGCCATAGCCACGGCAACAGCGCTATACTGCGCAGCGATCGCACAGCCGGCCTGGCGCCTCATAGCGAATGCCGCGGTTTTCACTGATAAACAGCGGGTTGCACTTCGGGTGCGCCAAGAGGATCTAGATAAACAACTAATGGATGCGCAGGAAAGATTCACATCCGTTGATGCGTGCGCATCGCTCTCGAAGTACCTGGAGAACCAGTCCAAGCCGGCTACATACGAGCGATATCGAGGACTGGTAGGCGAGGTTCGACAAGATCTTGAGGGGCTAACTGCCGCACTTGCGCGAGTGCGGAAACAAGACAAGTCCCGAAACCCACTTAATCGTATTGTTCTATATATTGATGATCTAGATCGTTGCAAGCCCGGGAAGGTAATAGAAGTTCTTGAGGCCGCGCACCTTCTACTAGCTATGCCACTTTTTGTAGTGATTGTTGCAGTAGACGTGCGTTGGCTTATCCGGTGTTTTCTAATATATTTCTCCGAGATTTTCCGCGGAGCGAATAATGAATTTCTCGAAGCGAGATCCCTTGAGTACCTCGACAAGATATTTCAGATCCAATTTTCGCTCCCTCCCATGAGTGCCGCAGACGGTCGATTCTACCTAGAATCAATTATGCCTGATCTCGATCCGGGCGATACATCGACCAACCCCGAGGAAACGCAAGGCCGCCAGAGGCTAGAACTCCCCGGCGGAGACCAGGAACGCCGCACGTCATCTTCAGTAGCCGACGGCGCCACAATGGCCGCGAGTTCTCCGCTAGGTGGATTTGCAATCCCAGCCCGAAAACTCACGATCACGAGACGAGAGCGCGAATTTATTCCCGAACTCGCCCCTATCATACCGACGCCGAGAGCGGGCAAAAAGCTAATAAATATCTACAGGCTTATTCGCGCCGCCGTTCCCGATAAGGATGCCGACTCTTTCCTTAGTTCTCCTGGAGAAGGTGGGGATTTTCAGGCTGTTCTCCTTATGCTAGCGATTGTGATTGTCGCTCCAGCCCACGCAAGAATCTTGGTGCAACTCATTGAGAGTTCCCCCGGCGACACCGACATTACCGAATTTCTGAGAGATCGCGTGGATGACGCCAGCCTGGATGACGATGCCAAGAAGGTAGTTGAAGCCCTCCTCGACATAATTGTTCGCTTGCGAAACGACCGCGAAGTGGTTGGCCCACTAGCTCGCTACCAAAAATGGTCATCCGAGATTCTCAGATTCACGTTCTAACTTGTGCAGTATCTCGGCTATGGCGCTGGAGAATCAGTTTCCGGGTCGAACGTTTACGGCAGTCTAGGACGACTCGCTATAGGAGGAACAGCGACGTCGAGCGCCGCTGCCATAAGGGGGAGTTGGCGTAGCGAAAGATTCTCCGGTTTCCACCCGGCGGCGTTGCGGGGAGACACGGCCAAGGTGCTGCGGATGATCGTACGACGACAGTCAGCATTGGCAGCAGCCAAGCCGGCCGGCTGTAGCGGCCGTCCGAGTTGAGCGATGGCCCAACTGAGCCAGGTGGTCTCAGTCTTGGTCTCGTTCAGGGCCGTTCAGCAGCGTTCGAGACCACGCTGTGGCATCGCCCTGCCTGCACCGCGAACCACCACGGCGGACTGCGTACGCACCACCGTGGCACTGAAAAGCGGAAGGTCGGCGGTTCGACCCCGCCCCTGCCCACCACCTCTGACTAGGGGTTTTGCCTCGCGATGGAGATCGTTTGAGGCCATTTGAAGATCATTATGTAGCAACGGCGACCGCAATTGGACGGCGGACGGTCGCCCGCACACCCCCGCCGACCTGCACAGACACTTCCGACAGACCGTCCGCTTTGCGACAACACAGTCGAGCCAGCTCATGCTCGCCTCGATACCGCGCCCGATCGCGTCCGACGTAGCGCAAAAGCCCTGGTCAAGCGTTCGCCACGAGGCGCAGATCCGGCGCCGCACCGCTCTGAACGGGCCGTTGAGGCCGCATGACCTGCGATGTTCGCACTCGCGGTCCAGCGCGCCGCATCACTCCCGGATGATCGTGGGCCGCTGCTACACCGGTAGCTACAGATGGGCCGGAGAACCTGACGGAATCCGCTGACGTAGCCGTCTGACCTGCCCCGACTTGGGAAGCAGTGCGGCCGGACCGTCCGTTTCAACGGCGGACGGTCACAGCGGCCGGCCTCAGATCCACGCAGCGCACTAGCGACTGACGCCTACCGCTGAGGGCTCTCCGCCTGGGTTGCCCGACCGGACGGTACCGACGCTCCTGCGGCGTACAGCGATGGGCCCTGTGCGGCCTGAAGGCACCCGGGCCGGTCCGAGCGCGGGACGCTCGGACCGGCCCAGGCTCACCGGGGCGGTTAGCCGGCGATGGTGAAGGTGATGCCGTCGTTGCCAGCGCCGAGGGTGCCGAAGACAACCCCACCGGCGCGCCAGAGCACGGCGTTACCGGAGAACGTCTTCACTCCATGGCCGGTATCGATCGTGATCGAGCCCTTCCAGGCGAGTCTGCCCGACGCGACGATGTTGATGGAGACGACTGCGTTCTGCGAATGGCCCCCGCTGATCTTGCTGCTCCCCGTGACCGAGACGACGAACGGCCCGGAGAGTTTCGTCGTGAAGCCGTGGTCCACGGTGCCGCACAGGACGAGCGGCGGGTGGCCGTTCTGCACGAGCACGATCCGCTGCTGATGGACCTTCGGTGGCGCCGTCACCGTGATCGTGACCTTCGCCGGGCCCGACGTGGCGTGGGCCGCGTCCGACGCGACGTAGCTGAACGAGTCGGTCCCCACAAAGTCGGACTTCGGCGTGTAGGTGACGGGACCGTCGGCGCTGAGGGCGACCGTGCCGTGTAGCGGCTTGGTCTTGAGCGCCGCCGTCAGCGTGTCAGCGGTGTCGGGGTCGGTGTCGTTGGCAAGGACACCGGGCGCCGGCACCGTCAGGGCGGTCTTGTTGTCCGTCTCGTAGCTGTCGGCCATGGCTGTCGGAGCATGGTTCGGGCCCGGCGGCGTGGACGCTCCGGTCGGGGTCGCGGTGACAGGGCCGGCGAACGCCGACTCGCCCGCGGCATTGCCCGCGCTCACCTTGTAGGAGACCGGCGTGCCGTTGACCAGCGAGCCGTCCACCCAGCCGGCCGGCGCGGAGCCGTCCGCGGCCGCGCCGACCCGGTCGAGGACCTGCCCGGCACCGTCGGTGATGGCGAAGTAGCTCGCCGGGCCACCGCTGCCCGCAGACCAGGTCAGCGTCACCGTGCCGTCGCCGGGGGCCGCCGCCAGCCGGCTCGGATTCGTCTGCGCCATGCATATCCCGACTGTGCCATGAACAAATCATTGCGGCGACGGAGCAAACGCTCGGGATGGGTATCTGCGAATACTTCGCGGAAACCATCCGGCGCCGGATCAGCCGAGCGGGAGAATCTCGCCGAGGAGTTTCTCGACGCGGGCGCGGATGGCGTCGCGGATGGGGCGGACGGCGTCGATTCCCTGGCCGGCGGGGTCGTCGAGCGGCCAGTCCTCGTAGCGGATGCCGGGGAAGACCGGGCAGGTGTCGCCGCAGCCCATGGTGACAACGACGTCGGAGGCTTCGACCGCGTCAACGGTGAGGATTTTCGGGTTTTCGGCGCCGATGTCGATGCCGACCTCGGCCATGGCGGCGACCGCGACCGGGTTGACCTGGTCGGCGGGCATCGAACCGGCGGAGCGGACCTCGACGCGGCCGGCGGCGAGGTGGCTCAGGAAGCCCGCGGCCATCTGGGAACGGCCGGCGTTGTGGACGCAGACGAACAGCACCGACGGCTTGTCGGACACGGACGAGTCCTTTCGTGGGTGGGAAAGCGCCGGTGGCTCGGCCGGGTGGCCGCCGTGTGGTGGTCGTCAGCCGGTCCGGGGGCCGGGCGGGGTGAGATCGGGCAGCGGACCGGCCACCGGAGCGCGGACGCGGTGGTCGATGTCGTCGCGGATGGCGGCGACGTGGTCGGCGTCGGCGGGGTGAGGCAGCGGCGTCTCGGCGGCCTGCCCGGGCCCGGCCGGGGTGGAGCCGTAGAGCAGCCGGACCAGGCCAAAGCCGACCGCGCCACCCACCAGCTGGGCGGCGACGAACGCGGGAACCGAGGCGGGGGCGATGCCGGCGAAGCTGTTGGAGAACATCCGGCCGACGCTGATCGCCGGGTTCGCGAAGCTCGTCGAGCTGGTGAACCAGTACGCGGCCCCGATGTAGACACCGACCGCGGCCGGGGCGCGTTCGCCACGGCCGGACCGGGCCAGCGAGAAGATCAGCAGGATCAGTCCGGCGGTCGCGACGACCTCGCCGAGCAGATGCGCCCGCGACGCCCGGTGGTGCGTCGAGATCGACACCGCCGAACCGGCGAACATCAGGTTTGCCAGGACCGCGCCGCCCAGGCAGCCTGCGACCTGGGCGGGCAGGTAGGCGGCGGCGTCCCGCCACGACAGCCCACCGAACGCCGCGTCGACCATGGTCACGAGCGGGTTGAAGTGCGCTCCGGACACCGGTCCGACCATCAGGATGATCGCGTAGAGGCCGGCGGCGGTCGCCGCCGCGTTCTCGGCCAGCTCCAGACCGACCTGGCTGGGGCTGAGCTGCTGCGCGGCGATCCCGGAGCCTACGACCAACGCCGCGAGCAGCAGACTGCCGAGCGCCTCCGCGGCCAGCCGCCGCGCGAGCGGCGGCTGGCGGCCAGGCTGATCCGTCATGGGCGGGGTGCTCAGCAGCAGTGGCCGGCCGAGACCGGCTCGTCGGCGAGCAGGTTTACCACCCCCGCCGGCGCGGCCGTGGCCGGCGGCGTGCAGCAGGCCCCGGCCGGCCCGCCCTGCCGCTCGACCGCCGACCCCGCAAGAGCCGCGTCGGCGTCGGCCAGGACGGTGTAGACCTCCCACGACGCGCCGTCCGGGTCGTCCACCCAGACCTTGTCCTGCAGCGCGTAGCAGCAGGTCGTGTTCTCCTCGACGGCCGTGGCCAGCCCGGCGTCGGCCAGCCGCGTGGCCGCTGCGGTGACCTCCGCGGTGGTCTCGACCTCGACGCCCAGGTGGTTGAGCGCTCCGGCGACCCCGCTGCCCCGCGCGTCAGCGTTCTCGATGAGCACGAGCTTCAGCGGCGGGGTGTCGATCGCGAAGTTCGCGTAGCCCGGCCGGCGCTTGGCCGGCGCCGCGCCGAACAGCTTCCCGTAGAACTCCACCGCCGCGTCCACGTCCGAGACGTTCAGCGCAAGCTGCACCCTGGCCACTACGACCACCTCACATCGACGAGTGTCTATGTCTGACAGGGACGAGGATGAGGGAAGGGATAGACGCCTGTCAATACCTCGGGCATGCTGGAGTCATGGCCACGACCTCCCCACCGGGTACGCTCCCGGTCCTTGCCGGTGAGTTCGACCGGGACGCCCCGGCTGGCCTGGCCGGAGCGATCTCGGCATGCTGCACGCCGCTGGCGCGGGCCCCACTGTCCGCCGCTGACGCCGAGACGCTCGCCGCCGTCCTGAAGGCCATCGCCGTCCCTGCCCGGCTGCGCCTGCTCTCGATGATCTACGCACGTGACGGTGGTGAGGCCTGCGTCTGCGAGCTCACCGAACCCCTCGGCCTGACTCAGCCGACCGTCAGCCACCACCTGAAGATCCTCGTCGAGGCGGGCCTGATCAGCCGTGACAAGCGCGGCGTCTGGGCCTACTACCGGCCCGTCCCCGGCGCCCTGAACGCACTGGCCGCGGTGTTCGGCCCGGTGGCGTAAAGGCGACGGGTCGCGCGCCCGACCAGCGGTGGGCTGTGCCGGCCGGCAGCAGGGGGGCAGCGCACAGGCGGCGGGGGCACACCGGCTCCGCCACGACAACTGTCCGCCGCCGAAACGCAAGCTCGCCAGCCAGCAACGGCATCCCGACAGGTCGGACCACAGAAGCACGGCCCATGGCTTGAGTTCTTGGTCGTTCTCGAAAAGGACTACGCGGGCCGTCGAACGTCACGGAGAGCCGCATCCGGCGAGTCGTCAGGCGATCACATCTCCCGTACGCCAGGTAGGTGAATTCCGCTCGTCCCGGCCTCGACGGGCAGCTCGGCGAGGCGCCATTCCAGCATGCCGTCGTTGAGGCGGATCGCGCGCCGTCCCTGGCTGGTCAGTAGTCGCACGGCGTCGTAGGCGAGGACGCAGTACTCGCCGCGGCAGTAGACGACGATGTCGGTGGTCTCGGGCAGTTCGCTGATCCGGTCGGCCAGCTCCGTGGTGGGAATGGAGAGGGCGCCGGGGATGTGGCCGGCGTGGTACTCCTCGACCGGTCGCACGTCGAGCACGACCACGTCGCCGCCGGCTGCCCGGGCGCGCAGCTCCTCGCGGGTGATCTCCATGGCGCCGTCGTCGCCGAGGTAGGCGTCCCGGGCCGCGGGGACGGCGGCCTGGTGGCGGTCGGCGATCGTGCGCAGCAGAGCGAACAGTCGGGCGACGTCGTCGCCGGCGAGCCGGTAGTGGATGCGGACGCCTTCGCGGCGGGTGGCGACGAGCCCGGCCTGCTTGAGCGTCTGTAGATGTGCCGAGGCCGTCGTGAGGTTCAGTCCGGCTGCCTTCGCCAGGGCGTCGACGGTGCGCTCCGACTGGGCAAGCAGGTCGAGCAGTTCCAGGCGTTTCCCGCTGGCCAGCGCCTTGCCGCTGGTCGCGAAGGCGTCATACAGCCTCTGGTCACGCAGCCAGGTATCCGCGATCTCACGTGCCTGTGACGGTGACACCCGAACCTGCGAGGTGGCCGAGGGGTGGATGCCGTACTGGCTGTTCCACATCATCGCCGGCCCGCATTCCAAGGACACTGCGCCGTTACCGGGGTCGACCAGAATCTCGGTGGCGCCCCGGCCAGCGGCGGTCACGAGTTCGGCGTAGTAGTTGCTGGAGAACTGCATGACCTCGCCAACGCGCAGGCCCAGCCGGTCGGCGAACGCCTGGGCGCGGGTATTGGCCGCGGCGAGCGACTGGACCGGCTTGCCGTCCCCGGCCAAACCGTAGCGGCCTCCCATCATCCAGGAGCCCATCCACCCGCTGCCGACGATCATCATGCCTGCACGGAGACTGCCGCGGCCGGCCAGCGGGGGTCGTGTGCCCCGCCCGGCCCGGACCGCGGCTCTGACGGGCGCGGAGCGGGCGGGTTCGTGTCGATCACCCGCTGTTGCACGTCCGCTCGGTTGTTCGGTTCGCTGGCCCGGTATCCACGCGCGCTCCGTGGAGCGCGAAACTATCGGACGTCCTGGTCACGCGCTGGGTGGACGTACGATGAGCGGCCGATCGGTGAGAAGGGACTTCCGTGACCGAGCGTGGTGACTCGTTTCACCGGAAGGCCGGGAGCGGCCAACCCGCGCCCGCGTCCCCTGCGGATCCCGAGCCGAGGGCCGTGCGCGTCGAGCATCCGCGGGGCGCCGACGACCGGGTGCAGGCGCTTCTGGAGGCCGTCCTGGCCATCAGCCGGGAGCTGGAGCTGCCGATGGTGCTCCGACAAATCGTCAGCACGGCGATGGACCTGGTGGGTGCGCGATACGGCGCCCTGGGCGTCCTGGACGACCGAGGGGTCAGTCTCGCGGAGTTCATCCCGCTCGGTCTCAGTGAGCGGGAGTACCGGGATCTGGCCGGAGTCGAACTGCCCCAGGGCCGCGGCCTGCTGGGCCGACTGATCCGGGAGCCGATCTCGATGCGGGTCGACGACATCACGGCCCATCCGGACTCGGTCGGGTTTCCCCCCGGTCATCCGCCCATGCGAACCCTGTTGGGCGTCGGCATCGGCATGGGCGGCCGAACCTACGGCAACCTCTATCTGTGCGACCGATCGGACGGTCAGCCATTCGACGAGGACGACGAGAGCATCGTGGTCGCGTTGGCCGGCGCCGCGGCCGTGGCCGTGGAGCACGCCCGCCTCTTCGATCAGGTCCGCAGCGGCGCCGAGCGGTTCCAACGTCTGCTCCTGCCTCGCCTTCCCGAACTGCCGGGGCTGTCCGTCGCCGAGATCTACCGGCCGTCCTCCGAACCCGGCGCTGGTGCGGGGCACGTCGGCGGAGACTGGTATGACATCGTGCCGCTGCCGGATGGCTCGATCGGGGCGGTCGTCGGCGACGTCGTCGGCCACGACCTCGTCGCCGCGGCCGCGATGGCCTGTACCCGCAACATGCTGCGCGCACTCCTTTTCGACAGGTGCGGTCCGCCCAGCGTCGTGCTCAGTCAGCTGGACCGTGCTCTTGACGCGATCGACGAGAATCCCGTCACCACTGTCTGCCTGGCGCACATCGAGAACGTTGACGGCACGTGGACGCTGTCCTGGAGCAGCGCCGGCCATCTGCCATCGCTGCTGCTCACGCCGGGCGCCGGCGCCCGCTACCTGGACTCCCTTCAGGACATACCACTCGGCGTCGACCCACGACTGCCCCGACATGACCATCGGGTGGTGCTACCGCCCGGCGCCACCCTAATCCTGTTCACGGACGGGCTCGTCGAACACCGCTCGCGCACAATCGACGAAGGCCTGGCCGCGCTCGCCACGCTCGCCACGGCGCAGGCCGACGAGCCGTTGCGCACGCTCTGCCAGGTCCTGGCCGACAACCATCCCAGTGACGGCCACGACGACCTCGCCATCCTCGCGATTCGCGTCCCCGACGAGGCCGCGCAAACCGTCGGCTGAACCCGTCCACGACGGCCCACCACAGGCAGCCTTCCGCCGCTGTCGGTAGAGCGCGAGCAGGGCGAAGCCGACGCCCTGGCACGGCGCCCGTCTCCGACCTTGAAGGATCCGGTCGAGGTCGCCGAGCTGCCGTTCATGCTGCTTTTCCGCTCGATCCTGTTTCTTCGAAGCCGGTGAGGACGACCGCTGGGAGCTTTACATCGCCCCCGGCGTGCTCCCGCGATGGTTTTCCGGCGACGGCGGCAGGACCGTCATCTTGACCGACGCGGCCCCCACCTACGGCGCTGCCTTCGGTTACATCTTGTCCACGACAGGGCGCGAAACACCGTCGTTCTCGACATCACACAGCCGGTTCCCTAGCGTGGCGTACATCTATCCCCGCCGGTTCGGCGGGGTCGTCCGAGTAACCGCCGACGCCGCCAATCTGCCGCTGACCGGAGCCGACGTCCGCCTGCCCGCGGGCACCAGACATGCCGAGATCACTTACCGCGAGGCGGTCGAGATGAACGAGCCCACGACTGGAGAGCCGTCACGTCCGGCCAGCTGCCTGGCCCGCCTATGGTCCGCGTTCAGGCGGCAGCTCGCAGCCGAGACACAGGCGCCGGACCGTACAGGGCTGCGCGAGAACAAGGAGAAGCTGCGCTATCTCCAGTCGTGGATGCTGCTACGGCTGATGATCGGTGTGTGCGGGCTGGCGCTCGCCCCCGTCACCTGGCTGTGCGCGGCGCTTCTGCCTCAGGGGCACTGGGCGGTGCAGCCCTCGCTCAGCGCTTACTACTACAGCGGCATGCGGGATTTCTTCACCTGCACCCTGACGGCGACCGGTGTGTTCCTCATGGCTTACAAGGCGTTCGAGCAGTCGTTGGAGAACGTGATCACCGCCGTCGCGGGTTTCTCGATCGTGCTGGTGTCCTTCTTCCCGACCGCCCGACCGGAAGGCTACAAGGCGCCGCTGACCCCGGTGCAGTCGGCGCTCGGGGAGGACAGGGTGGGGAGAATCCACACCGGCGCGGCGATCGCCTTCGTCGTGCTTCTTGCCGCGATCAGCCTCCTGTTCGGCTTCCGTGAGGGATCCCGTGCCCGGCCTGACCAGAAGTGGCTGCACTGGGGCTGCGCGCTGGGGATCCTGCTGGCCTGCACGTTCTTCGTCGTGCAAGCGTGCGGGGCGGACTTCGGGTCGTGGATTGATGGCCACTCGACCTGGCTCACCGAGGTCGTCGCGGTCGTTGCGTTCGGGACGTCGTGGACGGTCAAGGGATCGGAACTGCGGAAGCTCGGGCGCGTTCGCGCTCCGCATGCCTCATGAGGTTCTCGCCCCAGCGGTCGGGGGCGCTGTCGACGAGCGCGTTGAAGATGGCTGACTCCGGCCGCGTGTGGAAGACGCCGGCGGCCCTGGCCAGCGCCGGGTCGAGGTCGTAGCCGGCTGGGTTGGTCAGGTGCTCGCCCGCGGACCACAGCAGATCCATCACGGCGGCCTCCAGGGCGCCTAGCCCGCGCATGACCGCTCTCACCGCCTTCCTACCCGCCAAATACCAACGACCCTAGTAGAACGCCGCATCTCGTCGGCGCGGCGAACCAAAGACGCAGAGCCAGCGGGCATGCCGCCCCGGCCCCGCCGATCGATCTCTATGCCGGGTCAACGCGGACCTACGCCGCCATCCGGCCCGCCCACCCCCAGTTCTCTCCGTACTAAGATACCTAGTACTACTACTATCCATCTTAGTTGTTACGGCTGGCGCGGCGTCCGAGGACGCGGCGAGGGAGGAGGACGCGGTGCCTGCTCAGGGCGGCGGTCGGCGGTTCCCTGACGAGAAGTGGCCCAGAAACGACCCAGGCCCCGGATCGCGACCGGACCGGACCTCCCGGGAGTCCCCGCGCCACCGCACGACCGACCCACGTCGTCGGGCAGCCACCGTCGCTCTGTTGGCCGGCGGAACGCTGGCGACATCGATGACGGGCTTCGCCGCCGCCACCTCCGATACTCCGGGCGACGGCCAACCCGCCCCCGACCCGGTCATGCAGGCCTCCATGCTCGGCACCTCCATGCCTGGGAGCCGGTCGGTCCCAGCCGACGCGCCCGCCGGCATGGCCCTGGCGGCCGAGATCGCGAACCCGACCCCGCAGTTCACAACCCTGACCCTCACGCCCGACAAGAAGACGATCAATGCCAATGACCAGGTGACCTTCACCGCGCACGCCGCCGCGGCGACGACCGGCGCACCTGTTGCGGACGAGCAGGTCAAAATCGTCGTCGTCACCGGCAGCCGCTGGTCGACCAGCACCATCCTGCGGACCGACGACGCTGGCGACGCCCGCGTCAGTGCCCGCCTGCTGAGCACGACCACGATCACCGCGGTCTTCGACGGAAACGTCGCTCTGCGCCCGTCGGTGGCCGACGCCGCCACTGTCGTCGTCCGCAGCCCCACCGCCAGCCCCGGCTCGGAGCCAGGAGGTAGATCGTCCACGACGACGATCCCCGACAGCACCATCGGCGCGAAAGCCGTCTACCTCGCATCCCTGCAGGCCGGCAAGCCATATGTGTGGGGTGCCACCGGCCCCAACGCCTTCGACTGCTCCGGCTTCGTGCAGTACATCTACAAACACCTCAGCCGCTACCTGCCACGCACCGCCCAACAGCAGTACAACTCGACGCTCCACGTGCCGCAGTCCGCCAAACAGCCCGGCGACCTCATCTTCTTCGGCACCCCGGACAACATCACCCACATCGGCATCTACGCCGGCAACGGCTACATGTGGGCCGCGCCCCGAACCGGCGACGTCGTCAAGTTCGAACCGATCTACACCAGCCACTACTACGTCGGTCGCGTCCTGTAGGCCAAACCCGCCGAGAATTTCGCCCCCCGCCGGAGCGGGGGGCGGCTCGCGGGAGCCGCACCGCCGGCCCCTAGCCTCGGCGGTCAAACTCGAAACTGGTCAACAACCACTGAGTCTTTTCCCTCTCACCGAGACCTCGGCCGGCCAGGACCTGGTCGGCGGCGACGATGGAGAAGGCTCACTGCATCCACCACCTCGGCTGGGTAGCGGCAAAACTCAGAAAACATGCTCCGTGATCGGAAGATCGACCTCGAGAAGGGCCTCTCTATCGGGACCGCGGTTCTCGCGCTGTCGCCGGGCCTACCCGAGAACGCGCCCGTCGAGATCACCTTCACCTTGGGCCAGGATGGCCGGCTCAACGTCGTAGGCCGCGACCTCGCGTCCGGCGGCGCGCAGGTCGAGGCGGCCAAGGCCCGGTCCCGCGCCGTGACGATCGCGTAAGCCGGCCGCTGCGGCATGCTGCCGGGCCTGCGTGGGCCCGGCGGGCCAGGGCTCGCGATACCCGGCGGCACTGGAATACGGACCCGGTCCTCCGCGCATGTAGACACGTTTCGGCCTCGCTCACCTTGGGCCGAGACTGCTCTCGCGACGCCGCGACCAAGACTTCTGCGAGGTGTAGCAACGGGTGTAGCAACAGCAGCGGCCAACCGCGAACGTTGGCTGCCCTCTACGAGCGAAAACGCACGTCCACGGACGCCGAGTTGACGGTCAGTCCGGCAGCGGCGGCTACAACGTCCATGACCTTGCCGTCTTCGCTGAGCGCCGAGTCGTGCACCAGGATGGCGACGGGACGGCCGTCGCGTTCCATCAACCTGACATCGCGGCCGGAGCCGGGTGGAGGCATCGGGAGCACACGGCCGCACTCGCGGTCCAGCGCGCGCCCGCACGACTTTCCGGACAGTCGTGAGCCGTGAGTTTCGACCTGCGAGCGGACCACGGCTGGCATCACCCGGCCGCCTCGTCCCCGTCAGGTTGGACGTGATCTCTCAGCTCGTCGCGGATGCCCGTCATCGGGACATCTACCAAAAGCGCGGCGAGCACCCGGGCGTCGGCCTCGCCGACGCACTGTCGCGCGATGTCCGTGAAGACATCGTCACCGAGCCGGGCGCGCTGTTCGCGCAGCGCGCCTACGGCGGCGCCGACTTCCGGCGACCCTGCCGCCAGCAAGGTGTTCAGCGCGGAGACCGCCAGCGGGACGCCCTCCTCCGGCCGCCCCCGCCGCGTCGCCAGCACGCTCATGTTGACGGAGGTGTGGGCGGCACCCACCCGGTCCGCAAGCTCGTGACGTATGGACAACGCACGTCGATACTCCTCGGCCGCGACGGCATAGTCGCCCCGTTCCTGGGCGAGGTTGCCGAGCCCATGGTGGACGGTCGCCACACCGCGTCGCTCACCAGACCGTTCATACGACGCCAGGGCACGCCGCATCCGGTCCTCCGCGGCCGCATAGTCGCCACGCGTCTCGGCGACGAGCGCGAGATTGACCTGGGCCGCGGCGGCGCCCGCCGTGTCGCCCAGGGTCTCGAACTCGCGTAGCGCCCGCAGATAATGGGCCTCGGCCGTCTCGGGGTCGCCGCGCACTCGGGCGACCTCGCCAAGGTTGCCCTCGGCTTCCGCCATCGCGGCGCGATCGTGGTTCGCCCGGTGGAGGGAGCGCGCCTCGCGGTATCGCTCCTGGGCCGCCGCGTAGTCACCCAGCAGCTGTGCCAGGATGCCCAGACTGGTCTGTACCACGGCGATTCCATCGCGGTCGCCCAACGACTCCTCGGAGGCGAGCGTGGACTTGCCTACCCCGCCGATGCCGTGGATGACGGCACCGCCGTGGTGCCCTCTCCTGGGACCGCGGCAGTTGCTCCGCCTCCGGGCTCACCTGCACCCATCCGGTCGAACACTGGGCCACCCAGGTCACGGACAGACCCGCGAAACCGTCCGATGGCAAGGCGCGGTGAGACACACTTCGGCGACCGCGCGGTAGGAACAGCAACAGGGAGGCTGGTCGGGTGGAGATGGGCGGGGGCCGGGGCGGGCTGGACGTAAGCCGGCTGCGGGGACTGACCGGCGTGACGCGGCTGGAGTTCGTCGATGCGCTGGAATCGGCCTTTCCGAACTGGGTTGAACTCGCGAGGTTGCTGGTCAGGCTGGACCGCAAGCTCAACCAGTACGGCGCGCCGACGCAGCCGATAGGCCAGGTCGCGTTCACCGACGTCGAGCGGGCGCATGAGGAGGACTGGCTCGCGGACCTGGTGGTACAGGCGGACACCGCCAATCCGCGCAACACCCTTCCACCCGCTCACTACGGTTTCTTGTCGAAATTAGCTACGGCGCACTCAGCCTTCCTTCCGCGGCGTGCCCCTGCGCAGCGGCCACCACTGCCGGACCTTGGGGATCTCCGCGTCCGCCTGGACCGGGTCAAGCTCCTCACTTTCATCCGCCACGTCCACGGTGGGCACCAGCCGGGGGAGGTCGGTCGGCCAGGTGTGACTCTCGCGGACGTCCTCCCCACCAACACCGATGCGCTGCGCAAGCGGCTGCGCCGCTACGACGGGCCCTGGGCCTCGCTCGCCGAGCCCGGCCGGGCGTAGCGAGCAGTCGCCGCTCGCCATTAAGAATCGCCGCGCATGGCGACCATCACCCATACATCCGGCGGATCCACATGTTCTTTAGCGCTGCGGGTAGCGGCTTCCGCGCAGGAGACGACCACAGGCGCACGGCGGTATGGCGAAGCCGGACAGTCAACATCGCCTGACCGGTGACCAGACTCTGGATCTTCGTGGCGGCACGCCGTAGCACCTGGTGCTACCCTGACGGGGTGAGTACTCCTGAGATCACACAGCGGGATCTGCGGTCAAGGTCGCGGGAGATCATGGACGCCGTCGAGCATGGGCAGTCGTTCACGGTCACTCGGGATGGTCACCAGATCGGGCAGCTCGTCCCGATCCCGCGTCGGCGTCGGTTCGTCTCGCGGCAGGAGTTCGCCGCGATGTCGCGCAACGCTCCTGACGCCAGCCTGGAGGGGTTCCGCGTCGATCAGGAGGCAGCGGCTGACCAGGAGGCGACGAGCGCCTATGACCAGTGAGCCCGCCCGACAGGGCCTACTGGACACCAACATCCTGATCCTGCGCCGCTGGGTCAACGTTGCCGAGCTTCCGGACCAGATGGCGATCAGCGCGGTGACGCTGGCCGAACTGTCTGCCGGGCCACACCAGGTCCGCTGCAACAACGAGCAGGACCTGTACGACGAGCATGAGGAACGGGCACGGCGGATGGAGATCCTCCAGCGTGCCGAGAACGAGTTCGACCCGATCCCGTTCGACGCCGAGGCGGCGCGGGTCTACGGCCGGCTGTCCGCGGCCGTCGTCGCCGCGGGTCGTAAGCCGCGTCGCCGGACCGCGGACCTGATGATCGCCGCTACGGCGGTCGCCGAGAACCTCCCGCTGTTCACCACCAACCCCGGCGACTACACCGGCCTGGAAAGGCTCTTGCGCGTGGTCCCAGTCACAAGGCCGCCATTGCCCCACGACAAGAAGCCCTGAACGAGCCAGAATGCAACAAGGTTCCAGGGGGGTGTTCTGGCTGCGGCGGGACTATCTGGCCAGAGGGGATTTTTACAGCGCTGGTGGGTCTAACGCTGACCAAATGGTTCGCCACGAACTGCCACTACCTTGTCCCCAAGCTCGACCCGTCGGGGAGGTGCAGCTGGCCACGTCCACGGCGAGAGCGCGCTTCACGCGGCGCCTCGGTCGCCGCCGCGGAATGAATGATTTCGGCCAGCAGGCGGCTCCGAAGCGGAGCTGACGCATCCATTGCCTGATATGAAAATGTTTCATTTGGGAGTGAACCTGAGAATCCGGTGTGCGCGGGCCGGTCGGCCGCCAGATCGTGTTTTTCGATGTGTGCCCACGCTATTGATTGCCGGATTACCGGTCCAGGGTGCGTACCGGCCGGACGTCGCGTGATAGCACGGCCGGACCGGGAGCGCTGACGTCCGACCAGGGCGTTTGTGCAACGTCGGACGCGGTCGGCGTCGCGCCGGGGCGCGCGAGGGCTGGCTTGACCGTGCTGTCCCGAAGCGGACGGTCCGCCGGATGTATCTGTGCAGGTCAGCGGGGGTGAGCAGGTGACCGCCCGCCGTCCAACCGCGCTCGCCGTTGCTACAGTCATTGCTAAATAATGATCTTCGAATGGCCTCAAACGATCTCGATCGCGATGGCTGGTCTATTGCGGTTGCGGCGGTGAGCGCCTGGGCAAGGAGCGGTCTACGTTCACCGAGGGGCAGGTAGGGCGCCAACCTGGCCAGCGCTGAAGCAGCGCACCTGACCGCCAGCGACCTCAACGCCCCACATTTACGCGCCGCCCTGGTACTCCCCGACACGACCAAAGGCCCACCCCGCACCAACCGGCTCTCCCGCCCCACAGGAACGGCGCTCGGGTAGCCCGAGGGGATCCCACCCCGGGCTTCTGCAGCAACGCACCCGCGACGAGGTCAAGGCCCTCCTACCGCCTGGGCTGGAGATCAGGGGCTGCCCGTGGGGCCGCTCGGGCCGATCAGGTTAGCTGTGATCACGGCCGAGATCGCGGCGAGCTGATCGAGCTGTTCGGAGCTGAGCACGTCGATGACCATCTGCCGGACGTGCGCGCTGTGGATCGGTGCGGCCTGCTCCAGGGCGGCGCGTCCGGCCGGGGTGATGGCGGCGGTGACTGCTCGGGATCCGGCGCTGCGGCGTTCGACCAAGCCGCGCTGGCACATACGCGTCAGCTGGTGGTGAACGCGGCTTTTCTCCCAGCCGAGCAGGTCGACCAGCTCGAAGGTGCGCAACTGGTGCTCGGCAGCCTGGGACAGCACGGCCAGTATCGTGTAGTCCGGCACCGACAGGCCGCTGGCCTCCTGCAGCTGCTGCTCGATCCGGGAGCGCAGCAGCTCCTGCATGCGGAAGAACGACTGCCAGGCATGGACTTCCCGCGCGTCCAAGCGCCCCTGCCGCACGACCTCCTGTTTCCCGGAATCCGGCAGTCCCGCCTGCTGCCTGCTCATGTGGATCACTATAACTCAATCGAGGTGACACGTCACCTCGATTGCGCTACCTTCGAGATGACACATCAACTCGATCGGTCGCGTTCGTGGAGGCCCCGATGCACACCCAGCGGACCCAGCACTCGGAGCATGATCAGCAGGTCACGGCTCGCCGCACAGTCACGAGGGTGGACGAGCGGATCGACCTGGGCGCGGACGCGCAGGTCGACAGCAAAGCGATATTCTTCCCACCGACGGCGCCGGAGCTGACCGATCCGTTTCTGCTGCTGTCGGACGATGTGTTCTCCTCACCGGGCTTTGACTGGCACCCCCACCGTGGGCTCGAGACGGTGACGATGGTCGTGGACGGCGTCCTCGAACACGGCGACAGCCTCGGCAACGCCGGCGCCCTGAGCACCGGGGACGTGCAGTGGATGACCGCCGGGCGCGGGATCATCCACCGCGAACTGGCCTTCCGCAACGAACGGGCCCACACCCTGCAGCTGTGGGTCAACCTCCCAACCGACAAGAAGATGACCGACACCCGCTACCAGGACCTACGAGTGGTTGAGCGACCGGTCATCACGGGCGAGGGCATCCGCATCGACCTCATCGCCGGTTCCAGCGGCGACGTGGCCGGGCCGGCGTTGACACATTGGCCGATCAGCGCTGCCGTGCTCACCCTCGAGCCCGGCCGCGCACTGGAGCACGTGCTGCCCGCCGCCGACCGGGCGTTCTTCGCCGTGCTCGCCGGAACGCTCACCATCGCCGGGCGCACCGTCCAGGCCGGGCAGACCGCCTGGTCCGACCCGGCCGGCGACAGCGGCCTGTCCACGATCGACCTGCACGCCACCGACGGTGGCCGGCCCGCGCAGGTCATGACCTTCAGCGGCCCGCCGACGCGCCAGCCTGTCGTCTTCGGTGGCCCGTTCGTCATGAACCACAAAAGCGAGATCGCCAAGGCATTCGCGGACTTCCACGCCGGCAAGTTCGGTGACATCCCCCGCCAGGCCCGCCTGAAGTACCGCTAATCCCGCCGTTCCCGACCGCACCACCTTCCCGGCCACCCCTTTGAAGAGCTTCTCCCATCCACGTCCTGCGTATCGACTCCAGCATCCAGGGCCCGGCGTCGGCCTCCAGCGAACTGGCCGACCTCGCCGAAGCCGCGTGGGTCCAGGAACAACCCGACACCACGTGCGCCAGCCGCCACCTCGGCACCGACCCGCTACCGGCCGACGCGTGGGCCAAGGCCGCGACCGCCAGCTATGTCCCGACTTCCTGACCACGCCGCCGGTACTCTGCCCCTCACAGTTTCTGCTGCTTGGGGACCTCCCTCTCGCCGGCCCGCCAACCCGAGCCGTC